>Ga0210405_10003868_pt1 | contig 14381 bp, 14 predicted proteins | sample IncBWH11MmetaG_FD_155492 | JGI IMG/M metagenome (GOLD analysis project Ga0210405, IMG submission 155492) | Forest soil microbial communities from Barre Woods Harvard Forest LTER site, Petersham, Massachusetts, United States - Inc-BW-H-11-M | ecosystem: Environmental > Terrestrial > Soil >... | reverse complement strand
GTCCGATGGGGACTTCCACCCCACGGTTGGTGCGCACTCTCAGGCGCACGTAGGGACGCGCTCCCGCGCGATCCGGCACTGCACGTCTGGAAACCTCCTTTTGCTGATTTTGCCGATGCCCAGGCCGACATGTGTCGCCGCAACCCTTTGTCCTAAAGTCCCTGGCGCTTGCCGCTCTGTAATATGTAAGGTTGGCAAACTTGAAAGGCTCGGCTTCCGGCGACCGGCGCACAATCGGGGCGCAGCGTCTGTTTAAGAGCCGTCTAACCCGCAATTAGCTCGTCGCTTCGGCTTTCACATGATTTTTGCGGGTTAGTCAGCTTTTTCCCACTGACCTGATCCCGCCGATCGGAGCACCGCGTTCACAACCTTCTCGGTCGGCATCGCGTCCTCAAAAGTCGGCTCGGCAGGCTTCTCTCCATCCAGGGAGTTCAGAAAATCTGCCACCTGATGGATGAACGAGTGCTCAAATCCGATAGCCAGGCCCGGCACCCACCAGTGGGCCATATAGGGATGATCCCCGTCCGTGACATGGATAGATCGCCAGCCGCGGAGCAATCCTTCATCTTTGTGATCGAACCATTGCAATCGATGCAGGTCATGGAGATCCCAGGCGAGCGATCCGTGTTCCCCGTTGATCTCGAGAGTATAAAGCGCCTTGTGACCCCGCGCGTACCGAGTTGCCTCGAAGGTCGCCAACGACCCATTCTTAAACCGCGCCAGGAACGCGCTGGCGTCATCGATGCCCACCTTCTCCTTTTTGCCGGTCAAATTGTGTTTCCGCTCCTTAACGAATGTCTCGGTTACGGCCGTGACGGAATCCATTTCGCCATTCAGCCAAATCGCCGTGTCAATGCAGTGAGCCAGCAGATCGCCCGTTACCCCGCTTCCGGCCACGTTAACATCTAACCGCCACAAACCCGCGCCACCTTGCGGCACATCAGCCGAGATCGTCCAATCCTGCAGGAATTTCGCCCGGTAGTGATAGATACGACCGAGTTTGCCCGATGCGAGGATCTGCTTCGCCAGCGTCACCGCCGGAATTCTGCGGTAGTTGTACCAGACCATCGTGCGAACGCCCGCTTTCTTCACGGCATCGACCATTTGTTGCGCTTCCGGTAGATTTCGCGCCAGCGGCTTGTCGCACAGAATCATTTTGCCAGCCTGAGCTGCTGCGACCGCAATTTCGGCGTGGGTATCGTTCGGACTGGCAATATCGACGACATCAATTGCTGGATCCTCGACCAGACGTCTCCAGTCAGAGTAATGCGTCTGATAGCCCCATTTGTGGGCAAATTGTTTTACCTTTTCCGGATCCCGCGCGGCAACCGCCTTGAGCACCGGCTGATATTCAATGTCGAAAAACTGGCTGACGGACAAATACGCGTTCGAATGCGCACGTCCCATAAAGCCATACCCGACGAGGCCTATATTGAGCTTTTTCATAAGCGTCTTGATTCTTCAATTCGAGAAAGAACGCCGGATACCATTGCGGCGTTCCCGGCGATCACGGCGCCCGCTATTCTTTCCATCCGTGCGCTTCACGGACCGCGATCATAGCCCCGAGAATGGAATTCCAGGTTTGCTGTTTCAGCATCACGTCATTTGCAAACATGCAGCCGTCCCAACAGATATGTCGGAAGGCCTTCGTCAATTCCCCTTGATCGTCCCGAAGCCAATAGCCGGCGTCCCGGGCGATGTTTAATTTCCCGTTAGGATCATCGGGCAGACAATGGCGCCCAGTCTTGTCGTGCGAGCCGCTGCCTTTTACGGTCGCATCGTTCTGAGCAACGTGGAAATCGACAGTCCACGGACGCAGCGAGTGGGTCATGGTTTTCAGAGCCTCGTGCAACTTTCCTTCGTCTTTCCAATCGAAATTTTGGGGTAAGAGGGCGTCTGCTGGAGCGTTATAGCCCATCGTGTAGAGCAATGTGTGAGCCATGTCGGCCTGGAACCCGAGAGTCCGGGGCCGATCGACCAGTTCAAGAACCTCTACCATTCTCTTCCAACTGTGCATTCCGCCCCAACAGATCTCGCCCTCGGCGGCCAGACGTTCACCATGATCTTCCGCAACAGTGCAGCACTCCCGAAAGGTCGACGCAATCTTCCTTGAACCTTCGGAGTCTTTGGCCCAACTCTCCGGGTCCGTCGCGGAATCGATTCGAATTACTCCGTACGGTCTCACGCCGAGTTCACGAAGCTTTCTGGTGATCCGTCCGGCCTTCTTAACCTGGTCAACAAAACGATGTCGTTCCTCGGAGTTGCCCATTGCTGATCCACCGCCCGTCGGAGGCCACACGGGTGCAACCACTGAACCGACAGCGAGGTTCTTGGAAGCGATTTTATCGGCCAGTAACTTTAGTTGATCGTCCGTCGAATCGATATCGATATGCGGACTAGTCAGAAACAAATCGACCCCCTCAAATCGGACGCCATCGCTTTCGGCCGATGCAGTGAGCGCAAGCATCGTATCGAGATCAATAAAAGGCTCGGAGCCAGGCCCTTTACCAACCAGTCCCGGCCACATCGCGTTGTGCAATTTTGGATAGTTATTCATGAAATGAAAAGCAGCGTCGGCGGTGATTGCTGGGCTTTGATTGGGGGGTGATGTGTAAGCGAAGGCTCCAGCCTTTGCCCAGCGGCGCTCCACGCCGTGCTTCGGATTTTAGACCTAACCAATACCGGTTTCAATCCTCATCGGTTCGGTGATATTAAAAATGTATTTTCCGGTCCCCAAAAATAATTCCCCCCTTGGAAGGACGCTTCCGGACTTGGTTGAACCAACTCGTGTCTGGCGCGACTTTTTCAAACATCCGGACGAGGTGGTAACAGAAGGCTATAGATTTATTCGCGCGACCTGGAACGCGGTTTAGTCCACCGTCTCCTAAATCCCTTGGGTTTCGCCGTAGGTCAGTTGGCTGTTTTTCAAGGCGCGAGCGAAGCGCCGCTATCTGGATCATAACGGTCGAGCGAGCAACGCGGAAAAACAGCCAACTGGCCGCGGCCCGGAGGGTTGCGTTGAAAATGGGTCGGCTGCTTCGTTGCTCGTCAGTCGCGTCCCGCACCAGTTTGAGGGCCGCCGAGGCAAACCAGACCGCCACAAGCCTAAAACTGGTGCGGGATGCTCCTTCCTCCCGCCTCGCAGACGACCCATTTTGAACACAACGAAACCCAAGGGATTTAGGAGACGGTGCACTAGTTGGGCAAAGGCTGGAGCTTTCGCTTACGATACAAACCCGTTGCGCCTAATTCAGAAGCTCAGGATAATGTCGTCGCGCCACTTCCTCGCACCGGGCCAGAATTTCCGTCGCCGAATCCAATCCTCGAATCTCCTCCAGCAACTGGCCGCATTCCTTAGTGTCCAAAGTCTGTACCGCTTTTTTGACCCTCGGGACCAAGCCCGCGCTTGCGCTCAATTCGTCAACTCCGAGCGCCAACAGGAGGGGTGTCAGCGTAATCTCTCCTGCCATCTCACCGCACACCCCAACCCAGATTCCGTTCGCGTGAGCCGCCGATACGGTCATTTCAATCAGGCGCAGGATTGCGGGATGAGTTGGTTCGTATAAGTGCGCGATCCTTTCATTTACCCGATCTACAGCGATGGTGTATTGGATTAGGTCGTTCGTGCCGATGCTGAAAAAATCGACTTCGCGAGCCAAGCTATCTGCCACCAGCGCCGCACTAGGAACCTCGATCATGATTCCGAGTTCAATATCTTCTGCAAAAGCTACACGCTCTTCGCGTAGCTCGGCTTTGCAGGTCTCCAGCACCTCCTTTGCCTGTCGCAACTCAGACAAGCCAGAGATCATCGGAAACATGATGCGAACATTACCCAGAGCGCTGGTCCGCAGAATAGCGCGCAGCTGCGACTTGAAAATGTCAGGGCGATCGAGACAGAACCTGATCGCGCGACAGCCTAGAAACGGATTGATCTCGGTGGGCAGGTGCGAGTGGCTCAGAAATTTGTCGCCGCCGAGGTCGAGGGTACGGATGATAACCGATTGCGGCAAAATGGCTTCCGCCACGGCTCGGTAAACCGCGTATTGCTCCTCCTCGCTCGGTAAGTCGTTTTTATTCAGAAAGAAAAACTCTGTTCGATAGAGACCGATCCCCTCTGCTCCAGCTTCAATAACCAGCGATACATCTTCCGGCAGTTCGATATTCGCTGAAAGGATGACATGCCGGCCATCTGCTGTCGTGCTGGTGGTATCCCGCAGGCCGGTTAAGACTTCCTCGACGCGCTCCAGCTTTACTTCGATTTCGCCGTATTCCCATAATGTGTGATCACTCGGATTTAGAATGACAACACCGTTCGTCCCATCCAGGAGGACATGGTCACCCACCGCCAGGCGTTGCGAAATGTCTTTCAGCCCCACCACGGCTGGAATATTCAGCGAACGCGCCATAATCGCCGTGTGCGACGTGCGACTTCCAACGTCGGTAGCGAATCCGAGAACCAACTGGCGATTCAGCGTCGCCGTATCTGACGGAGTAATATTGTGTGCGACTACGACCTGCGGCAGATCGATCGTTCCAAGTGTCTTGGTTGACCTTCCAAGCAGATTCCGGATCACGCGTCGGGTGACATCATGAATATCAAAAGCGCGTTCTCGCAGATAAGGGTCGTCGATTTCACTCAGAGTACGGGCGTACCGATTGGCAACTTCGGCGAAGATAAACTCGACGTTGAACTTTTCTCTCTCGAGGTTGCGGAGCACTTCATCAATCAGGGTACGATCTTCGACGACCAGAAGGTGCGCGTCGAATATGCTGGCATCCTTTGCTCCGATCGCTTCGGCGATCCGCTGTTGCATCTCAAGGATTTGCGCCCGCGTCGCGATCAGGGCCGTTTCGAAGCGGGCAATCTCCCTTGCAACCTCCGAATCATCAATCGTTCTTTTCGGTGGCTCTTCGTCGTCGGGGTGGTGCAGAAACACTACCCCTCGAGCAATCCCCGGAGCAACGCCGACCCCGTGAAATCTCACTTCCTGACCGCTCATTCAGGTCTCATTCCTCATTGAACCGTTTCTCAATCAGCAGTTCAAGTTCCTGAATGGCTTTTTCGGCGTCGGCTCCTTCCGCCGAAAGAATCAGCTTAGTCCCTTGGCCGGCGGCGAGCATCATCAGGCCCATAATGCTCTTGCCATTGACCTGTTCGCCCTCTTTTTCGACCCAAATCTCAGCTCTGTGTTTGTTAGCCGCTCTGACGAACATAGCCGCCGGACGTGCATGTAAGCCTAGCTTGTTCAAAATAGTCACTTCCTTTTGAATTTTTCCGGAAGCTGGTCGCTTACTCAACAAACCCATCACATCTCCTTGTTCGTTTGCATTAAATTCAACAACCGCTGGTTAAATTCCACCGCGCTGTTCTGACCGAGGCTTTTCAGCTTTTGATCGAGTGCGGCCACTTCAACCAACCGGCCCAGATCGCGCCCCGTCCGGACCGGAATGGTGATGTGCGGAATACGAATACCTAGAATCTCGTAAAATTCTTGTTCAAGTCCAATCCTATCAACCTCCTCAAGCTCTTGCCAGTCCCTGAGCGTTACGATGAGATCGAGCCGTTTTTCGATCCGAATGCTACCAACCCCAAAAATAGATGCGACATTAATTATGCCGAGACCGCGTACTTCCATGTGATAGCGCGTCAGATCGGGGGCGGTCCCCACGAGTTCGCGTCCGTCGAGGACACGGAACCGGGTCACGTCGTCGCTGACAAGACTGTAACCACGCTCGATCAACCCGAGCACGCACTCGCTCTTGCCAACACCGCTCGGCCCGCGAATTAATGCACCGACTCCCATAATGTCGACCATGCTACCGTGCTCGGTAATGGTCGGCGCGAAATCCATTTCCAGACCGATGGTTGCGGCATTGATGAAGCGCATGGTGACCATCGGAGTACGAAAGATCGCGATTTCGAATTGGGCAGCGGCGTCCGTGAGCGCTTTAGGGACAGGCAAATGTCGGGAAACGATCACGCAGGGGATGTGCTTTTGGCAGAGCTGCAGACAGCGGGCTTGCTGTTCGTCGGTCGCCAGGCTTTTCAAATAGCTTACCTCCGCGTTTCCAAGAACTTGGATACGTTTGCCCGCGAAATAAGTGAAAAAGCCTGAAAGAGCAAGACCGGGTCGGTTGATGGTTGGTTCGCGGATTTTCCGCTCGAAGCCGAGAGCCGGTCCGACCAATTTGAGCTGAAGCGCCTCCGCGTGCCGCGTGTAGAATTCGCCGACTGGGATAAAAGGTAACTTCCCTCGTCTCATTCTAGCCTCGCGACACTTTGGAGTGTCACTCTTTGTTGGCCCGATTCCACGAACTGATCACGATACTCTTCCAGCATTTACCGCCAAGATACTAGCAGGGTTATCGTGAGCATCCATTTCAAATTCAGGTTTTGCCTCTCTCGATAAATTGACCCATTAGCACACAAAAAGTGCCCGGGTTCGCGCGGGCGCCACGCTGAATTCCCCGGGCACGCATTCGTTGTAACTCGCCTTATGTGAACGTCGGCTCGATCAACCCAAAATCCCCGTTTTTCCGTCGGTAAATGACGTTCACCCTTTCTGACTTCGCATTGAGGAAAACCAGAAATTGCTTCGTGGACATCGCCATCTGCAGAACGGCTTCGTCGATGAACATCGGCTTCACAGGATATTTCTCAGTATGAACGACCGCCGGCTCCGAACGATTCGTTTCGGCTTCCGGCCTAACATGTTCGGCAGCTTCAGATTCGGGCGCCTCCTCTACCGCGTCAACCCACTCCCACCGTAATACCTTTTCTTCTATATGACGGATAGCATGTTTTCGTGGGCGATGATGCTGCATGAGGCGGGTCTTATACTTGCGCATCTGTCGCGCAATTTTGTCTACGACCTCGTCGACGGACGCGTACATGTCTCCGCTCTCGGCTGTGGCTTCGAGCGTAATGTGGTTGTTACAGTGCAAAATCATCTCAGCCGTGTGACGGTATTTCTGGACGTCCAGGATCATCTGTACTTCGATAATCTTCGGATAATCAAGGTGAAGGCACGACAACCTGCGGCGGCAATACTCTTTCATTGCTTCCGTGACGCTGACGTGCCTCCCCGTCACCTGGATTGGTGGATTTGCATTCTGTATCTGCATATTTGGGCGCTTTCTAATTTTGCTCTTGGCCGTTCGCCGTTCTGCTATAGCTGGGAGCCAGCACAAACTGTTCCCAGGTCAGAGAGCATGTCTCTGAGCGTGGGTTGAAGGTGCTGGCAGCCCGCAACATAAGTTCTTGGTTACATCCGAAAGCGTTCACCGAGATAAAGCTGTCGACTAATTGGATCATTAATCAGGAATTCGCGAGTGCCCTGGCTTTCGACTCTTCCATCAAAAATAAGATAAGCCCGGTCCACGATCTCCAACGTCTCGCGAACATTGTGATCCGTGATCAAGATCGCCAGACCTGATTTTCTGAGATTTGAGATATGCTGCTGAATTTCCGAGACGGCGATGGGATCAACACCGCTAAACGGCTCGTCGAGCATCATGAGCTTCGGACTCGTGACAAGAGATCTCGCGATCGTCAAGCGCCGTTTCTCACCGCCACTCAAAGTCAGCGCCTGATTTTTTGCCAGATTGTCGATGCCAAATTGCCTGAGCAATTCATCGCAGCGTCGCCACCGCTCCCTGCGGGAAATTCGGAGTGTCTCCAGGATCGCCATGATGTTCTGCTCGACGGTCAGTTTTCGGAAGATGGATTCCTCCTGGGGAAGGTAACCCATTCCCATACGAGCTCTGCGATGCATCGCAAACCCTGTCACGTCACGATCCTGAAAATAGACTCGACCACCGTTGGGCCGGACCAGACCCACTATAAGATAAAAGGTGGTGGTTTTACCAGCGCCATTTGGTCCTAAAAGGCCGACAATCTCGCCTTCGTTCACATGGATATCGATTCCATTCACGACCGACCGGCCGCCATAGATCTTGACCAGTTTATCCGTACGGAGAATCGGCTTCTCGATTCGCCGCCTTGTTTGTACAACCGGAGACTCAATTTCTAGCCTAGTGAGCGCCATTCTTGTTGGGACCCCCAGCAGCGGTTCTATCCTCAATTAACGTCCTTGTGCTGCCATATGTTTGCATCCGTCCATCTTTGTAAAGTACCATCCTGACTCCGGGCGCAGTCGCGATGTGGGTATTGGTACCTTGTGTCACCTGCGGCCAGCCGGTTAACGTGATCGAACCATCTTTTGCTTCGTACAAAGCTTTTTCTGCTTTCCCGGTCGAGGTTACGGGTTGCTGAGCCGCGGTTTGGACTGGTGCTGCGGGCTGGACGGCTGGCGTGGCCACGCCTGGGTTTGGAGCTTGGCCCCCCTGCGTTTTGGGCTGGTTGACATGGACGATAATGACGTTTCCGTTAGCCTCGGCATCATTCAAGCCACCGCCCTCTTCGTCTTTGTTCAAATGAACCGTTAATCGGTCGGACGTCATCGTGAACTGCGGGTCCACGACCTTTACATTACCGATAAATACCCCGATGCGCGTCTTGGTGTCGAACTGCGCCTCCTGCGTTGCGGTAATCTCGGTTGGGCCTTTTGGGCGATCTTTGCTGTCACCCCCGAATAAATCATTCGAACTATCTGGCGTTTGGGAAGCTGCGGGGGCCTGCTTGGTGCTGCCGGAAGCTCGCTTCGTTCCGGGAGACTTTGACCCTGCGACCGGCGCTGAGGGAGATTTCGTGGCGGAAACGGGTTTTTGCTGCGCCACAGCACTACTGAAAGTCGCAACACAGATTATGATTCCAAGCAGGGTGACTAAATTCTTCACTGACTTAATGTTGTTGACCTTCGTTGCCGGACTTTGTTTGAAATTCGTTGCGATTATAAATCACCAGATGGACGTTTCCCACCACCCTTCCCTGGCGGGTTTTTGAGTTGAATTCCCCGCCATCTGCCGTGAGCACGAAGTCTTCTCTCGTGATACGAACTGGTTCTTTGGTCGTAATCACGTTCGTATCCAGATTCATCATCGACGTTTGCAAATCGATCTTTGCGTCCGGTTTACCGGTTTGCTCGTTGTAGGTCTGGATTGTGACCGTATGCATTTCGATGTTCTGGTCATCCAAACGCGTTGCAGTCTCCATTTCGAATTGCATCTCCATCTTTCCTTGTTCGTCGCGAACCGGAACGCGCAACCCCTTGACCTCATGCCCAATCGGCACAGGTAAGTCAAACTTGCGACCCTCCGAATTGTCGGCAGCCTGCAGCGTCGCCACCAGACTTCCGACCGACCCGATCACCGCAAGAGCTTTAGCGACTGAGTTCATGGATTCGTTTAAGCTTCTCCAGCAAACTCGCAAGATCCCGGAGCGGAATCTGATTCGGCCCGTCTGAGAGCGCGTGACTGGGATCATAGTGGGTCTCGATGAATATTCCGTCGCACCCTGCGGCCGCAGCAGCTCGTGCCAGCACCGGCGCCAGCACGCCATCACCACCGCTGCGATCCCCTGCACCGCTCGGGCGCTGAACCGAATGCGTGGCGTCGAAGACTACAGGATAGCCGAGTTCCCGAATCCAATAAAGCGAGCGCATATCAGCAACGAGGTTGTTATAGCCAAAACTGACACCTCTCTCCGTGAAGACGTAGGACGAGCAACCAAAGTTTTCGAATTTATCTGCAATGTGCCGAACATCCCAAGGAGCGAGAAATTGTCCCTTTTTCACATTGACCGCTCGCCCAGTCTCGGCCGCTGCCCGAATCAGGTCGGTCTGGCGACTCAGAAAAGCTGGAATCTGCAGTAGATCGATGTATTGGCCGGCAGCGCGTGCATCCTCAGCTGAATGGATGTCGGTGGTCACGGGTACTCTCAGTTCATCCCCAATCCGGCGAAGCAATCGGCAACCGGCTTCCAAACCGACGCCACGGTAGGATTTGATCGATGTTCGATTGGCCTTGTCGTAGGACGCCTTAAAGATCCACGAAACGCCCAAAGAATCACAGATCTCCTTAAGATCGTTCGCGATCGACACCACGAACTTCTCAGACTCGATCACACATGGGCCGAGAATATAAAACGGTCTTGGTCCCCCAACTTCCACGCCCCGAATGTCGAAGCTTTTCACCATTCAAAAGCCGGCTCCAACGGTAGTGTCCTGTCCCCGAAATACGAGGTATTTTGCCGGAGGTCAGTTGGCTGTTTTTCAAGGCGCGAGCGAAGTGCCCATATCTGAATCATACGGGTCGAGCGAGCAACGCGGAAAAACAGCCAACTGGCCCCGGCCCAGAGGGTTGCGATGAAAATGGGCCGGCGGCTGCGTTGCTCGTCGGTCACGTATCGGTTCAGATATGCTCCCTCCTCACGCCTTGCCGGCGGCCCATTTTGATCGCAACAAAATACCTCGTATTTCGGGGACAGGACACTAGGTACGCGCTCCTGTACGATCCGGGTATGAACGCCCTATAACGGTGTCCATCCGGAAGACCGTCCCTATCGTTGAGCGGGACGCTTCGCTTACGCCAAGACCGAGTCACGAACCGTAGCTCTTAACGAATTTCTTTTTGCCGTCGGCTTCGGTTTGGTCCGGTGCCGATTCTACCTGGGGTTTCTGGTCAGCTTTCTGAGATACCCCAGGCTGAGCTCCGATTTCCCCGGAGGGCTGCTTCTGAACTACCTCAACAAAACCCATCTGCAAATTCGAGATGGTTCCGGCCAGGATTCGCGATTCATCGGTGTTCAAGTTACCTTTGGTTTTCTCCTGAATCATTACCAATTGATCGATCAGTAACTGGGCCATATCCAGGTTAACTTCTGCCTTCCCGGTTTGAGGATGCGGTATCTGCCCCAACGTGAAGGCCGCATTCTGAGCTTGCATCAGCACAAACTCGATAAAACGCTGCGTCATCTCACCCGAAGATACAGTCGTGTTCTGGTATTCTGCCATATTAGATCTTCCTAGGCCTAACAATGACCGTAATCGCCGGTTTATCCATCAAATATTTCCTAGCTGCCTCGTTCACAGAACTGATAGTTAAGCTCTCGATATCCTTCTTCCGCCGATGCACGTAGTCATATCCAAGGCCGTAAAACTCGTTGAGCGCTACGCTGTGCGCATAGGCGTCCATGTTTTGCAGCTGGAAAGCAAGTTGAGACAAAGTCCTCATTTTAGCCCGATCAAACTCTTGTTGTTCGAGCCCGTGCTTGGCCAATCGCTCCAATTCGGTACTCAAAATTTGCGAGACGCTTTCTACTTTTTCGGGGGCGGTTGCGGCATGAACACTGAAAATCCCCGGCGCAATTCCCAGGAACAGCGAGCTTCCGACGGAATATGCTAATCCCAGTTCCTCACGCACCTTGACAAAAAAACGCGAGCTCGAATCACCCGCCGCTTCATCCAACAATTCGAGACTGATCCGATCCGGATCTGCGATCGTGCAGGCAAGAAATCCGATGCAAACGACAGCTTGATGCCTACCTTCGTGGGATGTGACCAGCCGGCTTTCGAAATTGTCTATTGCCGGGCAAACGTTGCCCGCAGGCGTTTGCTCGGAGCGCAGATTCTGCAATTGTGCCTCGATCATATCCAGGATCCGCTGAGAGTCGAAACTACCGCAAAATCCGAAAACTGCGTCTGGCCAGACGAAGCATTCCCGATGCCGCCGGATAAGCTGAGTCCGCGCGATTTTTAGGACAGTTTCTTCGCGACCAAGCGGATTGAGCCCGTAAAGGTGGCGACCGTAAATTTCGCTCCTTAACAGGTTCCGGGCGACCAGCTGCGGTTGTGCCTGCTCGGCTCGGATTGCGGCGATCTGACTCTCACGCTCGCGTTCGATCGCTTCAGGAGGAAAAACTGGATTGCCGGCCACGTCCATCAGGACAGCAAACGCTTCGTTAAAATCCGCAGACAGTGAACTGACGGCAATGCGGAGGGTGTTATATCCAGACTCGATGGAAAGCAAACTGCCGATTCCCTCTATCTCTTCTGCAATTCGCTCTGCTGACCTGGACCCAGTGCCCTTCGGCATGGTCTGGGAAAGCAACCGATGAACTCCGTTATCTTCGGCCGTCTCATTCAAAGAACCGCCCCTAAATACCGCAGAAGAGTAGATCATCGGAAGCCGTTGATCCGGAACCAGAACTGCTCTGGCTCCGTTGCTCAAAAAGTGAAGTTGCGGATTCGCGGCCTTTTTTGTCAAAGTCGAAACCTGTTTCGGACTGCTCGCGGGGCGGAGCACCGCAACAGTGAGATTTGAATCCTTGAGATAGCGGCCAACAACTCGTTCCACGTCCGCTACGGTGACCGACTGAAGGCGTTCCAAGTATTGCCGACTGAATTCGAGATTCCGCGCATACAACCAGTTTAACCCGAGGTCGGATGCAACCCCCTTAACCGTCTGAAGCTGTTCTATCGCGTTCACGGTGATCATCCGCTTCGCCTTTCTCAACTCCGCATCAGACATCCAGCGTTCACGGCGATCGTCGACGCACTCCACGATGCGATCCGGAACCAAACCTGCGACCTCTTTCGCACAAGTTCCGCAGACCGTGAGCAAACCTGGAAAGCTCGGCGTATAAGCGTACGCCCCAACGCCATAAACCAAGCCTTCCTTCTCGCGCAGCTCTTTATAAAGCCGGGAACTCGCGCCGCCGCCGAGGATCACAGAAGCCGCGTCGACGGGCGCCATGTCGTCATGCGAAACACCGGGTACGTGCCAGCCGAGATTGAAGTACGCCAGGTCGGCTTGGAAATATTGCGACGTTTCTCGACGTCCCAATTGAGGAGGTTCTTCAGGCAAAATTACCGGCTCCAGTGGGCCACGCTTGGCGAAACCGAGAAATTCTTCGGCATCTGATCGTAGACGGTCCGTATCCACATCACCCGCCACCACCAGAAATAAGTTATTCGGAAGATAACGCCGGCGATAATACCGGACGATGTCTGCGTGGGTCAACTGATCAAACACGTCCCGAATCCCAATCACCGGGTAGCGGCACGGATGCACCTGAAAAGCTCGTCCGAAAGTGAGGTAACTAAGAACACGGTCCGGATCGTCGAGTCCCATATCGAATTCGCGGCGGATAACATCCATCTCCGTCTGTAGCGCCGCAGGGTCGACGATCGACCGAAACAGCATGTCACCTAACAAATCAATCGATTGCCGGACGGCATTTGCCGGGCAGTCAATCCAGAAGACAGTACGATCGAACGATGTGTAGGCATTGAGGTAACCGCCCAGGCCGTGGATCTCATCACTGATCTGCCTGGAAGACCGGCGCTCGGTGCCATTAAACAAAACATGTTCCAACAAATGCGTTAGTCCCGAACCCAGCCATTCGCCTTCGTGAACGCTACCCGTCTGGCACCAAACCTGTACACTGGCAACCGGCGCCGAATGCTGCTCCGCGACGATAACAGTCAACCCATTCGATAGTTCGAAGAACGATGGTTGAAACTCCGGAAGCTCCATTGAATTCTTTTCGAGTTTCAGGAATTCCTCATTCTTGAGCCGCGAGGCTCGAATGGCGCAACGAACGCAGCGCGGAAATCCAAAGCTCGATGAAAATCTTCGACCGAATCGGATTCCGTTTTTCCAAAAACGCCCGCGCCGATCAAGTTAAACACCATCTCGCCGACGTCGTTCGAAGCTCGGACTCCCCAGTATTCCAGGACTGTGATGACCATCGGTCCGAACTCTTTCAACGCGAGTTGCCGGAAACCGTCGAGTAATTCACCGGCGTTCACGTGCGACCCGGCCTCAGTTTTTCCGCGTTTCTTTTGTTTGATAGTGAATTCGAGAGCTTCCTTCAGGAAGATGTAGGCTTCTTTATCGTACCGCGGGTCCCGATCGATGATTTGTTCAACAACTTCGTTAAAAGATCTCTGCATTTTCTTACTTGGACTCAACCTGCTGTTGCTGGAAAACGGTTGCCCGAACGTGTTTGACCACAGCTCCCACGAGAAGTGCCAGGCCGAGCCCGACAACCAGGAACTGTTCACCCCGCGTCAACCTAAACATCCTGTCAATATATGTCATCGAACTGCTTTGTCATCTCATCAACCCAAGCCGGTGCCGCGATCAATGCCCTGTCCCCGAAGTAGCACTAGTGTCCTGTCCCCGAAATAGCAGGTATATTGTTGCGATCAAAATGGGCCGTCGGCCGGGGAAGCGTGTCGGCAGGTCGGCGTATGGGCGTATCGGCGTCTGGGGAAGTAAGACTGCTTTTCGGCACAGCTATGATGACCAGGAGGTCTCGAAGAAGTTGACGACGCTTTGCAAACGCCGACACGCCGACTCGCCGATACGTTCCCCCTAGCTGCCGGTTGACGGTGCCGCGTTCGAGGACCCCGTTGAGGGAGCCGAACCGGAGGATCCCGTTGACTTTTCACTACCTCCCTTTGCTCCGTCGCTCT
>Ga0210405_10003867_pt1 | contig 14382 bp, 11 predicted proteins | sample IncBWH11MmetaG_FD_155492 | JGI IMG/M metagenome (GOLD analysis project Ga0210405, IMG submission 155492) | Forest soil microbial communities from Barre Woods Harvard Forest LTER site, Petersham, Massachusetts, United States - Inc-BW-H-11-M | ecosystem: Environmental > Terrestrial > Soil >... | reverse complement strand
CGCTGCAGGCAAGCCGCGAGGCCGCCTCAAGGATGTCCTTCGGCGCCCCGTCGATCATCGGCAAGAGCTCCGGAAGCGGAATCGAAGAGACCAGTCCGTCGTAAGAGGCCGCCTTGCCGTTCTTGAAACGCAACAAGTGCCGCTTTGGATCGATACCTGCTACCTCGTGACCCAAGTTGATGTCGGCAATTTGCCGGAACGGCTGGAGATAGGCCGCGAAGCCGCCGTGGCTCGGATAGCGGAAGCCGCTGATGTAGTGCACGTCGTTGGTGCTCGGCTGCAGAGCGCCCAGAAAGACTTCCTCGAGATTGGGGCGATAAAGGCGCGGACCAATCCACTGCGTGTTCATGTTGGCCGCTGTGGTCGTGTGATACTTGACCGTATATTCCATTGGAAAGGTTTCGGAGAACGTATTGCCGAAGCTCGCGCGCAACCAGTCCTCGTAATTGCGAATGGGCGGCTTCTCGGCGCGCTGCGACAGTTCGACGAACTCCAGCAGAATCTTGACCACCAGGTCGGCGGGGAGGCCATACAAGTTGATCTGTGCTGGGTGCTTGATCCAATGGCCCTTCCAATAGTTATTAACCCGCGTGGCAAAAGTCTCGTACTTGCCTTCGACGTTGGCCGCGAGGAAATCCTGGATGCGGTGATTTTCGGTGAATGATACGTGTGGACCTTCGTCGAAGGTCCACCCGCCTGGGAATTCATAGGACGCCGTGTGGCCCCCAATGTGATCGTGCAGGTCATACACCACCGGCCGCAGGCCCGCCTCGTGAGCCGCATGAGCGGCGCCGAATCCGGCCATACCCGTGCCAAGAATTGAAATATTCGTCACTGCAAATTATCTCCCTTGATCGCTCAAATGCTCTCGCCACCAGTCCACGGTCGCTGTCAATCCGGCCTCGAGATTGATCCTGGCCTTCCAGCCCACGTCGTTCAGAGTGCGACGCCCGTCGCCGAGTACCAGGGGCACATCGTTGGCGCGCGCTGGCAGCGAGCCGATCTGCAATAAATCGGTGCGACCCGTGATCTTGCCCAATCGCTCGACGATCTCGCGGATCGTCGTGGAGGTTCCGGCGGCGATGTTGTAGGCTCCCCGGCATTGTGAAGCGAACAAGGCGACCATTCCGTCAGCGACATCCTGAATGTGCAGGTAGTCGCGGACTTGCAGTCCATGCGAAGATTTGGCGGGCTGGCCTTTCAACAGCGAGACGATTACCGATGATACCAGACGCGACGGATTTTCGCGCGGTCCGTACATGAAAAATGCACGTCCCCAGGATCCGGAAAGGCCGGACACGTTGCAGTAAGCGAGAAACGTTCGCCGCAGACTGTCCTTCGCGGTGCCATAGAGCGTGTCCGGTTCGCACGGCGTCACATCATCGACGCAGTAGCAGAAACGCCAGTCGTATTCGTAGCAGGAGCCGCTAACCGTGCAGCGCTCGCCACCATTTTCGCGAAACGCGCGGATCAGATCGAGGCTGGCGGACACCCAAGCGAGATTGCTCGGGTCCGTAATGAGCTTCCCCGGCTCGACAAACCACGCCAAATGCAGAAGCCCCGCAGGCTTATATGTCTCGAGCAAACCCCGCATTGCGGTCCGATCCATGACGTCGCCGCGTATCCAGCGGACCCCGGGCTCGTTCCGAAGCGGACGCTCGCGATAAAGGGCGAGCACGTCGAAACCGCGCTCCAGGAGCGGCTTCAAGCAATGACTGCCTAAAAAACCCGTGGCACCGGTCACCAATATTTGGTTATTTGTCGTCACGGCGCCGGCCTCAATTCGCGTCTACCAAGAAGCCGGGCCAGTTCAAGTCCTGATACGAAATTACTTTGACTGGTTCGGGCCAGACGATGCCAAATGCCGGGTCGTCGTAGCGGAGGCCGCGGACGCTCTTGGGAGTATAGGGTACGGACGATTGGTAAGCGAGGTCGGTGTTTGGCTCCAGCGTCATATACCCGTGTGCGCAGCCCTCTGGAATGTAGAGCATGCGGCCGGATTCCGCATCGAGATCCGTGCCAAACCACTGTCGAAACGTCGGGCTACCGGCACGCAGATCGACGGCGACGTCGAACACCGCGCCCCGGGTACAGCGCACGAGCTTGGCCTCGGCATGTGGCGCGACTTGAAAGTGCAGGCCGCGCAGCGTGCCCACCGACGTGCTCCGAGCCGTGTTTATCTGCGCGATTGCCGGGTTGAGGCCGGCGGATGTGAACTCGTCTGCGCACCATTGCCTGGCAAAGAATCCTCGCTCGTCACGCCGAGGCTCGAGCTCGATCACAAGTACCCCGTCGATCTTCGTTTTGGTAAAAATCACGTCTAAGCGGTCCGGCCTAAAAAGGTCATTGTTGTTGCGACGACCACGGTCGTCAGCAATGTGAGGAAGACATGATCAGTGTTCATCAAAACATCGCACCGAGCTAGGGCCTGTGCGCAATCTGTAATTTATCTTCAAGCGATTTGATTCGTCTTCCCTTGCTGATCGCCGCGCCACACTTGAGCTGAGGATGTGAGCCAGGGAGTAAGAGCTACAGCGGGCAGGAGTTGATATATACGAACGCAATCTCGCGGCAAGTGAGAAATCGAAGAGTTCTATTCTTGGTTACAACACCAGTTTGCGGCAATAGAACGCCTCCGCATGGCCGCTGGGAGCGACGCACTCCATGCCCCGCAAGCGCATAAGAGCCAAAAACGTCTCCTTGTCGAACCAGCGCTTTGCGCGTTGGGTATCAAAAGCTTCCATGATGTAACGGATCTTTTTTTCATAAAACTCTTGATCGAGCGGTACAAACAAGCTTGGTTGGCCCAAGTCTCCGTCATATTTCGGAATTTCGTACTCGAGTATCAGGTGGTTCCTAAACGTATTCCAGGTCAATTCCGCAATTAGCCGGTGGTCTTGATGCGCGTCCTTTCGGTTATGCGTAAAGATCAGGTCGGGTGACGTTCCCTTCAGTTCTTCGAAATAATTCTTAATCTCAGGTCCTTCGAAGGGAAAGAAACCATCCCGGAAACTCTTCACGATAACTTCCTTGCGTCCGGCCTGACTGAGGAAGAGTGCCGCGCTCTTGCGAGCTTCCCGTTCGCGTTCGTTACTGGCTCCAAATACAATCCAAACGATATCCAGCGACCTGAAGTCGGATAGCAGCCTCAAAATGGTTCCGCCACAGCCGATCTCAATATCGTCAGAGTGCGAACCCAAGCAGAGAATTTTGAGCGGTGCCGTGGCACTTTGAGAAAGGTTGAGAGCAAGCATGCCTGGGTATGTTCACAATCCCGCAGCGTTAGTCGTGACTGCGGCCATTGCCGTTGGTCTTCCAGATCTCCCAAGGAGCCGCGCCGGTGGCGCACAAGCTTTCCAGTTGCTGCTTATCCTTGAAAGTGTCCATGCTGGCCCAAAATCCATCGTAGGCGTAGCCAACCAATTGCTTTTCCGCCAGAAGTCTATGGAAGGGCTCGACCACAAGCTCTTCTTTCTCCCTGATGTACTCAAAAATCTTCTTTTTGAAAATGAAAAATCCGCCGTTAATCCGTTCGTTGCCGCTGCTAATTGCGTGAATGTCGGAAACGAGGCTGCCATTTCCTTCTTCGAGCGAGACGAGATGATAACTGAGGTTCGGCCGGACGCAAAGAAAGCTGGCAATCTTGCCCTGATGGTGAAAATGATCTAATTGCTCTGTAAGGGGCATGTCGGTCAGCCCGTCGCTATAGTTCGCCAAGAACTCGTCTTCTCCATCCAGGTATTTTTCGACCGCTTTCAGGCGCTGACCTATGTTGGAGTTGATTCCCGTGTCCGCAAATGTGATACGCCAGTCGTGAGTATCGCTGTTCAGTAAATCGACCTTTTTGCCGCCGCCGGAAAGAACAAAATCGTTGGAAGCACACTCATTATAATGAAGGAAGTAATTCTTGACATCTTCGGCCCGATGCCCCAAGCACAGGATAAAATCCTTGTGGCCGAAGTGAGCATAGTATTTCATGACGTGCCAGAGGATCGGCCTATAGCCGATACGCACCATAGGCTTGGGAATGTCTTCTGCATCGCGGATGCGCAATCCGAGCCCGCCACAAAAAAGAACTACCTTCATTAGCACCCCTCTAAGTTAGAAACGTCGAAGTTTCAGGCCGCAAATCTACAATGATGTCCAGAATCACACATCGCGAGCAGTGCATAATCTCTGCCACTTGTGGAGACTGGAGACCATACCGCAGATCGAGCAATCAGCCTACCAAAGCGCAAGCGGCGCTGCGGGCGATTCATTGGCGCTTCATCTCTCGATTGATTGATTCTAATAGTTTTACTAGCATTCTATGATTGGGAGGTGGCACGTATTTAGGCGCACAGCGGAAACTTAGTTTCGTTGTTGTGGAAAAACTCTTCCCTCTGTGAGTCGACGTCTCCATTGTACTATTCTCCCTCGGCGGCGACCCGCGTTTCCAGCTTCCCCTTCTGAACTTATCCTTAACGACTTCAGAATAGCGACGATGGTTTCTTGAACCCGATTTGCGCGCTCTCAGCGAAGACGAAGCTGCGGTTCGCTTAAGCCGAGCTAAGATCCGCGCTTTCGGCGAGCGAAGGCTTCCTCATCCCGCGAATGAGATCGAAATAGAATGTTTTCTGGCCCCCGACAAACAACAACAGCCCAAAGAATGCGATCAGAAGCACGCTAGTTTCAAGAATCAGTATGGGCAAAGGCGCCAACAAGTGGCCACAGGCTACCCGTACTGCGAAGGCCAGCCCTCCAGCCAAAATGCCAAAACCCAGGGGTCGGATCACGGCCAACAAAACATCCCGGAAGGAGACTGCTGTCCCCTTTACGCACCATGCTATGAAGGGAATGACCCACAACGTCATCACTGCCGAGTAGGAAAAAGCGACTCCTTTGGGCCCATAACGCAATCCCATAATATAGCCTGCGAGGATTGTCGGAGCGAAGACAAGCGCGATGTTCAAGCTTCGCCTCACCAATCCCAAAGAGTAGAGGAGCCACCCTAGAGGATTAATAACAGCAAAGATCATAATGGTCGGAGCAAGCAAGCGAAAAATAACCACCGCATCCATCCACTTCGGCCCCAAAAGAACGAGAACAACATCGTTAGCAAAAACGACACAGGCAATCGTCAGTGGTAGGGTCATTGCCAGAACGAGAGAGTAGCCCTTCAAGAAGTAGTTGTTAAACCGCTTGGGGTCGTCTTGAACTCGGGACAATGCCGAAAATGCCACCTCGCCGACTGCCGAATTCAGGTTAGCTGTCGGAATATTAACGAGCTGGTAAGCTCTTCCGTAGAGCCCGATCGCGTCAGCTCCCCAGAAGCGGCCTATGAGGACTTTCTCTGCATTGTAAGCGACATAGGCTACGAGGCTATTCAAGGTGATGGTGCCGCCAAAGGACATCATCGAGCGCATTCCTATCCGCCTGCGTGGCATCCCTGGAACCCAGGCTGTGGCCAGCCAGAAGCCCACGGTGCTGATGAGCGGAGAGGTAACAGTCATCGCCACGAGCGCCCAATATCCGTAGCCAGCCTTGGCCCCGGCTATGGCAGCGATACTAGCGATAAACAGAGCGACCGTGTTGATTACAGCCAGAGTGGTAAAACGCATTTGGCGCTGGAGAAGCGCCGAGTGTTGGATCCCCGCCGAATTGAACACGAATCCAACAGCCAGAACGATTGTTACCCAAACGAGGCGGGGTTCGTGATAGAAGGCAGCCAGCGCCGGGGCCATTACCATAAAAGAAATCCCAAGTGCCGTGCCGACGAGCATGTTGATCCAAAATAACGTCGAAATCTGCTCCTGCGTGACGGTTGTACGCTGAACCGCAGCAGACGACAGCCCGAAATCCCGCAACAAGTCCAACACTCCAGTGAAGGCGGTGACCATGCCTACTAATCCGAACTCCTTCGGGCCCAGCAGCCGGGCTAATATCATCAGAGAGCCCAGGCGGAGCAAGAAATTTGCCGCTTGGGCGAAGAGTCTTGCGACGCCTCCTCTGATCGTTCGCTGTTTCAAGTCCTTCATAGCAGCTCAGGTGACGAGGGAGATGTCACCGTGGTAACACTCGGAACATATGGTCGGTGACCTCCGCCGTCCGTGGCAGACCGATGGCATTTTTCGTGACGTCGCCCGATTTCATTGAGAACCTCGACTGTAGCGCCGCCATCTTCTCCGAAAGATCGGAGATCCGCGCATGAAAGCCTTACCACATGTAGACCGCCTGCGTTAACTCATCCTTAAGCTGCCAGCGCCCAAGGCACTGCGTCGTAACATATTTCAGCCCGGTGGGCGTCTCAGCCAAGTGTCCGGATCTGGCCGGTCGAATTTTTGCACTGCGCAACAACAAAAGCGGGAAGCCGATTACCAAGGCGCGAAGATCTGACCAGAAAGCGCCCTCAGAAAAGACCAGCAGTAGCAGAAAGACGAAGTGTTCTCTTCCTTGAATACTGACAGCGACATGTGGCGGAACTCTATTTATCGCAGACAAGGACGTTTTCGGCAGCGTTGCTGGTAACCTGAAAAACCGACGCGTAGCGAACTGTCCAATCTTCTCTCTCAGAGTCCAGCGGCTCCAAGCCAACGTAGCTGCACGGCCAATGTCTTCTCAAGCACTGGTCTCCGTCATGAATCTCCTTGATTAGATCTTGCACCGGATTCCATCTCAGATCACGGGCGACTTTTGTCCGGACATCCAAATCGATTCCAGAAACAATCAAATAGCCCTGTGGTTGTAGGAGCCGGGCAATGTTGTGCAAACAACGTTCGGCCTCAGGTGGGCTCATGTGACAAAGGAAATTATTCGCTATGACGATATCCTGTCGTCCCAGCAGATCCATCATATGTGGCTCTCGAGCATCGCCCACCCGCCACTCGATGCAATCTTTCAACGAACCCTTAATCTTGAACAGGCCGTTAGTCCGTTCGAATAACTCATTTGTCTCGTCGGAGGTCAAGCGCTCGAACATTTCAGCATCTGTTACGTTGGTCGGCTGCATTGCGTATTCGCCTGACTTCGCGATGTCCACGGCTTCCCTGCAAATGTCTACTGCGTCAACGTTCAGCTCCAGGTCGGGGCGCGCGGACTTGATTGTCCATGCTACCGAATACGCCTCGGGACCACTGCTACAACCCAAAATGGCCACACGCAGCGGCTCGCCAGCGCCCTTCTGGCTTACTAGACGTCGGATCACTTCTAGCTGGGGCCGATTCCTAAGAAAAAAGGTGTTCAGGGCCTGCTCGCGATGACCCTGCAGGAGAGCGAGCCGGTGCAAAAAAGTGCCGTACTGATGCACGGGGCGTAAGTTGGCAACACTTTCCGGAACAAGCTTCCACAAGAATCGATTCATTCGTAGGTAAGCTCTCGCAGGCGATTTCCCAAATAACTTCAACCGTGCGAATCTAGAAGCCCAATCACTTGTAGACTTCGAATCCGGGAGTTTGCGGGTATCCACGTCGGGATTCCATCGAGTCGCTTTATCGTTGCCTCGAAACCATCTTGGGGCGGAAAACCCAATGAGCGTCATTTTACCGGAATACGAGTACTCCAGCTTAGGTGGAACCTCCACTAACATCCCAGGGCTAACAGCATATTTGTGATCGTCAATCGTGAAATATCCCTCGCCCGATAGGACATAGTAAATACGCGTAATCTTGTCACTAATTTGAAAGGTGTCGTGGCCCTCTTCAACGACGATATAATAAACGTCTGAATCATGCCTCAAAGGGCCAAAGGTATAGCCCCTCATGCCGGCGCCCCTAAAGGATTCCGAAGAGGGAAGCGAGTAAACGTAAGTCATACTGGTCAGCTCCTTTCTGTCCGCTCGACAAACCATCGAGAATCAGACGATGCCGCTGCTTCAAGAGACGTCAACATTGGTCCACTGTTCTGGAGAGAAGGCGGCTCTAGCTCTCGGCTTTTGTTTTCCAGGATGAATCGCTTGATTAATCTTGATCGGTAGAGCATTCGCGACGATAACCCGAAACCTATCTGTCAAATCTGTCGACGTTATTTGTTGGCGTTCGTCACCGCGCGAATGATCCTGAGTCATGCGAATTCGCGAACGTGGACATTCGTAAGGTACTTTAAGTTGGCAATTGCTTGGCCAAACCAAGTAATCAGAAACCGAACGGGGCTCACCAACCGTCCCCGTAAAGTGAACTAAATAGTAGGCTTATATGCCTCGCGAGTAGTCTTCGAACTTCGGAATCTCTCTCGATGATCTGATGAAGGGAAACGTTTTTACCCTTTATGCCTAACCTAGTTCCCTTCTCACATTCTTGCGAAAGAAAGGGCTTCGGCTTGGATGCACGTGCTTTTTGTCTAGTCAAAAAAGATAAAGGGGCTGTGCACGTTACGCAATTGACGGCCTGAAATCGGGTTCTTCGGGCGCGCCGTATCAGTATCTCACGAGTGGCCTGGCAGCATCCGCTCCGATTGTTCCTTCGAAGCTCCGGTATCGCGATTAGGCCCCTCCGGACTTCTGTCGCTGAAAAAAGCCTTCCTCTGCTGTCGCGGCAAGGTCTCTTAAGCTCCGCTTTCTGCTCTCGAGCGCGGGCAGGGACTGCATTCCCACCAGGCTAAGCACCGCCTCCCAACGATACACCCAGTCGTGCTTCAGCAGGCACTGGGTGATGTTCGTCTCTCGGATCTTCATCTGTCTTTCAGGGTCCTTATCAAGTTCGCGAATGACAGAGACGATTTCATCAGAGGTGAAAGGAACTTCGATAACGGCATCTGGCCAATTAAAGATCTTGTCAAATTCCTTATTTTTGGGCGGACGCATGCCAATCATAATTGCGCCAGGTGCCGCGGCTTCAAAATATCGGAACCCAAACTCGCTTTGCCCACCGGTCTCCTCTGGTCTATCGAACTTCCCGGGGCTAACGATGAAATACCGCGTCCTTTTGGCTAAGTTCGCCATCAGCAGACGATGCTCTTCCAAGTCATAAGCTTCGAGACCATTGATCGTGTCATAGACATAGAATTTTCCTTCTTCTTTCGCCATCCGCAGCAGCGCCTTGTGTGTCACCGACGCCCTGCGGCCGATACTTAAAACATCGATACTCCTAGTCGGTGGGTTTGGATACGGGCAGAAGCGCAGAGTATCAATTCCGCCAGGCAAATACTGGCCCTGGCCTTTGATGATAGCCCTGAGAGGGTCGTTGTTAGCGAACGAAAAAATAACGTAATCAAATTGCGACAACACCTCAAGGCAACTCTTGTATAGCGGGATCCTATTAACCCAGAACTCAAAAAGCCAGCACACCGTAATCTTGCATTTATCACGCAAGCCTTTGAGTGACTTCAAGCTCAGAAGGTCCAACATCTTCTCGCATACTGTAATAAAAAGGTCGTACTCTCGCTCCACCGTGATGGTGGGAATGCCGGGATTGATAGGAAGGTTCACGAACTCTCCGAGTCGCATTGCGACCCTTTGTCCATGGCGATACCAGGTCGTTGGTTCGGGCGCCAGCACATCAACTGAGTCAACTTCCTGCAGGATTCTTTCGAATTCTCGGAACGAACACCTCCACACGGACGGCTCATAGATATTCCGCTGTGAAAACAATAGTATGCGAGGCTCGCCCGCTTGTATTTCTTCCCCTTCATGGTTCATCGGTTGCTCCAAAAACGATGCTGTGCGCATCCGCCGCCATACTCACCGGGAGCGGACACCAGCCAGTTGTGAATGATAGCTCCATCATGGTCCCCGCGACCCGAGGAAGGTCCAAATCGTAACACCCGTGAGAATCCGCCCACGTCATGGTTTGTTCGCCAAGTATACGAATGCGTCCAGGATGCCGGCGGCGGCTCGGTCGTAGTTAAACTCCTTCACGGTCTGGTGAGCGCACTGCGAAAACGATTTCCACTTGGAATCGCTGGACAGCAACTCGCACGCAGCCGAAACCCAGGCCTCCACGTCCAGAGGAAGCACATAACCATTCCGCTTGTGCAGAACCAGTTCGCCGGCTGCGGCAGTCCATTCCGTCGTGATCACTGGCGTTCCTGCAATCATCGCTTCATTTATGACGACGCCCCAGCAATCGCCCGATGTGGGGAGCAATAGGAGACGACTCTGAGCGTAGTATTCCGGCAAGGCTGCGTGGGGAATGAAGCCGGGGAATTCGGCCGAGATGCCGTGTTGCTCGAAGATTTCTTTCATCTGCGCAGTGAGATCGGCGTCTCCTCCTCCGATCACAAGCACCCGGCATTCCCCTAGCCGCGCTTTAATCCCCGCGCAAACCTGGGCAAAGAAAGCAGGGTTCTTGACCTTCACCACCCGGCCGGAGAACATCACGTCGAAACGCCGCTCCGATTGGCTGCCTGCGAGCCGCTCCTCAAAGTAGTCGTTATCCGCTACCAGGTGACTGAGGAAGCATTGCGTGTCCTGGATGCGGTTATTGTAGTGTCGGAACATCTCCAGCGTTCGCCGGCTCGTTCCGATAAAAGCGTCCCCGAAACTGTTGTACATCAGCCGTCGTGCCCAGCGCCGCACACGGCCGACATCGCGGTCCCTTCCCAGCCAGCTATCGTCCAGCAACGCAATTTTCCCTCCGAGTAATCGACATAACGTGACGGCCAGCCAAGCGCTGGGGTCTTTGATACTGGCAAACACGAGGGCCACGCGCGGCCGTTGCAGTAGCAGGAGCGGAACAATGCCCGGATTGAAAAAGCGCTCTGTTTTGCCTACGGTCAGTGTGATGGCTTTCAGAATCGTCTTTGGATGGCTCCCCATCTTGAACGTCCAGAGACGGCGCTTCTCGTTGTTCTTGAAGTAAGCGACCTGCACAGCGCCTGCAAGTCTTTCATGAACGCGCTCGAACACAGGCTCGCGCCAGGGAGTCGGAATGTCACTTATGATCAAGTAGTTTATTTTCCGACGAAAGCCCGCAACATTGCGCGGCGTGAGCGCAATCACCGGCGAGAAAGGATCATTAGAAGTGCACATAGACAAATGGCACCGTATCTGCTGGTACCAAGGAGGCCAAGGTCATCAACAAACTTGCGTAAATGAGAACTCTGGCGGGCGCCGAATAGGATGATACCTCCTCGACCAGATTCCGATCCTTGTTGATAAGCAAATGTGCGACAAACATCAACGCTGCGACGGGCAAGATGTAAGGAGACCCTAGTGCCACGCCGTCCCTGCTCAAAGTCAGCATTCGCCACAGGTACTCGAAGGCGATTGCCAGAGTCTGGGTACCGAAAAAGATCCAGCCCACCATTACGACGGACAGTGTCAACGCACGGGACACCAGCGTTCCGGGATGAAAGGCAGATCGTGTGGGTAGCGGTGCCTTCCGCCGCCGCAGGCTTGCGTAAACCTGGTAAACCGCCAGGGTCGCACCATGCAATCCTCCCCACAGTACGAAGTTCCAACTGGCTCCGTGCCAGAGGCCACAGAGAAGCATAGTAATGATAATGTTCCGCGATGCTCTAACATTGGCATTTCGTGTGCCGCGACTTCCGAACTCCAGCGGCAGAAACACATAGTCCCTGAACCAATTCGACATCGTCACGTGCCAGCGTCGCCAGAACTCCGCGATGTTCACGGAACTGTATGGCATGAGAAAATTCTGAGGAAACTTAATGCCCATCAGCCGTGCGCACCCGATCGCCATGTCCGAGTAACCAGAGAAATCGGCATAAATCTGGACCGTGTAGCCGATCATCCCCTGCACCAGCGTGAACGCGCTAAAGTGCTGTGGCGCGGCTAGGATCACGCTCACATGGCTGGCCAACTGGTCAGCAATTACCAGTTTCTTTACGGCTCCAACGAGAAGATATCCGCATCCGATCTCGAAATCCTGAGCCGTGATCTGAAAACCGCGGCTGAACTGCGGCAGGAAATCCGCAGCCCTGACGATCGGCCCAGCGACAAGCTTCGGGAAGTACATCAAATAACAGACGAACTCCGAGAGGCTCCGTGCCGGTTCCATCGTCTCGCGGTAGACATCGAGGACATAGCTCATGCCGGCAAAAGTAAAGTATGAGAGGCCGATAATCGAGAACACAGGACTGCCCGGCAGCGAAACGCGTACTCCGAGGGGATGCAGGAAGGCCGCTACGATCTCAACCAAAAACCCGGAGTACTTCAAGAATACTAGAGGTCCCAGATTGGCAGCTAGGCCGGCCCACAGCCATCGCTTTCGAGTCACCTCGCTGATGGTGTTTCCCAGCCGACGACCAACGATGAAGTCCACAACGGCCATGAACGTCACGACCAGCACGCCGCCAACACCGAAGGTGAGGTAAAACAGATAGCTGAAGATAATCAGCAGCCATGTCCGGACCGAAAGCCTTCCACTTGCGTGGAGTAGGCCGAGACACACTCCAAGGAAGAAAATGAATTCAAGCGAGGTAAAAGTTAGTCCCATATGTGACCACTACAATTCGAGCTAACAGCTATTTATTTCTGGTTGGTCAGTTTGGAGTTAACAAGGCGCTGGAGATCGCCGACATTCGTCAGTCTGAGAACCTCAACATTTCTAAAACGTACCCCGAAGTGCTTTTCCACGGCCAACACGACGTTTACGTGGCTAAGTGAGTCCCAACCTGGAACTTCGGCTGCCAACGTAGAGTCAGTAAACTCCCAATCATCAAGCTTGAGTGCGCCCAGGATCACTGTTTTCAATTCGGGTGAGATCATCCCATCTCCGCTGACTGCATGGTCATGTTGGATTGGTCCCTTAGCCTGATCGCTCGCTCTTTGTTTGCGCTGCGGCTCGGCTTTCCGGAAGAACTTTTCACAAGGAAGCGCGGGGGAACTAAGTACACGTTGGTAATTGTGACGTCGATTGCCATACCTGCTTTGATAATTTCCATACGGAGCTTGCGGCGTTCCGCTTCGTCCGTCAGAGGCGTCTCAGCGACTACGGATAGGCGTTCGCTGCCAAACTGGGGATCCTCTTCGCCAAAGGCGACAACTCTCCCGGGAATCACACCGGCTAGACCGTGGATGGTTGCCTCGACGTCCTCCGGATAGATATTGTTACCGGCGATGATCACAACATCCTTTTTCCTTCCTATGATGAAGTAATCGTTTCCATGCTTGAAGCCGTAGTCTCCGCTCAGATACCACCCATCTCGCATTGCCGCCGCAGTCTTCTCGGGGTAATTGCGGTACCCGTCAAACATCGTGCCAGACTTGATCAAAACCTCGCCTACGCGCTGGTCGTCCAAGTCGTCGCATTCGTCGTCGACAATCCGGATGTGACATCCCGGAACGAGTTGTCCTGACGAAACGCACACTCTCACTGAACTCCCATGTGCCGTTGGGCGCACTTCTCCCTTTGACAGTGATCGTGTATCGACAGCCAGAGTCGTAGGTTCATGACCGGGCGGCGTCTGCGTGACGGCAAATGTCGTCTCCGCCATGGCGTAGCATGACGAGAGGGCGTCTCTTCTGAGTCCGCGAGGTCCGAAGCGCTGGAAGAACTTCTCCTGATCGTCGTATCTCACAGGCTCGGAGCAGTTGATCACCATCCGCAAACTGTCGAGAGCCACGTTCTCTAGATCCTCCTCTTTGATCTTATCCGCCATCATACTGAATGCAAAGTTCGGCAGCCAAGTGATGGTCGCGCGCTCCGCCGAGACGGCTTGCAGCAGCAGCGACGGATCGAGGACCCACTCGAAGGGATCTATCTGGATGGTCGGAATCCCCAGCGCCAGTGGAAGATGAAGAGCGGCAATCAATCCCATGTCGTGATACAAGGGAAGCCAACTTACTACCTTGTCTTGTCGCGATATTCCCAGGAACTTACCGTACCCGATCACGTGTTCCAGGACTGCCCGGTGGGAAAGGAGCACGGGCTTTTGCAAGCCAGTCGTTCCAGAAGAGTGCTGCAACAGCAATGGATCCGACTCGCACGCAGCTTGCACGGTTCCCGGTTGGCCGCTAGATCCCATTCCCTCTACATATTCACTGCCTTCGAATGGGAATTGCAGCCCGCGGATTGTGCTTCGGCCATCGCAGAGGAGCGGCTGCAGAATTCCCTCGAGCGCACGTTCCGTTAGAATCCAGTCAAGCCCAGAACGCCGGCCCATTCCCTCGAGCCCTTCACGGAACTTATCCGGATGCAAGCGGGGATTCGGGTACGCGAGCACAGCCGGTATTGCACCTGCGAACACGCACCCCACATAAATCGGATAGAGCAGGGCGTTATGCCTAGCAATGATGGCGCAGACCTGTCCCTTTTCAATGCCATTGTTGGTCAAGGCAGCGGAGTACAGTTTCGCAGTGCGGATCAACTCGCCCCAAGTCCAACGTGTCGGACTTTCACCAGCCCGGCAGTGAATGATGGCGACTGAGTCGGGCCAGTTGCTCGCGTTATCGCACCATCTTTGCCACATACTGCCGATGCTCTTATTGTTCATTTCATACCCGCT
>Ga0210405_10003866_pt1 | contig 14382 bp, 13 predicted proteins | sample IncBWH11MmetaG_FD_155492 | JGI IMG/M metagenome (GOLD analysis project Ga0210405, IMG submission 155492) | Forest soil microbial communities from Barre Woods Harvard Forest LTER site, Petersham, Massachusetts, United States - Inc-BW-H-11-M | ecosystem: Environmental > Terrestrial > Soil >... | reverse complement strand
TCGGTGAGCGTGAGTCCGTGTTCCGGCTCGACGTCGAACACGCACAGGTCGGTGATGATCATGTCCACCACGCCCTTGCCGGTGACCGGCAGCGTGCATTGCTTGAGGATCTTCGGGCTGCCATCCTTCGCGGTGTGATCCATCACCACGATCACTCGCTTGACGCCCGACACCAAATCCATAGCGCCGCCGGGTCCTTTCACCATCTTGCCCGGCACCATCCAGTTGGCCAGGTCGCCGTTCTCGGCAACCTCCAGGCCGCCCAGGATGGACAGGTCGATGTGGCCGCCGCGGATCATCGCGAAGGAGTCGGCGCTGCTGAAAAAGCTTGACCCGGGAAGGCTGGTGACGGTCTGTTTGCCGGCATTGACGAGATCTGGGTCGACGCCGTCTTCGGTCGGGTAGGAACCGATCCCCAGCAGGCCGTTCTCCGACTGCAGCGTCACGTTGATGTTGTCCGGGATGAAGTTTGCCACCAACGTCGGAATGCCGATGCCCAGGTTTACGTAGTAGCCGTCCCGCAATTCCTGGGCGGCACGCTGGGCCATCAGCTCGCGAATCGGGCTGTCGTGCTTTATTGCGGCGCCGCCGCTGGTGGTGCGGAATTCGATGCGCTTCTCGTAGTCGCGGCCCTCGATGATGCGGTCCACATAGACGCCCGGAGTATGGATCAGGTCGGGGTCGAGGTCGCCGATCTCGACCAGTTCTTCCACCTCGGCCACGGTTACCGCGCCACAGGTGGCGATCATCGGGTTGAAGTTGCGCGCTGTCTTGCGGTAGATGAGGTTGCCCGACGTGTCCCCCTTCCACGCCTTGACGATCGCCAGATCGGCGCGAATGCCTTCTTCCAGAACGTATTCGGTGCCGTCGAAGACCCGGGTGTCTTTGCCTTCGGCAAGATTAGTACCGTAGGCAGTGCGGGTGTAGAACCCGGGAATGCCTGCGCCGCCGGCGCGCAACTTCTCCGCGAGCGTGCCCTGCGGCGTCAGGACAAGGTCCAGCTCTCCGGCCAGCACCTGACGCTCGAATTCCTTGTTCTCCCCGACATAGGACGCGATGACCTTTTTCACCTGCCGCGCCTTGAGCAGCAGGCCCATGCCGAAATCGTCTACGCCGGCATTGTTTCCGACAATGGTGAGGTCCTTGATACCGCTGTCCACGAGGGCCTGGATCAGATTCTCCGGGATGCCGCAGAGGCCGAAACCGCCGGCAGCGATGGTCATACCGTCTTTCAGCAGGCCGTGCAGAGCCGACTCGGCGTCGGGGTGGACTTTACTCATCGGTGGTCCTCTCGTTGTTGGTCACTGCATGCGCGGCCTCCATCAGCATCCAACCCGATAGTTGCACTGACAGATCGCGTTCGGCTATCCCCGACTCGGTGACCGCGCCCTCGACGAACTCGGCCTGCTGGCCGCCGGCGGTGGGCAGCTCGGCGGGGCGATCCCAGAACGGCCCGAACAGCGGCAGTCCTTCCACCGACTGCCGGTTGTTCCACGCCGATTGCGCGGAGGCCAGCACGATTTCGCGGGCGGTTTCGCGGGCCGCGGCGTCCGCGGCGGACTCCCCCGGCAACGTGGTGGCGACCAAAGCCAGGTAGCGAGCGGTGATTCCGGCGAACAGCCCGCCGTCACCACCGCCGGCGCCGCGCAACACCCCGGCCGGCGCCACGTGCTCGTCGACGGCGGCGACCAGGCGATGCACCCGCGGCGCGTGCCGCTCGTCTTGAGTGCGCGCGGCCAGCTCGGTCTCCAGGCCCAGCACCACGCCCTGGCAGTAGGTGTACTGCGCGCGGACGAGTGACCCGGCCTTGATGCCGTCGAACACCAGGTGCGTGTCGGGGTCGATCAGCGTGTCGTCGATCCAATTGGCCATCTGCTGGGCGCGTCGCAGTCGGTCGCCGTAGCGCGCCAGGAAGATCCCAGCCGGGCCGTTGGCCGGGGCGTTGAAGAATTGGTCCTGCTTGCGCCACGGGATGCCGCCGCCGTCCTCGGGTACCCACGCCTTGACGAATTGGTCGTTCAACTTGTGCAGCGCGCGTTTGCGCTCCACGCCGGCGATCCGCGCAGCCCGCTCCAGCGACAGCGCCAGCCAGGCCATGTCGTCGTAGTAGCTGTTGACCCAGGATCCGTTGTTGCGCAGCCGGTGCGAGCGGATCTGTCGGGCGATCTTGACGCGCCGCTGCGGCTGCGGGTCGCGCAACTCCGCGTCGACCAGGCAGTCGAGCAGATGCGCCTGCCACCAGTAATGCCAGCCGGCAAACCAGCGGTCGCGCCGGGTCGGCGGCCAGGCCACCACACCGAGTTGGGTGCCGGGCAACGCCCAGAGCCGTTTCAGATGCCGCCCGGTGACGGCAGCTTCTGCGCTGACCGCCCGATTGAGCCATACCTGATCCATGTCTGCAGATCCTGCCCTACTCACCCTTCCCAAGCCCTCGAGATATCCCCGTGTTGGCTGATCCAGGCATGCATGGCGATCCCCGCCGCGACCGCGACGTTGATGCTGCGCGTCGACCCGAACTGGGCAATCGAGACGGTCAGCGAAGCGCCCGCGCGGGCGTCGTCGCTGATGCCGGGACCTTCTTGGCCGAAAACCAGCAGGCAGTTCCGCGGCAACGTGGTCTGCTCGAGCCGCGCTGCGCCGGGCACGTTGTCGACCGCGACCACCGTCAGGCCCGCTCGGGCAGCGAAACTCAGCAGGTCTGCGGTGTGGTCGTGGTGGCACAGCCGTTGGTAGCGGTCGGTGACCATGGCGCCGCGGCGATTCCATCGACGACGACCGACGATGTGAACAGTGTCCACGGCGAACGCGTTGGCGGTGCGCACCACCGAACCGATGTTCGCGTCGTGGCCGAAGTTCTCGATCGCGATGTGCAGCGGGTGTCTGCGCTTGTCGATATCGGCGATGATCGCCGCACGCGTCCAGTACCGGTAGGCGTCGACGACGTTGCGGGTGTCGCCGTCGCGCAGCAGCGCCGGGTCATACCGCGGATCGTCGGGCGGCGCCCCCACCCAGGGGCCGACTCCGCCTGCCGCATCGCCCCATTCGGTGGGACCGGGCTCGGTCATTGCGTGGTCCAGACTGCGGCGTGGGTTCCCACAACCGCAATGGTCGCGTACAGCAGCGCCTCGTTGATATCGCCCTGGGTGCACAGCGACGCGCTGACATGCACGGCGTCCAGCGACGCTTCGGGCAGGATCAGCACCGACGAGCCGTAGGCCGAGCAGGCCGGGCTCAGCCCCGGGGGAGGCAGCGTCGGGGCGGCGAGCAACATCACAGGTAGACCCCGCGCACCGCGCTGCGGTCCGACGGCGGGCCCAGGCACACCGTGCCGGTCAGCCGTTTGCCCTCAGATTCCGAAAGCGCTTGGATGACAGAGCTTTTCAGGTTTCTCTCGTTCTCACAGCTGCCGATGCCGGTGGCCTCCATCGGGTGCGCCAGCGCCCCGTACAGGCCGAACCGGACGTCGCGGGGATCGGCATGGGCTTTGGCGGGATCGGTCGGGGCCGCGTCGACGTCGACCAGCACGTAGTTGTCTTGCCAGCGCAGGTTGGACATCGACGTGTTCCAGCCCAGCACCGCCAACGATTCGCCGAGCCGGGCGGTCAGCGCGCCATAGACCCGGTCCTTGTGATGCGAACCCGAGCAGGCCGCGCAGCCTGCCACCGCCAATGCCGCGACCATCGCGATGAGAGTCCGCACGGTGACTAACGCGCGACGGCCGGCTCAGCCACCGGCCAGCCCCAAATCCGCCAGTCCCAACACACTGCGGTACGGCAAGCCCTCGGCTTCGATGGCTTCGGCGGCGCCGGTGGCTCGGTCGACCACGGTCGCCACGCCCACCACCTGTCCGCCGGCGTCCAGCACGGCGCGCACCGCGATCATCGCCGAGGCGCCGGTGGTACTGGTGTCCTCCACAACCAGGACCCGTCGGCCAGTGATGTCGGGTCCTTCGATAAGACGTTGCATGCCATGGGTTTTCACTGACTTCCGCACGACGAACGCATCGATAGGGCGACCGGGCGCATGCATGACGGCGGTGGCGACCGGATCGGCGCCCAGGGTCAGGCCGCCGACGGCCGCGTACTCCCAGTCGTCGGTCAGTTCGCGGATCAGCCGGCCGATCAGCGGCCCGGCCCGGTGATGCAGGGTGGCGCGGCGCAGGTCCACGTAGTAGTCGGCTTCCTTGCCCGACGACAACGTGACGCGGCCGTGCACCACCGCCAGCCGGCGCACCAGGTCGGCCAACTCGTCGCGGTCGGTGGTGCTCACGTCAGGTGCGGCCACGGCCCCGCCCGAAGGTTCTGGTGGCGACGCGCGCCAAGTTTCGCGGCACCATCCGTGACGCGGTCGTGATCGCCTTGTACTGCACGCCGGGGATGATGACCACCTTGCCCCGCGCGATATCGGCGAGGCTTTCCCGCACCACGTCGTCGACCTCGAGCCACATGAACGACGGCAGTGAGGCCATGTCGATGCCGGCACGTTCATGAAATTCGGTGTGCACGTAGCCCGGACACACCACATGTATGCCGACACCGGTGCCCTTCAGCCCGCCGGCCAGGCCTTCGGTGAACGACACCACCCACGCCTTGGACGCCGAATAGGTCGAGCCCCGCCCGGACAGCAGCCCGGCGACGCTGGCGATGTTGACGACCGTGCCAGCACCGGCGTCGATCATCGCCGGCAACGCGGCCCGGGTCAACTGCATCACCGCGGTGACGTTGACGTCCAACTGCGACTGCAGCTTGGCGGGATCGGCGGTCCAGAACTCACCGGACGTGCCGAAGCCGGCATTGTTCACCAACACGTCGACACCGGCGGCCAACCGCTCCGCGACCTTGCCGCGGTCGGCCGACTCGGCCAGGTCGGCCGGCAGCACTTCGACGGCACGTCCGGCCTCGTCGTGCAATTCGGCTGCGAGCTCGTTGAGCCGCCCATCGTCGCGGGATACCAGCACCAAGTCGTAGCCGTCGGCGGCGTAGCGACGCGCGAAACCCGCGCCGATTCCCGACGTTGGACCGGTGATCAGAGCGACGCGGCGCGGCATGACGGACAGCGTAGCGAAATTGCCAATGCCCCAGGCACAGGGCGGATACGAGGTAATCAGCGCTGGTAGTGGGTGGCCTGGTAGCCGTTGCGGCCAGACGGCGGACGCCGCACCGGTGCGCCGGGCTCGACGGCCGGTGCGCGGCGGGTTGGCTCCTGCCGCACCGGGGGCGGCGACCCCGTGGCGCCGCGGGCCGCTGCCCCACCCTCACGGGACAGGGCTTCTGGGTGCCGCGGCGGCGACTCGCCGCGGCCGGCCGAGGCCAGCGGACGGCTGGGTGCGGCTTTACGGCGCCCAGCCGATTGCGGCGCCGAGGTCTGCTGTGGCACCGGCGGCAACACCCGCAGCAGGTCGTTGAATTGGCGCACCGTGCGCAAGCCCTCGTCCCACTGCGCACGGGTACTGCCGATCGGCATGCTGACCAGCGTCCAGTTCTGCTCGTTCCACATGATCTCGGCGCAGTCGGGCGCGGTGTGCGCGAAGGTGACCATGCGCCGATCGCAGGCCCGTCGTGCGGCGTCCAGATTCGTGGAGTACACCATCCGCGGTCCGATTGCGCCCAGCAGCCAAATGTCGTTCTCGCGAGGCTCTTTGAGACCTTTGAGCCGCACGTCGACGACGACGTTGGTGCCCACCTTGCGGTGCAGCGCGATCACGGTGGCAACTTCCTCGAGATCGAAGATGAACACCGCCTCGCCGCGGATCTGGCCCAGTACGACATTGCGCGCCGGGATATTGCTGCCCACGGTCGACATCACCCCGCGCTTCCAGCGCTTGAGGATTTCCATGGATTCCTGCTCGTAGTCGAATCCGTGCGAACGTGCCCACGACTTGCGACGACGGCCCCGCCCGCGCCGACGATCGATGTCGACGTACAGCAATACCGCCGCGCCGACAAAGCACAGCGCGGAGAGCGTAAACCAGAGCGGAACCATCGCCACGTAGCCTAGCTGCTGTTACCCCCTAACCGAGAATGGCAGCAGGTCACAACCGAATTAAAGTTTGCTACCGCTTCGGCGTACCGGCGCGCGGGCTCATCCCAACACGAGGCTGTCGCCGTCGGCGCTGACATTCACCGGAACGGTGTCGCCGTCATGCACGTCGCCGGCCAACAACATCTTGGCGAGCTGGTCGCCGATGGCTTGCTGCACCAGCCGGCGCAACGGACGCGCTCCGTAGACCGGGTCGAACCCGCGCTGCGATAGCCACTTCTTGGCCGGCAGCGACACCTCCAGCTGCAGCCGCCGCTGCGCCAGCCGCTTCTGCAGCTGAGTCAGCTGGATGTCGACGATCTGCACCAGCTCTTCGGGGTTGAGGCCGTCGAAGATCAGCACGTCGTCGAGCCGGTTGATGAATTCCGGTTTGAACGTCGAGCGCACCGCGGCCATCACCTGTTCCTCGCTGCCGCCCGACCCGAGGTTGGACGTCAGGATCAGGATGGTGTTGCGGAAGTCGACCGTTCGGCCCTGCCCATCGGTGAGCCGGCCCTCGTCGAGGACCTGCAGCAGCACGTCGAACACGTCCGGGTGGGCCTTTTCGACCTCGTCGAACAAAACGACGGTGTAGGGCCGGCGACGCACCGCCTCGGTCAGCTGACCGCCCTGGTCGTAACCGATGTAGCCGGGCGGCGCACCGACCAGGCGGGCCACCGAGTGCTTCTCGCCGTACTCGCTCATGTCGATGCGGACCATGGCGCGCTCATCGTCGAACAGGAAGTCGGCCAGCGCCTTGGCCAGCTCGGTCTTGCCGACACCGGTCGGGCCGAGGAACAGGAACGATCCCGTCGGCCGGTTGGGGTCGGCGACCCCGGCCCGACTGCGGCGCACCGCGTCGGATACGGCTTGGACGGCCTTGCGCTGCCCGACCACACGCTTGCCGAGCTCGTCTTCCATCCGGAGCAGCTTGGCCGTCTCGCCTTCCAGCAGCCGACCGGCCGGAATGCCCGTCCACGCCGACACCACGTCGGCGATGTCGTCGGGACCGACTTCTTCTTTGAGCATCACGTTTTCGCGAGCCTCTGCCTGGGGCAGCGCGGCGTCGAGTTTCTTCTCCACCTCCGGGATGCGCCCGTACCGCAGCTCGGCGGCCTTGGCCAGGTCGCCGTCGCGCTCGGCGCGCTCGGACTCCCCGCGCAACGTCTCCAGCTGCTCCTTGAGCTCGCGGACGACGTCGATGGCGTTCTTCTCGTTCTGCCACTTGGCGGTCAGCTCGGCCAGCTTTTCCTTCTGGTCGGCCAGCTCGGAGCGCAGCTTCTCCAGCCGCTCCTTGGACGCCGCGTCTTCTTCCTTGGCCAGCGCCATCTCTTCGATTTCGAGCCGGCGCACCAGGCGCTCGACCTCGTCGATCTCGACCGGCCGTGAGTCGATCTCCATCCGCAACCGGCTGGCTGCCTCGTCGACCAGGTCGATGGCCTTGTCCGGCAGGAACCGGGCGGTGATGTAGCGGTCGGACAGCGAAGCCGCCGCAACCAGCGCGGAGTCGGTAATCCGGACGCCGTGGTGCACCTCGTAGCGGTCTTTCAGGCCGCGCAGGATGCCTACGGTGTCTTCCACCGATGGCTCACCGACGAAGACCTGCTGGAAGCGTCGCTCCAGCGCCGCGTCCTTCTCGATGTACTTGCGGTACTCGTCGAGCGTGGTGGCGCCGACCAGCCGCAATTCGCCACGGGCCAGCATCGGCTTGATCATGTTGCCGGCGTCCATCGCCGATTCACCGGTCGCGCCGGCCCCGACGATGGTGTGCAGTTCGTCGATGAAGGTGATGATCTGTCCGGCCGAGTTCTTGATGTCGTCGAGCACGGCCTTGAGGCGTTCCTCGAATTCGCCGCGGTACTTGGCACCGGCCACCATCGAACCCAGGTCCAGGCTGACGACGGTCTTGTCGCGCAAGCTCTCGGGCACGTCGCCGGCGACGATGCGCTGCGCCAGGCCCTCCACGATCGCGGTCTTGCCGACGCCCGGCTCGCCGATCAGCACCGGGTTGTTCTTGGTACGTCGGGAAAGCACCTGCACTACGCGGCGAATTTCGTTGTCCCGCCCGATAACCGGGTCGAGTTGGCCTTCACGGGCGCGGGCGGTCAGGTCGGTGGAGTACTTCTCCAGCGCCTGGTAGGTAGCCTCCGGGTCGGCGCTGGTGACGCGGGCGCTGCCGCGGACGTTGACGAACGCGTCCCTCAACGCCTGCGGCGAGGCACCATGTCCGGTCAGCAGTTTGGCGACGTCGGAGTCGCCGGTGGCCAGCCCCACCATCAGATGCTCGGTGGAGACGTATTCGTCATCCATCTCGGTGGCCAGTTGCTGCGCGGTGGTGATGGCAGCCAGCGACTCGCGCGACAGCTGAGGTTGCGAGCTGGCGCCGCTGATCTGCGGCAGCCGGTCGACGATGCGCTGGGCTTCAGCGCGGATGGTGGCGGGCTCGACGCCGACAGCCTCCAACAACGGCGCGGCGATCCCGTCGTTCTGCGTCAGCAGCGCCAACAGCAGATGAGCGGGCCTGATCTCAGGGTTGCCGGCGGCTGTCGCCGCCTGCAGGGCCGATGTCAGGGCCGCCTGCGTCTTGGTTGTCGGGTTAAAAGAGTCCACGACACCTCCATTCGGGGTACGTAAGGAAAATGTTTGTCGCGTAGTTCAACGCCGTCAAGGTTGAGTCTGTTCCGCTCAACTTTAGTGAATTTTGTTAGTGGGTTGGCCGCCACCGGGCTCTAGGGTCAGGACGCGAGTTTGGACGGCTGGCAGGCTTCCATGACGGCGGTGATCGATTCCAGCCCCGGCCGGGCGGGTACCACCCTCACGATGGCGGTGTCCAGCCCTTCCGCGAGCTGGCGGAAGGCGGCCGCGGCGCCGGATGCTGGCCCGAAGTAGCCCACCAACTTCGCCAGCTCAACCGGGAACGCGTCGATCAACTCATCTTGGGAAGCGCCACGATCACGGCGCTCCTCCAGTTCGGTGAGCGCCTCGTCGAAGCCCATCCGCCCGAAATGGCCTCGGTAGCCGAGCGTTTTGTCCACGCCGGGCCAAGCCAGCGCGTAGCCCATCAGCGCCTTGATGTAAGCGCGGCGCGCGGCGTCCTCGTCGTCGTCCACGCTGATCCGGATGTACTCGATCATGGAGAGCTCATTTGGGTCGCGCCCGGCCGCTCGCGCACCCTTGGCCACAATTTCGCGGCTGGCCGCCACCTGCTGCGGCGTGCACCAGTTGAGGGATGCGCCGTCCGACGCCTCGCCGGCAAGAGTCAGCATGTTGGGGCCGAGGGCACCCAGCACCACGGGCACCTTCGGTGGCGGCGACCCAAGAGTGAAGCCGCGCAGCGTGATTGCCTTACCTTCGTGGTCCACCGTCTCGCCGGCCAGAACGGCGCGCAGCGTCACGAGCCACTCGCGCATTGTGGCGACCGGCCGCAGATCCTTTTTCAGGCCGACCGCCTGTCGGAACGCGGGAAGGTGCAGGAGCCCAGAGCCGATGCCGAGAACGAATTTGCCGCCGCTGATCTCGCCTACCGTCGCCGCGTTCGACGCCATCGCCGGGAGAGACCAGTAACCGACCGGGATCACCGACACGCCCGTTCCAATGCCGCCGGGTACCACGTCCGCGCTGGCGACCGACCATTGGGCACAGATCTGCATCGCGTCGCGGTCGATGCCGGCGTTGGTCCAAACACTTTGATAGTTAAGGCGAGCGGCATGCCTGCCAAGCTCGCGGTATTGATCCCAAGACAACCCTAGGCCCCGATCGAGCCCGACTGCGATCTCCACGTCACCATCCTTCCTAATAGTTCCTAACAACGGTTGAACCGCAGTGGTACGCATCTTGCCTCCCTGGGAGTCGACCACACGATCGCCTACCGCTGCGACCGCTGATGGAACGGACTGCCCGCCTACGACCTGATTCTCGACGCGATCGGCGGTGCGTCGTTGCGCCGGTCTTACAAGCTGCTCAGTCACGGTGCGCGCTAGTGGCATACGGCGTTTCAGCAGCGAAGCAACCCGCCAACCCATTCGAACGTATGATCGATCGGTGGGCGACCTTGCGTCGATCGGATACAACGGGCAGCCGGTCCGCAGCCCGTTTCGGGTGGTGCGTCCGCCGATCACCGTGCTGATTGACCTGACGGTGCTCTTCCCGCGGGAGCCGCACCGCACCGGGCGATACCACCCCAACGGCCTGCAACTGCACAAGGTCGTCGAGGGCCGGCTGACCTGTTGGGGCATATGCGAGCAGGGTGACTGGTGGGGGCTGGTGACCTACCCGATCGCCTACGGGTCCAAGCGCAAAACCGTCACACACTGGGTGCCGGCCTGGACGCTGCGCCGCAACGATGCGGGCGAGAAACGAGCCCGCTGAGGCGCGGCGCAATTCGACCTGCGTCGGAACGCTAGCTGAATCGTCGGCTCTCGTGCAGCGCTCAGCGCTGGGTAATGCGAAGATGCAGCCCGTGACAGGAAGTTGGGGTTCTGTGCTGGCCACGCTGATTCCACTCGCGCTGGTCATCGCCCTCTCGCCATTGTCGATCATTCCGGCAGTGCTGGTGTTGCAAACGTCGAGGCCAAAGCCGACCAGCCTCGCCTTTCTCGGCGGCTGGCTGGTCGGACTGGCCGCACTGACCGCGATCTTCGTCGCGTCCTCCGACGCGCTCGGCGGTCTGCGCAATTCACCGCCGACCTGGGCGTCCTGGCTGCGTGTCGTCCTCGGATTGGCGCTCATCGCGTACGGCATTTACCACTGGCTGACCCGGCACAGCCACACCGAATCGCCAAGATGGATGCGGTCTTTCTCAACGCTTACGCCCACCCGCGCCGGTATCACCGGGCTGGTGTTGGTGGTAGTGAGGCCCGAGGTGCTGATCTGTTGCGCGTTAGCCGGTTTGGCGATCGGTAGCGGCGGACACGACATGGCGGCCAACTGGATACTTGCCACGGTCTTCGTCGCCGTCGCCGGATCCACCGTCGCCATCCCGGTCCTGGCCTACGCAGGCGCAGGCAACCGCCTCGACGACCCGATGGCCCAGCTCAAAGACTGGATGGAGCGAAACAACGCCGCGCTGCTGGCAGCGATCCTGGTGGTCATCGGTTTGATGGTGCTCTACAACGGCATTCACCCGCTGCTCAAGCACGCATAAAATCGTCGGGCGTGAGCCTCAACGACCGGGATGCATTGGCGGTATTGCATGCCGCCATCGACCCGGACGACGAAAACGGGCTCATCGGGCGGTTTTACACGCGCTGGTTCTCCTTCGACGTTTCGCCACGTGACTTGTTCCCGCCGGACATGGCCGGCCAGCGGGCCGCCTTTGCCCACGCGCTGAACTGGGTGTACGGCGAGCTGGTCGCCCAGCGAGCCGAAGAGCCGGTGGCGTTTTTGGCTCAGCTGGGACGCGACCATCGCAAATACGGGGTGCTTCCCGAGCATTACGAGACAATGCGGCAGGCGCTGCACGCGACCCTGCGAGACGAACTGGCCGAGGCGTGGACCGATGCCGTCGACGCGGCCGCCCGGCAGTCGCTGAATTTGATCACCGGGCTGATGAGCGGCGCTGCGGACGCCGAGGACGGGCCGGCCTGGTGGGACGGCACGGTGCTCGAACACCTCCGGGTATCCCGCGACCTGGCGGTGGTCAGGCTGCAGCTGGACCGCCCGATGCCTTATCACGCCGGCCAATACGTCAACGTCGCGATACCCCAGTGCCCGCGGCGGTGGCGATATCTGACGCCCGCCATCCCGCCGGATGACAGCGGCGCCATCGAGTTTCATGTCCGGGCGGTCTCGGGCGGCATGGTCAGCAACGCCGTCGTCAACGAGACCAAGCCCGGTGATCAGTGGCGGCTGTCCAGCCCGCACGGCGGCTTGCAGGTCGACCGCGATGGTGGCGACGTGCTGATGGTGGCGGGCAGCACCGGGCTGGCGCCGCTGCGCTCGATCGTCATGGACCTCACCCGCTGGGGTGTGAACCCGCGGGTGCACATGTTCTTCGGCGGCCGCTACCCATGCGAGCTCTACGACCTGCCCACGTTGTGGCAGATCGCCACGCACAATCCCTGGCTGTCGGTGACACCAGTCTCCGAGCACAACGGCGACCCCGCCTGGGCCGCCGACTATCCCGATGTGACGCCGCCGCGGGGGCTGCATCTGCGCCAGACCGGCAAGCTGATGGACGTCGTCACCAAATTCGGCAACTGGGGGGACCGGCAGATCCTGATCTGCGGCGGACCGGAGATGGTGCGCGCCACCAAGGCCGCGCTGATCGCCAAAGGGGCGCCGCCGGACCGGATTCAGCACGATCCGCTTTACAGCTAACCTTGGCTAGTCTTATCAGGTGCACCCTGTCACTTTGCGCGACTCGTCGTCGAATCTCGAGGCCCAGTTCGTCCCGGACGCCGGCATGATCGGCGTTTCATTGACCGACTCGGGCCTCGAACTGCTCGGCCAACTCCGCGGTCTGGACGCCTACGTGGCCAACGGCAAAACAATGGGTATCCCGATCCTGTACCCGTGGGCAAATCGGCTGGGCGCCAACACTTACACGGCAGAGGGCACGACGGTCACGCTGACTCCTGGCCAGCACGGAGTGCGAGCCGATCCCAACGGACTGCCGATCCACGGTGTGCTGGCCGCCTATCCGCGCTGGCGGGTAACGGCCGAGTCGGCAGACGAGCTCACCGCCGAAGTGGACTTCGGCGCCGATCCAGAGTTACTGGCCAGCTTTCCATTTCCGCATCTGCTGGGGGTGACGGTGCGGCTCGCCGAGCAGACGCTGACCGTACGCACCGCGGTGACGCCCACCGGGGACGACGCAGTTCCGCTGTGCTTCGGCTTCCACCCGTATCTGCAGCTGCCTGGTGTTTCGCGCGACCAGTGGATCATCGAGACGCCGCCGTTGCGGTGGCTGCGCCTCGACGGGCAGGGATTGCCCACCGGCGACACAACAACTCAACCGGCCCTCACTGAACCATTGGGCGACAAGACTTTTGACGACGGGTATGACGAGGTTGCCGATGGCGCCGTGTTCGCGGTGTCCGGTGGCGACCGCCGTATCGAGGTTCACTTCGACGAGGGCTATCCGGCGGCGCAGATCTTCGCACCGCCGGGCGAGGATGTGGTCTGCTTCGAGCCGATGACGGCGCCCACCGATGCGCTGCGCCGTGGCGGCTACCGATCAGCGCGCCCCGGCGGCTCGGCGGTCGCCGTGTTCTCGATTCGCGTTGCCTGACCTGCGGCCTGCCGGGGCAACTGAGGCTATTAGGCATGCCCTGAAAATGGCGCGGCCGGCAGGTACCCTTAGCCAATCTAGGGCAGGAGGAGCAGGTGAGCCCTGGCGAGAGCGGTGTATCGATCGACGAATTGCTGGATCGCGCGGTGCGGGCCATCAACGAAGGCGACCACGCCACCGCCACCACCTTGGCCAGCCGGGTTCTTTCAGTCGACCACAACAACCCGGAAGCCGAGGACCTACTCACCGCGCCGGCTCGCTACGGTGAAATACGCCGACTGACAATCATGTTCGCCGACCTGGTCGACTCGACAGCGCTGTCCACCCGGTTAGAACCGGAGACGTATCGCACGTTGGTCGGCCACTATCGGGATGAGGTGCGCCGGGTCGTCGATCGATATGAAGGCCACGTCAGCTCCATCAAGGGCGACGGACTGCTAGTGGTGTTCGGTCACCCCAAGGCGCACGAGAACGACGTGCGACGCGCCGTAGCGGCAGGGCTGGACATCACCCGCGCAGTGGCGCAGCTCAGCGAGCAGGCCGAACGCAAGTTCGCCGTGGCCGTCAACGTGCGGGTCGGCATCCATCGTGGCCTGGTCTACCTCGACACCGACCAGGACGACGTGTACGGATTTGCGGCCAACCTGACCGCCCGGCTTTGCGGTGTGGCCGAGCCGGGCACGGTGGCGGTGTCGGATTCGGTCGCACCGTTGGTGCGTGACTCGTTCGAACTCAACGTATGTCCCCCGGTCCCGTTGAAGGGTGTCGAAGGATTGGTCACCCATCACCAGGTGCTGTGTGAGCGACCGGAAGTACCGTCGCTGCGCTCGCCACGCCTGATCGGGCGTGACCGAGAGCGCAGCTGGCTGCAGCAGAGCTGGCACCGGGCGCGCGACGGCGTGCTAACCGCCCCGGGCATCGTATTTCGCGGTGAGCCGGGAATCGGTAAGACCCGGCTCGCGACCGAGGCGGCCGAATTAGTCCGGAGTTCAGGCGCGCCCGTCATCGAGCTGTTTGGCTCGCCGCTGCATACCGACACCGGCCTGCATCCGGTGCGCAGGCTCGTGGAGCGCCGATGCGGTATCACCCGGCTCACCGACGGCCCGGAGCGTCTGCGCTCACTTCAAGCCGAA
>Ga0210405_10003864_pt1 | contig 14389 bp, 9 predicted proteins | sample IncBWH11MmetaG_FD_155492 | JGI IMG/M metagenome (GOLD analysis project Ga0210405, IMG submission 155492) | Forest soil microbial communities from Barre Woods Harvard Forest LTER site, Petersham, Massachusetts, United States - Inc-BW-H-11-M | ecosystem: Environmental > Terrestrial > Soil >... | reverse complement strand
GTCCGGGCAGCGCCGACGGCGCAAAACCTTGATGAGCGGTCCGCATGAACCGGCTCCAGATTTCAACCGGCAGGCCGCCGCCGACTGCTTTCTTGGTCGGCGAATTGTCGTCGTTGCCGAGCCACACGCCGGTGACGAGGCGCGAGGTGTAACCGATAAACCACGCGTCGCGAAAATCCTGGCTGGTGCCAGTCTTGCCGGCGGCGAGCCAGCCGGGCAGGTCGGCGCGGCGCGCGGTGCCGCTAACCAGGGTCTCGCGCATCATCGTGTTCATCATGCCGACGGTGCGCGGGTCGACGATGCGGCCGAGCGCTTGTGTCGCGCGCGTATAAAGCGTCTTGCCGTCGGCTGAGCGGATGCGCTCGACGACGTGCGGCGCCACGGCGAGACCGCCGTTGGCGAACGTGGCATAGGCGGATACCAGCTCGATGACGGAGACTTCCGAAGTGCCGAGCGCGATCGAAGCATTGGGCTCGAGCTTCGATTCGATGCCGAGCCGGTAGGCGGTGCGCACCACGGCGGCCGGGCCGACTTCCATAGTCAGCCGCACCGACACCGTATTGAGCGAATTGGCCAGCGCCTGCGTCAGCGTCACCGGCCCGAGATATTCACGCTCGAAATTTTCCGGCCGCCAGCCCTGGACCGAGATCGGCTTGTCCTCGCGCACCGTATCGGGGGTGAGCCCGTGTTCGAGCGCAGTGAGATAGACGAACGGCTTGAACGCCGAGCCGGGCTGGCGCCGCGCCGCGATGGCGCGGTTGAACTGGCTCTCGGCATAATTGCGGCCGCCGACCAGCGCGCGCACCACGCCGTCCGGCGTCATCGCCACCAGCGCGCCTTCGCCGACGTTGAGCTTGTCGCCCTTCTGCGCCAGAACATTGTCGAGCGATTGCTCCGCCGCGGTTTGCAGCGCCGGATCGATCGAGGTCTCGACCACGATATCCGCCTCGACATGGCCGATGAGATCGTCGACCGCGTCCATCACCCAGTCGGCGACGTAATTGACCGAGCCGCCGCCGGACGGTTTTATCGCCCGCGCCGGCGCGATCAGCGCGCGCTTGGCGGCTTCGTCGCCGATCATTTTCAAATCCGCCATCGCGGCGATCACCATGCCGGCGCGGCGCTCGGCGCCGTCGGGATTGCGGCTCGGCGCCAGCCGCGACGGCGCTTGCACCAGGCCCGCCAGCATCGCCGCTTCCGGCAGCGTCAGTTTGCGCGCCGATTTGCCGAAATAGCGCTGCGCCGCCGCCTCGATGCCGTAGGCGCCGGAGCCGAAATAGACCCGGTTCAAATAAAGCTCGAGGATTTGCGCCTTGGAGAATTTGTGCTCGAGCCACAGCGCCAGCACCGCCTCCTGCAGCTTGCGCGTCACCGTGCGTTCCTGGGTCAGGAACAGATTCTTGGCGAGCTGTTGGGTGAGGGTCGAGCCGCCCTGGGTAGCGCCGCGATGCAGCACGTCGCGCACGCCGGCGCGCAAGATGCCCCACGGATCGATGCCGTGGTGCGAGTAGAAGCGGCGGTCCTCGATGGCGACGAACGCCTTGGGCACGTAATCGGGCAAGTCGCGCAACGGCACTTCGGCGCCGCCCATGTCGCCGCGGGTGGCGAGCGTCGCGCCGTTGAGGCCGAGGATCAGCACCGAGGGCGGGCGCTTGGGGATTTCCAGCGACTGGATCGGCGGCAGGTGGGCGCCGATCCACACCAAGAGGCCGATGGCGGCGATGACCGCCCACAAGGCCAAAACCGTGCCCCAATAGATCAGTTTGCCGAACCCGGAGCGCTGCTTGCCGGCGCGTTTTTTCTTGCGCGGCTGCCGGGGCGGGGAATCGTCGCGTTGGCGGCGTGGCGCGGGTGTACTGCGCTCCTGCGGACGCGGCCGGGCGTCGGCGTCGACATCACGCTTTTTGCCCGCTTGTCGCGACGCCATGTCCCGTCCCCGGCGCGGATAACGCGCTGCCGGCCACGGTAGAGAGTGCGGTTTAAGGGGCGGTTACTCAGCGCAAACCCTCCCCCCTTGTGGGGGAGGGTAGGGTGGGGGGTCGGGAGGTGATGTGAGAGCGTCGAAGCTTGCGCGTAACCTCGCGACCCCCACCCCTACCCCTCCCCACAAGGGGGAGGGGAAAATGTTCACCCCGCCGCAGCTTCTTTCGCCGGTTTCGTCTCGGCGCTTTGCGCCGCGAACACGGCGATCAGCGGGCGCTTGATGGCCATTTGCCGGGTCGGCTCGGAGATTTGCGCGCCGAGGAGATCGGTGACGTAGAACACGTCGACCACGCGCTCGCCGAAGGTCGCGACATGGGCTGAGGCGATGTTGAGGTTGAGCTTCGACAGCGACGCGGTCAGTTCATAGAGCAGGCCGGGGCGGTCGAGGCCGGTGACTTCGACCACGGTGTAGCGGTTGGACCATTGGTTGTTGATGGTCACTTCCGGCTCGATGGCGAAGGCCTTGAGCCTGCCCTTGGGCGCCGCGCGCTTGGCCACCACGTCGGGCAATTTGAACTCGCCGCGCACCGCCTGCTCGATGGCGTTGCCGATGCGCGCGGCGCGGCGAGCCTCGTCCTCGTCGCGCTCGAACTCGCGCGACACCGAGATGGTGTCGAGCGCGAGCCCATCGGTCGTGGTGTAGATCTGGGCGTCGACGATATTGGCGCCAGTGAGCGCGCAGGCGCCGGCGATGATCGACAACAGCCACGGATGATCGGGCGCGAACACCGTGAGCTCGGTGACGCCGCGCGAGGCGTCGAAGCCGACGCTGGTGGCGAGCTTCTTGCCGGACTCTTCAGCGGCGCGCACGAAGTGGGCATGCGCCAGCTTGTGCGGCATGTCGACCTTGAGCCAATAGGCCGGATAGTGGCGCGCGATATAGGCGTCGCGTTTTTCCGCCGGCCAATCCTTGATCTCGGCGCGGAATTCCGACTGCGCGGCGGCGACGCGTTGCGCGCGGTTGACCTCGGAAAAACCGCCGGTGAGCACCGGCTCGGTCTCGTAATAGAGCGTGCGCAAGAGCTGCGCCTTCCAGCCGTTCCAGACGCCCGGGCCGACGGCGCGGATGTCGGCCGTGGTCAGGATGGTGAGCAGCTTCAGCCGCTCCAGCGACTGCGCCACGGCGGCGAAATTCTCAATTGTTTTGCGGTCGGACAGATCGCGCGACTGCGCTACCGTCGACATCACCAGATGCACTTCGACCAGCCAGGCGACCAGCTCAGTGTCGGCCGCCGACATACCCAATCTCGGACAAAGCCGGCGCGCGATGCGGGCGCCGCCGATCGAGTGATCCTCGACCCGCCCCTTGGCGATGTCGTGCAGGAACAGTGCCACATAGAGCACGGTGCGATGCTCCGGCAGGATCGTGCTCACCAAATCGTTGGCCAGCGTGAATTCGCGGTTCTCGCCGCGCTCGATCTCGTTGAGCACGCCGATGCAGCGCAACAGATGCTCGTCCACCGTATAGTGGTGATACATGTTGAACTGCATCATCGCCACGATGCGGCCGAAGGCGCGGACGAATTCGCCGAGCACGCCGGCCTCGTTCATGCGCCGCAGCACGGTCTCGGCGTCGTTCTTCGAAGTGAGGATTTCGAGGAACAGGCGATTGGCCTCCTTGTCCTCGCGCAAATCCTTGTCGATCAGTTTTAGCGAATGGGTCGCCAGCCGCATCGCCTCGGGATGAATGGCGAGATTGTGCTTTTGCGCCAGATAAAACAGCCGGATCAGGTTGACCGGGTCGCGGGCGAAGACTTTTGGTCCGGCGATATTGATGCGGTTGTTGTCGATGACGAAATCGTCGGTCTCGGTCAGCCGCTGCGGACCACGTGCCGGGCGAAGTCGCGCGATGATACGGCTCAACACCGGCGCCGGCATCGCCTGGCGCTCCTCGAGGCCGGCGCACAGGATCGCGGTGAGATCGCCGACATGCTTGGCGGTGAGGAAGTAGTGCTTCATGAAGCGCTCGACGTCGCGCAAGCCGGGATGCTCGGTGTAGCCGAGCCGCACCGCGATATCGCGCTGGATGTCGAACGACAGCCGCTCTTCGGCGCGGCCGGCGAGGAAATGCATGTTGCAGCGGACCGACCACAGGAAATCTTCGCAGCGGCGGAACAACGTGTATTCGTCGTGGTCGAACACGCCGCGCTTGATCAATTCCTCGGGCTCGCGCACGCGGTAGACGTATTTGGCGATCCAGAACAGCGTGTGCAGGTCGCGCAGGCCGCCCTTGCCGTCCTTGACATTGGGCTCGACCAGATAACGCGACTGGCCGGCGCGGCGGTGGCGCTCTTCGCGTTCGGCGAGTTTTGCGGCGACGAATTCGGGCGCCGTGCCTTGCACGACTTCTTTGTCGAAGCGCGTGGTCAGTTCCTCGTAGAGCTTGGCGTCGCCGAGCAGATGCCGCGATTCCAAGAGCGTCGTGCGGATGGTCATGTCGGCCTTGGCCTGGCGGATGCATTCGCTGACCGAACGTGTCGCGTGGCCGACTTTGAGCCCCATGTCCCACAGGCAATAGAGCAGTGCCTCGGCGACGGACTCGCCCCAGGCGGTCTGCTTGTAGGGCAGCAGAAAGAGCAGATCGATGTCGGAGCCGGGCGCCAGCAAGCCGCGGCCATAGCCGCCGGTGGCGACCACCGCCATGTGCTCGGCTTCCGACCGCACCTGCGGCGGATAGATCTCGGTGCCGATGAACTCGAACAGGATGCGGATGATCTCGTCCTGCAGCTGGCACAGCCGCTCGGCGCAGCGGCGGCCGTGGCGGTCCTTGAGGAGGAGTTGCTCGGCGCGCGAGCGCGCTTGCGTCAGCGCCGATTTCAGCCGCAGCGCCACCGCGGTGCGCAATTCGCGCTCGCGGCCGCCGTAGGTTTTGGCCAGCGCCTTGAGATCGGCGACGATGGCCGCGCTGTCGATGAGTTCGACCTCGGCGCGCGGCAATCGTTGCGTATCCAGCATCATCGTATCGGCATAGCGGAGGCGCGGTTCGCTGTCATCGTGGGATCGCCAGCCGGGCGAAAGCAGGACGGCGATTGGTTCATTTGTCAGGGAATAAAATACTATGATAAAATGATATCATGGTATTTATTTCCAATTGACGGCTTCTAGGCCGTATTCTAGAGAAGGAAAGCAGCGCCGATTTGAGCGAGCAGCTTGCGGGCGCTTAACAAGTGCAGCTAAAGCGCGGGGTCTGCCCCGTCGCCTCGCTTAAGATGGCGGGCCGTCAAAATCCCGCCTCCAACTGTGATCGTGTTGCGTGTGAAAGCGTTGACGCGATCCGAACCGGAGGACGTCATGCTTTCACGCCGTCAATTGCTTGTCTCTGCCGCCGCCGCCAGTTTGCTCCCGGCCGGCCTGGCGCGCGCCGCCGATAAGCCGAAAGAAATCCGCATCGATTGGGCGACCTACAACCCGGTCTCCATGGTGCTCAAGGACAAGGGCCTCCTGGAAAAGGAATTCGAGAAGGACGGCATCGGCATCCGCTGGGTGCAGACGCTCGGCTCCAACAAGGCGCTGGAATTCCTCAATGCCGGCTCGATCGATTTCGGCTCGACCGCTGGCTCCGCGGCGCTGCTCGGCCGGATCAACGGCAATCCGATCAAATCGATCTACGTCTTCTCGCGCCCGGAGTGGACGGCGCTGGTGACGCGCAAGGACACACCGATCAACAAGATCGAGGACTTGAAGGGCAAGCGCGTCGCGGTGACCCGCGGCACCGATCCGCACATCTTCCTGGTGCGCGCGCTGCTCTCGGTCGGCATGAGCGAAAAAGATATTCAACCCGTCTTGTTGCAGCATCCCGACGGCAAGATCGCGCTGATCCGCGGCGACGTCGATGCCTGGGCCGGCCTCGATCCGATGATGGCGGCGGCACAGGTCGAAGACGGCGCGCGGCTGTTCTATCGCAACAAGGCGGCCAACACCTGGGGCATCCTCAATTCGAGCGAGGAGTTCCTGAAGAACTATCCCGACCTGACCAAGCGCGTGCTCGCGGTGTACGAACAGGCGCGCAAATATAGCCTGGCCAATTACGACGACGAAAAACGCGTCTTCATGGACGTGACCAAATTGCCCGGCGCGGTCGTCGATATCCAGCTCAAGGAGCGCACCGAGCTGACCTTCAACCGCGTCGGCCCCGAGCAGCGCGATTCCATCCTGCAAGCCGGCCTCGCCTTGCAGCAGGCCGGCGTAATTCCGGCCAATGTCGACGTGAAGCAGACGCTCAACGATCTGGTCGACGACCGCTACGTCGGCGCTTAGCCGAAGGGGCGGCCGGCCACCACATTGATTTTGCCGCAGGCACCATGTCTCTTGTTGCTATGACTGTTGCCGCCCAAGGCAATCCGAGCGAAGCCGCCGCCGCCGCGGAACCGGTGGTGTCCCGACGTTGGTCGCGTTTGCTGCGGCCGGCGCTCGGCCTGGCGCTGCCTGTCGGCCTGGCGGTGGTGTGGGAATTCATCGTGCGGATGGGCTGGGCCAGCGGCCGGCTGGCGCCGCCGCCATCGGTCATCTTTGCGACTTTCGTCGATCTGGCGCGCACCGGCGAATTGCAGCGCCACACGCTGGTGACGCTGGGGCGGGTCGCCGCCGGTTTCGGCATCGGCGTGGCCGCCGCCACGGTGATCGGCGCCGCGGCCGGCTATTCGCCGCTGGTGCGCCGCCTGATCGATCCGAGCGTCCAGGGGCTGCGCGCCATTCCGTCGATCGCCTGGGTGCCGCTGTTCATTCTCTGGCTCGGGATTTTCGAGGCGTCGAAGGTGACGCTGATCGCGGTCGGAGTGTTCTTTCCGGTCTATCTCGGCCTGATGGGCGCGATCCAATCGGTCGATCGCAAGCTGGTCGAAGTCGGCCGCGCGTTCCGCCTGACCGACGTCGAGATGGTGCGCCGCATTTTGCTGCCGGCGGTGCTGCCGGCTTATGTGCTCTCGCTGCGCTCGGGCCTCGGTCTCGGCTGGATGTTCGTTATCGCCGCCGAGCTGATGGGTGCGTCCGAAGGTCTTGGCTATTTGCTGATCGACGGCCAGCAGCTCGGCAAGCCGGCGGAGATCGTCGCCGCCATCGTTGCATTTGCCATCGTCGGCAAGGCGACCGATTGGCTGATCGTGCTTGCCGCGGCGCCGTTCCTGCGCTGGGAAGATGTGGTGCGGCAGGACTGATCAAATGCTCGCACTCGAACGCGTCGGCAAAACTTATCCCAACGGTGTGCATGCGCTCGGCGGCGTGACGCTCGACGTCGAGCTTGGCGAAATCGTCGCCGTGATCGGCGGCTCGGGCTCCGGCAAATCGACATTGCTGCGCGCCATCGGCGGCCTCGATCCGCCGAGCGAAGGCGCCGTGGTGCTCGATGGCGAGCGCATCACCGCGCCGCACGAAAAGATCGGCATCATTTTCCAGGAGCCGCGGCTGCTGCCGTGGCTGAAAGTCGCCGACAATGTCGGCTTCGGCCTCGGCGACCGGCCGCGGGCGGAACGCGCCGCGCGCGTCGCCACCGCGCTCAAGCGGGTCGGGCTCACCGACAAGGCGGCGATGTGGCCGCGCGAACTGTCCGGCGGCCAGGCGCAGCGTGTCGCGATTGCGCGCGCGCTGGTGCCGCGACCGGAAGTGCTGCTGCTCGACGAGCCGTTCTCGGCGCTCGATGCGTTCACCCGCGCCGATCTGCAGGACCACCTGCTCGATCTGTGGGCCGACGCCAAGCCGACCTTGATTCTCGTGACCCATGACGTCGACGAATCCATCGTGCTGGCCGACCGGGTCGTGGTGCTGTGCCCGCGGCCGGGCCGCATCTTCGACGAGATCGACGTCGATCTGCCGCGGCCGCGCGACCGCCAATCCGCCGCCTTCGATTTCGTCAAACGCCGCGTGCTCGTCGCGCTCGATCGTTCGTTGAACCGCGCCGCAGGGAACGCCGAGGTCGAGCCTAAGGCGACCGCAGGCGCGGCGTTGTGGTGGTGATTGTTGCAATGAAGTCGCTTATCCGTAAAGCTTTGATTTATCGATAGTAAAAGCAGTGGGTAGATTCTTAGGCCCGTATGTAAGGAATTGAGTGTTGAGCTGCGTCTTTCCTTCTGTGGATACAGAACGAATCGTTCCGTCAGTTCTGGTCACAAATAGCGAGGTATATTCGCCAACACTTCGTACTCGTTCTGCATACTTCTTCGCTTCATAAACGCAGTAAAGCGCTTGATCTATATTATGAACGTCGGAATGCTTGCGATGTAAGAGCGACGATTCCGCCAAATATCCCCCTTCTCCCGCGGTCACAAAATCTTCATGCAGAGATACATGAAAATCGGATCCGAGGCGCACCAGCACCGGAAGCGTACCATCGAAGCCCGCGAAGATGAATTCTCCGCCAAGAGGTAAATCGCTAATTGAAGACATGGCATCTAAGAAAAGTTCGATCGGCAATTTTTCTTTTCCAAATTTCAAGAAATCATCGTAGGAGAGTCCATATCGGCCAATAGTCAGCTCGTCTGCTTTCTGACGCTTGCGATCGTTTGCTGCTGCGCGAATGGTCGCAATAACACTTGTTGCGTCAAATTCAACTGCAGCATTGAAGCGACCTCTCACAATGTTCAGAAACGCGAGGATGTCTGCCATGTTCCCTGACGTTAGAAGTCTCCAACCCTTGTTCAGGGTTCGCTGCTTCAGGCCGGTTTCAGTGCTGCCCAAGGCGCTACTAAGTTGCCAATCTGTGCACGATATGAGGGCGTAATCTGAGCCCTCTTTACAGGCAGCGGCAATGCAAACTGTCATGTCATCATGATCCTGTTGGCGCCTCACTTAGGCTGATGGATTGGACGTAATTGAGCCTTGACCAGGGATATACCCGGTCGGTACAGGGGGTCACAATAGCGCGGTCATTTCGTATACAACTACCAACTTCATTCTGTCGCTATTTCGCTCAGAAAGGATGCCTCCATGGACTCCGCCGGGCTGCGCGCGATGCAGGCGCCGATCAAGGAACGCTACAAGGCCGATCCCAAGGCCGGCTTGATCACGCTCAAAGCCAAAGGCGCCATCGACGATGCCAACATCGCCTGCAAGGTCGAGACCGGCCGGGCCCTGGCGGTCGCCGGCCTGCATCCGGCCACTGGCGGCTCGGGAATGGAATTGTGCTCGGGCGACATGCTGCTCGAAGCCCTGGTGGCCTGCGCCGGCGTGACGCTCAAAGCTGTCGCCACCGCGATCGATATTCCGCTGAAATCCGGCACGGTGTCGGCCGAAGGCGATCTCGATTTCCGTGGCACGCTCGGCGTCGCCAAGGAGGCGCCGGTCGGCTTCGCGCAAATCCGCCTCTCCTTCGACGTCGACACCGACGTCGCGCAGGACAAGCTCGATCAGCTTCTCAAACTCACCGAGCGTTATTGCGTCGTCTATCAGACGCTGAAAAATGGACCTCCGGTCGAGGTAAGCCTGAAACGGAAAAGCTAGTCGCTTCTGCTCCGTTTTCTGGCCCCGGCCGCTCCTTGTGCAGGCAGCGGCGTATCTCACCTTGGTGCATCCATGTCTCCCGAACTGATATTTTTGTCCGAGCTGGCGCTCAAGATGGCGCTGACGGCATTCATCGTCGTCATCGTCTCGGTCACCGTCGAGCGCTCCGGCCCGTTCATCGGCGCGCTGATCGCGGCGCTGCCGACCGCCGCCGGCGCCGCCTACATCATCCTCGCCTTCGAGCACCCGCCGGACTTCATCGCGGCGAGCGCGGTCGGCAGCGCCGCGGCGGTCGCCACCGTCTCCATCTTCGCGCTCGGCTATACGGTGCTGGCGCAGCGCCATGGTCTCATTCTCAGCCTCGGCATTGCGATCGCGATCTGGTTCGTCGGCGCGGCGGCCTTGCGCTTTTTTGACTGGACGCCGCTGACCGCATTCCTGCTCAACGTCGTGGTGTTCGGCGCCACCGTGCCGCTGAGCTGGCGTTACCGCACCTCGGGCCCAACGCCGAAATTCCTGCGCACCGCCTATGATATTCCGCTGCGCGCGATCACCGCCGCCATCGTGGTCGCCATCGTGACCACGGCGAGCCACAGCATCGGTTCATTCGTCTCCGGCGTGTTCGCGGTGTTCCCGATTGTGATGGCGAGCTCGGTCGTCATCCTGCATCCCCGCGTCGGCGGCAAGGCCACGGCCAGCATGTTTGCGCATTCGCAAATCGCCCTGATCGGGCTGTGGCTCGGATTCCTGGCGCTGCATTATTTGGTCGCGCCGGTCGGCGTGTGGCCGGCTCTGCTGCTGGCGCTGGGCGTCTGCGTCGGCTGGAGTTTTGCACTGTGGCTGATGCGGTCGCGCAAGCGTGCGGCGTGACGTGTAGCCTGCATGAGCGAAGCGACATGCAGGAAGCGGGTCGCGAGTTTAGCCCCGGATGTCGCTTCGCTCATCCGGGCTACGACTTTTTCGCCAGCTGCGCCTTGAGCGCGTAAAGCGCTTCCAGCGCATCGCGCGGCGACATCTCGTCGGGATGCAACGCGGCGAGCGCTTCGAGCAGCGCCGTGAGCGCCTCGTCGCGTTGCGGCGCCGCGGGCGCCGGCCGCGCCGCGGCGAACAGTGGCAGGTCGTCGATCAATTTGCGCGCCGGCGAGGTGCGGTCCTCGGCTTCGATCTGGGCCAGCACCAGCTTGGCGCGCTCGATGACAGTCGGCGGCAACCCGGCGAGCTTCGCCACCTGGATGCCGTAGGAACGGTCGGCGGCGCCGGGAACGACTTCGTGCAGGAACACCACGTCGCCATGCCATTCCTTCACCCGCATGGTGGCATTGTGGATCCGCTTGAGCTTGGCGGCGAGCGCGGTCATCTCGTGGAAATGCGTGGCGAACAGCGTGCGACAGCGATTGCTCTCGTGCAGGTGCTCGATGGTCGCCCAGGCGATGGAGAGGCCGTCGAAAGTGGCGGTACCGCGGCCGATTTCGTCGAGGATCACCAGCGCGCGCTCGCCGGCCTGATTGAGGATCGCCGCGGTCTCGACCATCTCGACCATGAAGGTCGAATGGCCGCGCGCCAGATCGTCGGCAGCACCGACGCGCGAGAACAGCCGGTCGACGACGCCGATATGGGCGGCCCGCGCCGGCACGAAGCTGCCCATCTGGGCGAGCACGGCGATCAGCGCGTTCTGGCGCAAAAAGGTCGATTTGCCCGCCATGTTGGGGCCGGTGACCAGCCAGATGCGTCCCGCCATGGCGTCGGCCGGCGGCGACAGATCGCAATCGTTGGCGACGAAGGGGCCGCCGTCGGCGCCGAGCGCTTGCTCGACGACGGGGTGGCGGCCGCCCTCGATCGAGAACGTCAGACTGCCATCGACGACGGGACGCACATAGTTGCGCTCGACCGCGAGCGCCGCCAGCGCGGTCATGGCGTCGACCGCGGCCAACGCCTCCGCGGCCTGCTTGATCGCGGCGCTGGCCGCGGTGACGCGCGCCGCCAGCGCATCGAAAATCTCGAGTTCCAGCGCCAACGCGCGATCGGCCGCATTGGCGATTTTTGCTTCGAGCTCACCCAGCTCCGTGGTGGTGAAGCGCACCTGTCCGGCGAGCGTCTGACGGTGGATGAAGGTTCCGTTCAACGGCGCGGTGAGAAGTTTCTCGCCGTGCTGCGCGGTGACGTCGACGAAATAGCCGAGCACATTGTTGTGCCGGATCTTTAGCGTCTTCACGCCGGTGGTCTCGGCGTAGCGCACCTGCAGCGCGGCGATGACGCGGCGCGACTCATCGCGCAACGCTCGCGCTTCGTCGAGCGTTGCCTCGTACCCGGCGCGGACGAAACCGCCGTCGCGGCGGAACGCCGGCAACTCATCGGCCAGCGCCCACGCCAGTTCGGTGGCAATGGCGGCATCGGGACGGCGCAGCGCCGCGATGGCGTCGGCGATGTCGCGCGGCAGGTCCGCCAGCGCCGAGAGCTGCGTGGAGAATTCCACCGCGGCGCAGATCCCGTCGCGGATCGCGGCGAGATCGCGCGGCCCGCCGCGGCCGATGACGATGCGCGCCAGCGCTCTTGCCAGATCGGGGACGGTTTTGAGCGTGCCGCGCACATCGCCGCGCATGGCGCTGTCATTGACGAAAGCCGAGACCGCATCGAGCCGGTGCGCGATTTCATTCGGATCGGTCAGCGGCGCGGCCAGCCGCTGCGCCAATAAGCGCGAGCCGGCTGCGGTCACCGTGCGGTCGATGGCCGCCAACAGCGAGCCGCGCCGTTCGCCGCCAAGCGTGCGAATGAGCTCGAGATTGGCCCGCGTCGCCTGGTCGATGGCGAGCGTCGCGCCGGCGGCCTCGCGCACCGGCGGCGACAGCGGCGGCCGCTTGCCGATCTGGGTGCGCTCCACATAGGTCACCGCGGCGGCCGCCGCGGTGAGCTCGATGCGCGAGAACGCGCCGAACGACGCCGTCGTCGCCACACCGAAGAACGCGGCCAGCCGCCGTTCCGCCGTGGCGCCATCGAACACGTCGCGGGTGAGCGGCGTCACCGCCGGCAGCGAGCGCAGATAGGGCGAAAGCTCGGTGTCGGAATAAACCGCATCGGCGACGATGATCTCGCCCGGCTCAATGCGCGCGATGGCGGCGGCAAGTGCGGTGCGGTCGCATTCGGCGACAATGAACTCGCTGGTCGAAATGTCGATCCAGGCCAGTGCGAAACGGTCCTCGGTGGCGGAGGTGCGGGAGCGCGCGATCGCCAGCAAGAAATTGTTGCGCTTGGCGTCGAGCAGCGAATCCTCGGTGAGCGTGCCGGATGTGACCAGCCGCACCACGTCGCGGCGCACCACGCTTTTGTTACCGCGCTTTCTCGCCTCCGCCGGATCTTCGAGCTGCTCGCAAACCGCGACTCGGTGGCCCTGCGCGATCAGGCGGTGCAGATATTCGTCGGCGCGCTCGATCGGCACGCCGCACATCGGAATGTCGCGACCGAGATGCTTGCCACGCTTGGTCAAGACGATGCCGAGGTCGCGGGATGCTATTTCGGCATCGTCGAAAAACAATTCGTAGAAATCGCCCATCCGGTAGAACAACAGGCAATCCGGATTGGCCGCCTTGATCTCGATATATTGCTCCATCATCGGAGTGATACGGGTATCGTCGGCCGCCTTGGGCGCGCTCGGCTGCGCCGCCGGGATCGGCGGGTCTTCCTCCACTCGCTGCGTTTCCGCTATGGCCATTCCGTACTCGTTTCGCCTAAGTAGTGCGGCTCAAACCGATCAATAACGCGAAAGTGCAGGGCAGGTCGATGAAGAAAGAAACCCATACCGCCATCAAGCAACAACTTATCATAGCCGGCAAAGTGCTGGTCGCCGAGGGTCAGGACGATTTCACCCGCGGCCACATTTCGGTGCGCGTGCCTGGCAATCCAAAACTGTTCCTCATGAAGGCGCATAGCTTGGGTCTCGACGAGATCACCATGCAGAACATCCTGACCATCGATCTTGAAGGCAACGTCGTCGCCGGCTCCGCGCGCCGCCACAGCGAGGTCTACATCCATTCCGAGATTTTCAAGGCGCGCGCCGACGTCAACTGCGTTATCCACATGCATCCGACCTATTCGGTGGCGTTTTCGGGCACCGGCCACCCGATGAAAGCCTACAGCCAGCCCGGCGCGATGTTCTCCGGCGAAGTCGGCGTTTACACCGATACGATCACGCTGATCCGCAGCCACGCTTTGGGTGCCGGCGTCGCCAGGGCGCTCGGCAGCCGACGCGCGGTCCTGCTCAAGAACCATGGGCCGGTGGTGACCGGGAAAACCATCGAGGAGGCTGTGGTTAGTTCCATCATGCTGGAAAACGCCGCGCAGATTCAGCTCATGGTCGAAGCCGCCGGCACGCCGGCGCCGGAGTTCCCGCCGGACGATATCGCCAAGTTCAAACACGAAATCGGCCAGCCCGAGCAGTTCAAGATCAATTTCGATTATCTGGCGCGCCGGGTGAAGCGGCGAGGGTGAAACGGCGAGAGGGCTTAAATTTGTGAGGCCCGGAAAGCGGCCTTGATCGCTTGGACAACCGTTTGTTCGTGTTGGTCATCTTGTCAAGGACGGCGCGAAGCGCCGCCGCCTTCGGCGGTCTGTGATCCTTGACAAGATGACCAACACGAACCACTCGCCGTCCAAGCGATCAAGGCCGCAATCTCGATCGGTTATAGGGTTGCTCAAGGCCGCAACCCGATCAGTATTTTCAATGGATTGATCGCGGCTTTCACCTTGGCAACCGCAATCGATAGTGGAATGATCGCATCCGTAAGTAAGCCGCGCACATGACGCGGCGCCCAAAAATAGGGGAAATGCCAATCTAGCAATTGCATCCAGGGAGGGAACCACAATGGCAGCGGTGACTGACGTCAACTATGCGCTCACACCAGACCAGCATGCTCGCGAGCTCCGTCGCGCCGTCGTCGCGGCGACGGTAGGCACCACCATCGAGTGGTACGATTTTCTCCTC
>Ga0210405_10003863_pt1 | contig 14393 bp, 12 predicted proteins | sample IncBWH11MmetaG_FD_155492 | JGI IMG/M metagenome (GOLD analysis project Ga0210405, IMG submission 155492) | Forest soil microbial communities from Barre Woods Harvard Forest LTER site, Petersham, Massachusetts, United States - Inc-BW-H-11-M | ecosystem: Environmental > Terrestrial > Soil >... | reverse complement strand
GGAAGCGCTGGCCAGAACCCGCCGCACCTCCGTCGCGAAGAATGGTTGCACCAGCAAATCGTAAGCACCCATATTAATCGCCTCGGCCCAAAAACGGGCATCGGCCCAGGGGTGGGTAACAACCAGTTTCGCGTTCGATGACCGGGCTATTTTCAGTACGTCCAACCACGTACCATCCTCGAGATTAGCCTCGGTCAGAACGACCTGAAAATTGCCAGTTTCCAGCTTGCTCGCCGCTTCCTTCAAGCCTAGCGCATGAACGAGGGGAAGCGGAACTGCATCGAGCATCCGGGCCAGTGAGCGTGCGTCCTGTGGGTAGGGGGAAACGAACAGTACAGCGGAGTCCATCGGTACCTCCATTACTATCGACTACCCTACTAGGTTAAACTATTTTCATCTAATTGAGTACAAAAAAATGGAGAAATTATTCGTTACAATTTTCCAAATGGCTAAATCTTTTACTTTCATACTAGTATGCCTTTTAGGATTTCACTCCCTGGCCCGCGCGGGACGGCGCATACCAGTCAAGGTCCGCGTGGTCGCGATGTTCGAGCGGGGGGCCGACACTGGAGACGAGCCAGGCGAGTTTCAGTACTGGGTCGAGCGCGAGAAACTAGACCGGCTATATCCGTTTCCACAAGGCTTTCGCGACTTGCGAATGAACCGGCAGGGCGTGCTCGGAGTGGTTACCGGTGTCGGGACCGCGAAGGCTGCGGCGACCATTATGGCTCTCGGTTTGGACCCGCGCTTCGATCTGAGGAATGCCTACTGGCTGGTGGCGGGAATTGCCGGTATCGATCCGGCCGACGGCTCGCTTGGCTCTGCCGCTTGGGCTGAATGGGTGGTGGATGGCGATCTCTCGCACGAGATCGATGCCCGCGAGATCCCATCGGATTGGAAGACCGGATACGTCCCTCTGCGCAAATCCAAACCGTACGAGCTCCCGCGTCCACCCGACGAAGGGGAATCCTACCATCTGAATCCCGCTCTGGTGGAGTGGGCTTACCAGTTGACCAAGGACGTCAAGCTCGACGATACCGACGCAATGCGGAAGCGGCGAGAGCAGTTTGATTCGCCGAATGCGCGCCGACCACCGTTTGTGCTGAAAGGCGACACACTATCGTCCATGACTTTCTGGCATGGTAAGCTCCTGAACCAGTGGGCGAACGATTGGGTAAAGTATCATACCGATGGCAAGGGAAATTATGTGACAACGGCGATGGAGGACACCGGCACGCTGCAAGCGCTCACGTTTCTCAGCAAAGCCGGCCGTGCGAATCGCGACCGGGTGCTGGTCCTGCGCACGGCTAGCAACTTCGATCAGCAGAGGCCCGGAATCTCCGCTGCCGAAAGCCTGGCGGAAACGAAAATCGGACAGTACGGAGCTTACATACCGGCGCTCGAGGCAGCCTGGCGTGTAGGCCACGTAGTGGTGGAAGAGCTAACGGGCCACTGGAAGGTATATGCACAACGCGCGCCTTCCTCGAAATAACCAAAGCGTCAGCGCGGGAGGCATCAACGTATCGCGATACCGCTCGCTGAGAAGCTAACTTAGGTATGCGACCATGCCAGGGCTTTCGTGGCGCGGCCTTTAGGCTGCTGCGTCGAGACTCGTCTCGACGCTCTTCGTGGGCTGAACCACCGGCATTTAGCTCGGCGATACCCAATAACTTCGGAGCGCCATGCATCGAGACGAGTCTCGATGCGGCAGCCTGAAGGCCGCGCCACGTTCGCCCGCTTGACGGCGTTTTTCACACCTTCTAACCCGTGCGACCTTATAACAACATTAATGCTCGACTTTGGAATTCAGACTTCCATCAGACACCGTCGAAACGGACACTGGAGAAATGTTGTGAAAGCTCAACAGTGTGCCTGCCCGCAAGACAGCGGGCGCCCCGCGCCGCAGGAACCCACTTCCACCCTGCTGGCTCAAGGAGTCCGACGTGATCCCGACGATACCCCGCTCTTTAGTGTGTAACCGTATCAGTCGCACAACCAATTGGGCGCGGCCTTTGAAGCGGCCGCCGTTCTCGGCCTTTTGAACTTGGCCCTCGACCAAGGCCCCTGCCGTCGCGATGGTTTCAGAGCCGGCAATGAGTGGGTCCTTGAGTGTGGCGAAGAAAGCTTGGCCGCTTCGGTGCGTGCTCGTCGAGACCGGCCTCGGGATCGATACGGTCATTGTCGTCCCTGCGGGGAGAATCAACATCCCCGCGGGCGGTTTCCGCAAAGCCGGAAGTGAAGATTCTACTATTGCGGGCAGGGGCATACTATGCGGGCTCTGTCTGAAGTGGCCCACGAGAATCGCAGCCAGCGCCAAGACTACTACCGCACTGCCGATCCGGACAATGCGAGATTGCCGGCCTTGGCTGGACTTGAGATCCGGAGCGCTGCTGACTCGCTCGAGTGCCTGGAGAAATTCGCTGGCGGACGCAGGTCGCTCTTCGGGCGTCTTCGCCATGGCGGTCAAGATCACGTTATTCAGCGCCTGAGGCAAGTCCGGACATCGCTCGATTGGCGGCGTGGGTGCGTCCGCGACATGACTACACATGATGGCGAAATGGCTATCGCCATCGAAGGGCTTGCGGCCGGTTACCAACTCGTACAGCACGACGCCGAGTGAATACACATCGCCGCGACCGTCGATCGCCGCGCTGCCTTTCACTTGCTCTGGCGGGGCGTAGTGAACTGAGCCCATCACCGCTCCCGATTTCGTGAGCCGAACATCTTCACCAATGATCTTCGCCAGACCAAAATCGGTGATCTTGACTGTGCGATCGGGGGTAATCATGATATTCGATGGTTTAATGTCCCGGTGGGTGATCGCCTTCGCGTGCGCGTAGCTGAGGGCCGAGAGAGCCTGGCAAGCATAGCCGACAGCCGTCCTCCATGGGACTGGGCCTCGCTGAATCAGGCTCTCGAGGGATTCACCTTCGATCAACTCCATCACCATCAGAAGGTCATCCTCCACCAGGAACGCATTGTGTACGGAAGCGATGTTCGGATGATTCAGGCTGGCTTGGACCTGAACTTCCCGGAGAAATCGCCGCACAAATTCCTGCTGATTAGCCTGATCGCGCAGCAGGATTTTCATCGCCTCGAGCCGTCTGGTGATTACGTGTTCCACCTTGAACACACGGCCCATTCCGCCCCCGCCGAGCACCCCGATAATCTTGTAGTCACCGATGATCTCGCCCGGCCGAAAGGTCATTTATCGCATCCTTGTCATAGGCTGCTGAACAGATAAGGCGAGCGCCCGGCGCCGAAGCTCACGGCCTGGCGATCTTGAGGAGCGCGAGAAACGCCGCCACTACCACGAGGAACGTGAATACACCCGTGAGGAGCAGGCTTCTACTCGCCCATCCCTCCGCTGCGGGCTCCGTTTCCGGAACGAGTGGCAAGAGCTCGGGCGGCTGCGCGGCCCCTATGCGCCCAAGCGCTTCGCGGAATTTCGCAGCGGTCTGGAATCGCTCGGCGGGGTCTTTGCTCAGGGCCGTGATAATGATATGGCTGAGCTCCAGGGACAAATCGGGCTTGAGCCCGAGCGGAGAAGGAGGCGGCGCGTTCACGTGCGCCATCATCAGATCGAACTGGTTTTCGCGGACGAATGGAATCTGGCCGGTGACCATTTCAAACAGCACCGCGCCGGCCGAGTAGATATCGGTCCGGCTGTCGAGTGAATCCAAGCCCTTCACTTGCTCGGGTGACATGTATTCCAGCCAGCCCATTACCGTTCCCGCACAAGTGAGCTGGGGGTCGCTGGCCGATTTCGCCAGTCCAAATCCGGTCAGCTTCACCGCGCCATCCGGACCGAGCACGATGTTGGGTGGAGAAACCTCCCGGTGCACCACGCCATGTTCATGGGCGTAACTTAGAGCGGACAATACCTGCGACATGCAAGCGATCGCTTCTTTCTCTTGCATGGCTCCCGCTTCCAAGCGCTTCTCCAGGGTTGTCCCTTCGAAATACTCGGAAATCATCACGGCCTGGCCGCCCAGTTCCGTCGCGGTATGGAAGGAGACGATATTGGGATGTGACAGACGGGCGTGGACTTTGATTTCGCGAAGAAAGCGCTCCTGCTCCTCGCGATTTTCCTGCAGCTCACTGGGGAGGATTCTCAAGAGCTCGAACCGATCCGCCATCGTGTTGCGCACCTTGTAGGCGCAACCGGTTCGGGAATTCTCCTCAACTGCGACGAACTCGTAAGGCCCCGCCAGTTGTCCTAGTTCGAAGGCCATATAACCCGTTACTACCATCGGAGGAAGCGGGCACAAACTTTAATGGGGTCTCACACCTCCTGAGGGCACCGCGGATTTCCAATCGACGTGGAATCAGCGTGAGGAATAGTTTGGCAGGATCGGAACCTTTACGAACTAGCTAAAGCATGTTCCACACTGTGTGGAATATGCTTTAGCTTGTTCGTTGTGTTTTCCAATCCTTCCCATTTGGCTCAGCCGAATTCCGCGGCATCAGGAGGTCTGAGGCTACGCCAAACGGCCCTTCGGTTCGGCGGCAAGAGCGGAAATGTAGAGACTCCACGAACAAGCTAAAGCATATTCCACAATTCTTACTTCGACCCTTCCAGGATAAACGTCGGCGCCAGCCCCGCCGATGTCGAGAGTCCGGCCGTGGTCCCCCAGGAAAGCCAACTCGAGCAGCTCTGAATCTTGCCCAGGTATGCCTGCGGATAGACATCCACGCGCATCTCCCGAAATTCCAGAATCCCGTCCGATTGGAGCGGAAATGCCGATCGCGCCGGATCCACCTTCTCCTGCACCACGTATGGGGTTCGCGTGGCTTGCCGCAGGGCGCGGTCCCAGGAGGCGTCGTTCATTTCCCAGCCGAAGAACGAGCCCTGTCCGGTGTAATCGTCATTCGGTTTCAGAACGAGGCGCTCGCGGTGCTTCAGAACGTACTCCTGCAAGTCGATAGTCTTCTCGTGATAAGTTGTCTTGCCCGCGGTCACCAGGCGCGTCCAGGGCACATGATCGCGGATTGCTTTGCGCTCGGCGACGGGAAATTTCTGCGTCAGCTTCTCGTCGGTGAGCAGCGCAAACATAGCCTTCTTATGCGCCAGCTCGGAGCGAAAGCTATTGGCCATGCAGACCGCTCCGGCGCGATACGCCTGCACCAGCGGATGGGACAGATCGAACCGCTGCAGGAATTCCTGCACGCTGACGCGACGGTAGACCACATTGATCTCGAAGTCTCCCCGCCGCAGGATGCCATTCTTAAACTCGAGCTGGTCGGGAGAAACGATTTCCGCTTCGCAGCCCTCCTGGCGAAAGAAATCGCGGAAGATCTCGAACTCGCTGGTCGTGGTGGCGAAGGTGGGCCGGAACTCCAGGATCGCGATCTTCGGCTTGCGGCGTCCTCCGAAGTGTTTGTAGGTTGCCAGCAGCGCCGAAAGAAGGTGCTTCTTCCCGCTCACTTTGGTCAACGCATGCTTCTTGCGAAACTCCTTAACCGGAGCAGCGTTGTAGAAAAGCTCCGACAACCCATCCGCCCAAGCCACACCGGTAGGCGAATCGGCGTTGTACTGCACCAGGTTCAACGATCCGTTGGTCAGATGCGAATCCAACCGGCAGGTGACTTCCAGATCCTTGTATCCTGGCGGGATTGCGGCCAACATCTTTTCGGCGGGCAGGAGCTCGAGCTGCGACAGCAGAGCCGGGCTCTGCAGCACCATCTGCTGCATGCGATCCACCGCTTCGATCAGCGTCTCGCCTGTCTTGACGAGCGAATCGTACTGCCGCCTCGTGATAAAATGCGGACGGAGGAAAGGACAGATCAGGCGTCCGCCGAAGGACAGTTTTTCCGCCTCCATCTGCGCCTGCAATTCCGTCGCCCATGACAGGTCCCGGTATGAATCGCTTTCCAATATTTTGTGGTAACGGGCTATCGCCTCGTCAAGCTGCGACATTGTTGAAATATCAACCGTTTCTATTAGTTAGTATCGCACAGCGAAGTGCCGCTCCCAAATGCAAAAGAGGCCAATTTACTTGTATACTGTTATAATAAAATGAGTTAGAGATTTTTATTTTTTTTACGGCACTTCTCGCTTTTCTTAGCGTATAAGTCCATAAGGTACTCATGACAAAACGATTAGCATTGCTCGCGGCCATATTGGCCGGATTCCCGTGTCTGGCCGATGAAGGGATGTGGCTGGTCAACCAGTTCCCCTCCCAGGCCGTTAAACAGAAATATGGATTCGAGGTGACTGACCAGTTTCTGAAGCACATCCAGCTCTCCTCGGTCCGCTTCAATAATGGCGGTTCCGGATCGTTTATCTCACCCGAAGGCCTCCTGTTCACCAACCACCATGTGGGTCGCGATTGCATTCAGAAGGTCAGCGCCGCCAATCACGATTATGTGGCTCAGGGATTCTATGCCGCCTCGGCCGCCGACGAGAAGAAGTGTCCCGACCTGGAGGTCAACGTCTTACTGGATATCCGGGAGGTCACCGCCAAAGTGAAAGAAGGCGAAAAGCCGGACGCCGATACTGCCGCCGTAAATCAGGCGCGCAAAGCCGCCATGGCACGGATCGAGAAGGAGTGCGCCGCCGCAAGTGGGAATCGCTGCGATGTGGTCACACTCTACTCCGGCGGACGCTATGATCTCTATCAGTACAAAAAGTACACCGACGTCCGGCTGGCCTTCGCGCCTGAAGAGGCGATCGCGGCATTCGGCGGCGATCCCGATAATTTCACCTATCCCCGCTACGATCTGGATTTCTCACTCTTCCGCGCCTATGAGAATGGACGCCCGGTGGAATCCAAAGAGTACTTGCACTGGAGCCATACGGGCGTGAAGGACGGCGAGCTGACGTTTGTGTCTGGAAACCCGGGAACCACCGGGCGGCTGATGACCATGGCGCAGCTCGAGTACAGTCGCGATGTTTCCTATCCGGTGCTCTATGCAAAGCTCGAATCCATGATCAAAGCGCTTGAAGCCTACAGTGCGCAGAGCGCGGAGAACAAGCGCGTGGCTGGGGATGACATGCTGTCGGCGCAGAACAGCTACAAGGCATACACGGGATTCCTGGCCGGCCTGCGCGATCCGCAGCTCATGGCGCGCAAGCGCGATGAGGAGCAGACTCTGCGCGCGGCGGTTGAAGCGAGCCCGGAGATGCGCCCGAAATTCGGCAAGGTTTGGGATGACGTGGCCGCCGCCTACAACCAGTTTCAGCCTTATTCGAAAGAGTACTCCCTGACGTCGCTGGTTTTGTCCGACCTGTTCAATATCGCCCGGCACGTTTTGCGCCTTCCCGAGGAAATGAAGAAGCCGAGCGACAAGCGTTTGCGTGAGTATCGCGATTCCGCGCTGCCATCGCTCGAACAGGAGATCTACTCCCCCGCGCCGATCGCCGATTCTCTCGAGATCGCCGTGCTGGCCGAGGATTTCCGTTTCATGCAATCACAGCTAGGCCCCGATCATGAGCTGGTGAAGAAGATTCTGGATGGCAAGACGCCCGAGCAGGCTGCCGAGATGTACGTGAAGTCGAGCAAGCTGAAGGATGTCGCCGAGCGCAAGCGGCTGGCCGGCGATCTTGCCGCCGTGCAGAAATCCGACGATGGCATGATTCGCCTGGCGCGAATTCTGGATGGCCCCAATCGCGAGCTACGCAAGCGCTATGAGGATACAATCGAGGCGTCGCTTACTACCAGCGCTTCGAAAATCGCCCAAGCGAAGTTCGCCACCAAAGGGTCCAGTACATATCCCGACGCCACCTTCACGTTTCGGATCGAGTACGGTCCGGTGAAGGGCTACACGCTCAACGGGAAGAAAGTGCCGTATGCCACCAACTTTGCGGGACTCTACAAGCACGCGACCGGCGTGGACCCGTTCAAACTGCCGCCGAGCTGGGAGAAAGCCAAGTCCTCGCTCAATCTTTCGACGCCATTCAATTTCGTAACCACCGTCGATTCGCACGGCGGCAACTCCGGCAGCCCTACGATCGATACAAAGGGAGAAGTCATCGGTATCCTGTTCGACGGCAACATCGAGAGCCTGCCCAATCGCTTTGTTTACACCGATGAGGTTTCGCGCTCCGTTCACGTAGCCAGCCAGGGAATCGTCGAAGCGCTGAGGAAGGTCTACAAAACAGAACGACTGCTAAAAGAGATCGGTATGCAATAGCAGAGGTGACCACCCGTGGTCACCCGTAGCAGGCAGCGCAGGCGCTCTTATGACGTTATAAGCGCCTGCAGCGCGACGGAACGGTTAATAGCTGATCCGCTCCACTATCAAAGCCCTTCAAACAGCCCGCCTCCCCGAAATCACGTTGATCAACACTACCGCGATGGCTACAACCAGGAGGATATGAATGAAACCTCCCAAGGTGTAAGAAGTGACTACTCCAAGCAGCCACAGAACGAGCAATATTACGAAAATGGTCCAGAGCATCTGTCTTAATCCTCCACCCGTACCGAGCAATCCGATTACCAAATGGCAAGGGCGTGAAATGTACCTCAAAACCAATGTAAAGCCATAGTATTGCGGTAAAATTTCCTTGGGACCGCCGGAACACCATGAAAATTTCAAATTTTGCCTGCTGGCTGCTGGGCGGTTGGATCGCCGGCAGCCTCTTCATGATCCTGGTGGCGACTCAAAACTTCCGCTCCGTGGACCGGCTGCTGGCCGCGCCGGCACGCGCCGCCCCGCAGATCGAGCGAATGGGCCGCGAGGAAGCCAGAACGTTCCTGCGATACCAGGTGTCCGAGCAGAATCGCTGGTATTTCGAGACTTGGGAGAAGATTCAGTTAGCGTTGGGCTTGGCTCTGCTCGCGCTGACGTCTCGCCAGGGCCGCCTATCGGTTGCGCTGGCGGCCGCGATGTTCGTGCTCCTGCTGGCGCAGCGTTTCTGGATCACGCCGGAGATCGTGCGCATTGGCCGTCTGATCGACTTCTCTCCGCAAGCGCCCGAGCGCCAGACATTTTGGATGTTTCACGGCGCCTACTCCGCCGTCGAGTTGGCCAAGCTAGCTCTTGGGTTTCTTCTCTCGGGGCGGCTCGTCTTTCGTTAGCTTTCAGATGGCCGATCGCTTCCGTTGTTATAATTGGTACAGTTGCAATGGGCTGTCCGCGCCGCCCTGAGGAGGCTAGGTGAGAAACCTGCTTAGAATCGGGCTCGGACTCCTGCTCGCGAACAACATCGCGACATTCGCGCTGCAATACGTCATCTCAACCATCGCCGGACGCGGAGCCCCGTTGTTCCAGCCGTCCGCGCTTTCTGCCGCAATCGTGCCAAATGGCATCGCCGTAGATACCGCCGGCAACATCTATTTCTCAAGCAAAAATGCGGTTTATCGATTAGACTCAAGCAGCGCACTCACGCGCGTGGCTGGAGGCTACGAGGCCGGATGCGCGGGTGATGGAGGGCCCGCCATGAACGCACAACTGAACGGGCCCACCGCCGTTGCCGTAGATGTGGCCGGCGCCCTCTACATCGCCGACGTGGGAAACAACAGAATCCGCAAGGTCTCGCCGGATGGCGTGATCACGAGCTTCGCCGGCAATGATAATCCCGTCTGCGGATCTAGCGGCGTCTCAACGGTCAATGCGCAATTCAAATATCTGCTGGGATTGGCGGTGGATGTGGCCGGCGCGGTCTACATCGCCGACTGGTCTAGTCTTGGCACTGTGAGAAAAGTCTCCGGTGGCGTCGTTACGACTCTGATTGATAATTTGGGCGTTACTGGCGTGGCTGCAGACGCCGCCGGAAACGTTTACATCACAGGCGATGGCATAACGAAGTTAGCTCCCAATGGCGTGGTAAGCACGGTACTTGTAAGCAATTTCTTTACAACCAGTGCGGCTGTCGACGCAGCAGGTAACGTCTACTTCGCGAGTGCGGGGGACGGTCGGGAAGGTCACCCCGCGCGGCGTAGTCAGCACCTTGGTTGAGGCGAGCTTGTATTATCTGAGTGGCGTGGCGATCGACGCGGGAGGCAATCTGTACATCGCCGACCCGAATAATCATCATATCCGGAAGCTTTCTCCGGAGGGCGTGCTTTCGACAATCGCCGGCAACGGAACGTTCGCGTACTCGGGCGACGGCGGTCCGGCGACAGACACACAGTTCGACCACGCGTCGGGCGTGGCCCTGGACGCCGCCGGCGCCGTCTATGTCGCGGATTTCAATTTTCTTGGCGGTCGAGTCCGCAAGATCTCTCCCGATGGGACGATCACGACCGTCGCGGGCAGTGGCGTTGCGCCCTATTCCGCTCCCAATGGAGATGGGGGTCAGGCCACGAGCGCCGTGGTCTTCCCAACTGCTGTGGTGGTGGACAGCCTGGGCAATCTCTACATCGCCGAAGGTTTTGACATACGCAAAGTAGGGCCGGACGGAGTCATCTCGACTTTCCAAAATATCCCGGCCTCCAACTTAGCGTTCGGCCCTGATGGAGGCCTCTATGTTTCGGCTAGGACCGTGAGCGAAATCCCGCCCACGGGAACTCTGGCGCCAGTGGCGGGGAACGGTTTTTTTTATCCGACCTGCTACCCGGCGTCCGGTAATTTTGGGTTTGGAGCCTGTCCTCCGCTTCCGACGCCACCACCCTTAGGCGATGGCGGGCCGGCGACGCAGGCCACTATCTTTCCCGCCGGCATGGCCGTGGACAGCGCAAACAATCTCTACATCGCGGATGTACAGGGCCGCATCCGGGAAGTCGTTTACTCTACCGGCGTGATCACCACGATTGCAGCAGGCCAACTGAAAACTCCTATGGCGGTTGCTTTCGACGCGGCTGGGAATCTGTACATCGCCGATTACATCGCCTATCGGGTGCAAAAAGTTTCCACGGATGGCGCCATCACCACCATTGCTGGAAACGGGTCATATGGCCATTCGGGCGATGGCGGCCTCGCGGCGGAAGCCCAGTTGCTCGGGCCTACCGGATTGGTTGTAGACGCGGACGGTAATGTCTACGTGTCCGACGTAGACTCCATCCGTCTTTTGAAGCCCGTCACGGCGGACACACCTGTGGCCGCAGAATCGACTACACGCCGCCCTGAGGAGGCTAGGTGAGAAACCTGCTTAGAATCGGGCTCGGGCTCCTGCTCGCCAACAACGCCGCGACATTCGCGCAGCAATACGTCATCTCAACCATCGCCGGACGTGGCGCCCCGTTGTTCCAGCCGTCCGCGCTTTCGGCCGCAATTGTGCCAAAAGGCATCGCAGTGGATACTGCCGGCAACGTCTATTTCTCAAGCAAGAATGCTGTTTATCGATTGGACTCAAGTGGCGCTCTCACACGCGTGGCTGGAGGCTACGGGGCCGGATGCGCGGGTGATGGCCGGCCCGCCATAAACGCACAACTGAATGGGCCGACCGGCGTTGCCGTGGATGCCGCCGGCGCCGTCTATATTGCAGACGTTGGGAACAACAGAATACGCAAAGTCTCGCCGGATGGCGTGATCACCAGCTTCGCCGGTGATAATAATCCCGACTGCGGACCGAGGGGCGTCCCAAAGGTCTTTGTGCAACTCGATCGTCCGGGGGCAGTGGCCGTGGATGCGGCCGGCGCGGTGTATATCGGCGCGTCGTCTTTCGGTAATAGCAATGTGAGAAAAGTCTCCGGTGGCGTTGTTACGACTCTTGTTAATAACGTGGGGGTTGCTGGCGTGGCCGTCGACACCGCAGGTAACGTTTATACCGCAGGCTTTGGCATAACGAAGATAGCTCCCAATGGCGTGGTAAGCACGATACCTGTAAGCAATTCCGAAACAACCGCGGTGGCTGTCGACGCAGCCGGAAACGTTTACTTTGCGGATGCGGGTGTAGGTGGGATCTCCAACGGGACGGTCAACAAGGTCACCCCGCGCGGCGTCGTCAGCACCCTGGTTGACGCGAGCTTGAATTATTCGCTTGGCGTGGCAATCGACGCGGCAGGCAATCTGTACATCGCCGACTCGTTTAATTATCGTATTCGGGAATTTTCTCCGGACGGCGCGCTGTCGACAGTCGCCGGCAACGGAACGGTCGCATACTACGGCGACGGTGGTCCGGCGACCGATGCGCTGTTCAGCGGGCCCTTGGGGGTGGCCCTGGACGCCACCGGCGCCCTATATGTCGCGGATTCGAACGACCAGCTCTACCATGACCAGAACGTTTCCGCTAGCGGTCGAGTCCGCAAGATTTCGCCCGACGGGATGATCACGACTGTCGCCGGCAGTGGCGCTGTAGCGTCCTATAATTTTCCCAATGGAGACGGGGGTCAGGCCACGGACGCAGCGATCGGCGCAGCAGCCGTGGCGGTGGACAGCCTGGGCAATCTTTACATCGCCGATGGTCTTCTTGCAGATATCCGCAAAGTAGGACTGGACGGAGTGATCTCCACTTTCCAAAACATCCCAGCCACCAACTTAGCGTTCGGCCCTGATGGAAGCCTCTATGCTTCGGCCACGACCGTAAACGAAATCCTGCCCACGGGAGCGGTCGTTCCAGTGGCTAGGAATGGCTTCTTCTATCCGTATTGCTACCCAAACTATGGAGTCTGCCCCACTCCACCACCCTTAGGCGATGGCGGGCCGGCCACACAGGCCACTATCTTTCCCGCAGGCATGGCCGTGGATAGCGCAAACAACCTGTACATCGCGGATACGCAGGGCCGTATTCGGGAAGTCTTCAGTTCTACTGGAGTGATCGCCACGATCGCAGCAGGCTATCTGAAAACTCCAATGGCTGTTGCTCTCGACGCGGCGGGAAATCTGTACATCGCCGATTACAGCAACTTTCAGGTGCAAAAGGTTTCCACGGATGGCACTGTCACTACCATCGCTGGAAACGGGTCGCAGGGCCATTCAGGCGATGGCGGGCTCGCGCTTAATGCCCAGTTGCTCGGGCCTACAGGATTGGTGGTAAACGCGGACGGCAATATCTACGTGTCCGACACAGACTCGATCCGCCTTTTGAAGCCCCTCAAGGCGGATACATAAACTATATCGGCGTCCACGCATCTTCCCGTGCCGACCGAAACACAGCCTCAATAACCGCCATGTTCCGTATGGAATCTTCGAGCGGAGTAGGCGGCTCACCTCCCTCCCGCACCGCCTTGGAGAACAGGTCGCCTTGAATTGTGTACTGGTCGCAAATTTCGAACTGCTCGGTTCTCAAACCACCTCCGAATAAATCGGCGCCGCTGTCTACCCACAGTCGGCAAGGCCGGTTGGGAGGCGCATTGACTGGAATCTCAACCTCGATGCGGCCGCGCGTGCCCAGGATTTGCACGCGCTGATACGGGACCATCTGTGTGCTGCACGTAAACACGGCCTGGCCGGATGGAAACTCGAGCACCGCGGAAGTCAGCCGGTCGATTCGCATTTCCGGATCGCGGTCGATCAAACCTAGTGCGCGCGTCGGTTCCTCTCCAAATAGGAAGCGCGAGAGATGAATCGGATAACACCCGATATCCATCAGCGCGCCGCCGCCCCATTCCTCCACGTTGCGAATGTTCTTCGGGTCGCGATTGTTATAGCTGAAAGCAGTCATCACGGCGCGAAGATCGCCAATTTCCCCGGAGCGCACCAGCTCCCGCGCCCGCAGCCATTGCGGATGGGTGCGAACCATGAACGCTTCCCCGATCTTCACGCCCGTCCGGTTCCGCACGTCAATAAGGGTACGGCATTCGGCGACAGTCATCGAGACCGGCTTTTCGCAAAGCACATGCTTGCCGGCTTCGGCGGCCCAAATCGACCAAGGCACGTGCAGATGATTCGGCAGCGGGTTATAAATAGCCTCGATATTCGGATCGGCGAGCAGCTCTTCGTAGGACCCGTATGCCGTGGGAATCCCCAAATCGCCCGCGGCGCTCCGAGCTTTCTGCAGATCGCGGGAGGCAATCGCAACGATGTCAGAATACGTTCCACGCTGCATGGCGGGAATCACCTTCACGGTCGCGATTCTGGCCACGCCAAGAATTCCCCAGCGCACTTTATCGGGCATAGGCACAGTGTCTCATGAACCTTCCGTGCGGCGAGCGACATCCGGCGAAGGGGTAACTCCATCGTGGGCAAGCCCTTGACTCGCACCCGTAGCCTCCCACGAGACGCCCGGAAGGAAGCGGGCTTCCAGTTGGGGAAGGTCCAGGCCGGGCTTGAGTCGGCAGACTGGAAGCCGTTCAACGAGGTAGGCGCGGGCACGAGGGAGATTCGGATCAGGGAGGCGAGCGGTATTTACCGCATGATGTACGTCGCCAAGTTCGAGGAAGCCATCTATGTCCTGCATTGCTTCCAGAAGAAGACTCAGGCAACCAGCAGGCTCATAGCCTGGCTATCAGCCTGCGCCACCGGCGAAACCGACCGCCCCACCGCCCGCGCGCAGCTAAGCTGAACTTAGGGCTTTATCTTCGGCAAACTAGCAAACAATCCAGGTTTATTTCAGACTAATGCCCGTT
>Ga0210405_10003861_pt1 | contig 14396 bp, 10 predicted proteins | sample IncBWH11MmetaG_FD_155492 | JGI IMG/M metagenome (GOLD analysis project Ga0210405, IMG submission 155492) | Forest soil microbial communities from Barre Woods Harvard Forest LTER site, Petersham, Massachusetts, United States - Inc-BW-H-11-M | ecosystem: Environmental > Terrestrial > Soil >... | reverse complement strand
GCGTCTGCCGCGGATTCGGAACACCCATGCGGAGGGTGACACAAAACTATCGGAACCCGAGCGTGCCGTCTTCGGCAACCGGAAGGTCTATTCGCTCAGCCTCAACATGCCGAACCTGAACTCCGCCGGAGGAAGTTGGATCATCCGCTTTGCCGCGCTCAAACCGGATGCAAATCCCGGGAGTACTCACTCTGGCGAAGCCCCGCCCGATGATCTTTCCTCGCCGACAGCCACGCGGAAAGTGGATCCCGCTTATCCTCTAGAATTGATGCGGCAGAATCTCGCCGGGACCGTCATTCTCTACGGCATCATCCGCGCCGATGGCATGGTGCATGACGTCCGCGTGCTGCGCAGCGTCGATGATCGCCTCGATCAATTCGCCAGCGAAGCCATCACCAAGTGGCAGTTCCAGCCCGCGACAAAAAATGGCTCCGCCGTCGACGTCGAAGCCACGTTCTGGATTCCCTTCCGTCCGACGCGGGCAGGATCGACTTACTAACCCTACGGAATAAATTCAAACGGGTTTAGCGGCGAGCAGTTTATGCTTTGGCGGCTTTTTTCTTTTCCACTGCAGCGTAGATTGCCGGATCGGTGCAGACTTCGTAGTAGCTGCGATCGCTCCAGCCCTGAACCGAAAAATCTTCTACATTAATTTGCGGCACTCGGCTTTCGCGCACAACGATCTTGCGGAAGATGTCGCGGTCCACCGGCACCGTGCCGATGGCAAGATGACACTCACCTTTATCGGATAAGGTTGACGCCGGAAACTTCATTGTCAGGGGCTCCAGCGAAATCTCCTGCTCCAGCTTCCGGAATGCCGCTTCATTCATGCGAATGCCGCCCAGGTTGTAGCTGAGAACGGAGTCTTCGCGATTAGCCGATTGATCTGGAGCGTTCGCGCCAGACGCCGTCTCCTCCGCTTGGAAAACATACACGTGGAAGGGCCCGGCCTGCGACTCCATCACCTTGCGCGCTCGCTTGTTGCAGGAAGAAAGCCGGTCGCTCTCGTTCAGCGCTTCCGAAATCATGATTTGCCGTTCGCCGTCCATCAAATACAAAGGCGCCGACTCCTGCAGCGTAATACCGATGCCCAACTCAAGCTCCGGCATACCCGAGCGCTGCATCAATTCGTTGTAGCCACGCACAATTTCGATAATCTCGCGAGCCAGCACGCATGCACGGCTCACCGCCAGGCCCGGCTCACCCTCGCGCTCCAAAATGGCGAGGATGATGGCGTCGCCCTCGAGAAAGACCTTCTGTGCTCCGTACTTGCCGAGCAACTTGTTCACCGGATCGTAAAAATTCAAACTGAAGTACGACGCTGGATTGAGGCCTTTCTCCATGAGCGTCCGGGTCAGCCGCGTTGAGTCGCGCACGTCCGCTTTAAGCACAACGTGCCGCAGCACACGATCTTCTTCCGGCTGCTGTTGCTCCTCAGGCAAAAGAAATTCGTAGAGCGTGCCATTCATCCGAGAAAGCTCGCGCAGCTTTTCGGTATTCACCACGTTGACCGAATCGAGCGCCGCGTTGAGCGTTTCCAGCCGCCGCAAATCGCGGTGATAGTTTGAGAAGTCCTGCAGAAAACGCGCCGCAACTTTGGCCCGCTCCGCACCGCGACAGCCTGCCACCTTGGCCACGGCTGCATATAAACTGGCAGGAGAAAGCTTGCCATGCTCCTGAATCATGCGCTCAACCCGGTCGCATTCCGGACGCGAGATCAGCGCATTCTTCAATTGCTGAGGATTAATGCGTGGAGCATACTCACCGAGCAGCGGGACCGCGTGATACGAAGCGATCACACACTCCATCACCTGCTGATCCTCAAGCAGGCGCACCCATTTCGCCAAGCGATCCTGTTGGGCCGCACCTTCCGGCGTCGAATCGTCAGGAGTTCCCGTACCCACCAGCGCGCGCGCATTCTCCGGAGCGCACACCCACGCGTCGATCGTCTCGCTCGCGGTCTCCTCGCCATAGAGCGAACGTACGAACCCCCAAACCACGTCCTGCAGGCGCGGATAGCGATCCGGGTCGCGATCCCAGTTTCCCAGCATGACGTAGTGCTCGGCACACAAGTAGTCGTCGCGGCCATCTTCGGAAAACGTGAGCCGGTTCACGAACAGCCCATAACTGCTGAGGGCATCACCTGATTTCGCTTCTCCAGATTTGGCTTCCCGAGATTTCGTATCTCCGGACTTCGCTTCTCCAAAGAACGACCGTCGCGTGCGTGCCAGCGTCTCTTTCTCGACCTCGCGCATGGTCTCAAACAATTCCTGCCCGGTCTTCCGCAGGATAATTTTCTTTCGTACCTGGAATCCGGCCACGCGCTCGCGATACTCAACCGCCTTACCCTGACGCACGCCGTCGTAACTCTTGAGCAAAACGCGGCAGCGCTCGAGCACTTGCGCAAACTGTTGGTTCATTTCATTGCGCAGAAACTTGGTCACAGCTAACCGCGCCAGCAGATCGACCGAGATATTTTCTTCTTTCTTGGCGCGATTCAACGCCGCCAGATGCAGCTCGGTCAGGATCGGTTTCCAGTGTGTGGGATCGGATGCGCCGCGAACCGCTTGACCGCGGGAGGTAGCTGCTGCATTCGTCATCCATGAAGGCCCCTGTGTCTGGCGGGGCGCCTCGGCTGCCAGAAGTCCTTCCAACTCGCCGTAGCGCACGATCAGCCGCATGATCTGCGCCCGCGCGGCCTCCACAAAACGCCCGCTGAGGGCCACGTCGTGGCGCAGGTTGTCGACTCCAACGGCGAGCCCTTCGAGCACGACCGACGGTGGTGCAGCCACAAGCTCTGGCAGAGTAAGCTGCGCAGGCTCCTTGCCTAGACGGAAGATGGGAAATCGCGGCATTCTTGAATGGCCTAAAAGTTTTGGAAGTTACTGATTACATGGACATATCGAGGCTAGCAGGAAAAGAGCGGCGGCTAAAGTTACCGAGGTTATCGTAGAGGTTGTCTTAAATCACCAAGTTTGATTTTGGTCAGGTCGTGACAAGACCTCTGCGGGGCTGTGCTTGCCCGACGATCTCAGCCGCAGAGCGGCGGCATATATTAGGCTAGGACGTAAGTCCTAGGTAAGCCCAAAGAATCAGGAACCCGTCCCGTCAGGGACGGCACCGCTCAGCGGTGAGCCGTGCTTGTCCTCGCTGTTTAACTTCGTTGGCCAAATCTCGCAAATCTTGCTCGGTCCTGAAAACGCGCCCTCCGCATCAACAGCCGCGAGAATTTCTGCTCGCGTGCGCTCCCGCTCTTCCCACAGCGACAAAGCTTCAGCTACCGCTTCCTCGGGTCGATGAAGTCGTCCGGATTCGATCGCTTGGCGGACGAATGCTTCCTGGTCGGGAGTTAGGCGTACTTCCATGAATTCAAGGGTAGGAGGCGACAATCGATGTGTCAAGCGCGAGGCAAAGTTCGACGACGAAATTACCGGCTCCGAGTCGCGATGGCTAGGACTTCTGAGGTCGCTTAACGCGCCGTGTCGCGAGATAGTAGGTGGGGTATATAACGCTGATCCTGCCCGTTACTAGGTAAGACCACCCTAGTGCCCCGCTCATAGCGCAACCTGAGGCCCGCGTTTTCTCCATGCCTTCGTGGCTCTGTGGTAAAAGCCTCTCACTCCAGCCCGCGCACAATCTCCTTGAACACCTGTCCGCGGTGCTCATAATTCTTAAACTGGTCAAAGCTCGCACAGGCTGGCGCCAGGAGCACCACATCGCCGGGCACAGCCACGGCATGCGCTTTGCGAAGGGCATTCTCAAGGGTCTCCGCGTGCACCACTTCGACGCTTGCGTTCCTAGAAGAAGCAATCTGTGACTCAATTTTCTCCGCGGCCGCGCCAATCGTGTAGACACGCTTCACCCGCTTTTGCAGCAGCTCGTTCAAGACCGTGTAGTCGCTCCCCTTGTCCTTGCCACCGAGAATCAGGTGGATATTTGCGGGAAAGGACTCCAGCGCCTTGATGGTCGCATCCACGTTCGTGGCCTTTGAATCGTTGTAATAGTCCACGCCACCAATCGTCGCGACAAACTCCAGCCGGTGCTCCACTGCCTTGAAATCGTGCACGGCCTGCCGAATCTTCTTTGCCTCGCAACCCATGAGCGCGCCGACGCAGGCGGCGGCCAGTACATTCTCCAGATTATGCGCACCCTTTAGCGGAACCTCAGAAATCGGCATGATCTCACGCTGTCCATTTTTTACTTGCCCGTCGCTATCACGGAAGAGAATGTTCCCGTCACGCACCCATGCGCCCTGCCTCACTTCTTTCTGCCGGCTGAACCAGAAAACCTGCGCTTTAGTTCGCTGTGCCATCGCAACGCATGTCGGATCGTCGGCATTCAGCACAGCAAAATCGTCGATGCGCTGATTCTCAAACATTCGCGCCTTGGCATCCGTGTAAGCTTCAAAAGTTTTGTGGCGGTCAAGATGGTCGGGCGTGACATTCAACACCACCGCAACTTTCGGACGAAATGTCTGGATGGTCTCCAGTTGAAAGCTTGAAACTTCGAGGACGATCACCGTCTCCGGCTTGGCCCGCTCCACCAACGAAATCGCCGGGGTACCAATGTTGCCTCCGACCAGCGTGGGAAATCCTCCGGCAGTTAGAATCTCGCCCGTAAGCGTCGTCGTGGTCGTCTTCCCGTTTGAGCCTGTGAACGCAACCATCGGTCCCGGCAAGAATTGCGAGGCCAGCTCAATCTCGCCAATCACCTCTTCTCCGAGCGCACGCGCCTGCATCAGAGCCGGAGCGTCTACGGGAACTCCGGGACTCACCACGATCAGGTCCTGCCCACGGAACGTGCGCTCGCCATGCCCACCGGTCTCAACCGCGATGCCATGATCGAGCAGCGTGGGTATCTCGTTGCGCAGTTCATCTCCGCTCTTGGTGTCGGACACAGTAACGCGCGCCCCGCGCGCCTTCAAGAACAGCGCCGACGCCACTCCGGATCTCCCGAGGCCAACCACCAGCACGCGTTTGTCTTTAAGGTCCATCAAGTTCATTCCACCACAGAGTCACAGAGACACAGAGAAAATCAATTACCTCCAAATCAAGTCTTCTTCCTTTTGGTTTCTCTGTGATTCTGTGGTGAATGATTTCTTATCTCAGTTTCAAAGTGGTCAACGCAAACAGCGCGAACACCAGCGACGCAATCCAGAACCGCACAATAATTTTCGATTCCGACCATCCTATTAACTCGAAATGATGGTGAATGGGCGCCATCTTGAAAATCCGCTTCTTGCGCAACTTATACGATCCCACTTGCAGAATCACGGACACGGCTTCGATCACGAAGATCCCACCGATAAACGGCAGCAGCAGTTCCTGCTTGATAATCACTGCGACCGTCCCAATCGCGCCGCCCAGAGCAAGCGACCCCACATCGCCCATGAACACTTCCGCCGGATGCGCGTTGTACCACAAAAATCCAATCGACGACCCGACCATTGCCCCACAAAAAATCGTCAACTCGCCGACCTGCGGCATGCGCTGCAGTTCCAGGTACGCAGCGAACGCCGCATGTCCGCTTACGTAGGTCAATACCGCGAGCGCACCCGCGGCAATCACCGTGCAGCCAATCGCCAAACCATCCAGCCCGTCGGTCAGATTTACTGCGTTACTCGAGCCCACAATTACGAACGCCACAAATGCTATGAATGGCAGAAACGCCAGCGGCCAAAGATGCGGAAATCGCTCCAGAGTCTCTACCACCAGATCAGGATGGAACTGTTTCGCAAACGGCACAATCAGACGGGTTGAATACATTCCATACGTCTGCATCGCGATCAGCATCACCGCAATGATGATGCTCGTGGCAATCTGCAGCCCGAGCTTTGCTCTTCCAGTCAGGCCGAGATTACGTCGATGCACCACTTTGGTGTAATCGTCCGTGAATCCGATTGCGGCGAAGGCGCAGGTGGCAAAAACGGCGATCCAGACGAAACGATTGCTTAGGTCCGCCCAAAGCAGCGTTGGCACAACGATAGCAATCGCGATCAGCAGCCCGCCCATCGTCGGCGTTCCCGCTTTTTTCTGATGAGCCTTCGGCCCTTCTTCGCGAATGAATTGCCCAATCTGAAATTCTCGCAGGCGGTTGATCACCAGCGGACCGACAATGAGCGCGGTAAATAATGCGGTAAGACTGGCGAACGCGGTGCGGAACGTGAGATAGCGGAAGATGCGGAACGGCGGAAAATAATGTTGCAGCTTCACAAACAACAGCCAATAGAGCAATCAGCCTCCGTTACCCCGATCCGATTAATTCCTGCCGCGTCTCAATTCCTATTTTCGCGTCGCGTCTTCCAGATCTCGAGCGCCTTTTCCAGCTTGACTCCTCGTGAAGCCTTCAATAACACCAAATCTCCGTCGCGCGCTTCGCGTGCCAGCCACTCGCCCGCCTCTTCAGACGACGCGACAAATTCTGCGCAGATACCCGTATCCCGTGCCGACTCGACCATTGCCTGCGCCAGTCCGCGCACTCCGAGCAAGACGTCAATTTTCTTCCCGGCGATGTGCCGTCCAGCCGCACGATGAAGTTCTTTCCCAGCGGAACCTAGCTCCAGCATCTCGCCCGCCACCACAATGCGCCGCTTTGCGGCCATCGCCGCCAGAACATCCACCATCGCTTCCAGTGCCTTTGGATTTGAATTGTAACAATCGTTGATTACCGTGGTGTTACCCAGTTGGAGAACCTCTCCGCGTTTCTCCGCCGGAGCCAGAGTCGCCAGCGCCGCGACCGCTTCCGAAGGCTTCATTCCGCGTTCCAAACCCACTGCCACGGCTGCCAGCGCGTTGAGGACGTTGTGTTCCCCCACCAACGGAAGCCTGGCGGCTTCGCGCACGCTGCCAACTACAACCTCAAACTCCGTGCCCTCGCGCCCCTTCGAGCAAATTTTCTCAGCCCGCACGTCCGCGGCTGGCCGCGTGCCGTACATCACGACTTTGCCCTTGAAGTCGCGGCCAAATTGCGAGACGTACTCATCGTCGGCATTCAGCACCGCCGTGCCGTTCGCAGGCAACGATTCCACCAGTTCATACTTCGCCCGCGCGATTCCAGCAATCGAATCGAAAAACTCCAGGTGCACGGGCGCGACGTTGGTAACGACGCCAATCTCCGGATGCGCGATTTTCGCCAGCGCCCGAATCTCTCCGGCATGCGACATCCCCATCTCGATGACGGCCACGTCACATTCCGGCTCCAGCTTAAGCAGCATCAGCGGCAATCCAAAATGGTTGTTAAAGTTTCCTTCAGACTTCAGCACTCGGAACTGTGCACTCAGGACGTGCGCAATGGCTTCCTTTGTAGTCGTCTTCCCTGCTGACCCGGTCACCGCAATCAGCGGCTTGCCCCACAGTTTGCGCACAGCAGTGGCAAGAGTCTGAAGCGCCACCAGCGTATCTTCGACGGCCAGCAATCGCGCGTCTTCGGGATAGCGGCCTAACTGATCCCTACGCACGACTGCGGCAACCGCACCATTTTTGAGCGCTTGCTCCACAAAGTCGTGCCCGTCCAACCGTTCTCCTCTTACCGCGAAAAAAAGCTGGCCTGCGCCCACGGTTCGCGAGTCGATCGAGTAACCCCCTGCCACTTCATCAGGAGTGAAGTTCCCGCTTGCAGAAATAAATTCGCCAATTTTTTTTAAGGAGAGCTTCATCGCGCAGCTCCTGCCGAAGCAGCGATGCAGTCGAACCCCGCTGTACGTAATGCCTCCCGCGCGACTTCTACATCGTCAAACGGAGCCGTTCCCTGACGCGTTACCTGCACTTTCTCGTGACCCTTACCTGCGAGCAATACGATGTCCCCCGGGCGCGCTACGCCAATGGCCAAAGCGATCGCTTTGCGCCGGTCGGCCTCCACGGTGTATTTCACCCCCGTTTTCTGCAGACCTACGACCGCGTCGTTAATAATCGCGAGTGGATCTTCGCTGCGTGGGTTGTCCGACGTCAGCACAACGAAATCGCTCCCTCGCCCCGCGGCCTCGCCCATCAGCGGACGCTTCTTCCGGTCGCGATCTCCCCCACATCCAAACACCGTCAAAACTCTTCCCTTCCCTCCCGCGCCAGAAACCAACTCCCGAGCCAGGGCCGTCAAATTCCGCAAAGCGTCATCGGTATGCGCGTAATCAACGACAACCGTAAAGGGCTGTCCGCAATCCACACGCTCAAATCTCCCCGGAACACATAAGAGTTTCTCGACACCCGCGGCAATCGACTGCGGCGTACACCCGCGAGCATATGCTGCCCCCGCGGCCGCCAGAATGTTGTACACATTCACCCGCCCAATCAGCGCCGAGAACACCGCGATCTTCGTTCCCAGTACGACCAGATCAAAGCGTGTCCCACGGGTTGTGATCTCGACGTTCTCTGCATGCAGGTCGCCGCTCTCCCAACCATATTTCAGAATTACCGAGCTTCGCTTGCGGCTGAACTCAGCCAGCTTCGCGCCGTATTCATCATCGACATTCGTAACCACGGCTCGTGGTGGATCGGTGCCGCACCCTTCAAACAGCACACGCTTGGCCGCGAAATACTCTTCCATGGTCTTGTGATAATCGAGGTGATCGCGCGTCAGATTGGTGAACACGGCGACATCAAACGGAACACCAAACACGCGCTCCTGCGCCAGCGCATGCGAAGAGACTTCCATCACGGCATCGGTAGCGCCGTGGCCCAGCGCCTCATTGAAAATGCGATTCAGTTCCAGCGCCTCAGGCGTGGTATGCGGCGCGGGCAGAGTTTTTCCCGCCACATGATATTCAATGGTGCCGATCAGCGCGCTCTTGCGTCCCGCGGCAGTCAAAATCGATTCCAGCAAAAATGCGGTTGTGCTCTTCCCGTTTGTCCCGGTAATTCCCGCAATCGCAATCCGCTCCGCCGGCTTCTTATAAAAATTAGCGCTAATCCGCGCCAGCGCCCGTCTCCCGTGCGGAACTAAGGCCCACGCCACACCCGCGCGCGGCTGCTCCGCGGCAGAGTCCGCGACCACAGCCACTGCGCCAGATTGAATGGCTTGATCAATGAAACGGTTGCCGTCGCTGGTTTCGCCGCGCATCGCAACGAATACACAACCAGGCTTCACCCGCCGCGAGTCATATTCCACACTACTCACGTCCGGATTCCCGCTCTGCGCGAGAACTTCCGCTCCATCCAGCACCTGTTGGAAAGTCATTGCTCAGAATTATATGGCCGAAGCGTCCGGACCTGGCGTCGAAACGGCACGAAGATAAACACGAAGGGAGAGGCCAACAGAACACTTCCGGGCATCCTGGTTACTAACGATATGTTCCAGATGACGCCCTGACGCGCTAAATTGCAGGTATGTCCACCGGAACCGGTCGCGCCAAATACCGCTGTGCCCAATGCGAGATGTCGGAGAGCCAGTGCGAGTGCGACAAATTCTGCTGCCTCTGCCAATCGCAGCTCGACATCCGCATCTGTGAAGACGGCCTCATGTACTGCGAACCCTGCCGCACCGCCGCCGACTACAAAACCTCGGACTAGCTTCGAAGAATTGGCGGTTTACGACCCATGTTCTTGCGCAAGCCGCGAACGGAGTTGCGTGCGCGCTTCGTCCGCAAGCCGCCGACACGCGGTCGTATCCGCCATCGGATCGGGCGTCACTCCTTGCCCTCGTGCTTCGAGACGATCCCACAATCCGGAGACTTCAGGATGGGTAGTCACCAGAACATCGCAGGGTGTTTCTTCTAGAAAGGCGTAACTCTTTTGAAAATCCTCAACCGCACGCGGATACTCGCGACTCCCGGTGAACTTAAATCCGTCTGCCGAGACCGGGGTTAAGCTGTCCGCGAAAACCATGCCCCGGCACACAACACCTTCACAGGATTTCCACGTCCAGCTCGTGCCGCCCGGCGTGTGTCCTGGGGTTAGGTGGGCCGTCATCGCGATGCCGCCAACTCGAAAGGTTTCCCCATCGTGCAGTTCGCGCACATGCTTAACCGGAATGATCCCGGCCACTGCACCATATTGCGGGTCCCCGCGCCCCATACCACCCGTCTTCAACACAGCTGCGCTCCACTTGCTGGCCACTACCTGTGCGCCACTTAGCCGCTGCAATCCGGCAATTCCGCCGGCATGATCGAAATGTACATGCGAATTCAGAATCAGCTTCACATCCTCAATTCGGAAACCAAGTGATCGGATGTTAGCGACAATTTGCGGCACTGACTCCGGCAAACCTCCGTCGATCAAGACATGGCCGGATTCAGAAGTAATTAGGATAGAACTCAGACCGTGGGGCCCAACGTAGTAGGTGTTGCCGTAGATGCGAAACGGCGCTTGCGGGCGATTCCATTCCTCGCAACTAGAGCAGGAAGGCTTGGCAGTTTGCGCCATCGCCATGCCCGTGCAGATCAGGGACAGCAGGCAAAGTCGCCACCAGTGTCTAGGGCGGATCGAGATCACACCACCACCGCCTCTCTGTACTCGCCAAACACCCGCCGCATCGCATCCGAAATTTCACCCACTGTTGCGTAAGCATCCACAGCCGCGAGAATCCTGGGCATTACATTCTCACCTGATCTCGCCGCATCTTCTACGTGCTTCACGGCAGCCTTCCACGGTCCCGCATCCCGCCGCGCTCGCAGCGCGCGCACCCGTTCAATCTGTTTCGGCTCCAGCGACGGATCGATCTTCTGAATCGGAATCGGCTTCTCTTCCTCCACTTCAAACCGGTTCACGCCGACCACCACTGCTTCCTCACGATCCACAGCCTGCTGATATTCGTACGCCGCATTCTGAATTTCCTGCTGCACGAATCCGCGCTCGATCGCTTTCAGCATGCCGCCCATCACTTCAATTTTTCCCAGATATTCCGCTGCGCGCTTCTCGATTTCATTGGTCAACGACTCGATGTAGTACGATCCCGCCAGCGGATCGACCGTCTGCGGCACCCCTGACTCAAACGCGATAATTTGCTGCGTGCGCAAGGCAATTCTCGCGGCCTGCTCTGTCGGCAGCGCCAGAGCCTCATCATAAGAATTCGTGTGAAGCGACTGCGTCCCGCCCAACACTGCAGCCAGCCCCTGGATCGCGGTCCGCACAATGTTGTTCTCCGGCTGCTGCGCAGTCAGCGTCGACCCTGCCGTCTGTGTATGAAAGCGCAGCATCCACGATTTCGGATTCTTCGCCCCGAAATGCTCACGCATGATCCGCGCCCACATTCTGCGCGCGGCGCGAAACTTCGCCACCTCTTCCAGAAAATTGCTGTGGGCGTTGAAGAAAAACGAAAGCCTCGGCGCGAAACGGTCCACATCCAGCCCCGCCTTGATCGCTGCCTCCACATAGGCCATGCCATTTCCCAGCGTGAACGCGACCTCCTGTACCGCCGTCGACCCCGCTTCGCGCATGTGATAGCCGGAAATTGAGATCGTATTCCACTCGGGAACATTCTCGTTCGCCCAGGCGAACATATCTGTAATCACCCGCATCGCCTGCTGTGGCGGATAAATATAGGTCCCGCGCGCGATGTATTCCTTGAGCACGTCATTCTGCACCGTACCGGACAAATTGCGAATATCCGCGCCCTGCCGCTTCGCAACCGCAACATACAATGCGAGCAGAATGGATCCTGTTGCATTGATGGTCATCGATGTAGAAATCTTGGTGAGGTCGATCCCGGCAAACAACCGTTCCATATCCTCGATCGAGTCGATCGCCACACCCACCTTGCCCACTTCGCCTGCCGCCAGCGCGTGGTCTGAGTCCATGCCGATCTGCGTTGGCAAATCGAACGCCACCGAGAGCCCGGTGGTTCCATTCGCTAGCAAATACTTGTAGCGTTTGTTCGATTCCTCGGCATCGCCCATGCCGGCGTACTGCCGCATGGTCCACAACCGCCCGCGATACATCGTGGCTTGCACGCCACGCGTGAACGGATACTCCCCGGGGTACCCGACTTCGCTTTCGTAATCGGAACCCTTCAGATCGGCGGGCGTGTAGAGCGGGTTCACGGTCATATGAGACGAGGTCTCTACTTCGACCGCGACCTTCTGCGCTGCGACCTTGATCTTGTCGGCCATGCTTGAATTCTTTCGAGAACTTTGAAGTCCCCCAAGTGGTTACCGCAGAGGCTGTGGAAAGAAGACATAGTAAGCTAGAAACCTCTACGAGTTCTTACTCTTTTTTCTCACCCTCCAGAACGAACTCACGCCAAACCAGGCAAATGTGATGGTGAAGCAAGTTGCAACCGCCACGCGTCCCAATCCCGTCTTCCCGGCCTCATATTTCGAAAATTCGTGAGCGAGGGCGATCCCGCCACTCGCCGCCATCACCAGGAAAACAAGGCCCGTAACCTCCAGCCATAGCTGGTGCAGCACTCGTCCCAACGCACGCGCAGTAGTGGACACAGCGTGCCCTGCTGCCCGCAGAGTCCGGCTGCGCTTCGCCTGCTGTCCTGCCACGCGCGCTACAACGCCTAACTTTCGTGCGGTAGAAACCTTGTTCACGGCCTCGATTTTATCAGTCTTCGGCGCTACAATAACGCAAAGCTGCGTCCGCGACAGAAACCGTTCAAGGGCGACAGGCATCCAAGTGCTGATGGCGTTTTCTTAGCCAGAGCAGGGTGGCGACTTCCGGGGGAATACGTGGACCAGCAACTCAAGCAACTCATGAAGGAACTCGGCGAAGCCATCAACGAATCCCTATCGGACTCCGAACAGATCGCAGAAGTCGTTTCCCGCATCAAGGAAGGCGGCTACGATATTTTCCTCGTCCTCGAAGCCACTATCGGCGTGAGCAAGCAGGGCGAAAAATCTTCCGACAAGACTTCCCTCGTCACTACTCTCTCGACCAACCCGGAATTCAAGGTCAACGACCAGGATTTGAAATTTCTCAAGTCTCTGCGCATCAAGATCGAGGAAGAAAAGTCGTAGACTGCTGCAACGCTCCGTAGAGATTACCCAAACACGCCAAACCGAGTCTCCTCGCAAGCTTAATAATCTTCGCCGCAAACGCCAACCTCTTCCTCCGTGCTACCATCTATTGTTTTTCTAGGTTATTCCATGAAAGACACTCTCGGAGTCCTTCTCGCAGGCGGCGCCGGAGAGCGCCTTTATCCACTCACCCGCGACCGCGCCAAACCGGCCGTCATCTTTGGAGGAATGTATCGCATCATCGACATCACGCTGTCGAACTGCCTCAACTCCGACCTGCGGCGCGTCTACATTCTCACGCAGTACAAAGCTCTCTCGCTGAACCGCCACATCCGCGAAGGCTGGAACGTCCTGGGCCGCGAAGTGGGAGAGTTCGTCGAAGTCCTTCCACCCATGAAGCGCGTAAGCGACCAGTGGTATCAGGGCACCGCCGACGCGGTTTACCAGAACATTTATTCCATCGGCTCCGAGCAGCCCAAGCACGTGCTGATTCTCTCCGGCGACCACATTTATAAAATGGATTACGGCAAGATGATGAAGCAGCACTGCGATTCTGCTGCCGACATCACCCTGGCGACGATTCAGATCGATCCGGAAGAGACTTTCCGCTTCGGCGTAGTCGAGGTCGACAAGGACGGCCGCATCAACGGCTTCGAAGAGAAACCCAAAGAAACCAAGCTGCGTTCACCGTGGAATCCCGCGAAAGTGGACGGGTCCATGGGCGTGTACCTGTTCAACGCCGACGTTCTCATCCCTGTGCTGCTGAAAGATGCCGAAGACCCAAGCTCGAGCCACGATTTTGGCAAAGACATTCTGCCAAAAATGGTCGACGACTATCGCGTCTTCGCCTACGACTTCATCGACGAAAACAAGAAAGAGGCGCTCTACTGGCGCGACGTAGGCACGCTCGAGGCCTACTACGAAGCCAACATGGATATCGTCTCGGTCTCTCCGATTTTCAATCTCTACGACCAGGAGTGGCCGATCCGCACGCATCAGCGGCAATATCCGCCGGCAAAATTTGTCTTCGCCGAAAAAGATCGCATGGGCACCGCGCTCGATTCCATCGTCTCGAACGGCTGCATTATCTCTGGCGGTGTGGTCAGGAATTCAGTGATCTCGCCAGACGTGCGCGTGAATTCCTATTCGGAAGTTGATTCCTCGATTTTGTTCTCGCACGTCGCCGTAGGACGCCATTGCCGCATCCGCCGCTGCATCATCGACCGCAACGTTCATCTCCCCGAAGGCACGACGATCGGCTACGACACCGAAGCCGACCGCTCCCGCTACTTCGTCACCGACAGCGGCATCACCGTCGTGACCCGCGACTATTCGCTCTTCGAGAATCCCGTGACGGTGGATTACTTCACCAGCGAGTAGACCGGGGCGCATGAGCCGCGACGGTATAGTATTTATACCTTTACTATACAGTTGTGGAGGTTGAGGATTTATGAAAGCGAAGACATTGGACCGCAAGTTTGACGCGGGTGAGAACGTCATAGACCAG
>Ga0210405_10003860_pt1 | contig 14402 bp, 16 predicted proteins | sample IncBWH11MmetaG_FD_155492 | JGI IMG/M metagenome (GOLD analysis project Ga0210405, IMG submission 155492) | Forest soil microbial communities from Barre Woods Harvard Forest LTER site, Petersham, Massachusetts, United States - Inc-BW-H-11-M | ecosystem: Environmental > Terrestrial > Soil >... | reverse complement strand
CGGACAATTTTCTTCGTCGCTGTCGATTTGGGCGGCAACTGCTGCGGTTCTCGCGCGCGAGTATCGAGAACCAAAAGAATCAGCAAGAACACGACTGCAGATATCGATCTTTTCATCAGTTGTATTTTTTCAGTTTGGTCCAGGCTTGCTGCAAATCGCCGGTGAATCCGCGACACAGAAAGATATCGAAATCCTCGTCCCGCCGCGAGTATGGATGTTCGACCTGACCAACCGCCTCGACGCTGCGAAAATGTTCGCGGTCGCCCGTTCCGTCGCTGCCAAGTACGATCACTATGCTGCCATCGTAATTGCGCGGACCCCAAAGCCAGTAACTTTGATGATTACAAATCGACTTCGGCAAACCGAGTTGCGGTCCGAAGAAATCGATCGCGCCCGCTTCGCCATAATTGTTCGCGAAAATCGCGGTTCGCGCCTGTTCCTCGACTGGTAGCGATTTGTAAACGCGCGCCGTTTCCTCAGCCATTTCACGCCAGCCAAACTCATCGGCAAAATATTGTGGCAACGGTCCTGTCTGCTGGTTCTCCGCCTTCGGCGGCTCCAGGCCGAGCTTCTGTTGATAAGCAATCGCGCCTTCCGGAGAAAGAATCGGTGAGACGGTTGGCGCGAGAATGATTATCGATCCAACCATAACCAGCCCATAGGCGATGCCACCCCATCGGAATCGCTGAGTCGTGATTCTTTCAATGGCAATCGCACCGGCCGCGAACAGTACCGGGTAGATCGGCGAGAGATAATAATTTTTGCCGCGCAGGACGATGAACGTCGCCAGTAAAGTGATGTAGAGAAGCCCAAGAACTCGAAACCGTCCGCCGTCGCGGCTGAAAAACCACCAAATGAGACCGCCAAGCCAAAGTGGAAACAAAATCGGATTCATGATTTGCGCCTGATCGAGAACGAACCCGATCGGGCCGCGGACGACGTCGCGATGGGTCTGGCGGACGTTGTGCATCAATTCGAGAAACGGAAAATTGTGACGCACGAGCCAGATCAGGTTTGGCAGAAAGATTGCAAACGCGATCACCGCGGCAAACCAGAATTCCTTTGTAACTAGAAGCCGACGTTGGCCTGTCAACAGAAGCGCTATCACCAGCGCGAAAACGAAAAACGCGATCGTGTATTTGGTTTCCATCCCAATCCCCGCCAGCACCCCAAACCAAATCCAATAACGAGGTTCGTTTCGATGAATAGCGCGAACGACGCACCAGGCGCACCCTGTCCAAATCAACGGCTCGAACGCGTTCATGGTGAGCCAGTGATGCAAGAGCAGATAAATCGGCACGCAAATTACCGCCAGCGCAGCGAGAACTTGGGCGAATGCGGCGCCCCCGAACTCACGAACGAGTTTTCCAGTAAGCCAAACGGTCGCCGCGCCGGCAAGTGCGGGGAAAAATCGGAGACCGACAAGCCAATCGCCAAAAAGATGCCGGGCGATCCAGGCCACGAACGCGATCAGCGGTGGTTGATCAACGTATCCCCAGTCAAGATGCTCGCCACAGGCGAGGTAATAAAGTTCGTCCCGAAAGATCCCGTAGCGGCCCGCGGTGATCAGGTGAAAAATCAGTTTCGCGCCAGCAAGGCAGATAACGAGCGCAGGTCCGGAAACGAATTTTGACGTGGATCTCACAATCACGAAGAAACGCCCAACGCTGAACATCGAACGTCGAACGTCCAATCAAAAAATCCTGTTGATCCTGTTAAATCTTCGATTGTGAGCCTCGAACGTACGCACGCGAATTGCGCTCTGGTGATAATAGCCCGTTTTAACGCTGGGCTTTCAATGATAATTCCGGGCAAGTCCGGAAAGGGACGAAAGAATCGCTCTTCCGTCCCCTAGGGACTGACAACTCAATTTTACCCCTTACCCAGTGCTGAAGCACTGGGCTATTTCCATCAAAATTCGCTTTTCTGTTTTCGTCCGCGACTCAACCCATTTAGATTGTGCGCGTGAGCTACGAGGTTTTCGCGAGAAAGTATCGACCCCAGACGTTTGACGACCTCGTCGGCCAGACGCATGTCTCGCGCACGCTCAAGAATGCGGTCGCGCAAAACCGGCTGGCGCACGCCTATCTCTTTGTCGGACCGCGCGGCATTGGGAAAACTTCGACCGCGCGAATTTTGGCCAAAGCGCTTAATTGCGTGAAGGGGCCAACAGTTACTCCCGACAACACCTGCGACAACTGCAAGGAAATCGCCGCCGGCAATTCGCTGGATGTTCTGGAGATCGACGGGGCCAGCAACAACGGCGTGGAACAGGTGCGCGAGCTCCGCGAAAACGTCCGCTACGCGCCGTCCAAATCACGCTACAAGATTTACATCATCGACGAAGTCCACATGCTGACCGCGGCGGCGTTTAACGCCCTGCTCAAGACCCTTGAAGAGCCACGGCCGCACGTGAAATTCATTTTCGCGACGACCGAGCCGCAAAAAGTTTTGCCGACAATTGTTAGTCGGTGTCAGCGTTTCGACCTTCGCCGCATCCCTGCGAAATTGATCGCGGAGCATCTCCAGTTCATCGCCAAAAAGGAAAAGATCACGCTGGAGCCGACGGCCGCGCATGCGATTGCGCGCGGCGCCGAAGGCGGGATGCGCGATGCGGAATCGATGCTCGATCAACTGGTCGCATTTTGCGGTGAGAAGATTTCCGAGAGCGATGTGCTCAACGTTTTCGGGTTTACCAGTGAGCAACGCGTGGTCGATCTGACCGGGAAAGTTTTTCGCCGCGAGACCGCAGCGGCTCTCGATGTTCTCTACGAGCAGTCCGAGGCCGGCAAGGACATGATGCGGCTGATGTCGGACCTGATTTCGTATTTGCGCGACCTGCTCGTGTTCAAAGCCAAACCGGATGCGCTCAAGGAAGATGTCGACCCTGAAATGCAAAAAGCGCTCGCGACCCAATCGGATTTGATCGAGAACGAGCGGTTGCTGGAGTTGATCGACCAATTCGCGCAGGCCGAAGGCCGAATGAAGTGGGCGCCGAACAAGAAATTGCACTTCGAAGTGGCGATCATCAAAGCGATCCAAAGTCTAGGCCAGGCGACGCTTGACGAAGTGATCGAAAGGCTCGGCGAACTGCGCGACGGCTCGCCGCGTAACGAGCCCATCCGGACGGCGGACAAAACAACCACGGCGGAAAAAAAAACGTTAAGCGCTGAAGCTGTAGTGGCAGGCGTGTCGCCTGCGATCGTAAGTAAAGCGGCCGACCCGCCTCCGCCAAATGCCAGTCCGGCTCGGAACTCCGGCGCGGCAAGCACGGCCGACACTACAACACTGAAAGTCGCGGAAACGGCGAACGGGGAAACCGACGTCGACAAAATTTGGCAGAGCGCTTTCGCCAGGATCCCAAATACGAAAGCATTCGTCCGAAACTCGGCCGCGGTCGCGCACGTTTTGCCAAGCGAGGGGCGGCGTTTTGTTCTCGGATTTTCGCCCGACCACAAATCTCCAATGGATATTTTGGGAACGGCGACCAATCGCAAACTCATCGAATCGCTGTTGCAGGACGTAAGCGGCAGAGATTGGACTTTAAAGCTGACAATGCGAGACGATTTGCCGGGCAAACAAAGTCAAGCCGAGGATTATGCGGATAATCCCCTGATCCGTGAAGCGATTGAGATTTTTAAGGGGGAGATAAGAAAATGAAGAAAGTGACGTGTGACAGGTGACCAGCCTTCGCTAGTTGTGCTACGGCTTGGCAAGCGATTGACGAGCGTTTCAGGCGTGACGATTTAACCATTTCAACCAATTAACCCGGCGAAGCCATGAATCTGAACAAACTGATGAAGCAGGCGCAGCAAATGCAGGCCCAGATGGCCAAAGCACAGGCTGAGCTCGAAGAAAAGACGGTCGAAGTGAGCGCGGCCGGCGGAAAAGTGAAAGTGACTGCAAATGGCGCCGGCGAAATTCTTTCAGTCAAGATCGACAAGGAAATCGTCGATCCCAACGACGTGGAGTTTCTGGAAGAGGCGGTGCTGAGTGGAGTGCAACAAGCGATTGGTCAGGGCAAGGAGATCGCCCAATCCGAAATGAAGAAGATCACCGGCGGCCTGGGAATGCCGGTAATGTAGCCACCGGCCTGTGGCCGGTTCGGACGGCGCACAGTGCCGTGGCTACAACGCGCGCGTCTGGCGTTTGTGTTTTTCGTAAACGCAAACTTCACGAATTCCTAAAATCGACATTTTCTCCGCCAGACGGTCGTAGTTTTCCGCGAGCTGGGCGTGCGAATGCGCGTCGGACGCGGTCGTGAATGGAATTTCTTTCTTGATCGCGAGCCGAATGATTTCGTCGCTGGGATAAAGTTCATCGACCGGTTTGCGCCAGCCGGCTGTGGAAAGTTCAATGGCCAGACCTCGCGATTGAATGAAATCCAGGGTTTCGCTGATGATCGCCCGAACCTCGCCGCACGGGCGGTGCCCATGGATCTTGATGAGATCGAGGTGCGACAAACAATCGACCAGGCCGGTCCCCGCAATTTCGCGAACACGCCGAAAGTATTCCTCGTAGACTTCATTAATGTCGCGACCGACGAACTGTTCCGCCCCGTCGGGAACGCTATCGAACATCTGATTGGGATCGTCGAGGTAATGGACTGACCCCAGAACGAAATCGAGCTTGTCCCGATTCTTCTCCACCCAGTTTCGGCCTGCGGCTGAGGTTTGCGGATCGTTATCAAGCTCGATGCCCGTCCGAATTCTTACATCCGGATTCGCGGCGCGAAGTTTATCGATCTCATCGAAATCAACTCCGGCATGATAACGGTCGTGGTCGGTGAACGCGATGTCGTTCAATCCCTTCGCGCGCGCGCTGTCGACCCACGGCTGCAAGAGTTTCTGGGAATAGGGCTGGACTCGATGACCCTGCGGATGGCTGTGGTAGTCGGAGAATAGTTGATAGTTGATAGCTGATTGTTGATAGAAAAGCGGACCGCTGCAATCAACTATCAACAATGAACTATCGACTACCGATCACGGCTCGGTCATGAACTTCTGCCGGATCCGAAGCTCGGGGTATTTCGGAAAGAAAGCTTCCGCGGTGAACACTCTTCCCGGGGTCAGGTCGCGGGTCGCGATCGACTCTTTATATTCAATGTGCTCGCCGGGGTTAACCAGGACCGTTCCAGGCGTTTCCTTGATCGCGTGGTTCTCGGACCATTTTGTCAGCACCGTGTCCCCGGAGTTGATCAGTTGGACCTCGATTCGCTGGTCCGTTGGAAACTCGAGAGTGACCAGGTGATCGCCGAGATTGCTTACGTTTACCTTGACTTCCAATTGCCGGACTTCGGACAACCGGACCGGCTGAGGCGAAACCTGCAGATTCAGAATCAGACCGTTTAGTTTGCGGTTGGCATATTTCGGCAGAACTTCGGACGACGAAAACGGATGCATCATGCGGCTGAAGAAACCGCGCTTCTTCATGGTCGTCGTGGTCATAGGGGCCGGGGTCGATACCGCGCCCGCGGTGGACGCCGGCGAAGCCGCTGCTGCTTCGGACGGTGTCGGCGTGGGCAAGGATGTTGGGAACAGGGTGTCCTGCGCCCGAAGAGCTACCGCACCGAAAAACAGAGTGTAGAAAATGATGGCGGGACGAATCATCGACGGGTTAAACACGAGAGCTATCAATCGGTTATGAAATCCATCTTCGCGAGCCTGATTCTTGCATCGTTCGCGGTTTCCGTCTCGGGAAAAGATCGGCCCTGTATTTTCCCGGCCCACGACTAATCGGAGAAGAGAAGAAAGACGATGATTCGCTCATTATTAACGGCGCCGGCGGTGATCGCATTCCTTTGCCTCTGTCAAAATGTTCGCGCGATCGAGCTCGGATTACCCACCGATAACGACGCGATTTTTCACGGCGGCGGCGCGGCGTTCTACCAATCCATCGAGCGCGATTATCATGGCGAAAAATCCACTCCCTGGGAAGGCGGCCAATACGGATTCGTGCGCGATCCTGAGCAGACCCGCGAGGGCATCGTTTACACCCGCTTTCACGAAGGGATCGATATTCGCCCGGTTCATCGCGATGAAAATGGCGAACCGCTTGATGAAGTGCGCGCCATCGCGGACGGCAAGGTGGTCTACACGAGTCGGGTCGCAGGTTATTCCAACTATGGGAAATACATCGTGATCGAGCATGTTTGGGACGGCTCGCCGTATTACAGCTTGTACGGACACTTGAGTAAGATCGACATCCACACCGGCGACACGGTTCAGCGCGGGCAACATATTGCGGTGATGGGTTACACGGGCGCGGGAATCAATCGGGAGCGTGCCCACGTACACTTGGAATTGAACGTGATTCTGAATCACAAGTTCGAGGGGTGGTACGAAGCGAATCACACGAACGATCCGAACCACCACGGCATTTACAACGGCATCAACCTCGCCGGAATGGATATCGCGAAACTTTACCTTCAACTGCACGACAATCCTTTGCTGACGATCCCGCAGTTCTTCAGCCGCGAGGAAGTTTTTTACAAAGTGGCGTTCCCGCGCTCCCGGCGTTTCGAATTGCCTAAACTTTACCCGTGGATGGTAAGCGGAAATGCCGACGCAGAATCGCGATCATGGGATGTTTCCTTTGCGCGAAGCGGCCTGCCGCTGCGGATCGAGCCGAGCGATCGAAAGATCAACCAACCCGAAGTTGTCTACGTGAAACCGAGTTCGCTAAACGCTTCCTATCTGACGAATGGCGTCGCGACCGGACCAACAAGTCACGCGAATCTGACTGAATTCGGAACGCAAACAATGCGTTTGCTAACCTGGCCCGACTGAAAACCAGTCATCAGCGCGTCTCTTTTGGCTGGTTTTGCACGATTTGCCGGAGTGCGCTGATTTCCTTCTGCGCTGCAGCGAACAGATCGGAATACTTGCCTGTCCCACTCGACAACGAAGCGACATCCACATCGATCATTCGCACCCCGTCATAACAAATGAGATAAAAACGAACGTGGCCAGCTTGAGGATACGGGAAATCCCGCGTGGAAACCGCGTCCGAATCGTATTTTTCTCCAAGCTTCACAAAGCTCTTAGCGGCATTCCGAACAGTGTCGTACTTAATTCCTCCGAATAGTCCGAAGTTTCCCGTCGTGTAAATACTCCCGTCGCCGGCACTGGATGCCATCACGCTGAGAATCGTGTCCTGCAACGCCCAGTCCATGATGATCCCATCCACGTGCGGATATTCTGGCGTCGGCTTTCGACTCATTTGCGAAGGTGGCGTGCTCAACACTTTTAACCTGATTTCGCGCATCGCGTCGGCTGGCGTTTTTTTAGGTGACTCACTCTGGGAAAAGAGAGGAAACGACGTAATCAGCAGAGTGATTACAACGAGACCAGTGCGCATCGTCATATTTAACATGATCAACATGATGTCGGTTGACGTTGAGCAACCGCGACGCCGTGCCGGATCGCTCCTGAAATAAATCCAAGACATTCGACTGCGCCGCTTGGTTTTCCTGGAAGCGCGATCACCAACGATTCATCCACCACCGCGGCGAGGTTCCGTGAAAGAATCGCGTTCGGCGTAATCTTCATTGACTCCGAGCGCATCACTTCGCCGAACCCCGGCAACTCAACCCGCATGATCGCGCGGATCGCTTCCGGCGTAACATCGCGCAGTCCGATTCCAGTTCCGCCAGTTGTTAAAATCAATCCACAACCTTGTTTCGAAAACGAACGAACCGTCTCTTGAATTTTCACGGCGTCATCCGGGATCACCGCTTCGCACAGCACCTGCCAGCCATTTTTCTGCGCAACTTCCTTGAGCGCGGGTCCACCGAGATCTTTGTAATCGCCGGCGCTGGCGCGGTCCGAAACGGTAATTATTCCGACAACGATCTGCATTCTTTTGTAGCGGCGCTCTACGAGCGCCGTTTCTCGCGGTTTCGGCGGTCATAGACCGCCGCTACAACCGCCTTCCTCTTCTTAATCAATCGCACATCGGCGATCTGCATCCTTTTATCTACTGCTTTGCACATGTCGTAAATTGTAAGTAGCGCCAGCGCGACTCCGGTGAGCGCTTCCATTTCGACGCCGGTTTGCGCCACTGTTCGCGCGGTGCAGGTCACTTCTGCGCCGTCGCGCGCCGCCACAATGTCGATCTTCACTTCGCCAAGCGGTATCGCGTGACAAAGCGGAATCAATTGCGCTGTTTGTTTCGCGGCTTGAATCCCGGCGAGCCGTGCAGTGGCGAACACATTCCCTTTTGCGATTTGATCTTTCCCAATCAAGTCGAGCGTTCTGCGCTGAAGCTTGATTTTTCCTTTCGCAATTGCCGTTCGCGCGCTCATCGCCTTCGCCGACACATCAACCATCTGCGCGCGACCATCGCCGCTGATATGGGTCAGTCGATCCATTGCTTGTCACTGGTCACGCGTCACTTGTCACTGCCGATCATCCTCCAATCGCAATCATCTTCCGATCGGGCTGATAATTGTTTCGAAAATCGTGTTGTTCGGGTTTCCGATCGACGACATCGATAAAGAACTGCCGCAACTCCTCGTCGCTCGCGCCTGCGCGAAGGGGCTTCATGATGTCGAACTCAAGGTAACTTCCGAGACAGGGCCGCAATTTTCCATCGCAAGTCAGCCGCAGTTTGTTGCAGCTCTCGCAAAAATGAAGGTTCGTCATCGCGCCGATAAATCCAACGCGCTGATCGCGCCCCGGGACCTGGTAGTAAGTGGCGGGCCCGTTTGTTCGAAACGACTGTTCCGGAATTAACGGACCGTAACGCGATTCAATTGCGCGTTTGGCTTCGGCGACCGGCAGAAAATTTTCTTCGGTCAACACTTCAGTCGTGCTGACCGGCATCAGTTCGATAAAGCGCAGGATCAAATCCCGTTCCGCAGCGAACTCAATCAGTGGAACTAGCTGGTCTTCATTGCGGCCGCGCATCAGGACCGCGTTTAACTTGATTTGGTCGAATCCGGCAGCGATCGCAGCGTCGATGCCCTCCAAAACCTGCCCGTGAAAATCACGACCGGTAATGTGCGCGTAACGATGCCGATCCAACGTGTCGAGTGAGATGTTGATCGAGTGCACGCCGGCCTCGCGCAGCGCCTCCGCCATGGTTTTTCCGCCGGTTTCGTGAGTCAGTAACGTTCCGTTGGTGGAAATGCCCAGATTGCCGATCCCGGGAATCTTTGGAATTTCGCGAACGAAATCGACAACGTCACGTCGAGTGAGCGGTTCGCCACCGGTTACCCGAACTTTGGTTACGCCGAGACCGGCCGCGATGCGGATGAGGCGAAGTGTTTCCTCGTAGCTAAGAATCTCTTCGCGCGGCAACCACTCCTGAAGTTCGCGCGGCATACAGTAATTGCAGCGTTCGTTGCAACGATCGGTGATTGACACGCGCAAATACGAAATCCGATGGCCGAAGCGGTCTTCCATTTCCATTGCAACGTTATCGGCAACGCGGTGTTGAATCAAGACGCCGGGATGATTGACTGACCATGCGCCGGTTGTATCATTTTTTATGAAGACGATTTCGAAGGCTTTGCTGTTAGGTGTCGCGACTGCCGGACTCTGCCTAACAAGTTGCGAAACGCTGGACAAACGGATTTCCGAGCATCCCGACATGTTCAATTCTCTTTCCCGGCGCGATCAGGACTTGGTGCGGCAGGGGCAAATTCGCTCAGGCATGTCGCTGAACGCGGTGTGGCTGGCATGGGGTTCGCCCGACCAAAAGACGGCGGGTGAAATGCGCGGACACCAGACTGAGACCTGGATTTATCTCGCTGGCATCACCGCCTACGGTTACGGTTATGGCTACGGCCCGTGGGGTTATGGTTATGGCCCCTGGGGTTATGGCGGATTCGGCGGCGTCGGCGTTTTCCGTTTTCATCATGGCGGCCGGTTTGCGTTCTTTGGCGATCCCTTCTACGACCCGTTTTATTACTCCTACATTCCACCTACGATCTACTACCCGTATAAAACGGTCACGTTTTCCGGCGGGCGGGTAATGTCATTTCAATATTTCGTTAATCGATAATAATTGACCGCCACTTTTCGGCGCGTGTTTAGCCGGGAACGCGTGTAAACTCGAGCGATGGCCTACCGCTCATTTCGAGAATTTGTAGACGCGCTCGACAAAGCTGGCGAGCTAACGCGCGTCGCAGTTCCGGTCGATACCGAATTGCTGATCACCGAATGGGCCGACCGCGAAATGAAGTCACCGGGCGGCGGAAAAGCGTTGCTGTTCGAACAGCCCGTCGTCGACGGAAAAGTTTCGAAATTCCCCGTGGCTATCAACACCATGGGATCGCGCAAGCGCATCGCCATGGGGCTCGGGCGGGAAAGCATCGATGAAATCTCGCAGGAAATTCAACTCATCCTCAAAGCAAAACCGCCGACCGATCTCCGTGAAGGTTTCGCGCTTTTGAAACAGGGAATTCAGTTGCTCCATGCCCGACCAAAGAGCGTGCGGGACGCGCCATGTCAGGAAGTGGTGCACTCGCTTGAACCATCAACTATCAACTCTCAACCATCCACTTCGGCGATGTCGCTGCGAGATCTGCCGATTTTGAAATGCTGGCCCAAAGATGGCGGCCGATTCATCACTCTGCCGAACGTTCACACGCGCGATCCCGAAACCGGTGCGCGCAACGTCGGTTGTTATCGAATGCAGATTTTCGACGAACGGACAACCGCGATGCACTGGCAAGTTCACAAGGTCGGGGCGCGTCACGGCAAAGTTTATTACGAACGCAACGAACGGATGCCGGTCGCGGTCACACTGGGTGGCGACCCGGCTCTATCGTTCGCGGCGACGGCGCCGTTACCCGACGGGCTCGACGAAATTTTGTTCGCTGGATTCCTGCGGCGAAAATCGATCGAGCTGGTGAAATGCAAGACAGTCGATCTCGAAGTTCCGGCCGATGTTGATTTTGTTCTGGAGGGGTATGTCCAACCTGGAGAAATGCGGCCGGAAGGACCGTTTGGCGACCACACCGGTTACTACACTGCCGTCGAAGATTATCCGGTTTTTCACCTGACCGCGATTACTCATCGCAAGGGTGCGGTTTATCCGACCACCATCGTGGGCGTTCCGCCGATGGAAGATTTTTACATGGGCGATGCCAGCGTCCGGATTTTCCTGCCGGTGTTCAAAATGAATTTCCCGGAGCTGGTCGACATGACGCTGCCCGCCGAAGGCGTGTTTCACAACCTCGTGTTCGTGAGCATTCGAAAGCAGTACCCGTATCAGGCGTTCAAGGTCATGCATGGGTTGTGGGGAATGGGACAGATGATGTTCAGCAAATACATCGTGGTGGTGGACGAGGATTGCGATGTTCACAACACCAGCGAAGTCCTGTTTCGCCTGTGCGCGAATACGGATCCCGAGCGCGACACAAGTGTCATCAAAAATCCGAGCGATTCACTCGATCACGCGCCGACTCAACAAAACATTGGATCGCACATGGGCTTCGACGCGACCCGGAAACTGCCGGGCGAGAATTATCAGCGGCAATGGCCGGAGCTGCTCAAAATGACCGACGAAGCGAAGAAATTGGTCGACGCGCTGCAAAAGAAAACAGGCTGACTATCGACTAGACCCGGTGTGAAGCGCTGAATCCGAGTTCAGTCGAGTCTCAAGGTAAAAATCTCAACTGCTCAACACCTCAACGCTCGTTGTAATTCCGCTTGCACGCGTTTTTTCATGTCGGTGTATGCAGTATCGATTAGCTTCGTTAGAGCCGTAGTATTGAAGTCACGGCCGGGTCGGAGCTTCACGTGACGCATAAACTTGCCTGTGCCTTCCAACAGACCCTCCGGATCGGCAATTTCCGCACCGCGAAAGAACCCGACATTCACGTGCGCTTTGAAAACGTTGACGTACCCGAATGCTGCGTCAGCTATACACGCCGTCGGATGGCCATCGTGCAATAGTTCTCGCACATCCTCTCCACACTTACGCATAACCTCAAACCAATGCCGCGCGATTACACCCAATTCCCCTGTATGCGCCTTCATCCAGGTCTCGATGGCTGGATCACGCTTAACCGAACCAGAGAACCGCAGGACCTGATTCATGATCGTTACACAAGAAACAGAGTGCGCGAGTAATCGGGGTCTAGCGCCTAACGAGAAAAAGCTCAGCCACCGCAGGCGATGGCGAGCTTCTGCTTGAGTTTTCTACTTTTTAATTTCACTTTTGTAATTTTCTTTCCGGTCAGCGGTTGGCTCCAGCGATTGGTGAGGTCTCATTTGGACTCAAGCACTGGTGGCTCCCATGCAGGCAAAGAAAGCTGAGCCGGAAAAGCTGGGAAAATCTGCGCTAGCGTCTCTCTCTCCCCACCTGGCGTTTTACGGAGCCCAGCGCCGTCGATGAACGTCCACGTTTTGCCGCGATCTTCCGAGATGGCAACGAGAAAACTATTCGATCGCACCGTGCCCTCCGGCATCTGCACCCGAACTGTTATTGGCACGATGGCAAACTGTTTGTCACCCGCGGTGACGACCTCTTTAGGCTCGCTGACTTCGGCGCCGAGTATGGCGCTGCCGTGTGCTTTCATATCTTCCGTCCCACTACGCAGCATCTCAATCATTTTGTCTCGACCGCCAATCATCTCAACGAGCTTCGGATAGGTGAGATCCACCAAGCGCGCATAGTTTCCGGAAGTAAGCGCCACACTGTTCTCGGCAGCGAGCATTCGAATTCGCTGTGTCTGCGAGTCAGCGCTGGCGAGCTGCGCGCAAACCGCGACAGCTAATAGGGTCAGTGATGTGCGATATGTCATGCCTCGTTGGACCTAACGAAAATGGAGTGAGTGGAGCCGCTGGGAAGCGAGCGACATAGATGGGCGGACCCGTGAGGGTGAGCCTTGTGGGACTCGATGAAAAGTTTTTTGGTCATCTGAAATGTAAACGCGCGCTGGGGGGCGGTTAACTCCAGCGTTTGGTTAGATGCTTCACTTCGTAACTGGTAAATCCATGTTGTGCATCACGGCAATACCCCAGCCGTCCCGCTCTCTTGTCGCGATGAGCATGAGCAGCCCTTTCCGTAGGCCCATGTCCTGCCCGTTTTGCACAGCTCCGGTCTGAGTCCACGTAGCGTCTACAGATGCTACATCGGGTCGAAGAAAGCGGATTCGTGTCTCCAAGATCTTCAACTCAGCGTGCTTAAACGATGGGATCGGCCCCGCACCGTCGCCTTCCAGGAGCGGCCGGTGAAACTCTTCGATTGCTTTCCGGCCGTGCGCAGTCATTCCCCAGACGTTTGTGAAATCAGCATCCTCGTGGAAAACCATGGAAAAGGCATGGGCATCGAGCTTGGCGAAGGCTTCGCCCATGGCTGCAATCAAGGCGCGCACCGGCTTCTCATTGTCGCTTTGCACTGGAGCATCTGCTGCGCGGCTGAAAGATAAGTTGCCAAACACGGCGAGGGCTATCGTCGAGCGTAAAATAATAGAATGTCTCATAAGAGAGTGCGTTGGATTTGTTGTGATGACTCAGTTGGCCAGGAAAAGAGGATTCCGCATCTAACGAGACAGAGATAAGCCACGGGCGGGATCGGTGGCAAATATGATTGCAACCACTGCATTAGGGGCCCTGGCTTCATCGATTGGTTAGGTGACTTACTAAAGATTGTACGCCAGCTTGTGCGTCGGCTGGTAGAGTTGGATGTCGTCCGCGCCTGGCACCGCCATCATTATAACGCGGCCGTACTCCCTTTGCTCGATTGGACCTCGAAACTGCGCCCCTTTCCCCCGCAAATCGGCGACGGTGGCCTCGATGTCATCGCACATCAGAGCGATCAAGTGGTGACGCGGGGAATCGTAACTTTGGCCCTGCCACTCGCCGTGCGTCGGGTGCACTCCCATCTCGCTCGGCCCGCATTTGAAAATGAGCCAATCGTTATCAAAATCCTCCGCAACGTACTTCCAGCCGAGCACGTCACGAAGAAATGCCCGTGTAGCCTTTGCATCGTCGGAGTAGATCAACGTGTGAATCGAGGTAATCATGTCGTCATCTAACGAGAATAAGATCAGCCACTACTAGCGGCAGCGAGCTTAATCTTCAATGGAGGCGTCGAAGTCATCCGAAAGCTAGGCATCGGAGCGGCCAGCGGTTGGCTGCATCGCTTGGTTAGGCCTCTGAAGTGCTACGGCCTGACGCTCTTGCCGGTTTCCATCCCGAAATAAACGTCAACGTGTGTGAACTTCTCACCATCGCTCGTAAAAAACTCCGTATTTCGAAATCTATTGCCGTCCGTCTTTTCGCACTCGTAAGTAACGAAGGCTTCGTTCCCCTCCGCAAAGAGCTTCTTGATCTGAAAACCGCTTTGGTGCTCACTATTGGGCCAACACCTTTCCAAATACTGCTCTCTACTAATATTATCATCGAGCGGGCTGCTAAAGGTGAAATCGTCTCTCAATAAGCCCT
>Ga0210405_10003858_pt1 | contig 14404 bp, 15 predicted proteins | sample IncBWH11MmetaG_FD_155492 | JGI IMG/M metagenome (GOLD analysis project Ga0210405, IMG submission 155492) | Forest soil microbial communities from Barre Woods Harvard Forest LTER site, Petersham, Massachusetts, United States - Inc-BW-H-11-M | ecosystem: Environmental > Terrestrial > Soil >... | reverse complement strand
TCGACATTGGCCAGGATCAGTTGCGCGAGATGGGTTTTGAGGAATCCCATCCGCTCTGGATTGTCCGTCGGACGATGATCGATTTGATCCGTCCAATCGAGTTCGGCGACATGTTGCGGATGCGCCGGTGGTGTTCGGGAACGTCGAACCGGTGGTGTGAGATGCGGGTCCGTATCGACGGTCGCAAGGGCGGCCTGTTGGAGTCCGAGGGGTTTTGGATCAACTTCAGCCGCGACACCCAGATGCCGGCTCGCATCGCTGACGACTTTCTCGAGGGCCTGCGGAAAACCACCGATATCGACCGGCTGCGGTGGAAGGCATATCTGAAAGCGGGCAGTCGAGAGGACGCCGCGGAGATCCACGAGTTCCCGGTCCGATTCACCGACATTGACTTCTTCGACCACATGAACAACTCCGTGTATTGGAGCGTCGTCGAGGACTACCTCTCGTCGTATCCGGAGCTGCTGGAAGCGCCATTGCGAGTGACCATCGAGCATGACGCCGCGGCGGCGCTGGGCGACAAGCTGGAGATCATCTCGCACGTGCATCCGCCTGGATCGACCGATCGTTTCGGCGCGGAGCTGGCCGATCGCACTGTTAGAACGCTCACATATGCCGTCGGCGACGAGATCAAAGCGGTCGCGTCGATCTTCGCGCTCTAACCGTACGGCCGTCACGCAAACGCCCGCCCTGACCTGCGGATTTAAGTTACTGGCCGGTAGCAACTGAAACGTTTCAGTTCAAACGCGCCTTCGCAAGCTTTGCAAAACTGCGCAAACTCCTAGCCAAAGTTTGCAAGTGAAATGGGTGGACCTGCGAAGCTAACCTGTGCCATCTTCGACTTAGCAGATCAGCGAAGTCGCTGAGGGCCTTAACAAGCCTGGAAACACCGACCATGGGAGCAGCGCAATGTCTAGCGTTGGCACGCCGAAGAGCGCCGAACAGATCCAGCACGACTGGGACACCAACCCGCGCTGGAAGGACGTCACCCGTACTTACCAAGCCGCCGACGTCGTCGCCCTGCAGGGCAGCGTGGTCGAGGAGCACACCCTGGCCCACCGTGGCGCAGAGGTGCTGTGGAACCAGCTGCACGACCTGGAGTTCGTCAACGCGCTCGGCGCGCTGACCGGCAACATGGCGGTGCAGCAGGTGCGCGCCGGCCTGAAGGCCATCTACCTGTCGGGTTGGCAGGTCGCCGGCGACGCGAACCTGTCCGGCCACACCTACCCCGACCAGAGCCTGTACCCGGCCAACTCGGTACCGCAGGTAGTGCGCCGCATCAACAACGCGCTGCTGCGCGCCGACGAGATCGCCAAGGTCGAGGGCGACACCTCCGTGGAGAACTGGCTCGCCCCGATCGTCGCCGACGGTGAGGCCGGCTTCGGTGGCGCCCTCAACGTCTACGAGCTGCAGAAGGCCATGATCGCCGCCGGTGTGGCCGGTTCGCACTGGGAGGACCAGCTGGCTTCGGAGAAGAAGTGCGGTCACCTCGGTGGCAAGGTGCTGATCCCGACTCAGCAGCACATCCGCACGCTGACCTCCGCCCGGTTGGCGGCCGACGTCGCCGGCGTGCCGACGGTCGTCATCGCCCGCACCGACGCGGAGGCGGCCACGCTGATCACCTCCGACGTCGACGAGCGCGACCGTCCGTTCATCACCGGTGAGCGCACCGCCGAGGGCTTCTACCGAGTGAAGAACGGCCTGGAGCCGTGCATCGCTCGCGCCAAGGCCTACGCTCCGTACTCCGACCTGATCTGGATGGAGACCGGCACACCGGACCTGGAGTTGGCGCGCAAGTTCGCCGAGGGCGTCAAGAGCGAGTTCCCGGACCAGATGCTGGCGTACAACTGCTCGCCGTCGTTCAACTGGCGCAAGCACCTCGACGACTCGACTATCTCGAGGTTCCAAAAAGAGCTTGGCGCAATGGGATTCAAGTTCCAGTTCATCACGCTGGCCGGATTCCACGCGCTGAATTACTCGATGTTCGACCTGGCCTACGGTTACGCCCGCAACCAGATGAGCGCCTACGTCGAGCTACAGGAGCGCGAGTTCGCCGCCGAGGAGCGGGGCTACACCGCGACCAAGCACCAGCGTGAGGTCGGTGCCGGTTACTTCGACCGCATCGCCACCACGGTGGACCCGACCTCGTCGACGACCGCTCTGGCCGGCTCGACCGAAGAGGGTCAGTTCCACTGAGCCGAGCAGCCTCTGCTGCGACGCGAAGTGGAACCGATGGCTTGAGCCACTGAGCCAGTGAGGACGAGCGGCTGGATGAGCTTCTGAGCGGCTTGATCCCGCGAAGTTGACAGCACAGGCCCCGCCCGGCGAACCTGGGCGGGGCCTGTTGCCCTCCGCCGGGCATGGGACCGCGGAGCCTAAGGAGAAACGTGTCAATCGAACGGGTGGGAGTCATCGGGGCCGGCCAAATGGGTGCCGGCATCGCCGAAGTATCGGCCCGCGCAGGGGTTGACGTGCTCGTCTACGAGCCGACCGAGGCCTTAACCACCGCCGGGCGCAATCGGATCGTCAAATCGGTCGAGCGCGGTGTCAGCGCGGGAAAGATCACCGAGCGGGAGCGCGACGCCGCCGTCGGTAAGCTGAAATTCACCACCGATCTCGCCGGGCTAGCCGATCGACAGTTGGTCATCGAGGCGGTGCTCGAGGACGAGGACGTCAAAACCGGCATCTTCGCCGAACTGGATCGGGTGATCACCGACCCCGATGCGGTCCTGGCGTCCAATACGTCGAGCATTCCGATCATGAAGCTGGCTGCCGCCACCGCCAATCCGGGCCGGGTGCTGGGATTGCATTTCTTCAACCCCGTTCCGGTGCTGCCGCTGGTGGAGTTGGTCAGCACGCTGGTCACCAACGAAGCCGCGGCCGCTCGCACCGAGGAATTCGCCAGCGCGGTGTTGAAAAAGCAAGTGGTGCGGTGCTCGGACCGATCCGGCTTCGTGGTGAATGCATTGCTGGTGCCCTACTTGCTTTCGGCGATCCGGATGGTCGAGGGTGGTTTTGCCACCGTCGAAGATGTCGATAAGGCGGTTGTTGCCGGGCTGTCGCATCCCATGGGGCCACTGCGATTGTCCGATCTGATCGGCCTCGACACCTTGAACCTGATCGCGGACAAGATGTTCCAAGAGTTCAAAGATCCGCAATGCGCTGCGCCGCCGCTGTTGCTGCGGATGGTGGAGGCAGGTTTGCTGGGGAAGAAATCCGGCAAGGGCTTCTACACGTACTGAGGTTCTACTAACCTCATCCGGCGCCCGAGTTGCGGTGGGCAACACAATCTTTCCGAGTGCACGGTCTGTTGCACCTGCGGTAAAGTGCATTCACCGCACGGGGCTGAAACTCTGATACGCCGCGGGTGGAATGACCAAGTTACGACCGTTCTACGAAGAATCGCAGGCGATCTACGACATTTCTGACGAGATCTTCGCGTGGGAATGACGCTGCTCGACTTCGGCTGCGGGTGGGGCGCTGGTCCGAGCGGTGGAGAAGTACGACGTCAACGTCATCGGCATCACGCTCAGCCGCAATCAGTCCAAGTACAGCCAGGCCAAGCTTGCCAGTATCCAGACCGGACGCACGGTGGAGGCGCGGCTGCAGGGCTGGGAAGAGTTCGACGAGAAAGTCGACCGGATCATCACCGTCGAGGCCTTCGACGCGTGTTCACCCTGACTAAGTAGCCAGCACAGCGACTAGGCGGCTGGTTTCTCCATAGTGAACTGGCACACGTTGGTGTAGCCGTCGCGGAACAGCTCGCGGCAGCCGGTTAGGTACTTCACGAAGGTGTTGTATTCGTCTTCGCCTTTCAGCGCGATCGCCTCGTCCTTATGCGCTTCCAGTGCCGTGGCCCAGGTGTCCAAGGTGCGAACGTAGTTGTGTCCGATCATCTGATGACGAGTGATGTCGAAACCGGCCGCGGTCGCGTAATCGTCGACAACAGAAATCATCGGCAACCGGCCGCCGGGGTAAATCTCTTTCCGGATGAAGTTGATGAACCGTATCAGCGACATCGTCCGCTTCAACCCCATCTGCTCGCCCTCTTCTGCAGTGGGCACCACGATCGAGTGCAGCAGCATGACGCCGTCGTCGGGTAGCACGTTGTAACACATCTTGAAAAAGTCGGCATATCGCTCGTACGTACCTACGCCGTCGGCGAAGTGCTCGAACGCGCCCAGCGACACGATGCGGTCGACCGGTTCGTCGAACTCCTCCCAGCCGTGCAGCCGCACGTCTTTGCTGCGCGAAGAGTCCATTTCGGCGAACTTCTGCTTGTTGTGAGCCAGCTGGTTTTCGCTCAACGTCAACCCGATCACGTTGACGTCGTACTTCTCGATCGCCCGCCGCATGGTGGAACCCCAGCCACAGCCGATGTCTAGCAGCGTCATACCGGGTTGCAGGGCCAGCTTGCCCAGCGACAGATCGATCTTGGCCAGCTGGGCCTCTTCCAGCGTCATGTCGTCGCGCTCGAAGTAGGCGCAGCTGTAGGTCATTGACGGGTCGAGCCACAGCTTGAAGAAGTCGTTGGACCGGTCGTAGTGCGACTTGATGTTGTCCACATCTGGCTTCAGAGCCGTCTCACCTGTGTTTTCGCTTCCGCGAGCCATCATGGCGAACCTATACCCTCCTCAGGCCGCTGCAATCAACGCCGACAGCCTACCTGTAGCTGTGTTCAGTCTCCGGCGGCCTGGTTGGGACCGGATCTAGGCTTTATTCGGAGTAGCGAGGGTATCAGACTGGTGGAAGGGGGCTTTGAAGCCTCAGAGGTGGGAACGAAGCAACGCCATGCCACAGCTCTCGACCGGAGACGGTTTCCCTGATGTGGTTGTCACCGGTATCGCGATGACGACTGCGCTGGCTACCGACGCTGACAACACCTGGAAGAAGCTGCTGGACGGACAGATCGGGATCCGCAAGCTCGACGATCCCTTCATCGAGCGGTTCGACCTCCCGGTTCGCATCGGTGGGCACTTGCTCGAGGATTTCGACCATGAGCTGACCCGGGTGGAACTGCACCGGTACCTGTTTTTGCAGAAGATGTCGACCAGGGTTGGCCGACGGGTCTGGGCGAACGCCGGCTCGCCCGAGGTCGACACCAACCGGTTGATGGTTTCCATTGGCACCGGGATGGGCTCGACCGAGGAATGGATCTCTGCCTACGACGACATCCGCGAACGCGGTATCAGGGCGATTTCCCCGTTGGGTGTGCAGAAGGCCATGCCCAACGCCGCGGCCGCGGCTGTCGGGCTGGAACGTGGTGCCAAAGCGGGGATTACCACCCCGGTGTCTGCTTGTGCCTCCGGGGCCGAGGCCATCGCCCAGGTATGGCGCAACATCGTGCTCGGCGAGGCCGACATCGCGATCTGCGGCGGCGTCGAGACCAGGATCGAAGCCGTTCCCATCGCAACCTTCGCTCAGCTGGATCTGCTATCGACGACCAACGACGATCCCGCCGGCGCGTGCCGCCCGTTCGACAGGGACCGGGACGGCTTTGTGTTCGGCGAAGCGGGAGCGCTGATGGTCGTCGAGACCGAGGACCACGCAAAAGCCCGCGGCGCCGACATCATTGGTCGACTGATGGGCGCCGGCATCACTTCAGACGGCCACCACATCGTGGCGCCCGATCCCAGTGGCGAACGGGCCGGCCACGCGATCGCCCGGGCGATTGAGCTTGCCGGGTTGACTCCCGGTGACATCGATCACATCAATGTGCACGCCGCTGGCACCACCGACGGCGATCTGGCCGAAGCGAAGGCCATAAACAACGCGTTGGGCACCCACCGGCCGGCCGTCTACGCGCCGAAGGCGGCGCTTGGTCATTCTGTTGGCGCCGTCGGCGCGGTGGAGTCGATTCTGACCGTGTTGGCGCTGCGGGACGGCGTCATCCCGCCGACGTTGAACCTGCGCAATCTGGGTCCGGAGGTCGATCTGGATGTGGTGGCCGATGAGCCGCGCGCCGGCGACTACAGGTACGCGATCAACAATTCCTTCAGTTTCGGCGGCCATAACGTCGCTTTGGCCTTCGGCCGATACTGACGGTGAGGCCGCCATCCCATCGTTATCACTGGGTATATCCGCGCGGGTAAGCGTCACGGATCGTCGAATTCTGTTGCGTGGCCTGGTTTCCGGTGAAGGAGATTCAACATCTCCAGCACCTCACCGAGACAGGCCTTCGGCGGCTCCGCGCCTTCCGACGCCGGTTCGGCCACGAGCGGTCTGGTTGCGACACGGGCGCCCGGCAGCTCCCAGTGACCGGGCGCCTGGCAGCGGGCCTGATACAGTACCCGCTTGAATGTAAGGCCAAGGCCGGGTTCGCACATTGCTTCTGCTAAGCGATACGGCAGCTGCCAAGTAGCACGTTATGTCGGGTAAGCGTGCTGGACGTCAGATCGACCATGTTAAGGGTGAGGTAGCTGCCGCAAATGTCAGAGTTGGCGCCGTTCTACACAGAGTCGCAATCGATCTACGACATTTCGAACGAATTCTTCTCGTTATTCCTTGACCGCACCATGGGATACACCTGCGCATACTTCGAGCGCGATTATATGAGCCTCGAAGAGGCGCAAAACGCCAAATTCGATCTGGCGCTGGGCAAGCTCAACCTCGAGCCGGGAATGACGTTGCTGGACATTGGCTGCGGGTGGGGCGGCGCGATGCACCGCGCGATTGAGAAGTATGACGTCAACGTCATCGGCATCACGCTCAGCCGCAACCAGTGCGAGTACAGCAAGGCCAGGCTGGCCAAGATCCCGACCGGACGCAATGTTGAGGTGCGGCTGCAGGGCTGGGAAGAGTTCGACGAAAAGGTCGACCGGATCGTCACCATCGGCGCCTTCGAAGCGTTCAAAGCCGCGCGGTACCCTGCCTTCTTCCGCCGGGCGTACGAGATTCTTCCCGATGACGGCCGGATGTTGCTGCACACCATACTGGCGCACACGCCCAAGTACTTCCGAGACAACGGCATTGCGGTGACAATCAGCGACCTTAAGTTCATGCGGTTCATCGGGAAAGAGATCTTCCCTGGCGGCGAGTTACCCGCCGTCGAAGACCTTGTCGACTTGTCAGAGGGCATCGACTTCTCCATGGAGCGGATCCAGTTGCTCGGCCCGCATTACGCACGCACGTTGGACATGTGGGCGGCCAACCTGGAGGCCAACCGGGAACGCGCCATCGTCATCCAATCCGAGGAAGTCTACGACCGCTATATGCGATACCTGACCGGCTGCGCGGATTTCTTCCGGCGAGGCATCACCAACATCGGTCAGTTCACCCTGACCAAATAGCCGTCGACGCCTCTGAGTCCCTTGGCGGGCGATCTCAGAGGTGGGACGGTTCACCCTCGTGAAGGGATAGTGCGCCGAGTTCGTCCCAGGGCTACCCCGACATCTGCCAATACACGTGCGAGAAGGCGCCCAGGTAGCCCATTAAATCGGACTGCAGCAGCGCGGCGATCGCCAGGCCCACCACGAGCAATGCCCCAGCTTGGCGCACGTGCACCCAGGCCAGCGCTGCGTACCACAGTGGCCACACCGGGAAGTTGCCCGGCGGCTCTTCCGGCGGCGGGCGCCGGAAATACGGCCAGATCTTGACCAGCCGCGGCAGCGCCGCGACGACAAGCAGCGCCGGCCACGGCATCGCCTTGGCCAGCACCGCCGCCACAACCAGCAGGTAGAACCCGACCATCATCCCGAGCGTCACCGCGCGAGCACGGGCTTCCCCGAAGATCACCGGCAACGTGCGGATGCCAAGCGGCTCGTCGTAGGGGATCTTGTCGATGTGCTTGCCCATCAACACCGTCGTGCACAGCAGCCCGTAGGGCAGCGACGCGAGTAGGACATCCCAGCCCACGGTGCCGACCGCGGAGTAGTACGTTCCGCACACCATCAGCGGACCCCAGACCACGAACACATCCGGCTCGCCGAGGCCACGTTTCTTGAGTCGTACCGGCGGGGCTGTATAGGCGACGCTGAGCACGAAGCCCGACAACGCAAATGCCACCACGGGCCAGCCGCGAGCCCACGTCAGCACGATCAGGATCGCCAGGTCGGCCAGGTTCACCGCGGCGATCGCGACGAGCAGGGTGCGGCGGCTGACCAGCCCCGAGAGGACCGGGTGCGGGGCGTAAAGAGCGCGCGGGTAACTGGCGCTGTCGGTGCCGGTCTGGGTGTCGAAAAGGTCGTTCATCAAGTTATTGACGGTGTGCGCCAACAGGATTCCGACGATTGCGAGAACGAGCCAGCGCCAATCGAATCCGGGTCGGCCGACCGCCAGCAGCGCTGCGACCAAGCCGGCGAACAGGGTCATCGGCAACACCGCGGCGCGGGTGACCACGATCCAGCGGGTGACGAAGTCGACCGGCCCGTCCGGTGGCGGGTTGGTGGTGCGCAGGGCATAGCCCCAGGAGCTGAGCCGGGAGTGGACCGTCACGTGAGTCATGTTCAGAAACCTAGCGGCGGCACGATCGGCGACGGGTGAGGTTGCCCACGGAATTTGTCCAGCGAGCCGGCCACCTCGACGATCCCGCAGAGCGCGCTCCAGCTCAGCATGGTCAGGTAGTCGATCAGCTCGTCGGCACTCATCCGCGGTTCCAGTAGCCACGAGTGGGTGGCCAGCTGGACGCCGCCGACGGTGTGGTACGCCCACGGGTCCACCCCGCCGACGTCCATCCCGGCCGCTTTCATGCGGCGGCGCAACACCACCGCGAGCATGCGGGCGATGATCCGCTCGGAGTCCGCGATCACCTTGCTCTTGCTGGCCGAACTGTTGGCCATCACGAACCGGTACGGCTCCGGTTCGTTTGCCACGGTGTGCACGTACACCCGGATGATCTCGCGGGTCAGCTCGAAGCCGTCCATTTTCGACGACAGCGCGGCGGTCATGTTCGGGATCAGGGTGATCTGCGCGAACCGCATCATCACCGCGGTCGTCAGGTCGTTCTTGTCGACGAAGTAGCGGTAGAGCACGGTTTTGGAGACGCCGATTTCGCTGGCAATCTCGTCCATGCTCACGAAGCGACCACGGCGCTGGATCGCCTCGATTGTCCCGTCGATCAGCTCGTTGCGGCGTTCCACCTTGTGCTGGTGCCAACGTCGCTTCCGGCCATCGGTCTTTACCGTCCCTGCTGGGAGCTGCTTTGCCACTATCGCCGATTCCGATCAAATCACTTGATTCTTGTCATAGTACGGCTAATCGACGCGGCTTTCTCCCCTCGTACCTCCTGCGACGGAGCTTGGTCGTCGAAGCGGTAACAGTTACCGCACCTGTTCGTCCGGCTTTCTGCGCAGGCGGGCCGTGGACCGCCGGGCGCGCATTGGCGCCGAACGGCAGCGCGGATAGCGGATGATGGTGTGGTGGCACTGGGACTGAACGACAGACCCAATCCGGGACCCAAGCACCGAGCCGATTCGCGAGCCCCGCGGATGGCGCGGACTGACCTGGCAACGCTGCCGTCGCCGGAGCCCCGCAAAGCCGCGTCCCTCGCCGAGTCGTTCGCCGGCGCCGATCCGCAGGCCGACGCCGAGCGGCGTCGGGCGCTGCGCCAAATGAAAGTGGTGGCGCTGAGCTTTCTGGTCGGCGCCACCGCGGTGTTCCTGGGGTGCCGGTGGGCGCAGTCCGCCGGCGTCACCGCCACCTGGGTGGGCTACCTGGGGGCCGCCGGGGAGGCCGGCATGGTCGGCGCGTTAGCGGACTGGTTCGCGGTGACGGCACTGTTCAAGCACCCGCTCGGGATCCCGATCCCGCACACCGCGATCATCAAGCGCAAGAAGGACCAGCTGGGCGAAGGGTTGGGCACGTTCGTGCGCGAGAACTTCCTTTCGCCGGAGGTCGTGGGGACCAAGCTTCGCGACGCGCAGATCCCCAGCCGACTGGGCAAGTGGCTGTCGGAGACGTCGCATGCCCAGCGAGTGGCTGCCGAGAGCGCGACCGTGCTGCGAGTGATGGTGGAACTGCTGCGCGACGAAGACGTCCAGCAGGTCATCGACCGGATGATCGTGCGCCGCATCGCGGAGCCGCAGTGGGGTCCGCCGGTGGGCCGGGTGTTGGCCACCTTGCTGGCCGAGCACCGGCAGGAGGCCCTGATCCAATTGCTGGCTGACCGGGCATTTCAGTGGTCGCTGAACGCCGGAGAGGTCATCCAGCGGGTAGTCGAGCGCGATTCGCCGGGCTGGTCGCCGCGATTCATCGATCACCTCGTCGGCGACCGAATCCACCGCGAGCTGATGGACTTCACCGACAAGGTGCGCCGCAACCCGGATCACGAACTGCGCCGGTCGGCGACCCGCTTCCTGTTCGAGTTCGCCGACGACCTGCAGCACGACGAGGCGACGATCGCGCGGGCTGAGGCGGTCAAAGAGCAGTTGATGGCCCGCGAAGAGATCACCAACGCTGCCGCGTCGGCCTGGAAGACGCTGAAACGCCTGGTACTCGAGGGTGTGGACGACCCGTCCAGTGCGCTGCGCACCCGTATCGCCGACGCGGTGGTGCGGATTGGCGAATCGCTGCGCGACGACGCCGAGCTGCGCGACAAGGTCGACAACTGGATCGCGAGGGCTGCCGAGCACCTGGTCGCCCAATATGGGGTAGAGATCACAGCGATTATTACCGACACCATCGAGCGCTGGGATGCCGAGGAAGCCAGCCGGCGGATCGAACTGCACGTCGGCCGTGACCTGCAATTTATCCGGATAAACGGTACGGTCGTGGGCTCGCTGGCCGGGCTGGCCATCTACGCGATCGCGCAGCTGCTGTTCTGAGCACAGCTAAGAGTGCTTGCAAAAGCTAGCACTAGCTTTTACTGTGGGGCGCGTTCGCACCGACCAATCCGACGCCAGGACTCAAGGGAGCAGCCATGCCGCAGGAGGAGAAGCTTTCCGCCGTGGTGTCTACCGCTGCGTCCGACATCGGCAGCTTCATCAAGGCACAGCGCGAGGCGGCGCAGGTGTCGGTGCGGCAGTTGGCGGAAAAGGCCGGTGTCAGCAATCCCTACCTCAGCCAGATCGAGCGCGGTTTGCGTAAACCGTCCGCCGACGTACTCAAGCAGATCGCCAAGGCGCTGCGGGTCTCCGCCGAGGTTCTCTACGTGCAGGCCGGGATTCTCGAGCCGAGCGAGCCCAGCGAAGTCTGCGATGCCATCGTCACCGATACGGCGATCACCGAGGGGCAGAAGCAGGTCCTGCTGGACATCTACACGTCTTTCGTCCAGCAGAACGAAGAAGCTGCCCGTGAGGAGACTGATTCTGCATAGACCTGCTTGAACCTCCACAACCCTGCCTAGCTCGCGATTGAGCATTGCCAACCGATTGACACAACGAAAACCACGAAAGGAAACACGATGGCCGACAACACGACCATTGACGACTTGAGGGCCCCGCTGCTCGCCGCACTGGGTGCCGCCGACCTGGCCCTGGCCACGGTTAACGACCTGCTCCTTGAGCTGCGCGACCGTGCCGAGGAGACCCGCACCGACACCCGTAGCCGGGTGGAGAAGAGACGGGCTCGCCTGACCAAGCTCCAGGAGGACCTGCCCGACCAGCTGCGCGAGCTGCGCGAGCGGTTCACCGCTGACGAGCTGCGCTCCGCCGCGGAAGGCTATGTCGAGGCGGCGACCTCTCGGTACAACGAGCTGGTCGAGCGTGGCGAGGCTGCTCTCGAGCGGCTACGCAGCCAGGCCGGCTTCGACGACGCGTCGGCGCGTGCCGAGGGGTACGTCGACCAGGCCGTCGAGCTGACCCAGGAGGCGCTGGGCACCGTTGCCTCGCAGACCCGCGCGGTCGGCGAGCGTGCCGCCAAGCTGGTCGGCATCGAGCTGCCGGGCAAGAAGGCCCCGGCCAAGAAGGCTGCGGCCAAGAAGGCTCCGGCCAAGAAGGCTCCGGCCAAGAAGGCTCCGGCCAAGAAGGCTCCGGCCAAGAAGGTCACCCAGAAGTAAGGACGCGGTCCGCGCTGCCCGCCAAGGGCAGCGCCGACGCGCACGACACCTCGACTCCGAGTCACCCAGCCGGGTGGCTCGGAGTCGACGTTTTCGGCACCGCCCGCTTACGCTTATTGAGTGAATCTCGTCTTTATTGTTCTGCTGGTCTTGCAGATCGCCATATTCCTGATGACGCTCTACGCCTTTGTGCATGCGGCGATTCAGCGGCCCGACGCCTATACCGCCGCCGACAAGATGACCAAGCCGGTCTGGTTGATCATCTTGGGTGTGGCCACTTTGCTCACCCTGCTGTTGCCGGCACAGTCCGTGCTGGGGATGATCGTCGGCGCCTGCGCGGCGGGTGTCTACCTGGTCGATGTTCGGCCGAAACTCCTTGAGATTCAGGGCAAGTCGCGATAGCGATATGCGAACTCTGGCCGTCGCGGCGACCGTAATCGTCGCGCTGTCAGGTGCCGCGCCCGCGTCTGCCGATCCGGGTGCCGCGAGGGCGGCAGGGCCGCAGGACCCTGGGTACCCACCGCCGTTCGTCGACCACACGCAGTGGACCCGATGGAATCACCTGCCGAGCCTGCGGGTCTACCCGACGCCCTCCGGGCGTGCGGCCGCCAAGACCCTCGGTTCGGATGGGCCCGACGCCGAGGAGGCGTGGTCCGAGGTGCTGGCGATGACGCCCGACGCCGGCACCCCTGGCATGCGCGAGCAGTTCCTCTGCCATTGGGAGGTGGCCGAGGTTCTGCAGCCCGGCAAGACCAGCTGGAACCTGGAGCCCTGGCGGCCCGTCGTCGACGACACCACGATGATCGGCTCCGGATGCAACCCCGGCGGTCCCGAAGAGCGTTTCTGATGTCTGGCCAACCGACCCGCGCCCAAGTGGCGGCTCTGGTCGACCACACGCTGCTCAAGCCCGAGGCAACTGCCGCCGAGGTGGCTGCGGCCGCGGCCGAGGCCGCGGCGCTGGGCGTCTATGCGGTCTGCGTCTCGCCGTCGATGGTGGCTGATGCGAACGGCGCGGGAGTGCGGGTGGCCGCGGTGGCGGGTTTCCCGTCGGGCAAGCACCTGCCCGAGGTGAAGGCTCGCGAGGCGGCCCTCGCCGTGGCCGCCGGCGCCAGCGAGATCGACATGGTCATCGACGTCGGAGCGGCGATTGCCGGTGACGTCGATGCGGTCCGGTCCGAGATCGCGGCAGTGCGGGCCGCCGTATCCGGCGCCGTGCTCAAGGTGATCGTCGAGTCGGCGGCACTGTTGACGCTGGCCGACGAGCAACTCCTGGCCGACGTCTGCTGCGCCGCCGAGGACGCCGAGGCGGATTTCGTGAAGACCTCGACGGGTTTTCATCCCGCCGGCGGGGCGTCGGTGGCTGCGGTGACGCTGATGGCCGACACCGTCGGCGGACGGCTGGGGGTCAAGGCCAGCGGCGGCATCCGCACTGCCGCCGATGCGTTGGCGATGCTGGACGCGGGCGCCACCCGGTTGGGACTATCGGGCACTCGCGCGGTCCTCGAGGGCCTGCGACCGGGCTAGGGCCGCTACCCGTTGGCGAAGCAGGGGTCCTGGCTGCCGCCGCCGGCGGGGATGGTGGCGTTGCTGGTCGAAAACGTGCCCTCAACCCCGGTACTGGTGACCTTCACGCTGTCGGCGTGGATGCCGAGCGGATAGTTCTGGGTCGCTTTCGACGTGAGGTCGTCCAGGTCCTTCTGGACGGTCGTTGTCGAGATCGTCGAGCCCAGCGCAGTCAAGCTGACCACCTGCAGCGACAGCCCGTTGTTTACGATCTGCGGCTTGATGGTGGCGCTATCGAACGTGCCCTTCAGTGAGACAGTGCCGTCACCGGGGTTGGTGGTGACGTCGCCGCTGACAAACTTGCCCAGTACCGGGATGGCGTCCTGGATCGACTGCTTGATGCCGTCCGCGGACCAGGTTACGGTCCCGCTCAACGACCCGATCGTGCCCTGAGAGTTGTTGGCGTTGTTCAGTTTTATGTCGCGGATGTCCAGGCTTACCTTCATGCCCTTGGCCGAGCGAACCTGATTGCCCGCGGTCTGCACGGAGATGTCGCTGTAGTGGCTGGAGAGGTACTGCCACAGCACCGGCGGGGCCGGGGAGAAGGACACGCTCGCGCCGTCCTGCACCTCACACGACACTGCCTTGGCCACCGCGCTGCTGGCGACGTGGCGGGCATACAGTTCGCCGGCGATCGCGGCCGCGAGGACGAGCAGCACCACGATCGCCAGGATCAACAGGATCGCCGTCCGGTTAACGGAACGGCCGTGCTTGGCGGTCACTGGTGCGTCCGGCAGCGGCGGCGGTGTCGATATCCGGGTGGTCGTGGTGTGCTCGTGCGGGGGCGGGGGACCGGGCTGACGCGGCTGAGGATTAGGCGGTAGACCCGGTTGTTGCGGCGGCCGACCCTGCGGCGGAGCCGGTTGTTGCGGTGGGCGATTCGGTGGCCCCGGCTGTTGCGGACGCGGA
>Ga0210405_10003856_pt1 | contig 14404 bp, 15 predicted proteins | sample IncBWH11MmetaG_FD_155492 | JGI IMG/M metagenome (GOLD analysis project Ga0210405, IMG submission 155492) | Forest soil microbial communities from Barre Woods Harvard Forest LTER site, Petersham, Massachusetts, United States - Inc-BW-H-11-M | ecosystem: Environmental > Terrestrial > Soil >... | reverse complement strand
CATTTCGGCTATCTGCGGGCGTCGCTGCGGATTCTTTATAACCTCAACGACATGACCGACGACTCCGCCTATATCGTGGTCGGCGACAAGACCAATTACTGGCGCGAGAACAAGCTCTTCATCTTCGACGACACGCTGTTGCATCAGTCCTTCAACGAGACCGACCAGACGCGCTATTGCCTGTTCGTCGACATGATCCGGCCGACGCCGTTTCCGGCCGTCATGCGCGCCGTCGTTACCGCTGTGCGTTTGCTGACCCAGAGCTTCAAGTTCGTCTATTACCAGAATTGGAAGGTCATCGAGCGGCCGCAATAAGGATTGCCTCCTGGCTTGCGCTGGATGATTTGGGCGTGTTTACACCTAGGCCTGTTAGCATTTGGGCGGGCATGACCACGACAAGCAGCGCGGCGCCGCGATTGTGGCCGGCAAACGGCCTTGGCGCGCTTTTCGACGTCGGCGCCGGCTCGCACCGCCGCGCGGTGGCCGTTCTGGTGCTCATCTCGCTGGTGCTGTTTTTGCCGGGCTTTTTCCAGATTCCGCCGGTCGATCGCGATGAGGCCTATTTCGCCCAAGCCACCAAGCAGATGATCGAAACCGGCGATTACGTCGACATCCGCTATCAGGACGATATTCGCTACCGCAAACCGGTCGGCATCTACTGGCTGCAAGCGGCCGTGGTGAAGACGGCCGAGATTTTCCGTTTTCCCAATGCGCGAACCACCCCATCTGGCTCTACCGCATCCCGTCGCTCATCGGCGCGGTCGGCGCGGTCCTGGCCACATACTGGTGCGGGCTCGCCTTCGTCTCGCGGCGCGGCGCCATCCTGGCGGCGATCATGATGGCGGCGTCGACGCTGCTCGGCGGCGAAGCACGGCTCGCCAAGACCGACGCCATGCTGTTGTTCACCATCATCACCGCCATGGGCGTGTTGGCGCGCGCCTATCTTTCGCCGCGCGAAGCCGGCAACGGGCGGCTCGGCTGGATGTTGCCGGCGATCTTTTGGACCGCGCTCGCCGCCGGCATCCTGCTCAAGGGGCCGGTCAACCTGATGATCGTCGGTCTCGCCGCGGTGACGCTGTCGATCTACGAGCGCTCCGGACGCTGGCTATTGGCGCTACGGCCGCTTGCCGGCTTGGCTTGGCTCGTTCTCATCGTATTGCCGTGGTTCGTCGCGATCTATCTGCGCGTCGGCTACGCCTTCCTGGTCAATTCGGTCGGCCACGACATGCTCGGCAAGATCGCCAGCGCGCAAGAGGCCCATGGCGCGCCGCCCGGGCTTTATCTGGTGTTGTTCTTTGCCACGTTCTATCCGGGCTCGATCCTCGCCGGCCTTGCGGTGCCTGCGGTATGGACGGTGCGCCGCGAGCCGGCCGCGCGTTTTTTGCTGGCCTGGCTCGTGCCGTCGTGGATCATCTTCGAGCTGGTCGTCACCAAGCTGCCGCATTACGTGCTGCCGCTTTATCCCGCCATCGCCATTCTCATTGCCGGCGCGGTCGAATCGAAGGTGCTGTCGCGACGGCCTTGGCTCGTTCGCGGCGTGGCGTGGTGGCTCATCGCGCCGATCCTCATCAGCATCGCCGCAGTGACGTTCGCGATCATCGTTGCCCGCGATCCGGCGTTCCCGGCGTGGCCGTTTTTTGCCATCGCCATCATTTGCGGCCTGTTCGCGTGGCTGCTTTATGAAGACGACGGCGCCGAGCGCGCGGTGCTGCGGGCAACGGCCGGCATGGTGATGCTGGCGATCGGCGTCTTTTCCATCATCATGCCGTGGCTGCGGCCGGTGTTTCCGAGCGTCACGCTGGCCCGCGTCCTGCACGATGCCGGTTGCGCGCATCCGCTCGCCGCCAGCGCCGGCTATGAGGAACCAAGCCTGGTGTTTCTTGCCGGCACCGACACGCGTCTGACCGACGCCTCAAGCGCTGCCGATTTCCTCAATGGCGGCGCTTGCCGCTTCGCCTTCATCGAGAGCCGCCAGGAGCGCACTTTTGCGCGCCGCGCCGATGCGATCGGGCTGCAATACACCCGTGGTGCGCGCGTCGACGGCTACAACGTCAGCACCGGCCGGCCGATCAGCATCGCGGTTTTCGCCTCCGCAGGCGCGCCGTGAATGGCGGCAAGGTCTTGGTCTCGTCCGCGCCGCGGCAAAACATGCTGAGGAATTTCCGGCAATGGATTTGCGTGCTGGCACGCGCGCCGCGGACGAGCGTGCCGCCGCCGTCGGCCAATGCCATCGCAGCCGTCATCGTCACGCTGATCGCTTCGGTCGCTTGCATGTTCCTCATCGACACCGCGGCCAGCGCCTGGGCGCGCACCTTGCCGCAGTGGTTCGAAGATGTGTTCGAGCGGATTACCGATCTCGGCCTGGGCGGTTGGTTCCTGTATCCGTTCGGTTTAGTTCTGTTATGTCTCGCCGCCGTGACGTCGCCGCGGCTGACACGCCTGACCCAAGGCGTGCTGGCGATGCTCACGGTGCGGTTCGGGTTCCTGTTTCTGGCGATCGGCGTGCCGGGGCTGTTCGTCACCATCGTCAAACGCCTGATCGGCCGAGCGCGACCCTATGTCGGCAGTCCCGACGATCCCTTCATCTATCGGCCGTTCGTCTGGGCGCCCGAATATGCCAGCATGCCGTCCGGCCACGCCACGACGGCGGCGTCGGCGGCAATCGCGATCGGCGCGCTGTGGCCGGCAAGCCGCCCGGTGATGTGGTTTTACGCGCTTGTCATCATGTTCAGCCGCGTCGTCGTGCTGGCGCACCATCCGAGCGATGTGATCGCCGGCGCGCTGGTCGGTGCGCTTGGCGCGCTTTTGGTGCGGCGGGCTTTCGCCGCGCGCGGGCTGTTGTTTTCCGCGATCGATCTCAAGGCCTTTCCCTGGGCTTCGTTCGACCGGATCGGGGCGGCGCTGAGAGAAGTTTTGCGCAAAAAGCCTGGAATTTCGAAGGGTTGAACCCGGTCGGGATGGGCTTTAGAAGCTTCCGGCATGCCGCAGAGCAACGGGCAAGGTCCGGGCAACCCCGCAATATCGGTGATCGTGCCGGTGCGCAACGAGGCCGGCAATATCGCGCCGCTGGTCGCCGAGATCGCCGCGGCATTGCAAGGCCGCGCCTTCGAGATTGTTTATGTCGATGACGGCTCGCAGGACGCCACCGCCGACGAATTGCGCGGCCTGATGGCGCAGCATCCGTGGCTGCGGCAAATACGGCACGCGCAATCGTGCGGCCAATCGGCGGCGGTGCGCTCCGGCGTTGCCGCGGCACGTGCGCCGATCGTCGCGACGCTCGACGGCGACGGCCAGAACGATCCGGCGTATCTTCCGGCGCTGCTTGGCGCGCTCGAATCCGGCGCACCGCGGCTCGGCCTCATCGCCGGCCAGCGCGTCGGGCGCAAGAGCACCGGTTTTAAGCGCTGGCAGTCGCGCATTGCCAATACGGTACGAAGCGCCGTGCTCAAGGACGGCACGCGCGATACCGGCTGCGGCTTAAAGGCGTTTCCGCGCGACGTGTTTTTGGCACTACCGTATTTCGACGGCCTGCATCGCTTTCTGCCCGCGCTGGTCCGGCGCGACGGCTTTGACGTCGGCTATGTCGACGTGGTCGACCGGCCGCGCCGGCACGGCACGTCGAATTACGGTTTCTTCGACCGGCTGTGGATCGGCATTCTCGATCTCGCCGGCGTGTGGTGGCTCGTCCAGCGCAAAAAGCGCGTTCCGCAATCCGAGGAGATAACCCTTGCTCGTTGATCTTTCGCGCGCGGTGGGCGCCTACCTGCAAGACGTTTTCATCACCAAGCTCGATTGGTGGGTGTTTCTGGGTTTTGTCGCCCAGGGCCTCTTCACCATGCGCTTTCTGGTGCAATGGATCGCCTCCGAACGGGCGGGGCGCAGCATCATCCCGCTCGGTTTCTGGTATTTCTCCATCGCCGGCGGCCTGCTGCTTCTGGTCTATGCGCTCTACCGCAAGGATCCGGTCTTCATCGCCGGCCAAGCCTTCGGCGTCTTCGTCTATCTGCGCAATCTCTATTTCGTCTTGCGCGAGCGGAAAGCAGCGGCCGCATAAGCGCGCTCAGCCGCCGACCGCCGCCGCGCCGGCGGGGAAAGAACGGCCGTCTTTACTGGCGTCGTTCATGCCGGCGTCTCTCGGCTGCCACAAACTTCGCCCAATACGCCGTTACCTGGGCCATGGACACTTTCGTCAACCCCTTGACCTTGCAGCGCGATCGTTCTCAGATGGCTTTGGACGGGGAATTGCCTTAAGCGTCCCGGCTGCGGGGCCAATCAAAGCCACTTAGCCAATCTCAAAGCCTCTAATAAGTCACTTGAGCCCGGTAATCGCGCCATCCACGCTGAAAGGCCTGATCATGAAACGTTTAGCTACGGCACTCGCCATTGCAACGGTGCTCGCGTTCGGCATGCAGGCGGCGGGTGCGCAGACGCTCAAAGCGGTCAAGGACCGCGGCCAACTGGTATGCGGCGCCAACGGCTCATTGGCCGGCTTCGGCATCCCCGATCCGCAAGGTAACTGGACCGGATTTGACGTCGATTTCTGCCGCGCCATCGCGGCGGCGATCTTCAACGATCCGACCAAGGTCAAGTTCGTGCCGCTCACCGCCGCCAATCGCTTCACGGCGCTGCAATCAGGCGAGATCGACGTGCTTGCCCGCAATACCACCTGGACCATGTCGCGCGACACCTCCCTGGGCATCGATTTTGCCGCCGTCAATTACTACGACGGCCAGGGTTTTATGGTGCGCAAGGTGCTCAAAGTGAGCTCGGCGCTCGAGCTCAACGACGCTTCGGTCTGCGTGCAGCAGGGCACCACCACGGAGCTCAACCTCGCGGATTATTTCCGCTCCAATCACATGTCGCTGAAGACGGTGACCTTCGCCACGGTGGACGAGGCGCTCAAGGCCTACGATTCCGGCCGCTGCGATGCTTATACCACCGACTCGTCCGGGCTTTACGGCTCGCGCGTGCTGCTCGCCGATCCGGGCGCCAACATCGTGCTGCCGGAGATCATTTCCAAGGAGCCGCTCTCGCCCGCAGTGCGCCAGGGCGACGACGCCTGGGAAGACGTCGTGCGCTGGACCCATCATGCGATGGTCGACGCCGAGGAGCTTGGCGTCAACAAGAACAACGTCGACGATCAGAAGAACTCGACCAATCCGGAAATCCGCCGCCTGCTCGGTCTCGAAGGCCAGTTCGGTGAAGCGATGGGGCTGACCAACGACTGGGCCTATCGCATCATCAAGGCGGTCGGCAATTACAGTGAAGTTTTTGAGCGCAATGTCGGCCAGGGCTCGTCGCTGAAGATCGCGCGCGGGCTCAACGCGCTGTGGACCAAGGGCGGCCTGCAATACGGCCTGCCCGTTCGCTGAAGGTTACGTCGCTTGACCGCGTGTTGCCGCCGCCACGGGCCGGCCCATGGCTGATATTGCGCGGGCCGATATGGCGCGACCACGCCGGCGTTTTTCGCAAGGTTTTGGCAACGTGGCGCTGCAGGTGGTGCTGCTGGTCATCGTCGTCGGACTTGCCGTCGCCGCCGCCCACAATGCCGCGCAAAACCTGGCGCGTGCCAATATCGCCCACGGGTTCGGTTTCTGGAACAATACCGCCGGCTTCGACATCAGCCAGACGCTGATCGACTATTCGTCGAGCACCTCGACATTCGGCCGCGCATTCTGGGTCGGTCTACTCAACACGTTGCTGGTCGCCAGCATCGGCTGCGTGCTGGCGACCATTTTGGGCTTCATCATCGGCGTCGCACGGCTGTCGCCAAACTGGCTGGTGTCGCGACTGGCCGGCGGGTACGTCGAGCTCATTCGCAATATCCCGCTGCTTCTGCAAATCCTCTTCTGGTACAACGCCGTTCTGAAATCGCTGCCGGAATTACGCGGCAGCGTCGCCTTGCCGTTCGGCGGCTTCCTCAACAATCGCGGTCTGTTCCTGCCGCGGCCGGTTTTTGCGCCGGATTTCGGCGCCGTCGTCATCGCATTCGCAATCGGAATCGTTGCTGCGATCGGTCTATATTTTTGGGCGCGGCGACGCCAGGAACGCACCGGCCAGCAGGTCCGCATTCTCCCGATAATGCTGGCCGCGATCATAGGGCCGCCACTGGTCGTCTTCATCGTCGCCGGGCGGCCGCTGTCTTTCGGCATTCCCGACATGGGCCGCTTCAATATCCGCGGCGGCCTGGAAATTTTGCCGGAATTCGCGGCGCTGCTGCTGGCGCTGACGATCTATACGGCGGCCTTCATCGCCGAAGTGGTGCGCGCAGGCGTGCTTTCGGTTTCAACGGGCCAGACCGAAGCGGCGCAGGCACTCGGCTTGCGCTCGGGAACGATCCTGCGTCTCGTCGTCGTGCCGCAGGCAATGCGGGTCATCATCCCGCCGCTGACCAGCCAATACCTCAACCTGACCAAGAATTCCTCGCTCGCCGTGGTCATCGGCTATCCCGATCTGGTCCAGGTTTTTGCCGGCACCGTTTTGAACATCACCGGCCAGGCCGTTGAGGTGATTGCCATCACCATGGCGGTGTATCTCGCGATCAGCTTGTTCACCTCTTTGGCGATGAATCTCTACGGGCGCACGGTCGCCATCGTGGAGCGCTGAGACGATGGCCGCGATGTCCGGCACTGCGGTTCAATTCTTGCGCCAGGCGCCGGCGGCGAGCCTGCCGCCGCCGTCGTCGCGCACCGGCGTGATCGGCTGGCTGCGAACCAATTTGTTTTCGTCCCCGTTCAATATCGCGCTGACGCTGCTCGCAATCCTCTTTATCGCCTGGATGGTGCCGCCGCTCATTCGATTTCTGCTCATCGATGCAACGTGGTCCGGTAACGGCCGGGAGGCTTGCATCCCGTCCCCGGCCCGTCCGAACCCCGGCGCCTGCTGGGCGTTCGTTCGCGTGTGGTCGTCGTATTTCGTCTACGGCTTTTATCCGATCGGCCAGCGCTGGCGGGTCGATCTGTTCTTCCTGGCGCTGGCCTTCGGCGCCGGCTGGTTGTTGTGGTTGCGGGCGCCACGCCGCGACGTCGGCGCCGTCTACTTCTTCATCGTGCTGCCGGTCCTGTCGCTGATCCTGCTCGGCGGCTTGCCGCTGATCGGTCTCTCCTATGTGCCGACCAATCTGTGGGGCGGCATTTTGGTGACCATCGTGGTCGCCACCATCGGCATGGTGTTTTCGCTGCCGCTCGGCATCCTGCTGGCGCTCGGGCGCCGCTCGCGCATTCCCGTGGTGCGCTGGCTGTCGATCGTGTTCATCGAGTTCGTGCGCGGCGTGCCGCTGATCACGGTGCTGTTCATGGCAAGCGTGATGCTGCCGCTGTTCGTGCCTGAGCCACTCGCGCCGGACAAGCTGGTGCGCGCCTTGATCGGCGTCGCCATGTTCGCCTCGGCCTATATGGCCGAGGTGGTGCGTGGCGGGCTTTTGGCAATCCCGCGCGGCCAATACGAGGCGGCGCAAGCGCTCGGCCTGTCCTTTTGGCGGATGACGGCGCTGATCATCCTGCCGCAGGCATTGCGGGTGACGCTGCCGAATATCGTCAATGTCTTTATCGCGCTGTTCAAGGACACTACGCTGGTCTTCATCGTCGGCATTTTCGATTTCCTGCGCACCGTCGAAGTGGCGCGCGGCGATCAGAAATGGGCGTCGCCGGTGACCAGCCTCACCGGCTATGCCTTTGCCGCGCTGTTCTACTTCGTCTGCTGCTTTGCCATGTCGCGTTACGCTCGACGCGTCGAAGCGCGCCTGGCGCGCCGCTCGGCGTATAAGGGGCGATGATGGACAAGCGCCCCGACGATACCCGCGCCGAAACCGCGGTCGAGATCATCGCCTTGAACAAGTGGTTCGGCGAATTCCACGTGCTGCGCGACATCGATCTGAAAGTGGCGCGCGGCGAGCGCATCGTCATCTGCGGGCCGTCCGGCAGCGGCAAGTCGACGCTGTTGCGCTGCATCAACCATCTGGAGGATTGGCAGAAGGGCCGCATCGTGGTCGACGGCATCGAGCTCAACGACGACCCCAGGCAGATCGTCGCTGTGCGCCGCGAGGTCGGCATGGTGTTCCAGCAATTCAACCTTTTTCCGCATCTGACCGTGCTGGAGAACTGCACCTTGGCGCCGATCTGGGTGCGCAAAATGCCCAAGCGCGACGCCGAGGCGCTGGCCATGAAATATCTCGAGCGCGTCAAAATCCCCGAGCAGGCGCAAAAATATCCGGCGCGGCTGTCCGGCGGCCAGCAGCAGCGCGTGGCGATCGCGCGCGCGCTGTGCATGAATCCGAACATCATGCTGTTCGACGAGCCGACCTCGGCGCTCGATCCGGAAATGGTCAAGGAAGTGCTCGACACCATGGTGGAGCTCGCCTCCGACCGCATCACCATGCTGGTGGTCTCCCACGAGATGGGTTTCGCCCGCCAGGTCGCCGACCGCATGATCTTCATGGCCGACGGTCAGATTCTCGAGATCAACGAGCCGAAAGGCTTTTTCGACCATCCCCAGCACGAACGCACGCGGCTTTTCCTGCAGCAGATCCTGCGCTGAGCGGCGCAAAATTCAGAAACGGAACGGCCGCAATCGGGGTAAGATGGAGCCAAAGCGCGCCGTCATAACCAATGTGGAGATTGCGATGAAGTGGGTTTTTGTGCTGGCCGTCCTGGTGGTCATGTCGACTCATTCGGCACACGCCACAGATTTGAGCTGCGTGAGCACCACGTTCAATGCGCTTTCTCCCAACGACAAGGTGTGCGTCAGCGCCTTTGACGATCCGAAAGTGCCAGGCATCGTGTGCCATATCTCGCAGGCTCGAAAAGGCGGCTGGGGTCAGCCGTTCGGTCTGAATGAAGATCCATCCAATTTTTCGGTCTCGTGCCGGCAAAACGGTCCAATCGACGTCGACCTGTCAAAGCTTGGCGACAACGAAGAAGTGTTCAGTCAGAAAACCAGCATATTTTTCAAGACGACCCGCATTTATCGCGTGGCGGACAGGCCTCACAACACGCTCGTCTACCTCGCGATCAGCACCAAGATCATCAATGGCTCGCCGGCCAATGCGATCAGCACCGTCCCGATCATGCCGTGGCCGGCGCGATAGCCTTTGGACAATGGGTCTTTCGGGCGGAACCCAATACTTGGTCTATACTTGATAGTTGAAAATTCGCCCAAGATTACAAAGTCGTAATCCGGCGATCATTTCATCCTGTCCGAAGTTTAACTTGCTTCTACGCGGCGCCGGCTCATCATCTTGCCACCAAAATGCATCTGTGGAGGATGACATGCTCAAGCCCGTAATTGCCGCGGCGGCCATGCTCGCCATCGCCGGCTCGACCTTCGTCTACGCGCAACAGGGCGGCTATCGCGAATTCCGCGATGGCGGCCCGCGTTTCGAACACCGCCATCGGCTCAGCGCCGACGACGTGTCCGCGTTCGCCGATGCGCGCATCGCCGCGCTCAAGGCCGGGCTCGAACTGACCCCGGACCAGACCAAGAACTGGCCGGCCTTCGAGACGGCGCTGCGCAACATGGTGCAGTTGCGCATCGACCGCATCAAGGCCCGCCAGGCGGCGCAGCAGCAGGATCAGGCGCAGACCCCGACGTCACCGTTCGACCGGCTGGCGAAGCGCGCCGACGCCATGAGCAAGCGCAGTGTCGCGCTCAAGCAGATCGCCGACGCCGGCGCGCCACTCTATCAGAGCCTCAACGACGCCCAGAAAGCCCGCTTCACCATGCTGGCGCGGATGCTGCGGCCGCATCACCACGGCTTCAACGGCGGCGAGCGGCGCGAAGGCCGCAATTTCGATCGCGACGGACGCGGCCAGGACGGCCATGGCTGGGGCGGACGCCGCTTCGGCGAGAACGGTCCGGGCTTGGGCCAAGGCGGCCAGGATGGCCAAGACGGTCGCGGCTGGCGCCACGGCCATATGCACAACCTGATGAACGGCGACGGCGATCAGGACTCGCAACTCTGATTGCCGCCGGAGTTTCCCGGCGCCCGCTGATTTTCGCCTCCCCCGCGGCGGACGCCAAAACGAGAGCCGCAGGACACGCGTCCTGCGGCTTTTGCATTTCTAGACGATGGAGTTACCGCACCAGCGGCCCATCAGCTTTTTTCCACGCATCGATGCCGCCTTGGATATGGCAGGCGGTCTTCAAGCCGGCATCCTGCGCCGCCTGCACCGCCATGGCGGAGCGTTCGCCGAAGGCGCAGTAGAACACGATGCGCTTGCCGGTCGCCGCCGCGAGCTCCTGCAGCATGCCGCCGGCACAAATATGTTCCGGCAGGGCCGGGTAGGGCGCATGCAGCGAGCCCGGGATGACGCCGTGCTTTTCCCGCTCGCTTTTTTCGCGCAGATCGACGATGGCGACGTCGGGGCGGCCGCGCAGCGCCATCGCGTCGGCGGCCGACAGCGCCCAGCCTTTTTTGGCGACTTCCTCCTGGTGCAGGCCGACATGCATGTTGGCCGGCACCGCCACGTCCATCATTTTCGGATTGGGCAATTTGAGATTGTTCATCAGCTCGACATATTCGTCGATCGATTTCACCTTGAGTCGCGGATTGAACCGTTTCTCCTCGCCGATGGTCGAGACCGTGTCGCCTTTGTAGTCGTGGGCCGGATAGACCATGGTCTCGTCGGGCAGCTTGAGCAGCTTGTGGAACAGCGATTCGTATTGCGCGCGCGGATCGCCGTTCTGAAAATCGGTGCGGCCGGTGCCGCGAATGAGCAGCGTATCGCCGGTGAAGACGCGGTCGGCCCAGAGGAACGAATAGGAATCGTCGGTGTGACCCGGCGTGTACAGCACGTCGAGCCGCAAACCCTCAATCTCGATGCGATCGCCTTCGGCGACCCGCATGGAGACCACGTCGGCATGGGTGTGCTCGCCCATCACCGTGATGCAATGGGTGCGGTCGCGCAGCGCGCCGAGGCCGGTGACATGGTCGGCGTGCAGATGGGTGTCCACGGCCTTGACCAGCTTGAGGTCGAGCTCGCGGACGAGCTGCAGATAGCGGTCGACCCGCTCCAGCACCGGATCGATGATCAACGCCTCGCCGCCGTGCCGGCTGGCGATAAGATAGGTGTATGTGCCGGAGGTTGCGTCGAACAGTTGGCGGAAGATCATGGGGCGATTCCTCCTACGCATCTACCCTATGCTAGAATGAAAGCGCGTGCGAGGTAGCCAGATATGAAAAAAATCTCTCTCAACGACAAATTCGCCCTGTTCGGCGTGTGCGGGCGGCTGCCGCAGCAGGGTTTTCGTCGGTATGGCTGAGCGTTCCGATCCGGCCAACCGCGGATATGCGATCTGCACGTCGGGACGTAGCGGCAGCAATCTATTGTGCCAGTATTTGTCGAGCACCGGCATGCTGGGCAATCCGCTGGAATATTTCAACGGCAGCGGCCGGCGGTTGCTCGGATACCCCGAATATCCCGACGAGCCATCCCGGCAAATCGATTGGATTTTGACAGAGGGCGCGACACCGAACGGCATTTACGGGCTGAAGGTCTTTCCGGCGCAGGCCGAACATGTCGAAAAGTCCGTTCGCTGGACCGAATTGTTGCCGGACTTGAAGTTCGTCCTGCTCAAGCGGCGCGATATTCTCGGCCAAGCGCTGTCCGCCGTCCGCGCATTGCAAACCGAGCAATGGCGCGCGTCGATGCCGGCGCGAGGTCCCGCCATATACGACGGCGCGCAGATCTACGAGCGGCTTCAATTTGCGGTACGCGACTATGCGCGGTGGGATATTTTCTTTGCCCGCCAAGCCGTCGCGCCGACAATCATCGTCTACGAGGATTTGTTGGCCGATCCGCAAGCGGCCGTGGATCAGGTCGCCGATCTCTTCGGCCTTCGCGGACAGGCGTGCGTGGCAAGCGAACGCATCGATCTTACGATGCAACGCGACGCCGTCACGGAAGAATGGCGCGCGCGTTTTCTCGCCGAATATCGCGACCGCGACGCATTGGATTTGCTTTGAAGAGCGCGCTTTTCAGACCGAAAGATTGCGATAGCCCGCATAATCGACTTTGACGACCTGCGCTGGATTGCCGGCCACGAGGCAATGGTCGGCCACGGCGTCGCGCACCACGGCGCCGGCACTGACGACGGCGTTACGGCCGATTTCGACCGCCGGCAAGATGACTGCCCCGGCACCGATCACCGTGCCGCGACCGATGCGCGCCGATCCGGCGATAGTGGCGCCCGGGCCGATCGAAACGAAATCGGCAATCGCGACATGATGGCCGATGCTCGAGCTGCGATTGATGAAGGCGAATGCGCCGATGGCCGTCGCGCCGCCGATTACCACCCCGGCATTGACGTAGGTTCCTTCGCCGAGGCGCGTAGAGCGGGCCACGGTGGATGTCGGATCGACGACGGTGGTTGCGTTGCGAAATCCACGCGTGCCGGCATCGTGGAATGCCGCCAGGCGGTGGCCCGGCGTGAAGATCGGAATGAGATACGGAAACGAAGCGATTTCGGGCGTGACGTCGCTTGCCGCCATGACCAGGTCGTGCGCCAGCGCCTGGTCCTCGCCCTCGACGTTACGCACGATGGCCCGGATCGCCACGCCAAGCCGGGCGCAGGTTTCCTCGACATCGACAATCATCGACGAGGTGCTGCCGAACAGGACGATCGCCACCAAATGTCTCCTCAAATGTCAAAACAGCGGGGCGCTACCGATAATGCTCCAGTTGGCGTTCGACGCGCGCCATATCTTCGCCGCTCACGGCAATTTCGTCACGCGGTTCAGCGGCGAGAACCGGCCGGCGCCAGATATAGCGCCGATTGTCGGTGGGCGAGCGATGAACGACGTCGCCTTCCGCCGGCTCCCGCCGGTCTGGCGCCGGCGGGTCGGATTGGATCGGCGGGAGCGGTTCGCCGAGCAGGAGTTGGACCGCGTGATTGATCACGCCGGTATCCACTTCGCGTCCCAAAAATGCGGCGTAGACCAAATCGAGAAGCGACGCTGCTCCAGCGGCACCCCCGGCGGCGTCGCGATGCCGCCGCGGCGAATGAATGCGGCGATGCCGTCGCGAAACAGAACATAATTGTCAAAGAACTTCTGGGCGTCGCGCAGGAAGAAGAAGAGTGGATGGCTCTGGTGAATCGCCGCGTGTGACTTGACCGGCCCACGCAGCGCGTAGACGGAACGTAGCCGCGCGACCTTGCCCTGCAAGATCGCCGTGCTCATGACCGTGAGTTCGCGAAAAGCCACGACTTGCATGACGCATGCCGCGGTCACCGCCGCGCGGAAGATGCCGGTGCGAAAGACGCCCCAATAGAACGATTGATAACGCCGGAATAGGTTGTAGAGCCGGTACAGCGCCTGTTCGTCGACGATCGAAGGCGTGAAGCCGATCATCCGATGCATGTCGATGTCGTCGTCATGGGCGTGAAAGGCGACGAAATAGCCGTGGGCGACGACAAAGTCGGGATGGCTCTCGAGGAAGGCGATGGCCTCGGCGATCGCTTGCGGCAGCACGATATCGTCGTCCGGAATCAGAACGACGTAAGGCGTCGCAACATCGGCCGCGGCAGCCGCGAGCTTGTCTGCCATCCGGTACTCGGGTCCGAAATGGCGGAACTCGGCAATGCCCGAACAGGCGCGGCGGACCGCTGCGGAATTTTCAGGCTCGCTCGCATCGAGCACGATGATGCGGTACGCAAACTTGTTGCCATGCAGGAAGCGCAGCTGCCGCGCGCATTCGTTCGGCCGATTCCTGGTCGGGACGAGCGCCGTCAGCATGGGGATGGCAAAAGGGCTGTCACGTCACGCCGCCGCGCGGACCACGGCGGATTGCAGCGCAGCAACGACTTCGTCCATCTCCGCGTCCGACAGATTGGTATGAAACGGCAAGGCCAGGATCGACGCCGCGACCCGCTCGGCGACCGGAAAATCGCCCGGCTTGAAGCCAAACCGCTGCCGGTAATACGGCTCGAGATGGATCGGTGTGAAATAGACCCGTGACGGGATGCCGCGAGCCTCGAGCTGCTCGATCACCCGGTCGCGGTCGATGCGCGGGTCGAGGTGGATGACGAAGACGAACCAGCTCATGCGCGTGGTCGACGAAACGGCGCTTTTGACCGTGACGCCCGGCACGCGACGCAACATTTCGCTATAGCGGGTGGCAACGGCTTGCCGCTGCGCGAGCAGGCGGTCGAGCCGCTCGAGCTGCGCCACGCCAAGCGCCGCGCTCATCTCGTCGAGCCGGTAGTTGTAGCCGAGGCGGTCGCTAAAGTATCCCGTGCCACCGTCGCTGCGGCCCTGATTGCGCAAGCTTTGCATGAGCTCGGCCCAGTGCGGATCGTCGGTGGCGACGACCGCGCCTTCGCCGAGCGTCATCGCCTTGTTCGGGTAAAACGAGAACACCGCCGCCTTGCCGAATGTGCCGACCTTGCGCCCTTTGTACTCGGCGCC
>Ga0210405_10003855_pt1 | contig 14406 bp, 14 predicted proteins | sample IncBWH11MmetaG_FD_155492 | JGI IMG/M metagenome (GOLD analysis project Ga0210405, IMG submission 155492) | Forest soil microbial communities from Barre Woods Harvard Forest LTER site, Petersham, Massachusetts, United States - Inc-BW-H-11-M | ecosystem: Environmental > Terrestrial > Soil >... | reverse complement strand
AATCCAGCCCAGAGAATACTGGTTCTCACGGATGTAGGCTCCGATAAGGTGGTCAGCGATTGTCTGCAAGCGGGGGTTCGAGGGTGGGTTCTTAAGTCCGACGCACCCAGTGACCTGACCGCAGCAGTGCAGGCCATGCAGCAGAACAACTGCGTCTACAGCCTGCGAATATCCGACCTGCTTGTTGGCAGCCTGTCGAAACAAAGGCCTACAGGTCAAGCCGGACCCAGAACGCCCCTATTGTCGCCGCGGGAACGCGAGGTGTTGCAACTTCTGGCTGAGGGCAGGACCTCTAAAGATGTAGCCGTGATCCTGAACATCGCGGTGAAAACGGCCGAAACACATCGCAGCAACATTATGTTAAAGCTTGATATTCACTCCATCGCCAAGTTAGTGCTTTATGCAGTGAGGAACGAGATCATCCACGTGCAATCTCCAACTGCGGATGCGCTCCATGGGAATGGCGCAGCCAATGTTACTCTTCAGAGCGTCAATTAGGAGTCGCCTCTGTTCCACTCTGTGAACGACCTTAGTTGTCGCCGCGGACGAAGCCCGTTCAGAGATAACCGAACGTAGGCTGCCGACTTCATTGAGGGGCAGGGCCGAGGCACGCTCGTCGCTCACCGCCCCGCTTTATTGCTGGAACTTCACTGGTACGGAAAACTCCTCCGGCCGGTTGTCGCTGGCAAACCAAAGGTCTCCAATACCAATGGCACAGTTGTCGTCCGGAAACCTAAAATGCAATTCGTAGTCCTCTTTGTCGTTTCCTCTCAAACTAATTCGATCCAATCTTTCGGTGGCATTGGAATTCAGGTGGAAGGAAATGCTTTGAGCAGGCCATTCCTCGCCAGCCATAAGGAGCCGGCGCGGGTGATGCTTACGAACATCTGAGTGTGATTTACGACGGTTATCCTTCTGGCCATCTTCGAAGCTACTACCGCTGACTCTGACCGACAGGCTTTTGCAGAGCCACATTAGAAACTAGACTTTTCAACAGCCGCGCCCGTTTACAAAAGTTAACCTAGCATCTGGTCTGAAGTGGAGTGTTACACTGCAGGAGTCCTTTTACACATCCCTCCGCCGTGCCCCGTTCCGGGCGTCGGTCTCTTGTGCAATCTGATAATTCCCATCGGAGGCCACCCTATGCTGATAAGCAGCAGGCAGGTCATGTCCAGGTCGCCACATGAGGAAGAGTCTTCGTTGTTGCGACGGAAGATCGAAGAAGAGTCTTCGTTCTTGCGATGCAAGATTGAGGAACTGAACAGGAATACTATCCTATTGATCGCCGTGGCTGGGAAATTGATCCAAGGATCGAAACAGCTATCGGACCGACTCAAGTCCTTCGAAGACCCACGAAGCGAAAGGTAGCCCCTATCACCGCGTTCAGGGAATAGGTAGCCATTGACGAGCAGTTGCCGGGGTCAGGCTGCCGTTTGTGCTCGTTTCCGCCAAAGATGCTCGATTCGAGCTGGGACTCTGGCACGTCTGATCTGTTCTTGTGGCATGGGAAACAGCAACTTGCGGTACGCAGGGGAAGGGCCACTTAAATGCCCTTGTTAAATAGAGCGAGCCTCCTTCTCCTCTTTCAGGTTCCCTGAAACTAAGTCAGCCCATCTGAAGTTCTCTCCTCTTAGCGACTACAACCTTTAGGAGGTTGCCTATGTTTGCACGCAATATCTCGTTCCATCTGAAATCCAATATGCTGTCCGATTACACGCGAGCCTTTGATAAGGATGTCCTTCCTCTGCTCCGTAAGCAGAACGGTTTCAAGGACGAAATCACACTGGCCGGTCCCGGCGGAGTTGATCTGACGGCAATCAGTCTGTGGGATAACAAAGCTGATGCCGAAGCTTACAACACCAATACATATCCGCAAGTGTTGAAGACGCTGGCAAGATTCATCGAGGGGACACCGAAGGTTCAGACTTCGGACGTGGTTAACTCGACGTTTCAAAATAGCGCCGCTCACGCAACCGCGTAAGACTGTGAGCTTTTGGACGGGAAAGATCCCTCAGATTGTGGTGTCCGAGACCACGATCCTGAGGCGGTCTTTAGCACAGCAAATTGTAGATCTCTAGCGTTTAGCTGCGACAACCCAGGAGGTTTAACGTGATTGACTCTAAAATCATCAACACTCGCTCGAAACCCATTCATTCCGAACAACCAGAATCCTTAATTGAAGCGGCTATTACACTGGCAGACCGCGCTGTGCAAACTCGTGCTTACGAACTCTACGAGCTTCGAGGCAGAACAGATGGCGGTGCAGAAAAGGATTGGTACCAAGCTGAAAACGATCTGAGAGCGAGTAGAAAACAAACGTAGTTGGAAACAACTTTACCAAAGTGGCGAATTGCCCGAGCAGAAACGCGAAAACTTCATCAACATAAATAACAACGCGGTTGTGAGGATCCGAATGTCGGAGTTTCCGACGCCATCCCGGCGGCCGCAGCAGGTGCCGGCGGTCTCCGCGGCCGAATTGACAGTCGCAGCGGGTACAGGGACGGCTGTGACAGGAGTTTGTGACGGTCTCCGAGTACGTGTGGCAGTTCGCTGGCAGTCTCCGAAGGCGTGTTGACAGTCGCGACAGGTGGGCGTTGGCAATCTGTTCCTCATTGGTTGCAATTACAGTCGGGTTTCAGTTCCACTGGCTCCTTGCGGCGAGTTAACACATCAGGCGTTACATTGACGATCCCAGTCAATGGGCGAGGTTGCGATTACGCCAACAATCAAGCTAGCCAGACCAGGTGTGGCTTCAACTAAACAATCTAACGCAGCGTTTAGGCCTGCGCGGATGCACTGACTTCTCCGCAACCTCCATACAGAACAGGTAGAGAAGTTGCATACAGTGGAACGGTTGCTCGCATGCTTGTCCCGCGACCATCAGATTCTATTTCCAGCGTGCCGTCCAGTTCGTGTAATCGCTCGCGCATTCCAGCCAGCCCGACGCCAGTCTCTGCACCCACACCCATAAGCAACTTCAAGCGCTCCTCAGTTATGCCTTTCCCGAAATCTCGTATCTCCAGAACCACGGCTTCAGCTTCGTGCTGAAAACGGATGCTCGCTTCAGATGCTCCGGAGTGGCGATGCACATTGGTCAGGCTCTCCTGCAACACACGGAACAGAGCGATCTCCACCCCCTTCGGCAATCGTCCATGCGAATTCGCAATGTCCGCTTTTACGTTAATGCCGCTGCGCTTGGCGAATCCGGCGATATACCACTCGGCCGCGCAAGCGAATCCCACTTCATCATCCAATAATGGCGGATGCAGCAGGTATGACATGGTTCGAATTTCTTCGAGAGCTTGATCCGCTAGCTGCACAACGTCGGAAATAATCGCGAGCGATGCGGGGTCATCCTTCCATCTGTCCTGCAAAAACGAAACACTTATTTTTAGCGCAGACAGTGTCTGGCCAATGCTGTCGTGGAGGTCACGCGCAAATTTTCGCCGCTCCTCATCTTGCACCTTGAGAAGCCGTTGCGAAAGTTTTTGTAGTTCCGCGGTGCGTTTCAGAATCAACGTTTCAAGTTCGGAATGGGTGTGTGACAACCTCAAATGCTTTGAAATCCACATAAGTCCTCCTCGGGAGCGGTGGGGGAGACAAACAGGGTCTCTGGTTCTAGCGTCTGAAATCGTCCCATTGCGGGAACTAAGAATCTGGTCAGTATTGCTCACGCAACCGCAAACCCTCGGGAAGGGAGTCAACGCGGAGTACGCTAGGCCGCAATGCGCGGGGTTCCGTTCACGAGCTACTTGTGATCGATGCGCTCTTTGATCTTGAACGCAAATCTCGGAGTATGGCTTTTCATTAGCTGCTCAATACCGGGCCTAAACTCATGCCACAGGTTCATGCCCGCTTCATTGCCAACTGTAGAACCAAAATCGCCGAATGGCTCCCCGAGAGATCGCCTCCAATAGGGACGCGAGGCAGTGGCCGCAGCCATCGAAGTCAGGGCCCGTAGCAGATATGAAGTATTCAGCCTGCTCTTTCCGAATTCATCCCGCGTGACAAAAATCCGCGAACCTGCATACGTAGCCCTACCCATCAAACTATCGCTACTCGAAGAGTGATAACCCGATTGCTGCTTCAGCACTGACGAATTCAAGTACTGCATAAAAACGTTGCTCGACTCTCTTTGACTGGATACCGCCCTCTCGGGAGGGGCGAAGCCACCTTGACGCATCAAGCCCGCTTTGCCGCCCATCGCGCCGAATTTTAAAGGTGAGCGTGCTTCCTCAACGAACACGTCAGATTTATGTGCGGGAGTTACACGCTGCACCGAAGGAGCATCAGGAAGGGATTGACGTAGGCTTTGGCATACTGCCCCGAACGCGGCCAACAACACACACGAAATGACCCCGAAGGGTGCAATTCGCTTTGCCATACCCAGCCCCGCAAGTGCCAAACTCCGACCATCCACTCGCTTCTCTAGTCCACCTTGACCTTAGCCCTCCACGGCAGTTTTATTCTGAGCAAGAGTGCTCATCCGCAAGACTGGTGTGAGCAAACCGAGTGTCCCTTGGAAACTGATCCCCGCCACATCGGCAATTAATTGGCAAAAGTGTGCAGTTTTGAACAGACGGAGTTAGAACATTTCAACACAATGTGGGGCCGGCCCTTGGAAGGAACGCGAGGAAGTGCTGAATAGTTTGAGATCTTTGCTTGCCCGCAAAGGTCGCCTATCTCTTAAACTCATTAAGGACTCTGTTAGCGTTCCGTCCCCCTCCACCTATCGACACCGCTTCGGCAGCCTGCGCCGAGCCTACGAACTGATCGGGTATGGTCGTCCGGCACAATTCGGTCCTGTTGATCTACGCCGTAGGACCCAAGCCCTGCGTGACGAACTTATCGCCCAGATTGTCGCAATGTTTCCTGGAAAAGTGTCGATTGCTCGACGCGGAGGGAGGTGGCGAAGCCGATTGCGATTGCGAAGTGGATTGATGGTTTCAGTGCTTATTGGCCGCTCGGTTCATACGTGGAAGGAGGCTATCCGCTGGCGAATCGACCCGGTTCGGCATGAGTGCGTACTCGTAACCCTCCTTGCGCGGCTAGATGAAGAAAATCGCTCATTCCTGGACCTCCATGTTTTTCCTAATATAAATAATCGCCGAAGAAGGTTCGATGTGTCACTGTGTGACCCTTGGTTGAATCGCGGCCAGCCACTCACTGACTTGCGTGCATTCTGCGAAGTTACGGCCAATGTGCGTGCGGCGCGGTTCAGGCGAGCGTTGTAGGGTCGGCGCACTTCATTTTTTATTGGCAAACTGAGAAACTATCTGGAAGGTTTCGGGTTTTAGTCGGCAATCGCCGTCGTCTTCGCACCGCCTCGTCGTGACCACATTCTAGATTACACATCCGTGTGTTTTCCGTATGGGCAGACGTGTCCCAATACGCGCGGGCCTTGCTTCCGCCGTGGTGGTAGTCTTCACTGCTGCTTCGTATTACATCGTCACCACATACCGTCGAGAGACAACTAGGATTCTCCTCATCTCCGCTGATGTGCAACAGTCGGCAGACCCCCAGTTATTGCTCAAAACCGCGGATCGTTTCTATTTTCTAAATAACGGGCCCGCAGCTGCCCCGCTCTACGCCAGAGCTGAAAAGCTCTTCTCGGAGCGCGACGATGCGCGGAATGAACTTCACGCTAAGGTCGGCCGGCTTCGATCAGAAGCGGAAACAATGTCGTTCGTTGATCTTTCACGTTTCTTAAATGAACAACTCCAGAATCCCATCGTGCGGGCTGACAAGAAACTGCGGCTTTGGTGCTTGATCGCGAAAGGCTACACAGACATCGAGATTGACTATCGAGCTTCAAAGCGCGACTGGCTAGAAGTGCAGGACATTGCAAAGAGTTTGGGCGAGGATCAATGGGTGACGAGGGCCTCCGGCGAACTGGGTCTGATTGGTTTCCTAGAAGGAAATCCCGGACGGGCAGCTAGGCTTCTAGGTGGAGCTCTCTTGTCCACGATGGCCAGCGGCGATATCGCAGGACAAGTACGGTTCTTGGAGTTAATCGGAACCGGATTCGAAGAAGTCAATCGACATGCAGAGGCGTTGAAATTCTTTGAAAGAGCGATCAAGCTCGCCGAATCTAATCCGGATTCTGGACTTCCATTTATGGCGTATGAGGGAAAGGCCCAATCGCTGGTCTCGCTTGGACAATCGAACGAGGCGAAACAAGTGCTTGAGCATGCACTCGCGAAAGCCCGATTAGAGCAGAAGCGCGGCCATGAGGCGCAGTTGCTCATTCTCCTAGGGAAGGTGGCGGTGCAGACCGGGAACACTCGCGAAGCTATTGGCTATCTGGAGCAAGCCGGGCAATTCGCAACCCGAATGCAATTCTTCCGAATGGAAGCGGACGCCATGTTCGAACTAGCAAAACTGTATCGCGACACTGGAGATTTGGCCACGGCGGACGCACGCGCCACCCAGGGTCTAGGCGCAAGCCAACGGGTTGGCGATCGTTATTACGTGCCTCGGAACTTAACCATCCTGGCTGATTTGAAGGCGCGCCGAGGTCATCTTGTCGAAGCGAACGCTCTTTACGAACAAGCGGAAGATGTGATTGAGGGGATGCTCATCAGTGTTGATGAGCCGTATTGGAACAGCTCAGTTGCCTCAGCGATGAGCCAGACCTACTTGCAGCATTTTGAACTGGTCGTGAAGAATGGGCGCGCACCCGACGCCTTTAGAGTTCTGGAACGTGTTAGAGGACGAACGCTCGATTGGGCCCTTGAAGACCGCAGCGCAATTAAAGCAACAGATTCGGGACAGACGGCAGCACTGGAAAGCAACATCTCGAATCTTCAAACTCAGCTAATGCAAACCAATCTTCCTGTCCAACGTGAACAGTTGCTTGAGTATCTAGTCGAAAATGAGCGACGCTTGGGCTTGGCCTGGACAAGAGATGACGCCCCCAACCAGCGTCTCCCCGTGCAGCCCGCGGCATTGAAAAATGTGCAGGCCGACCTGAAACCAGATGAAGTGCTTTTGGAGTATGTGTTGGATGACCCAAAGTCCTTTTGTATTTCCGTCACTCACGGGGGCGCACACATTCTCACGCTGCCGGCGGGACGCAGGCGAATTGAAGAATTGACACATCAATTTGTCGATGAAGTCCATGCTAAGCGTGCTGGCGTGGAAGCATCGAAGCAACTCTTTGGGTTGCTTCTCGGCTCAGTCCCAGAAGTATCAGCGGCGAACCGAATCATCATGGCACCGGATGGAGTATTAAACCTGCTCCCATTTGAGGCTCTTCGGGATGACACCGGCGAGTATTTATTGAAGTCTCACGTCATAAGCTATGTGCCTTCGGGCACCGTTCTTGATGTTCTAATCCGCGTTGAGCGCCATGAGCGAGCACCACTGCCTTTTCTGGGTATCGGTGATGTTGCTTACGAAAACCAAGGGGGTGCGGGTAGCAGATTGCCGCCTCCAACCACGGTTCCAGGGCGAATTTTGCGTGGCATGGCGGATCTTTCAGGCATGGAGCTTCACGATCTGCCTCAAACGCGCGAGGAGGTCGAGGAAATCGGTAAAATTGTCGGACGGGACGCGGTTATATTGCTCGGCAAGGACGCCACTGAAGCTGCATTCAAGAAACAGCCACTCGACCAGTTTCGTGTCTTGCACTTGGCTGTGCACGGGTTCGCAGACACGCAGTATCCTGAGCGCTCGGCGCTGGTCTTGGGGACAGACCCGAAATCCGGCGATGACGGTTTGCTTCAGGTACGCGAGATTGTCAGATTGCGTCTGAATGCCGAACTGACGACGCTGTCCGCGTGCGACACCGGTGTGGGCAAACTACAGGGACAAGAGGGCGTCAGCAATCTGGTGGAGGCGTTCTTGGTGGCCGGTTCGAAATCGGTTGTCGCAAGTTTGTGGAGCGCCGACGACACGTTCGCAAGTGCGCTGATGGGTCGCTTCTATGAGCGGCTAGCTCAAGGCGAGGATACGAGTTCGGCTCTACGAAACGCGAAGCTTGACCTGCTTACGAAATATGGCGACCAAGTGAGCCCATTTTATTGGGCGGCATTCGTGGCCGTGGGAGAGACTTCAACCCCGATTGGAATCAAACAGCAATGAATCTAACTCTCGAAGAGCGCACAAAGATTTTCGACAAGGTATCCCGCCTCGTAGCTACCAAACACTTCGATCCCGGAATGAACGGAGTGGATTGGAATGCTTTGGCTCGCGATCGTCGGGATCAGATCCTGGCGTCTACCGAGCCAGAGGTCTTCGAGAAAGAGGTCCACAAATTAGTAGCGGAGCTCAAGACCAGCCACACTGGCTTTCGTCATGCCGGGATGCGGAATATTCCTGCCCGCCACGCAATCAACGCGACTCTGCACCCCTTCGGGGTGAACGGAAGTGAGCGCTGGATGTTCCAAGACGTACATCAAGGTGGACCAGCGTTCGCAGCCGGCATACGGCCGGGCGATCTGCTGCTCGAATGCGGTGGACGCGAGGTTCTGCCCCCAAACGACCTGACCTTTTCCGTTGGCGAGTCCGCAAGCCTTCTCATTGAAAAGCTCCACGGCGAAGTGCAGAAGATCAACGTTCAATTACCGATGCCCAAATCCCAGAAGCATCCGGTTACGGCGCCGCAGCCGGTCACCTCAGAAAGGCTCAGCGATGAAATCGGGCTGCTGAGGGTCGCGATGTTTCCCGGTGCTATCGGAATCGACGTGGCAAAAGACATCGACTGCGGCATCGCTGCACTGGACGGATGCAGCCGACTCATCGTCGATCTACGTGGCAATACTGGCGGAGGAATCGGCGGGCTACGCCTGATGAGCTATTTGACGCCTGGGAAACTTGAGGTTGGCTATAGTCTCACGCGGAAACGTCGCGAGCGCGGTTACCGTCGTGAGGAACTGACCCGGTTCGGACGAATTCCGTCCCACAAGGCGACTCTCATCTGGCTAGCGGCCCGGTATGCTTTCGTTGAAAAATCTATCCTCGTGGTCACGGAAGGCCTTGGAGATCGCCGCTTCCACGGTCGAACTGTGCTGCTGGTGAACGAGCACACCGCGAGTGCGGGAGAGATGGTCTCAGCGTTTGCGGAAGAAAATAATCTGGCAACCATCGTGGGAACGATGACACTTGGCCGATTGTTGAGTGGAAGCGCATACAAAGTTGGTCATGGTTACATTCTTGGGCTGCCGGTTGCCGCCTACCTCACATGGCGAGGACGGATGCTTGAAAACAACGGCATCGTGCCCAAGTTTTCTATTGAACTCTCGCGAGAAGCACTGAAGCAAGGGAGAGATACCCAACTCGGAACCGCAATCGAAGTGGCGAAGACTCTGTAGTCCTCGGTTGAGCTATTGAGCGACGAGGGGCCAGCCGGAGGGTATGAGTTTGTCGACCTCCAGCGAGCGACTACCAACCGCTCGTATAAAACGTTCATCATCGGCAAAGTAAGCATGCTCCAAGTACGATGATTTGGAGATCGCCTTGAAGCTCTACCTCCTCGAATAGCACATCAAAATATCTCCTCAGTTCCCCACGCTCTTCGTCGGATCGCGTAGTGATTACTCCGGGCATACGGTCGGGAGGATAAAACGGGTGGCTTAGCTGGTCGAACAGAATAAAGCCAGGTACAGGGCGATTGTTGATTTTGAAGAACCGCTGTAACCCAAGAGCCACTGCGACGTGCAATGACAGATAGTTTTTCATCGGAACCGATATCCCGCATCGGAATTCGGCGTTGTGCAGTCAACACTCCTGCCGAGATGTCGCGGCTGTTGACATAAACGGCACGCGGAGGATAGAGATCAACAAAGGGGAGACGGTTCAAAATTTCGTTTGCCGCCAACGCCACTTGCTGCTGGGCATCTTCAAGTTGATCCATCTTGTTCGAATTGTCGAGCTGTTCCTGCAACTCTGCAATGCGTGTTTGTAGAGCTTGGAATTGATTAGTCGACGGCGTCCTGCCGGAGATCGTCCTTGACGGTTGAGCCATGAGAGGAAGTCCTTTATTTTCACTTCATGTTTTACGGGCGGCTGCTGGACAAGAACGCTCACAGTTGCGAATCCCTGGCCGATCTCTCCTACCCAGTTGTCCTGCTGCAACGCGGCGAGAGCCGTGGCGATCGCTTCATCCATCGTTGCGCCACAGCAATCGGTTGACCGAGAAAACTGGCGATTTCATTCCAACCCTTGAGCCGTTCGTTCTGAACTCTCGGCTTTGTTGCGGGCCGATTCTTCTTGGCTGGCTTTTGTTTTCTTCTTCATGTGATCGCGTTCAGAGCAAGCGGATAGGAAACCGCGTCCACTCAAGACCGGGCTGTCGGACGCCGAGGAAATATGAACCCGGAGACACGCCGGCGAGATCGACGTCAGCCCTTAGAACCACAATGTGATCTTCGAGTTTAGCCGTGGCACTCGTGCGGAAAAGTTCAGCGCCACTAGGATTAAGGAACGCCACATCGTATGTCCCCTCATTGCTTCCTATGGGCAACTCCAAATTGAGACTCTTCGCGTTACGAGGAACCCCTAATGGCGACTGACTAGTCTCGGGGGGATTTTCTCCGCGCGCTGTTGAGCGGCCACGCAGATCGAGAACTACAACTGCCGCAGTCCGCCCCGATGGCCAACTTCGCAACCACATCCAACCTGCAACCCCAAGAAGCAGCATCGCAGCCGCAGCCAGCCACATCTGTGCTTGCCTCCGCTTACCTGCCGCTTGCTTCCGAATTTCAGTGAATTCCCGGAAGCATGGGCTGCAAGAGCTGAAATGCTCCAGCCAAGCATCAGCTTCCGCCAAGGGCAACTTGTGAAACGCGATGCTTTTGAGAGTTGCCGAACCGGGGCACCCGATGCGCTGCGGGTTTGGAAAATCTCGGGATAAACCCCTATTCAGCAGATCGAGTATCCGCTTTTCTTCTCCGTTGAATTCCTCTTGTTCCTTCAGAACCCGCCTGCTCTCAGTTGAAGTCATCACAAAGAAAGGCCAAGTTTACCGCGAGCGATCAATGCAAGCCACACCTGCCCGCATTCAAACAGTCACGTCATGCGACCAAAACGGGTTCGCAACCTGCCAATGGCGTAACGGAATCGAAGTTTGGCCTGTGGCTCCGTTAGCCTCAGATGTGACGCGATTTCCCCCCACGAGTATCCATACTGCCGAGCAACCCAGACCTTGCGGGTCCACTCATCCATACTCCGAACGGCCTCGTTGACCTGGATCGTTTCCTCCAGATCGCGCACAGCCTTTGAGTCGTGAGCCTGTCGTAACCGCTCCAGATCAGTCGAAGGAAGGCACTGTATTGTCTCTCGTCTTGTGCGTTCCTTTCTTAGAGCACGGTTGAACCGATGGTGGAAGGCACCGAAGAGATAGGCCTCCGTATTCTTTATTCGCCAGTTTCTCCGGTTGGATCGTTGGATTGTTTTGGCGACAGATTGCAAAACACCTTCCCATACCTCCGTCGCGAGAGCCAGCGCCTCGTCAGAGCTTTTCTCCGGCTGCTCTCGACGCGCGTGGGCCTGAATGCGCGGCCAAAGGCGTCGCGCGACAACAACCAGTTCGCCGATCTCGTCCTGGCAGGCTGCGAGGGGGGAGATAAAACTCGAAAGAACCCATTCTGGGCCCAACTCGCGGCTGGACATCTGGGAGGGCCTCAACTCGACTAATAATTTCGATGGCCAGAGAAGAAAGCGTGCCATGTGAAACGAACGAGTGTCAAGAGTGTTGCTTCTCTGGACAGCGCACCACACGCGGCAACAATTCTTTTAATACTTTTTCCTTCCTTCCGGTTCCTTGACTAGATGTAGGGCAGTAACCAATCTCCGCCGTCTGGCAAAGGAGGTATGGAGTAGTGTTCGCCAAAGTCGAAGTACGCCACCTGCACGCAGTCATTGTGTTGGCCGAGGATCTGAACTTCACGCGAGCCGCCCACAGATTGCACATAACCCAGTCTGCACTCAGTAAACAGATCACTGAGATCGAACAACAACATAAATTTCGCCTATTCAATCGCAAAAACAAAAGGACGGTGGAACTCACTGATGTGGGACGGATCTTCGTCGAAGAGGCCCGTTCGGCACTCTTGCATATAGACCGTGCTGTTCAGCTCGGGTGTGCTGCTCGTGAAGGGAGTGATGGCATTTTGACTATCGGGCACTCGGCCGACGCCGACGAAGCATGGGTTTCAGCTATTCTTGCAATCCGTCTGCCCCTGTACCCTAAGCTCCGCATTCAACTCGTCAGCGAATTCTCAAACGAGTTGATCCGGAGTGTGATGGCTGGCGAACTGAATATGGCATTGGTGACGGCGCCACTCGAAAACTCTCAAATTACGGCTGTACCCTTCGCCCTCACGCCGCTCTATGCCGCGCTCCCAGTGAGCCACCCGGCCGCTCAGAAGAAACACATATCACTCCAAGATCTGAGAAAGGATGACTGGATTCTGTTCGGGCGACGAGTCCACCCCGTCGTTCATGATGCAATCGTAGATGCAGCACGACGTGAGGGCATCTCTCCGAAGAACGCACACGATATTCTTACGGCGCAACAAGCGGTTCATTTGGTATCTGAGCACGTTGGAGTGGCGATTCTCACGAAACCTACAGCCGTTAGGTTGGGCACTGACGGCGTAGTGATCAAGCCGCTTTCTGATACCTCGTTGTGCTTCGAAGCGTGTGTGATTATGAGGGCCAACGATGATTCACGATTGGCAAACGAGTTCGCCAGGTCCTTCCTCCGCAGATACGAACCCCACCGCCTACCGCCAAGGCAAATGCAATTGTCACTGTCGGCATAACGCATAAGTTGTCCGATCTGGCTGCCGCAGTGACAACGGCAAGCGCGATCGCGACAGGACATCCGGGCGACGGGACCGCTTCAAATTAGGGCAGGCTTGTGCTAAGGCGGAACCGTTGAATCAGGGTCCGATTAAGGTCCAATAGACGGGGTCAAGGAGTTCCTTAAAGGATCAAGAACGGGCTGTCAGTACCGTTGAAATCCAATAAGTTACACGTCGTTGCTGCCCTGTCACGGCAGAGGTCGCGAGTTCGAGTCTCGTCGTCCCCGCCATTCTTTCTAAAGCACTTAGACGAATTCCATTGAAACCATCGAGGGCGCGAAAAGGGCACGTTCGCGCCCTTTTTGTGCCCATTGCCTTCCGGGCGGAAAGGTTCTTCCGACCTGTTCCTGTTGCAAAATCGCAACTACAACCTTTGGCCTTTCAAGGCTCAGCTTCATAACCTCCGGTCAAGAGGCCCTTCACCTTCAGTAATTTTGAAGCTGCTTCGAAGCGAAGTATACTCGTCAATCTACGGGGATTACATGCGTCTGCAATTCGCGGCGGTCATTCTTGGACTCACTCTAATCCCAGTGCCCGTTTTTGGTTGTACGAGCGCTGCACCAACAGCACAGATCAAAACTTCGTCGGAATTGGCGCCGCGGAATTGCGAATTAACTGCTCGGCGCGAACCTGTCGGAGACACCATTGGGACTACCAAAGGCTGGTCATGCGAGGTATAAAGGGCAAGATCGGTGAACTGGCACAACTGAATCGGCGACTCGCACAACTAACAGGTGCCGGACTGCCTGTGCCCTTTTAGCTGACCGCTCGGGGCAAGTCCCTCACCACAAATCTTCAACTGGAGTGAGGTCTCTTAAGCTTGGCGAATACCATGACCCAGATCCCCGTTCAGCTCGAGCCAAGCTTGAATGCTGGCCGTGATGCGGCTCGCCGCCGATTCTGGTTGGCGATGTTGGGCTTTGCCATGGCGCTTGCGCTCCTGCCATTTTCCTACAAAGTCGAACGTCGCCTGGAGACGGTTGTTCACATCAAGGGCGGAGAATCCGAAAAAGTCGATCTGGAACTGGCGCAGCGTTTCCAATCTCCGTATGCCCACCGCCTGGTTGTTGTGATCACCGGTATTCCCGATCCGGATTCAGCCAAGGGCTCGGAGGCGTTGGGGCTCTTAACCAGTTCATTGCATAGTGTGCCAGGAGTGTCGGGTGCCGTCTCGAGTTTGGATTGGCCAGACCCTCTGTTCACTGGAAACAATGGCGGGGCGTTGATCATCGTCGGGTTAAACCCGCACGATGAAAGTATCGAGGCCTTGATCCCAAAACTGCGGGCCAAAACAGATTGGCTGGAAGGCCAGCTTAGGTCGCAATACCCCAATGTCAAGCTGGAGATTACGGGTGAAACACCACTGAACTTCGATCTTCGCAAGGTGAGCGCAGATGACGTCACCCATGCCGAGGAACGAGCGATGCCGGTAACTCTCGTGCTGCTGTTGCTGGCTTTCGGCAGTCTTGTGGCCGCGCTATTGCCGCTGGGAGTTGGAATACTTTCAATCTCGATGGCGATGGGTGCGGCTGCGCTCCTCGCGCATTATCTGCAGCTGTCGATTCTGGTGCAGAATCTGGCAACCATGCTCGGCCTT
>Ga0210405_10003853_pt1 | contig 14408 bp, 14 predicted proteins | sample IncBWH11MmetaG_FD_155492 | JGI IMG/M metagenome (GOLD analysis project Ga0210405, IMG submission 155492) | Forest soil microbial communities from Barre Woods Harvard Forest LTER site, Petersham, Massachusetts, United States - Inc-BW-H-11-M | ecosystem: Environmental > Terrestrial > Soil >... | reverse complement strand
GTGTCAGTCCGTCGCCGGATTTCAGGCACACCGTCCGCACATCTTGCTTTGGGAAGGAACAGTATTGACAAGCATCCGGCGAGGTTGCCGGCTGATGGAATGTCAGTGGGAGTTCCTTCCCTGAGACCGCCTTCTGAGAGCTTGAGGGGTTTCCTCTGCTTTCGCCTCCATCCCGGGATTCGAAATCCCTTGTTTTTGAATGCGAGGTGAGCAAACGGTGCGCGACAGAAGACCCAGATCGGAAAAACGCCGGCGTAAAAAGAGTCACCCAACTGAAGCATAAGCTTGACACGACTGCTCCGCGCGAGGAGGTTGAAAGCTCGTGAAGTGAATGAGAAATGACCTCTAGCAGTTTCCTTGCCACGGCCGCCGCTTCAGCGGGTTCACTCACTTCAGGAGACTAGGATTCCAGCAGCGCTCGTAATTTGTGAGCGTATCTGCGGCTCGATGTGACCACTGTTCCTTCTGCCAGTACGATGTCGTAAACCCCATCGAACATCGGACGAATCTCGCTAATGCAGGCACCGTTCACGATGGCCGATTTCCGCACGCGGATGAAGTGGTGTGGTGCCAGCTTCTCTTCCAGGTGTGCCAGGGTTTCCCGCAACAGGTGACTGTCGCTGGCGGTGTGTATGCAGGCATAGTTTCCCGTGGCTTCGATCCACAAAACGTTGGAAACGGGAACGAAGGAAGGACCGAAGCCCAGTACACAATAGCTGCACGCGCCCAGGACTGAGCATATGACTCTGCCGCCACACAAAGTCTGTTACGTCCTCCGCACGAAGCTGGGAAAAGTTTAAGTGCTTTTCAAACTTGGCATGGAAGGCCGATACAAACTGATCGGCGAAGCGTACATTGTAGGTCACCGTTGCCGGTGCCAGGCCGCGTTCCTCCAGCAAATAGTGTTCGTAGTCTTTGATCAGCCGCTGTTGCTCGGATAGTGGCGGCTCCTTCTTAGGTGGAACAACATGCTGCTCACGAAGCATCTGGAGAAATCGCTGGAGCGCCGCTGCCGTTCCAGCGCGCGTGGGATGTGCGTTGCGCAGGGATTGCAGGAATCGTTGTATTCCGACCTCATCCAGCGGAATTTCCGCGTGCCTCCGAAGCCAGGCGAGGAACCTCTTGATCAGGTACACCTGGCTTTGAATGGACGCAATCGCATATCCCTGTCCTTGGACCAAATTAGTGTAGGTGTTGAGGTGTGCAGCCCACTGCGAAGGCTGGGCATCTACCGCCGCGAGATGCTGTTTTTTCATCCCGCAAAGATCACCTGTGAGGTGCTGCAGGGCTATGCCGAATCATTGATCTGCATCTATGTGCGGCTCAAGAAGACGGGAGCAGCATTCGGCATATTCCGGGATTCGGCATAGTGCCGCAGAATGGGCCGCAAACTGTTTCCGCTAGGGCCCCCGTTTGATAGGATGAGCCGGAAAGCGGAGGCAAGTCTTCCCGTTCGCGTTGGGAGCATGCTCTTAACGGCCACTATTTCATCGAACATATGTCTCTTCGGACGACCACCAGGGTTGCCGCTCACACGCTAGGGCCACTGCTTCGAGTTTTCGATTCGTCCCGCCACTGTTCTCAGCGGTAACGAGCAGAGTTCACAAGCGCTGCGTGTCTTTAAACCGGCGCTGCCGTGTTTAGCTTCGCGGGCGATGATTCCGTCGGCAAGGAGAAATGAGATTTTGTGCCGCGTTTAGCCCGGATACTTCATCCGAACTTATCCCGGTGCTGGCGGCGAGTATTCAAGGTTCTTGACATCAAAGCATTTGCGAGGATCGGTTGCTGAGTCGGCAACCGCGCGGTGATGGGAACGCTGTGGTATTCACAGTGCGGCTGCAACAGAGACACGGTTCCGGAATACTCATGTCTCCGTGGTGTCTACGAGTAGGCTATTCCGCGAAGAACGCACCGTTACCGATCCGAAATTCTGTGAGGGGTTTGAGATTCTTCTTGTAACCGCTAGTAACTGCGTATTCCTTCCCACCTTTTAAGCGGACACCACACTTGCCCGTCGAGTACGTCTTAATCTCTACCACAAACGAGGTATTCACGACCGCGGATCGATGGATCCGAATGAATCCGTACGGCTTCAGCTTTTCGGCCACCTTCGAGATTGATTCGCGCAGGAGATAGGAATCCGATTCCCGCTGCAGTGACACATAATTGCCCTCGGCTTGAACTGCGACCACATCGCGAGGATCGATGAACAGAATCCTTCCTTTAGCTTTGATTGCGATCATCGGGTGACCCGGACCAGACAGCTTCTGCAACGGCGGCATACCGTCGATGAACTTTGCAGCTCGCTCGCCCTTCGCTCTGCGAAAGGCCCGGTCCAAGGCTTCGTTGATGCTTCCGTTCGAGAAAGGCTTTAGTACGTAGTCTACGGTGTGCCTCTCGAAGGTTGCGACCGCATGTTCAACGTGTGCTGTTACAAACACGATAGACGGCAACGGAAGGTTTCGTTCCCGAAGCTGGTCTACCAGTTGAGAGCCCGACAGGTCGAGCTCGATGTCGAGAAGCAAAACATCGTAAGAGTCCGTGGCCAATTTCTCGAGCGCTTCGATCGCATCGTTGGCCGAATCGAAGTGCTCCACGTCGCTCCTTGTCGACAGGACATTCGCCAAAGCCCTGTGGGCCAGGCGCTCATCATCCACGAGCAGCACTCGCATAGTTTCTACTCCGCATCGCTCATTTGCGCGACGGCCTTCGGGTTCGGCGGGTCCACGGTTATAAGGTTCAGATGAAGCCCGATCACGTGCGCGGGTGCTTGATAAGCGCTTGTCCAAGTGCAATTGAGGGGAACCAAAGCAATGCGCCAGGCAGAAGCCTCCCGACGCAGCGAGGCTGTCCTTTTCGCTCTCTCGAACCCAGTTCTCATGGCACTCTCACCTTTCGACGTGCGGACATCAGTTAAGGGACAACCGGCGTGGGCTTGCATCGCGCCCAATTAGGAAAAACTCGGGCACGACACCCCTCACCAAATCTGCACCAAGCACTCACTTAGTGCTTATGGGAATCGCCGGAGGAGCTATCCTGGGCCGGCTTTTTCGCCATTACGACAATCAATCCTTCCGGTCCGGGGTACGTCAGATAAGGCACCATTGTGGGCGATATCGCTTCATATCCCAGGTCTTTCGCGGTCTTATAGGGCGCATAGAACATCAAGTGCGGGGGCACGACACCCCACTGCTTGGCGTCGGAATCATAGAAATAGTTTTCGTTCGACATTATGTAAAGAAAACCCGGCCCGGGTACTTTGAAGCGGCCATCCTTAAATCCCTGTGCGATGTCATCCTTGATCTCTGCTTCTGGCTTGCCCTCTGCCCGTAGTTCTTCCCTGCGCAGGATAGTTTGCGCAAGAGTTCGGCTACCTTCGGCGTCGAAGCAGGCCGGCGCTGCCGAAACTTGTATTGTTTCTTTGAATGACCGCTCAATCAAACAACTGAAGCCGTTCGTGCCTTCGCGAACTTTCTCGTAGCCTTTGGCCCCCAAAATATAAACTGTGGCCTTACCCGATACCTCGGTTGGGGCCGCGCTCAAGGCGAGTTCGATCTGCCGCTCGCGTGGCGTGGAAGCGTCTATTGTGTGCACTTCCTTCGTGGGTTCGTTAGGCTTGTCTTGAGCTGCCGCACTGCTGCATAAGGCGGCGATTGACAGGAGGCCCGCAAAAGTCGCTTTCATCCATCCCGTAAGCTTCATGTTCCTTCCTTTCTTGCAAACAAAACGACCAGCCTTAAGAATTTCACCGATCTTCTTCGCGCATGGTCATGACCTGAATTCGCGTTAATATCGGATGTCAGTGAGCGTGATCATCCGTGTTCGCCGGCGTTCCATCCGACCACTCGGTCACCGGAACGATGAACTCGGTCACTGGCTCCGGAGCACCATTAAAGTGTGGACTCAGCAGAACCGGGGCGTCAGAGCCAAGCGCGCCTGCACCCCAAGTGTGAGCGTCTTTCACGGGAACGTAAAACATGAGATGGGGAGCGCAGTTCCCGCATTTGCTATTAAGGAATCCTTGCTTCGACAGCATATAGGCCATCCCACCAGGCTCGAGGACCGGCAGTTCCCCTTTCTCAATCGCGGCCTTCATACCCTCGTTCATGTCAGATTTCGATCTTCCAGCCAATGCCAATTTTGTTCTAATCAAAGTGATCGGCAGCACCGTCCTGGCAGCCTGCGGGTTGTAGCAAACCGGACCGCGCCTCTTAGTGTTCCAAAACTCGGGACTGTTTTCGAATTGATCCATCCACGAACGGTCTACGTTGCAGACAAAGCCGTTCGTGCCTTCGACCGCGGTTTCATAGCCATACCTTCCGAGGACCATAACCGTGGCGTCCTTGGCAATGGATGGCGGAGCCGCGCTCCGTGCCAAGGCGATCTCGTCATTGCGGTCCATGAGGTACTGATCGAGCGGGGCCATGCTGGTGGGATACGGATTTTTGGCGTCTGCTGCGCGTCCTGGCCGCGCCGCGCATAGTACCGCAACCAACACTAAAATCCTCAATGTGATTGTCTTGATCATCTTTCGGTTCATTGATTTTCCCCTTCGATACGGATTCCAATACACCCTCGAGACCTATGATGATGGAACCCCTTTGAATTGGTTTCCGGATTTCCACTCCCTGCTGGCTGGAGTGAAACTGCTGTCGCACTATTTCTCATGGAGACATTCCTACATAACCGGTGCAGCCGTTCCATCCGACCATTTGCCAACCGGAATCACGAACTCGGTGATGGGCTCCGGACCGCCCTGAAACTGCGGATTCAGCGTGACCGGCGAGTCGGGCAGATCCGCACCCCAGGAGGATTTGTCTGTCAGCGGAAAGTAGAACATCAGATGAGGTACATAGTGCCCAAGGGCATCATTAAGGTAGCCTGCCCGCGACATCATGTAACACATCGCGCCCGGCTCCGGTGTCTGGAGCTCTTTATTGTCGAATCCGGCCTTGATGCTGTCGATCATCTGAGCTTTCGACAGCCCAACTAATACCATCTCCGTCCGCTTGATCGTGAGAGGCAGAATCGATCGCGCGGCTGCCGGATTGAAGCAGAGCGGCACATGCACCTTGGGGTTCCAGAACTCTGCGGAGTTGAATGGGGACATCCATGATCGTTCCACCATACAAACGAAACCGTTCTTTCCTTCGATGGCGGTCTCATAGCCCCGCCACCCAAGGACCAGGATCTTTGCGTCGTCGGATATGGCTTCCGGGGCAGCGCTTCGTGCCATGGCGATCTCGGCGTTGCGATCCAGCATCAGGTATTGTTCGATCGAAGCCATGCTCGGATACGCTGTCGAGCGATCCTCATTCCGATTGCGGCTGGTAAGCGTTAATTTCAGTCCTACAGCCACGCAGACGATGACCAAGGCTCCGACCCAGACCCAGCGGCTCGTCATCACTCTGTTTTCCAGTCTCGGCGAGCTGACCTTTGCCGCTTCTCGCTTCTGGAGGCGCTCCCCAAGCACCGCGTTGATCTGCGAAGGTATGCCTACTTCTGGTGACTCAACTTCCCAGGCCATCAGTTCTTGGGAAACACCCCGAAAATCGGCAACAAGGGTCTGGCACTCCGAACACAGTTCCAGGTGCGACAAGGCCGCGGTGGCTTGGTCCGTGGGGAGTTCGCCGTCGAGATAAGCCATGAGTTCTTCCTGTTCGATCGGATGTCTGTTCGTGCTCATTGCATGCCTCGTCTTCCTGGGTGCGGCTGCGCGGTGCTCGCTCTCAGGGCAGGATTGGTTTTAGCCTCCGACTCTAGGTAACTTTTCAGTGCGAGACGCGATCGAAAAAGCCTGGAACGGACCGTATTTACCGGAATTCGCAACAGCTCCGCAATGTCGGAGTAACTCAGCTGTTCGTATTCGCGCAGCATCAAGATTTCGCGCTCCGGCGCATCCAGCTTCTCCATCGCTTGCCGGACCCAGAGCGCGCACTCGGGAGTTCCGTCAGTTTTAGGCTCCGGAGCGGACTGTCCTGATGTGCTCCCCGTCAAGAACTTGCGCCGTTCCGCAGCCAGCAGCTTCAACGCAATGCCATACAGATACGTTCGAACCAAGGCTCGTGGCTCATAACGGGAGGCTGCGCGAATCACCGCGAGGAAAGTTTCCTGGGCGAGATCCTCTGCCCGGTCGGGGTTGTTTAGCCGGCGCTCGAAGAAGCCGTACAGTGGCTTGCGATAGCGGGCAAACAGCTCCTCGAAGGCTGCGCGTGATCCACCCTGGAATTCGAGCATCAAGGCTTCGTCGCTAGTCATAGTCGGTGCATCAGCTCAATCCGCTCAATCCTTCTGCGCCATTTTTCACGTCGTTCATGCTTCTTTAATGTCACAAGAAAGCAAAAAGTTCCCGCCCCGTTCCATTCCTCTGTGTTTTGTGAATCTCATCAACATGATCTCCACCGGTCGGGACTGGGGCAAGAAAACTCAAACGCCGTCCGCTTGCGGAATACCGCATCGAGGGGCGACATCTCTTGGGACAGGTTATTCAGCGGACAGCCGCGCTGGAGGCCTTCCGGCTTCAGATGCGGACTGAACAATGCGGATCGAGGTGTCGATAGGATTCTTCGTGTTCTGCAACGGCCGCACCCACTTTTCGCGCGTAAGACTCGCGACGATCTCGTCCACTACCGCATACCCGGGGGCTTCTTTGTTATCGAGCTGGTAGTACGACGCGCCCTTCGTCACTCCTGCTGTGGCCAAAATGAAGTGCAGGTCAGCGCTTCGAAATCCTGAGCGGTGCATCTCCTGGAAGGCCGCCCGTAACAAGCGCCCTCGCGTGCGCTCCGGATCGCGCGGTGCAGCGCCGCTGCATCTCAGGCTGTTTCTGCCGGCTAATATAAGTACCAATATGCATGTTAAGACTGCAATTTTCGAAGGCCAATGTTCTTCCGGCTTTCGGAATCCCGAATCTCGGAGTATTGCCGGCGATTTCTACTGATATCCGTATGAATTGATTAGTGAGCTTGTTTCACTTTGTTTCTAGAATTGGTCAATTCGTCACTCTCTAGTCCCCGGAAACACGCACCTGAGCATTGGAACCTCACGTATTTTCCTCCAAAGACGGCCCTCGGCCTGCATTGTTCCAAATCAGCACTACGCGAACGCACCCAACGTTGTCAGCCAGTGACGGGGGGCGCCGGAGGGGCGAGCGCATGCCGCCCGTTTGAGCGCCGAGTGGTACCTGACGTAAATCTCGAGTCATCTCGGCACCACGACTTTAGCGGAGGAAAAGAGGAGATATGAGCACACATAAATGGTTGCGGAATTTCTGGATACCGTGGGTTACGACGATTGTTCTGGCTTGCTTCAGCAATGCAGTCGGTCAAGCGAGCTACAGAGTTACCGATTTGGGCACTGGAGCGAATGAGAATGGGGCTTGTGCCATGTCCGTCAATAATCAAGGCTGGACGGAGATCATGACTGCGAACAAGGTACCGGGGCAGCAGAATAGCATCCTAGGGCCACTTCTAAACGGTCGCGCCCTGATAGACGTCGACGGATTCAAGCTCGACCTCGGCACGCTCGGAGGACCGAACAGTTGGATGAACTGGGGCGAGATCAACGACTTCGGACAGATAGTAGGCGATTCCGAAACGGCTGTCCCAGACCCGAACGGCGAAGACATTTGCGGCTTCGGCACACACCTTACGTGTCGACCGTTTCTTTGGCAATTCCCCCACATGCGCGCCCTCCCGACGCTCGGCGGGAATAACGGGCAGGCGAGCGCGATCAATAACCGTGGACAAATCGTAGGATTTGCGGAAAACGGTACCGTGGACTCCACATGCCCGTCTAACTTTCCTAATAATCGGATTCAGCTGCCGGTGTTGTGGGAAAAAGACAACCAGGGGACATATAAAGCCCAAGCTCTTCCTACGGGTAGCGATCCAGACGGGTTCGCATTTTGGATCAACGATCAAGGCCAAGCCGTAGGCGACACGGGAACCTGCAGCAATGCGACAGTTCACGCCGTATCGTGGGAAAACGGCACTCTCTCCCTGCTTCCTGACTTCGGGACTGGCGCTATCGCCTGGGGCATTAACAACCAGGGCCAAATGGTTGGGACAGTCGTCAGTCCTGACGGCGCAACCCAATATGGCGCGCTTTGGCAGAACGGCGTACTCACAAACCTCGGCCTTCTGGCGGGAGATTTTGGCGGCGAAGCCAGCGGCATCAACGACCGGGGCCAAGTGGTGGGAAGCAACTGGGACTCCAACTTCAACTGGTCCCATGCCTTCATCTACCAGAACGGCGTGATGACCGATCTTAACACGCTGTTTCCTGCCAGTTCCAACCTCTTCGCAACCATGGCTAACAAGATCAACGAGCGCGGACAAATCTCGGGCATGGCAGTCGTACGCAGCGGGCCGCATACGGGCGACGTCCACGCGTTTCTGGCAACCCCTGCACACCAAAGCAGGGGAAGATCGGTTGCAGAGGTCGCACCTACACGCCCGAAATCCAATTTGCCCGCGAATGTTGGCGAACAACTGCAGAGACTCGGACTCCTCCACTTCGGGCGATAAAGGCATTTTCGGAGCTTTCGCACCATGCATTCCAGCTGTATGTTGCGCGAGGGCGCAAGGCCGGAGGTTGGGCGGGACAACTTGGGTCACGCGAATATCGACGTGACCCAGAATGTTTACGGCAAGAGCTGGTGGGGAGCCGGTGGATGCGGTCACCCAAGCTGTCGAAGCCGTAACCAATCTTCATCATTCATGATCCGGATGGTCCTGAGTTACCGCCTTGCGAATGCGTGAACGTGAAATCCGGCACACAACTGAATCCATACCCCAAATCGAGGCGTGGTGTCAGCATCAAGTCCAAGGATGCTGCACTCAAGACTTGCCGCCGTACAATGCGTTCGCGAACTTCATGAGATCAGCCGTCGTCGAATACATACCTCCGGCGCGAATTGACTGCGAACAAAATGGCTTACGAACTCAGCTCCTGCAGGTGCGCAATCGAGGACTACTCGGAATGACCCTTCGCGAATCACATTCCGTTAAAGCCGAAACGCTTCGTGATTTCAATTTGTACGTAGCGCAACGATCGGATTAATCTTCGACGCTCTTCGTGCCGGCAGGTATCCCGCCACCAGCGCGACCGCTCCCAGTACGGCCACCATCGCGACAAATGTAAGCGGATCACTCGAAGCGGTCTGAAAGAGAAGAGAAGCAATGAGGCGGGCAAGCAACAGTGAGGCGACGATTCCAACCGCAACGCCGATCAGCGCGAGTCGCAAAGTCTTCCAGATCACATCGAATTGCACCCACCATTGCGTCGCGCCAAGAGCCATGCGGATACCAATCTCCTGCGTTTGCCGCGTAACGGAATAGGAGATGACTCCGTAAATCCCTAGCGAAGCCAGAAGAAGTCCCAGACACGCGAAGGTTCCGACGAGCACGACAAAGAACCGTCTTGGAGAGGTCGCGTGGTCGACCAGAGCTTGAATTGGTTTGAATTCGGTCGCTGGCTGTCCGGGATTCATGTTGCGTAGAGTGTGCATCACGCTTGCTGCCAGTGTCGTGGGAGGCAGCTTGGAACGCAGCACCAGATAGCAGCCTTCCGGGCCCCACTGTTTGGTGCCTGGCAGGTACATCTGCGCTCCGGGGTTATCTTCTGCGCCGGTTTCGCGGACGTCGGCAATCACGCCGATAACCTCGGCGTCAGTTCCACCCGCCACGGCAGTGCGGCCAATCGGATCCTGTCCCGGCCAGAGTTTGTGCGCGACGGTCTGGTTGAGGATGACTACCGCCCGATCGTTGGCAAGGTCGTTCCAAGTGAGATCGCGGCCTTCCACGAGGCGCATGCCCATTGCTTTGAGGTAGCCGGGAGAGACGATGTAAACGAAAATGGGGAGGAAATCCTGGCCATTGAGCTTCTTCTGCTCACCCTTTGCCGCAATCCCCCAGCTCCGATTCCGGCTCATCGGCAGGTTATCGGATATGCCAGCCGACTCAACGCCCGGAATCATCAAACTTCGACTTGTAACTTCCTGCCAGATCGCCGCTCGTTTCGCGGCATTTCCGCCATCGTCATAGTCAACACTGATCGCGGCCGCGTGACTGGCCTCGAAGCCCAGATCGATGTCGAGAACCCGGAGAAAGCTGCGTAACAGCAAACCGGCGCCGACGAGGAGTACACAAGCCAAAGCGATTTCCGTTATTACGAGGGTCGACCGAAGCCGGTCGTGTTTTCTGCCCTCACTGAGTCCCTGTCCGCTATCTTTCAGCACTTCCTGGAGATTGCCGGAGGACATGCGTAGACCCGGCGCCGCTGCGAACAGAACTGCGGCTGCGATGGCAATCAACAGCGTCCATTCGAGGACCGTTGCATCTACGCGCACCATGGCGAGCAGCGGCAGCCCAATCGATCCCTGATGGGCAAGATACGAGAGGATGGCAAAGGCAAGTCCCAGTCCCAGCACTGCGCCAGCACCGGCGAGCACCAAACTCTCAGTGAGCAATTGACGCACGAGCCGGGCGCGTCCTGCTCCCAACGCTCGTCGCATTGCAAATTCTTTGCTGCGCGCCGCGGCCCGCGCGAGGAGAAGGTTTGAGAGATTTACGCAAACAATGAGCAGAATCAATCCAACGGCACACCACAGCACAATCAACGAGCGGCGCAACTTGCCGCTGACGTACTCCTTCAATCCCGTAAGCTGCCCGGTATAACCCTTTCCGTATTCCGGGTGCTTGTGCTCGAAATAGAGTTGCGGCAGGAGTTGGTCGGTTTCACTCTGGGCTTGTGCGAGAGTCACTCCTTGTTTAAGGCGTGCAACCAAGGCCAGGTCATTTCCGTCGTCGCGGAAATCGTCCATGATGTAGGGCACAAAGAGATCGACTTTGGTGCCAGGCGAAAAGACCGCGCCGAAATCGAATGTTTCCGGCAACACTCCGATGACGGTGACGGAGCTATTGTTCAGATTAATCGTGCTCCCGACGATGTTTCGATCTCCAGCTAGCCGGCGTTTCCAGAACGGATAACTCAAAAGTGCAGCGGGCTGGGCGTGTTGCACGAGCTCTTCAGGCCTGAATAAGCGTCCCAGCGAAGGCTCTACACCGAGCGTTTGAAAAAAGCCGTCCGCAACAAGAAGACCTGTCGCCGGTGTGGGCTGCCCATTCCCGATCAGCTTGAAATTGTCAGGCCCGGAAAAAGCGAAGTAGCCGCTGACAGACTGAAAGGAGTGATTTTGTTGCTGGAAGTCCTGAGTGGCATCTGCCGTATAGGTTTTGCTCGACTCGCCGGCTTTCGGGTCCTTTTCGACAATCCGTACCAACTGCTGCGGATCGCGAAACGGCAGCGGCCGCAGCAAAATCGTGTTCACCACACTGAAGACCGCGATGTTTGCGCCTATACCTAGGGCGAGAATGAGAACGGCAACAACTGCGAATCCGGAGTCGCGCCGCAACATGCGGAACGTAAAGCGCAGGTCTTGCCTCAGGACATCGACCCATGGCAGGGTGCGCGACTCGCGATGACGTTCAAGGGCCTGTTGTACTCCGCCAAATCGGACAAGGGCCTGACGCCGGGCTTCTTCCGCAGACATACCGCGGCTGAGGTTCTCCTCCACGGCCATTTCCAGGTGCGCAGCCATTTCGTCTTTGACTTCGCTATCGAGTTGATCGGTACGGAAGAATGCCCGAAACCGGTTGAATGTCTGTCGGAGGGATATCATCGTTCACCTCCTTCGCCCTGCATGGCAAGCACTCGCCGCATAACTCCTGCCAGCCGCTGCCAATAAGCAGTGTCCTTCATCAACTGCTTCTGACCGAGCTTTGTGATGGAGTAGAACTTTGCTATGCGGTTGTTGTCGGAAGTGCCCCATTTGGCGTTGATCCAGCCGCGCTGCTGCAAGCGTACGAGGGACGCGTAAATCGTCCCTTGATTGAGCAGGACCTCATTCCCACTCACCTGCTCAATACGACGCGCAATGCCGTATCCGTGTAACGGACCTAGAACATGCAGCGTTTGCAGGACCATTACATCGAGTGTCCCTTGCAAAAGATCTAGTTTCAATTGGCCCATCGTGTCTCCTGTGGTGATGCCACATAATATCCCACAAGCTATGTGGGATTACCACAGGAAAACTGAAAGAAGCTTTCCAGAGTGTGATAACCGTCGAGAGCCCTCAAACAATGAAGGGCAGTTCACGGATGGGACCTGAGACCGCGTCGCGTATCGATCGCGAAATAAAAGGGATCGGCTGTCCGACAGTCGGTCGCAATTCGGAGGGACCAGAAGCCTCTTCGTGACAAATCTCCGATCAGAAGGAAAAACCACTTTCTATCGTCACCCAAACAGACACTTGCAAAAGACTCTAATACAACAAACTGTCAATTGAATGGAATCGGATTTCCGCCAACTAGACTCGTTGTTTAGCGCAGAAACCAACCGACCGCAAGCGCGACAATCACCAGCTTTGTTAACCAGCCGAGTGCGTTGGACATTACGAAGATCCGATGAAGCCTCATGAAGGCGGCGTTCGTAAGGAGTAGAGGCAGTGGGCCGATCAGCCACACTGCTACCGCCAGCTTGAGGGCACTGGGGACGGCGTGAAGACCCAGTCGCGCTGCGAGGTAGGCAAAAAAGCCGGACGTCACGAAAGGTAGCGGACTCGTCAGGGCAATAGCCTTACTTTCTACTCCCTGTCGCCAGATTTCCGGATAGGTGTAGCGTCGATGAATCCAGTCGCCAGCAAAGAACCAATCGGTCAGCGATGTAAGTATTCCTGCCCCGAGAGTGATCAGGGCGAGTCGTGTCCAGTTCATGCCGCCCTCCCTTGCCAATGGGCAGACATTGTACTCGCTTAAAGGCGGCGCCGTAGGTTATTGAGTGAAACTGCGATTTTCACCAGCGTCGTTAAGGTCTCGGCGAAAGAGCGGGATGTAGTGAATACACGGGACGGAGGATACCCCGGCAGGCCTCGGTCTTCAGGAATAAAGAGCCATTCCTGCAGGACGTGGCAAGTTCTTAAGGGAATGGCTCCGGTGGTGGTTGAGCTTCGCAAATTTTGTAGCCTCGTTTCAGGGCGGTAGGTACTTACTTCACGAGGCCGTAGACTTCGACTTCACTTCTGGTGCCGAAGTAGACGCGGCCATTGACTACGATCGGGATAACAAACCGGGCAGCCAGGGCCGCGCGGTCGCGTTGGCTGTTTTGTTCGGAGTTGTAGATCGGTTCGCCCAGCTTGGTTGCGTCGAAGGCGTAGAGGACGGCGTGTTTGGTATCGGGGCCGTTCCAGGTTTTAGTGGCAATGGCCCAAACGATAGCATTCCTGTTGCCGTCAGCGGAAATGGAAGGGGTTGCGCCAGGATCGACGAACTTCGCGCGTGATGCGGCGTGCAACGTCATGCGACCGTTCTTGAGAGAGTAGTCTCGGAGAAAATCGTCGCTGGTGGCGAAGAAGGCGTGGCCGTTGAAGTAAGCGATCGCGCCCAAGCCGGGGCCGGAGATTTTGATCATCTGGAGCAGCGCATCGCTGTCGGGGTGATACTTTCCCATATTGTCGCGATCGATCACATAGATTGTCGAGTCTTTTGTCGGCTGCAGAAGCAAGTGAGGATGCGGTCCGGGCTGGTCAGGTACGAGCGTGGGGCCGCTCGACCCTACGTCTGTGTCAGCGTTGCTGATGCGTTGCTGATCGTGCGGCGTGAAATAGTCGCGAACGGCGAGGGAAGAACCATCGAGTTTGAGGACCGAGTCGCCGTAGTCGCGGCCACCATTGGCGGCGTCGAAGGTCCCATTGCCGGTCGGGACATAGAGGTTGCCTTCGGCATCGACCGCGGGGCCGGTGTCACTGAGCCAGATTCCGGCTTCGCTGCCGTCGGGACTTACATTGAGGACCGACTTCTGCACAAGCGTCTGGGCGTCATAGGACATGACCCAGCCGTGGTAGGGAGCGACGTCGCATGAGGATGCCCACTCTAGGTACACCGTGTTGTTCACAAGAGTGAGCGCGGCGCGGGGGTTTTCTCTTAACGCATCGAATGCGACCTGACCCTTGCTGGCGCCAGCGCCTTTGCCGGGAACGGAAGCCGTGATCAGCTTCGGTCCTCCGAATTTCTCGACACCAGTTGCGATCGCCAGCGCATGTAAGTGCTGGAGATACTCGTCGCCGATCTTGTGCGCCATCATGGTGCGGGCGAGCACGTAAAGCGTGCCGGTTTTGAGGTCGATCACGGGCGTGGACGTGATACCAACTTCCGGGCGGATAAACGGGCACGCCACGACGTCTTCGGAAAGTGTGGTGACGCCGCGTGATTTGTCGAGGAAGCTTACTTTCCAGAGCGGGGGATCGCTGGGGCGATTCGCATCAAAGGCGTAAACGCTGTCATGTTCTGTGGCGACGTAAAGGACGTCGTGCGTGCCTTTGCCGGGAATGGGGACGGCCGGGACGTAGC
>Ga0210405_10003851_pt1 | contig 14414 bp, 12 predicted proteins | sample IncBWH11MmetaG_FD_155492 | JGI IMG/M metagenome (GOLD analysis project Ga0210405, IMG submission 155492) | Forest soil microbial communities from Barre Woods Harvard Forest LTER site, Petersham, Massachusetts, United States - Inc-BW-H-11-M | ecosystem: Environmental > Terrestrial > Soil >... | reverse complement strand
ATAATTGTATCAGGATAGGTTTTTGGTACACAACGGGGAGATTCGGGCTGGGTGAGAAAGGAACGAAAAGGAAAGGGAGAGAGGGAGGGAGGAAAAAGAAACGCAGAGGCGCAGAGGACGCTGAGATGCGCAGAGGACGCTGAGATGCGCAGAGCAGAACAGAAACAGAACCGAACAGAACAGAACAGAACAGAGCAGAAACAGAGCAGAGAGGACGAAACGCAGAGACACAGAGAGCGCAGAGAAAAACAAAGGAAAAAGAAACGCAGAGGCACGGGATGGGCGTCAGAAGCGCTAGGCAAGGGCCGACCAGACGGGCACGGCATGCCGTGCCCCTACACGAAGGATTCCATTTTATTTTTGAGCTTCGCGGAGGATGCGCATTAGTTCGGCGGCGGTGTGGGGTAAACGGGCGCCGCGGCGCGAGACCAGGTAGACGTGACGTGGCATGTTCATTTGGCGCACTCTTACTTCTTTCATCCAGCCATGCTCGATTTCCCATTGCACGCACGTGCGCGGGACGATGGCGACCCCCATGCCCATTTGGACGAAGCGCTTGATGCTTTCAATGGTGGGCATTTCGATGGGCATTTTCAGTTCGGCGCGGTTGCGGGCGAAGAGTTCGATGACGCGGCGGCGATAGGGGGACTCTACGCTGTGGGCGATGAAGTCTTCGCTGCCGAGGTCGGCGACGTCGACTTCACGCTTCTTGGCCAGGAGGTGTTTTGGGTGAACTACAAGCGTGAGTTCGTCTTTCAGGATTTCCGTGGCTTGGAGCTGCGGTTCTTGCGGGACGTAGGAGACGGCGCCGACATCGAGCCGGTAATTGAGGACTTCGTGAGGGATGTCGCGCGAGAGCATGCGATGGACGCGGATTAGGACGCCGGGATGGAGCTGGCGGAATGTGGCCAGGGCCGATAGAAGAGCGTGGATCGAGCTTTCGTTTACGCCGAGGGAGAGCTCGCCACGGGTCAGACCTTCGAGTTCGCTAAGTCCTTTTTTTACTTCATCGCGCAGATTGATCAGACGCTCGGCGTAGTCTTGCAGCAGGGTTCCGGCATCGGTGAGGCGGACGGGGCGTGCGCCGCGGACGAAGAGGGGCTGGCCGAGGCCATCTTCGAGTTTTCGAATGGTGAGGCTGACGGCAGGTTGGGTGCGGTAGAGGCGTTCGGCGGCGCGGGAGAAGCTGCCTTCCTTGGCAACCATCAGGAATACCTGGAGTTCGCCGAGATCCATGGCCTTTTGCCTCGCCTACAGTATAAGGTAGAATTATCAAAAGCAGAATAAAGATAAATTTGACCGTGAAGCGGTCTTCTGTCTTACTACTCCCCGAGGGGGACTCCATGGACTCCGTACGGATTTTTGATACCACCTTGCGCGACGGTGAGCAATCGCCGGGCTTCTCCATGAACACCGAGGATAAGATCCGCATGGCGCGGCAGCTTGCGGCGCTGGGAGTGGACGTGATTGAGGCGGGGTTCCCTATTTCCTCGCGAGGGGATCTGGAGGCTGTGCAGCAGGTGGCGCGGGAAGTGCGAGGCGTGCCGATTGCGGCCTTGGCGCGCGCCATGCAGAAGGACGTGAATGCGGCGATCGAGGCTTTGGAGCCGGCGGCTGCGCCGCGGTTGCACATTTTTCTGGCGACTTCGGATTTGCATCTTCGCGTGAAGCTGAATATGACGCGGGAACAGGCGCTGGAAGCGATTGGCGCGATGATTCGGTTGGGGCGGAAGAGCGTTGGGGAAGTGGAATTTTCGGCGGAAGACGCGGGGCGCACCGATATTGGATTTTTGTGCCAAGTTTGCCAGGTGGCGGTGGAAGCGGGCGCGACGGTTTTGAACTTGCCGGATACGGTCGGCTATGCGGTGCCGGAAGAATATGGGGCAATGTTCGAGCAGGTGCGCGCACATTTGGATGATCCGCAGGGGATTACCTTGAGCGCGCATTGCCATGACGATTTGGGGCTGGCGGTGGCGAATTCGCTGGCGGCGGTTCGCGCAGGAGTGCGGCAGATCGAATGCACGATTAATGGGATTGGCGAACGGGCGGGGAATGCGGCGCTGGAAGAGATTGCGGTGGCGCTGGCCGTGCGCAAGGAAAGTTTTGGAGTGACGACGGGGATCAAGCTGGTGGAACTCTTCCGCTCGAGCCGGCTGCTGTCGGAAATTACCGGCGCGGTGGTCGCGCCGAACAAGGCAGTAGTGGGAGCAAATGCCTTTGCGCACGAGGCGGGGATTCACCAGGACGGAATCATAAAGAATCCGCTGACGTACGAGATTATGTCGCCGGAATCGGTGGGAGTGTCTTCGCGGTCGTTTGTGCTGGGGAAGCATTCGGGGCGGAATGCGTTGAAGGTGAGCTTGCGGACGCTGGGCTATGAGCCGACGGAAGAGGAATTGGCGGAGTGCTACAAGCGGGTGACGACGCTGGCGGATGAGGCGAAGCAGGTGCGGCCGCGGGATTTGGTGGCGATTGCGCATGAGGTGATGCGGCGGAAGCCTTCGAGCGCGATGGCGGCGGAAGCGACGTCGGTGGGATAGGAGCGCGAGGGTTAGCTGCACATATAAAAGGGCGCGCTTGGGGCTTGAAGAGTTTGCAGCGTAATTGGGGACCTCGATGAAGGTGAAGAAGAACATAGTGCTTTTGCCGGGGGACGGCATCGGGCCGGAAGTGACGCGGGCTGCGGCCACGGTGCTGCGCGAGTGCGCGCAAGAATTCCATCACGAGTTTAATTTGCATGAGTTTCCTATTGGCGGGGCGGCGATTGATGCGGCGGGGACGCCGTTGCCGAACGAAACGCTGGATGCCTGCAAGAAAGCGGACGCGGTTTTTCTGGGGGCGGTGGGCGGGGCGAAGTGGGATTCACTGCCGGTGGGAAAGCGGCCGGAGAGCGGGTTGCTGGGTTTGCGGAAGGGGATGGGGCTGTACGTCAATGTGCGTCCGGTGAGGGTGCTGGAGCCGCTGCGCGGGATATCGCCCTTGAAGCCGGAGCGATTGGGCGATTTGGATATCGAGATTGTGCGCGAGCTGGCGGGAGGGATGTACTTTGGCGAGAGCGGGAACGTCACCGAGAATGGGGTTGAGCGGGCTTGGGATACGGAGTCGTATTCGACGCCGGAGGTCGAGCGGATTGCGACGTTTGCGTTTGCGCGGGCGGAGAATCGGTCGCGGCGGCTGTGCTCGGTGGATAAGGCTAACGTTTTGATGAGTTCGCAGCTTTGGCGGCGGACTGTTGTGGCGATGGGCGGCGTGTATTCGTCGGTGAAGATCGAACACATGTATGTGGACAATGCGGCGATGCAGCTCACGCTGAAGCCTGCGCAGTTTGACGTGATGCTGACGAGCAATATGTTTGGCGATATTTTGAGCGATGCGGCGGCGGCGCTGGTGGGGTCGATTGGGTTGATTCCTTCGGCGAGTTTTGGGACGGGAGCGCCGCTGTTTGAGCCGATTCATGGGTCGGCGCCGTCGCTGGTGGGGACGGATTCGGCGAACCCGGTTGGGTCGATCTTGAGCGCGACTTTGATGTTGCGCGATGCGTTCGGGCTTTCGCTGGAGGCGGATTGGGTCGAGCAGTCGCTGCATCGCGTGCTTGCGGGTGGATACCGGACCGCGGATATCGCCCAGCCTGGGGCCAGCACCATCGGCGGATCGGTGTTTACCGAGATGCTGCGCGAGGAGATGCAGCGTACCTTGGAGCACGCCGAGCGGTATGGCTGGGGCGTTTAGCGCGGGCCCTAACCGAACTCCTTATCTGCGAAAGCGGTCAAGAATCTGAGTGGCTTGCGGGAATAGTTCCGAAGCCGAGTTCCAAATCCAGTTCGACCGCCTTTAACCTCCCACCATTCCTCTGGCGTGCACCCTATGCGAGTGTCCGTCTTGCGATAACCTGCTGAGGATGCTACTTTTACACTTTCCTAGGCAGACGCGGCCCGCGCAGGTCGGGGCACACACATAGATGTGGAGGCGGGCGGCGGTTGGCATTCGGTCCCGAATGCGATGATTTAAGGTGCGAATCATTCTTCAACCTTTCCGAGCAGATTGGCTTTACCTTGCACGAGCGGCCTGACGCTGGCCGGTTGTTTTTCGATGGCGTGGAATGGCAATGGCTGACCCAGCTTCCAACTCGAAACGCGTGAACGGCGGCGATAACGCGGCGCGCCCGGCGACTTACTGGCGCGTCGAAGGGTCTTTGCTGGAGCTGGGGGCTTTGCGGCCGGTGGGGTTTTTTACGTGGAACGCGCAGAGTTTTGCGGAGCGGTGGGCGCGGCGGGCGGGGTTTGCGTGGATGACGCTGACCCGGCCCATCGATTATGCGGTAAACCGGACGCTGGCCACGAGGCTACTGCACACGCTGCTGCGAGGCGTTAGCAGGGACCGGCTCGATCTTCTTGGCGAAGAGTATTTTCATTATGTGCTGAAGCCACAGCTTCGGCGTGAGGCGGTTGAGAAACTGCTGGATGCGGTGCGGAGTGGCGAGCGGATTGTGCTGGTCGGGCAGCTGCTTGACCATATTCAGCGGCCGCTGGCGCAGCATTTGGGCGTCGAATCGTTCCTATCCAACCGGATGGAGTTTCGCAATGCGCACGCTACCGGGCGACTGCTCGATCCGATCGTGCGGCCGCGCGGGCCTTTTGCGTGGCTGACGAGCGGGGCAATCGACGGGCGCATTGGGCGCGAGAAATTGCTGCGGCAGCTGGGCTGGACGAAGAAGCCGGACCAATTGGAAGCGGCGGTGCAAACGGCGGTGCGTCCGGCGCCTCCTGCAAGCAAGTCCGTGGCGCTGTTCGGAGATGGCATGCGCAATGGGCCGCTGGCGGTACGAGAAACGCTGGCGAACCGGCACATCTTATTAATTGGCGTGACTGGATTTATTGGCAAGGTGTGGCTGGTGGACCTGCTGGAAAATGTCCCGAAGATTGGAAAGATTACGCTGCTGATTCGGCGAAACAGGACGACCACGGCGCAGAAGCGCTTTCAAAAAATTATCGAAGAGTCGCCGGCGTTCGACACGCTGCAGGAGAAATACGGCCGCAAATTGGGCGCGCTACTCGAGGAGAAAGTGGAAGTTGTAGAAGGCGACGTGGGATTGCCGGGACTGGGTTTGGATGCGGCGACGCAGGCGCGACTGGCGAAATCGCTTGATTTGGTGGTGAACAGCGCGGGGCTGACAGATTTCAATCCGGATTTGCGTGATGCACTTGCTTCCAACGTGGATTCGACACTACATCTTCTGGATTTTCTGCGGAAGTGCGACCGTGCCGGGTTGATGCACCTTTCGACGTGTTATGTGGTGGGCATGCGCGACGGGCGAGTGACAGAAGAATTGCAGGACAACTACAATCCTTCGCGCGATGCGGCGTTCGATGCAGAGAAGGAGATCGCTTCGTTACGCGAGACGATCCGGCGCGTCGAAGAGCGAGCGGAAAGCCCGGAACTTACGAAAGCGCTGCGGCGGCAGGCGCTTGGGCGGGGCGGCGATCCGTCGGTTGTGCCGGCGACGGAGCTGGATGGCTTGGTGAAGAGGAACCGGCTGCGGTGGGCACGCAACCGGCTGGCGCGCATCGGCCTGCGGCGCGCGCAACATTTGGGCTGGCCGAATACGTACACGTTTACGAAGAGCCTCGGCGAATCGATTCTCGCGCGCGGCAGCGGTGCGTTGCCGATTGCGATCGTGCGGCCCTCGATTGTGGAAAGTTCGGAGCGTTCGCCATTCACGGGTTGGAACGAGGGGATCAACACGTCGGGGCCGCTTTCGTATTTGCTGGGAACCAATTTTCGGCAACTTCCTTCGAACGAGCGGAAGTGCCTCGACGTGATTCCCGTGGACATGGTTTGCCGCGGGATGACGCTAATTGCGGCGGCGGTGATTTCGCGGCGGCATGCGCGGCTGTATCAGCTGGCGACATCGGCGATCAATCCCGTGAACATGGGACGCAGTATTGAGCTTACGGGCTTGGCACATCGAAAACATTACCGCACGCAGCAGGGGATCGAGCACTGGCTCAAGGTGAAGTTCGAGACGATCCCTGTTTCGAAACAGCGATATGAGCGGCTTTCAATTCCCATGCAGAAGGCGGTTATTTCCAGGATTAACCGTGCGGCGGTTTCGATGCACATGAAGAAGGCGCCGCTGGCGAAGCAGGAGCGCGAGTTGATACGCGCGGAAAAACTCATCGAGCTGTATGAGCCATTTATTCTGCACAACGAGCACGTGTTCGAATGCGAAAACGCGCGGTTGCTTTCCGCGGCGCTTTCGCCGGAAGAGAAAACTCTGTTTGATTTTGCTCCCGAATCGATCGACTGGTGGGACTACTGGATTAACGTGCACATTCCGGCGCTGCGCCGGTGGTGCTATCCCTTGATGGAAGGCCGGCCGCTCGAATCGCGCGCACCGCGCGAGCTGGAGTGGTCTCCCGAACATGCCCGGGCCGCTGTTGTGTCAAATTCCGCGACGCCGTCGGACCCACTATGGCGATCTTCGTAACCGGCGCGACCGGCTACTTGGGGAGTTATGTTGTTGCGGGATTGTTCACCGAACACCGCGACAAGTTGAATCTTCTGGTGCGTGCGAAGAGCGAAGAAGAAGCGCGAGAGCGGTTGTGGACTTCGTTGCAACTCCATTTCGGATTTCGCGAGTTTTGCGAATACGTGGGCTCGAGGGTGCGGATTTTTCCTGGAGACTTGACGAGCGAGCGATTTGGCCTTTCCGATGACGAATACCATGCGCTCGTGGATACGACGGATTCCATCATTCATTGTGCGGCCTCGTTGAACCGCAAATCGGAACGGCAGTGCCTCAATGTCAATCTGCGCGGCGGGCTGGAAGTGATTCAGCTGGCGCGTCGCGCGCAGAATCGCAATGGGGTGAGGCGGTATTCGCATGTGTCCACCGTGGCGGTCGCGGGGAAGCGGCGGAACGAAGTTGTGACGGAAGACGCGGCGATTGATTGGGCGCGTTCGGATTACGATCCCTACGCGCGAACCAAAAAATTCGGCGAGCACATGCTGCACCAGTTGCTTGCCGACGTGCCGCTAACGATTTTCCGGCCCGCGATTGTTTTGGGTGACAGCCGGCGGCCGGAGACTTCGCAGTTCGACATGGTGCAGGCGTTTGATGCTCTTGTGCGGCTGCCTGTTCTTCCGCTGCGTCCTCAGGATAAAATCGACATTGTACCAGCGAATTATGTGAGCAAAGCCATCGTGACGATTCATCAGAAGGCCGAACCGGCGCACGGCATTTATCATTTGTCGTCGGGCACGGGGTCGCAGACCTACAAGGAATTGACGGATGCGCTGGCGGAAGCCGGCGGCTGGCGGCGTCCGGCGTACTGGCCCCGGATGGGCGGGACGTTTTCCGGTACGGTGAATTGGCTTTCGAACCGGAAAGGTTCCGTTGCCCACGGAGCGTCGCTCTTGAAAGTTTTCTGGCCCTATTTGGATTGGAACACGGCGTTCGACAATTCGCGCGTGGTGGCCGAGCTTGGGGAAGCGCCGGCAAAGTTTTCGACGTATGCGTTTCCACTGCTGAAATTCAGCCGCGAGAATAAGTTTCGCTATCCGGCGAAACCGTGGCCGGAGAAGGACGTTGAGAAGCCGGAAAAATCCGCAGCGGCGGGGGGCGCTCGCGCATGACGGACTTTCTTCTAGTTGCCTGGGTCAGCGCGCTGATTGAGGTCACGCGCTTCGGATGGATGTTTGGGCTGGGACGGCGCTGGTCACCTGACGAAAAACTACGCCTGCTGTTTGCCGGATACAACGGCACGCGAAACACGGGCTCGGACGTCCGAGTGCAGGAGATGCTGCGGCAAGTGCGGCATGTGCTCGGCGCGGACAAGGTTGACTTCAGCGTGATGACGCAGAGTTTTGACCTCACGCGCGGGTACTTTGACGGTACAAAGCAGGTTTATCTTCCCGACGTATTTCCCCCATTTTTGTTCCGAGAGGTTCGGCAAAATCATGGCGTCATCGCGTGCGAAGGCTCGATGTTCAAAAGCAAATTTGCCAACGCGTTGACGACAATGATGATTGGCTCGCTGGGTATCGCCTCCGCGGAAAATAAGCTTTCGCTTGCCTACGGCGGAGAAGCGGGGCACATGGATCGCCTCGTGGAGCGGATGTGCGAGCGGTACGTGCACGACTCTCTGGTGATCACGCGAAATGAGGAATCGCAGAAGCTGCTTAGCTCGCTAGGCATCCCCACGGAACTTGGAACGGACACCGCGTGGACATTTGAGCCGCACCCACCGGCGTACGCCCACAAGACTTTGCGTGACGCGGGATGGGATGAGAAAACTCCCGTGATGGTGATGTGCCCGATTCATCCGTTTGTGTGGCCGGTGAAGGCTTCCCTCGGCAAATACTTAGCACGCGTCACAACTGGCGCTTATAAGGATAGCCAGTACCGCACGGTTTATTTTTTCCAGTCGGGCTCGGACGTCGAGAAAAGATACCGGCATTACATTTCGAGTTTCACGAACGCGCTTGCGGCGTTTCGCCAACGGCATAACGTTTTTCCGATTCTTGTCGCGATGGAGAGGCTGGACGCCGTCGCTTGCCGCGATATTGCGCAAGCGCTGCCGGGAATTCCGGTGTTTACATCGGACGAATACGATATGTTTCAGATCGTCTCGATTCTTCGGGCATGCACCTACATGGTGTCCTCGAGGTATCACGGAATTGTGACCTGCATGCCGAGCCTGGTGGCGTCGGCGGGCGTGACGATGGACGAGCGCATACGAAATTTGATGCGCGAGCGCGGACATCAACATCTCTTGCTGACCGTCGACGATCCCGATCTTGAATCTAAACTAATAAAGATGATGGACACCCTCGTTGCCGAAGCGGATTCCGTGCGCGACGGAATTGGGAAAACCGTGGTGCGCAATCTCAAAGTCATGGCCCGGATGGGTACTTTTCTCGAAGAAGCGATGCGGCGAACGTATCCGGAATTTCCGCTGCGTTCTGGTGTGCTTTCGTGGGAGGACTACCTCCCGCCGTTGAACGATACGTTGTTGCAACTTGTCGAACGCTACGACACGGCTGCGTACATCCCGCAACATTCCGTTGCTGGAACTGCGTCGCGGTGATGCCCGATCCAGCAGCCATGCCGAATGTTCTCGAAGACATTTTCAGGCAACTGAAAAGGGCCGATAGCCGCGTTGTGCTGCGCGAGATTCATGGAGAGGAGTTCGTCAGCGTTTCGGGAAAGGAATTGCTCGAGCAGGTGAGACGTGTGCGCGCGCATCTGCGGCGCACGGGACTTCAGCCTGGTGAGCGTTGCGCGCTGCTTGCGCCAAACTCCGCTCGCTGGGTGGCTTTCAACCTCGCATTGCTGGCGGAAGGCATTATCGTTGTGCCGCTTTATGCGCGGCAAGCGCCCGGCGAATTAGCCGCGATGATGCGCGACTGCACCCCGCAATTCCTCTTCACCAGCGATGCGGCGCTCGGCGAGGCTGTAGCGAACGCTTTGCCGCCGCAATGGTTGAGCGCGCGAAGACTGGTTCTCTTTGACGACATTCTGCAAGAACCTGCGTCAGACGCGGTGCCGCTGCCCGAAGCGCCGAACCCTCGCTCGAACACAGACCTCGTCACCATCATCTACACCTCCGGCACGTCTGGCGAACCGAAGGGCGTTTGCTTGAATGTCGGCAACGTGACGCACATGCTTGCGTGCACGCGCGAGCGGCTCGATCTGCTGATGGGAGTGACTCACGAGCCCGACCGCGTCTTCCACTATGGGCCGTTCAGTTTCGCTGCTTCGTGGATTCTTCTGCTCACCTGTCTCTCGCGGGAAAGTGTTCTGACACTGTCGACGGATCTGACCAAGCTCGCGGACGAAATTCGGATCGCGTCTCCGCACTATTTCTTGAATGTGCCGACACTGCTCGAACGGGTGCGGCGGGGCGTGGAAGAAGCAATGTCGAAGCGGGCGGCGCCGATCCGGTCGCTCTATGCAAAAGCTCGCGAGGCATGGCTGCGGAAGCACGTAGGCCGAGGGCACGCGGCGGATGCGTTCTGGCTGGCTCTCGGCCGCAGATTTATTTTCCGCAAGATCAAGGAGCGGTTCGGACCAAATATTCGCGCGCTGATTTGCGGTTCGGCGCCGCTTGCGCCGGAGACGCAGCAATTCTTCCTTATGATCGGCATTCCCGTGCTGCAGGCCTATGGCCTTACGGAAACTTCCGCGATTTGCACGCTGGATGATCCGCGCGTTCCGGTGGAGCCGGGCTACGTGGGCACGGCAGTGAATGGCATCGAGATGAAGGCCGGCGAAAACGAGGAGATCGTGGTCCGCGGCCCGAATATTTTTCCTGGCTACTGGAACCGTCCCGAAGAAACGGCGCTGGTGCTTCGGGACGGTTGGTTCCACACGGGGGATCAGGGCGAAGTGAACGTCCGCGGCAATTGGCGGATCATCGGACGCCTTAAGAATCTGATTGTGCTGAATTCGGGTCACAAGATTACTCCGGAACCTATCGAAGAGAAGCTGGCAGGTTTGCTCCCTAATGCGCAGCAGATCGTGGTTGTGGGCAATGGACGCGGTTTTCTGTGCGCGCTGGTCACCGGCGCCGTCGAGCCTGCCGCCGTACAGTCAGCGCTGGACACAGCAAATGTTGAGCTTCCGCATTACCGGCAAATTCGGAATTTCACCGTGCTCAGCGAGAACCTCACGCCCGAAAGCGGACTGTTGACCGTGATGGGCAAATTGCGCCGCGACGCCATCAACGCGCGATTCACAAAGGAAATCACTGCGATGTACGCCCAGGCGCTGGAAAGCAAAGCCGCCGCGGGGAGCAAGGCGTGAAGTTCAGCGGGAAAACTCTTCGCTGGGAATGGCGCGATGGCGTGATTGAGTTGACGCTCGACCGTGAGCCTGCCAATGAAATCGGGACGGCCATGCTGGCGGAGCTTGAACAATTTGTCGCCGCTTTTCCGGCACTCCTGCCGGATACCGCCGTCTGCATCATCTCCAGCAACCGCAGGCCAGGTTTTTCCGCGGGCGCCGACCTACGGGAGCTTTATCACAGCGCCGCGCAGCTTGGTGAGAAAGAGAGGCTCGCCGGTCTCCGGAAATTCCTTGAGCGTATCCATTCAGTGTTTAACGCGATCGATGAGGCACCGTTCGTGACTATCGCCGCGGTCACTGGCGTTTGTTTTGGCGGAGGTTTTGAACTGGCGCTGACATGCGACATCATCATCGCCGACGCGATGGCGCGTTTCGCCTTTCCAGAGCTGCGGCTCGGCCTGATCCCCGGATTCGGGGGCATCCCGCGCCTCAAGCGCGATGTTGGCAACGCTTTCCTGCGCGATTTGCTTCTCACGGGCCGCAGCGTCAACGCTGCTCGCGCACACGCGGCGGGGTTGGTCGCACAACTTGCCGCGGAAGGCGAGACTTTGAGGGCCGCGCGTTCGGCTGCAGGGCAAATCACGAAGTTCGATGCCGTTACGCGTGCCGCGGCCAAAAAATTCGTCAAACCGGTTCCGCACGAAGAGCTACGCCACGAAATCGATCTCTTTTGCGAACTGTTTGCGCGCCCCACGGTCATGGCTGCGCTCAAAAAGTTCGTCGAATCCACAGACGCCATGCCTTACCTCCCCTGATCTGCCCGTTTCAGAATCCAGCCTAACCACCTTTCCAGGTCGGGACCTAGCCAAATGGCGGATGTAGACGGGCATTCGCTTGGAGCATCTTGTTCAAGGAGGCCACAAAAAGATGTCTGTACAACTCATTGAACTTTCTAATGCATTAGCGCAAACCACGGAGGTCGCGGCTGTTGCCGCAGTCGCGGTCCATACGGAGTCGCGCGGATCGTCGAGCGGCGTGATTTGGCGCAACGGTATTATCGTCACCGCCGAGCACGCACTGCGCCGCGACGAAGAGATTCAGGTAACGTTGCCAGACGGCCGCGTCGTCGCCGCCGAACTTGCGGGCCGCGATGCTTCGACGGACCTCGCCGTCCTGAAGTGCGCGGAAGCCGGAGCAGGCACAGTGAAATTCGGCGCTGTGGAATCTTTGAAGCCGGGCAGTCTCACGCTGGTGGTTGGCCGCACCCGAGCTAGCGGTCCCGTAGCTGCCTTGGGCGTCGTCAGCCTCGTGGCAACGGAACGCCGCTCGTGGACCGGCGCGTCGCTCAGTCCGTACGTACGTCTGGACGTCGGACTGCAGCCGACCGCAGTTGGCGGAGCAGTGGTCGACACACAAGGACAGGTGGTTGGAATAGCAACGCCGCGGTTCGCGCGCTTTGGCGCGATCATCGTTCCGCCCGTTCACATCAACCGCGTCGTGGATACGCTGCTGCAGAAAGGCCGCATTCCGCGCGGCTATTTTGGCATCGGCTTGCAAACGGTGCGCTTGCCCGACGCGCTCCGCAATTCGCTGGCACGCGCGGAAAAAACCGGCGCAATCATTCTGGAAGTCGAGCCCGGAAGCCCTGCGCACAAAGCGGGGATGTTGATTGGCGATATTCTCGTTTCGCTGTCGGGCCAGGGCATCGCGCGCTTCGAAGACGTGCAGTCTCACCTGCAGCCGGAAAATATCGGCAAAACATTGGCCGCAAAGATCGTGCGTGGCGGTGCGGTACAGGAACTAAGCATCGCGGTGGCCGAGCGTCCGCGCGGAGACAACTGACATGAGCATCGAGGGTTTCGGCGAAGTCGCGGAAAAGCTCCGCCGCTCCACGGTACTCATTCAGGCAGACGACCGTGGAAGCGGCTCGGGCGTCATTTGGGGCGCGGATGGCTTGATTGTCAGCAACGCACACGTCGCGCGCGGTTCGCGTGCTCGCATGCAGCTCTGGGACGGCCGTGAGCTTGAGGCCAGCGTTACGTCGCGCGATCCGCAACTGGACCTTGCTGCGCTTCGCGTCAACGCGAATGATTTGCCGGCAATCCATTCCGCGGATTCTTCCAAGCTTCGGCCGGGGGAACTCGCCATTGCTATTGGCAACCCGCTAGGTTTTGTCGGAGCGCTCACGACGGGAGTTATCCACGCGATGGGCCCGCTCCGCGGTTTTGGTTCGCGGAGTTGGGTGCAGGCCAGCGTGCGCCTCGCTCCGGGGAATTCCGGCGGCCCGCTAGCGGATGCGGGCGGCCGCGTGATTGGCATCAACACCATGGTCGCGGGGCGGTTGGCGCTCGCGATACCGAGCAACGCTGTCCACGAATTTCTCTTTGCCGGGCCGCGTGGCGCCTGGCTCGGCGTTACGCTGCATCCGGTGCGTGTGCCGCGCGGGAATGCTCACACTTTCGGATTGGTCATTCTTGAAGTGGAACCCGGCAGCCCCGCGGCACGCGCGTCGCTCCTGCCCGGGGACATTCTGCTTGGCACGGAAGAGAATCGGTTCCAATCCCTGGCGGACTTGGCTCGTTCTCTCGAAAGCAGCGGTCCGCGCCCACTGCGTTTGGAATTTTTGCGCGACGATTATGCGCGAGTTCGCCGAGTCGCCGTGCAGATTCGTGAACAAACCGCCGGAAGGAGTTCGGTCGCCGCGTGATTCGCGTGTTTATCGTCGCTGCATCCCACCTGGCCCGGGGCGGACTCGAAAACCTGCTTGCTACACGCGGCGTATCCGTTGTCGGAAGGAGCGCGAGCCTGGAATCTCTTTTCGAACAAATCATGGACGTAGAACCGGACCTTGTTTTGGTGGATGCGTCGGGTGAAAACTCGGAATCTGCACTGGACGCTCTCGTTAGTTCGAATCTCGCCGCCGAAACGACTGTGATCCTGTTGAGCGATCATTCCCGGCCCAACTGGACCGCGGAAGCTCTTCGAGCAGGGGTTCGCGCGATCCTTCCTTCGGAAGTCTCTCCAGAGCAGTTCGCTGCCGCGCTGCCAGCTGCGATGGCCGGGCTGGTCGTAGTGCATCCATCGGAAATCCCGGCCGCTCTGCCGCAGGCTTCGGCCGCTTCGTCCCCGCTCGCGGCGCTCACGGAGCCGCTCACGCCCCGCGAGCGGGAAGTGCTGCAAATGCTGGCCAGCGGCCTGGTAAACAAGGAGATCGCCGTCAAACTTTCCATCTCCGAGCACACCGTCAAGTTTCACGTCGCCTCCATTCTCGGCAAGCTGGGTGCGGCCACTCGCACCGAAGCCGTTTCTCTTGGCATTCGCCGCGGTCTCGTCCTGCTTTGATTCGGGCCGCGGAGGGACTCGCGGACGATGCTCAATCAGCCGCAGCCTGGTTTTCTTTCTCCTCGCGAGGATGATAAATTGAGACTTCCATGCGAACGCTTGAGCAGACTACCCAGGAAGTCCTCGATCTGGCGTCGAAGCATTTCAACGTGCCGGCGGGCACGCTTGCGCCGGAAGACGATTTCTTCAAGAAGTTGGGGATTGACAGTCTGCAAACGCTCGAGATGCTGAGCCGCCTCGAAAACCATTTCGGCATTGAATTGCCCGACTATGAAGTGCAAGG
>Ga0210405_10003849_pt1 | contig 14417 bp, 11 predicted proteins | sample IncBWH11MmetaG_FD_155492 | JGI IMG/M metagenome (GOLD analysis project Ga0210405, IMG submission 155492) | Forest soil microbial communities from Barre Woods Harvard Forest LTER site, Petersham, Massachusetts, United States - Inc-BW-H-11-M | ecosystem: Environmental > Terrestrial > Soil >... | reverse complement strand
TCAACATGAACGGTACCGCATCCCACCCGAGGTTAACTATTTGTTTGTACTTCGGGTGTTTGGTCATGGCGGTTAGTGAGGAGGCGTTCCCGATTTCTTTCTCCCACTCGTTAGCCAATCTACGAAACCGCTGTTTAACGTCTATAACGGGAGTAGCCACGGCGACCGCTGGGCCGATGCGGGAGCTGACAGAGTGACGAACGGAAGACCATCCACACCGTGTTTGCCCACGAGTCGCCAAATTGCGAGCATAATCTTTCTTGAGATCACGAATCAGAGACTCCTTGAGCACATACCCGTTGGCGCGAATGGCGACAGCGCGAGTTGTCTTATCATCCTGATAAGAATCCTCCGGCCACATGTGCTCTTCTACACAGGGGGGAGGGGGCGGTGGTGGTGTAAACATTCGCGTATTCTCCTGTGCTCTCTTATCGTTGTGGGTCTATGTAACGTATTTTCCCGGCTTCCAATACTCCCCTAAGACCCGTGACTTTATCGATTGCCCGCATTAGCACGCGCTGAAGTTCCACAATGTCATCTGAACCCATTGCGAGATACATTTCACTCAACTCTCCGCTCGCACCTTCGTGGTAGGTGAGTTTCAAAGTGTGCATAATGATTGCCCCCGAGGGTGGTCCTTTTACGCCGTTGTCGTATATGGGGCGGATGTCCGTCAGAATGCGAGCGGTACAAAAGTCGCGCTCGTACTCGCCGTGTAACAATATGGCCTTAGCAGTAACGCGCAGAGGAGCGATGTCCAATATCCGCAACAATCGTTGGCGGAAATCTGGTTCCTTCTCCGGTGGTAGTTCCTTGTTGAACTTGAAAGCGTCAGAAATATCGCCAACAAATTCCTCAAGCTCAACATCGTGGTATGCACGTACTGCGTACATTGCGTCAAGTGATTCCTTGACCAATTCAGCATCTCCGGGCGAGAGGCCTGGAAGAGAAGGAATGGAATCCGGCGAGCGTTCAAGTTCCACTAATAAAAGATTGAGGGTGCCGTCGGGCATATCGCGAACAAGCGACAATCCAGAGCGCGTGGTGGGCGTTAAATTAAGTGCTGGCAAAATATCTAGTCCTGAGTATGACTCTTGGCCGAAGTCCGACAGGACCACGTGTCAAGAGAAAATTATCACGGGCAGCGGAAAAACTGTGGAAAATCCTGTGGAATCAGCGTCTTGCGCACCCGTCCCGTCAACAGTTTACTACAATTGCTAGGGGGTTACGTTTTTTGTTGACACAAGATGTTGCGTTTTCCCAAATTTGAACCCTGTATAAGTGTATTTAGATGCACCTGCACTGTCAGGGCTGCATCACGTTTGCGTGAAAATGAAGCGGTGAGTCAACTATTATATTTATATTGTCGCCCTAATACGGCCCAATAATTCCCGCGATCGCCCGACTGGCTGGTACTTGTCCCGTTGAACCCTCCCGCGCCCCTCGATCCAACACATCCAGATACTTCAGACCCGACCCTGTGTTAAACAGCACGACCGTATCATCACTCGAGAAAAACCCGCTAACTCGCAGCTTTTGGTAGGCGACTAGCGAAGCCGCTCCTTCCGGCGCCGCGAAAATCCCTTCGACCTCGGCCCAGTGTCGCGTGGCTTGTAGTATCTCCTGGTCACTTGCAGCAAGCGCGAGCCCTCCACTCTTCTTCAGAATATCGAGAATCAAATAGTCTCCATACGGCTTCGGAACTCGCAGGCCCGCAGCCAAAGTAGACGCATGCGGCCACATTTCCGTCACCGAACGTCCTTCATCCCATGCTTTAACAATTGGCGCGCATCCCGCAGATTGCACGCTGATCATATTCGGGCGCTCGGGCCCAATAAATCCCAGCTCCTCCATCTCGCCGAACGCCTTCCACATCCCAAGCAAACCGACCCCCCCGCCCGTGGGGTAAATAATCCCTTGCGGAAGTTTCCATCCAAGTTGTTCCGCGACCTCGTATCCCATGGTCTTCTTGCCTTCCACGCGGTAAGGCTCTTTCGTGGTAGAGACGTCGAACCATCCTTCGCGCTTCCACCCCTCGCGCTCCTTCAATTCGGCAACTTTTCGGGCGCAGTCTGAGATCAGCCCGTCCACCAGCGTGACCTTCGCCCCGTAGTAATCGCACTCGATGCGGTTCGCGGCGGGAACGTCCTTTGGCATGAAGATGTGCGCTTCCATGCCGCCGCCGGCCGCGGCCACATAGGCAGCAAGGGCCGATGCCGCGTTTCCAGCGGAAGGAATCGCCAGCTTCTTGAGGCCGAAGTGTCGAGCCATCGTGACCGCCGCAGAGAGTCCCCGAGCCTTGAAAGAACTGGTGGGGTTCAGCCCTTCGTCCTTGATAAATACGTTGGGGAATTCGCGGCTCCGCAGCATCGGAGTGAAACCTTCTCCCAGAGAAACAGGAGTCGCTTCGGGAAGCACGGCGTCATATCGCCACATGGTGGGAGCGAGCGGAAGCAGCGACGCCGGAGAAAAAGTTTTCCTGATCGCAGCAAGATCGTACCGCGCATAGAGCACGCCGCCATCTCGCGGACAAACAGTTTGCGGCTGGTCTGCAGGAAGATGCTCGCCGCAGCGGGTACATTCAAGGTAAGTGGGACGCGACACGGAGAGAGTTTATCAGGGCGGAGCGCGCAATGGCAGGGACGGGGAACTGAACGCACACTTGCGCGCAAGCCCGACAAAAAAGCCGCCGATTGGGCATCGGCGGCTAATGGCTCAGGAATTCCAAGGGTTCTACTTAGAGCTGCTCCTGGTTGCGCGCTTCGAAGGCGGGATTATGCCTCTTTCCGGAAGTTCCTCCCCAAGCGGGTCCGAGAGATGGTGTAGCGGTTTGTCGCCCGCCGAAGACAACTGCGGACCGACCTTGGCCGCGGTCAATCCCTGCGCCGTGTAAATGGCCTCGTTGAAGGTTGAGCCAGACTTGGCTGCGGCTACCGCAAATACTCCATAGGGCACCCCCCCAGTGAAGGCCGTTGCAATGTAGTCCGCCACCATCAAGCCGTTCTGGGAGTTGGGCAGCCATGTGAGAGTCATCGGTCCGGCCAGACTTACTGGAGTATTCCATGTAGATCCGCCGTTGGCCGACGAAATGTAGCCCACGTAAAGCTGGCAGGTTGACTGGGTGCAACTGCTCTTCGGATAGTAGTAGTAGTGAACCCCAATATGAGCGGTGGATCCCGACGTCGTTGGGTCAATGCCAATTCCGGGAATGAAATGGTCCACCGTGCTGGTGGTGGCGTCGATTGGAATGCGCGTTACCGCGGACCAGGTTGTGCCATTCGTAGAGGTGCTGTAGACCAAATCGTTGGTGGAGCACCTGGAGCGGAAGCGGCAATCCTCCCACACGACATACACCTTGCCGGCGCCATCGACTGCGGCGGAGGGCAGCGGCCGGCTGCGAATGCCGCCCGCATCGGTGTGCCATTGAACGTTGGAGATTGAAACCAGCGCCGACCAGGATGCGCCTCCGTTGGTAGACGTGTAGGCAGACATCCCCGAGGTTTCAATCGGAACCACCACGGTGCCGTTGGGCAGCGCCAGCGGTGTCCCGCCCAGGCCGGTGCCTGCGCCGCTGATGGTTGTCGCGGCTGACCACGTCAGGCCTCCGTCGATGGAAGTGCTCATCTGAATCTGGTCCCCGTTGTCCGGATTGTCCCATTCCGCGTAGCAATTGCCGTAGAACGGACTCGTGGAAGTGCTGTCGCACGCGACCCAGTTCTTGTCGGAAGCGGTCACCATGGGACCGACAAGCACGGGATTGCTCCAAGTCATGCCGTCTGTTGACCGGCTTATCGCCACGCCGGGTGTAGTGGTGGTCTGGTTCAAGATAGGCAAGGTGGAGATTAACCACACGCCATGCTTGGCGTCATATGCTACGTTGGCATCGCTGGCTGCGGCGTAAGGTCCGCCGCCATTTCCGCTGGTCAGGCCGGGAAGAAATCCGTGTGTCCAGGTGGTGCCGCCGTTGGTTGAAGTAGCCCAGCCGATGGCCGTTGCGCCGCCGGGAGAAATGCGTCCCGTTTGAAACGCGGCAACCAGCGTCGTACCGTTTGCCAGTACGTGAGGCTCAACTTCCGTAGCATGCTGCCCCGGCCCTACGGTAAAGGGATCGGAACTGATCTGGGTTAAGCTGACCTGCGCGGACGCGGTAACTGCCGCGACGCAAAGGCTCAGCACGACCAGGCAGGCGAAAAGCGAAAGAGAGTGTAGTCGGCGGAAATTACAGAGAATACGGTTCATCAGATTTCTCCTCGGAATGTGGAAATTAGGTTTCCCAGGGTAAGTTCGCTGAATTGCAGGCGTGCGCGGACTGTAAGCGATCGGCGTGAAGCAGCTCGACGACAGCTTGCGTGACGAATTTTGGCACGGATCTGAGAGGCAGGCGGCGACGACTGCTAATTTTTACAAAATCCGAAGAAGTTGTGTGCAACCCAGGTTGTGGGTCAGTTTTGAAGAAGCAGCGTGCACTTCTCCCCGCCGGCGTCATCCTGAGCGTAGCCGCTTTTCAGGCGGAGCGAAGGACCTCCCGCTTGACCGGCCCGGCGCGCAAGCCAAATTGCACCACCACGGAAATTCCAAACCCTTAGGAAACTCAAAACCTAGGAAACTCAAAACCCTAGGAAACCCAACATAGATGCTTCTCGACGAAAACATCGGACCGTGAAGCATACAAAAAGAAACTAGAAAGAAAAAACAGTGGTGGGTCAGTTTGGCTTACGCGCTGGGCCGGTTGCGCGTGAGATCCCTCGCCCCGCTGGAGAAAACGCGGGACTTCGGGATGACGCCGACGGAGAGAAGTGCCGCTGCTTTTTCAAACTGACCCACTGCTGTAACCCACACAGCGCCGATCTTTTATCGGGGCACTGCGCTGACAAACTCCGGACAATTTCACTTACTGCTCTTGGCTGCTCGCTTCGAGGGCGGCGTTATGCCTTTCTCAGGACGCTCCTTCTCAATCTTGTCCGAGAGGTTATGCAGTGGCTTGTCGCCCGCGGCCGACAACTGCGGGCCAGCCTCCGCCACGGTGAGTCCCTGCGCGGTATACGTGGCTTCACTGAAGGTAGTACCGGACTTGGCTGTCGCTACCGCGAACGCTCCATGGGGCACACCGTTGTTGAAGCCGGTCGCAATGTAATCGCCAACCATCAATCCGTTCTGCGAATTCGGAAGCCACCCCAGCTGCATCGGTCCGGCGAGTTGGACAGGAGTGTTCCACGTAGAGCCGGCGTTGTGCGACGAAATGTAGCCGACGTAGAGCCGGCACGTCGTCTTCGTGCAACTGCTTTTTGGGTAGTAGTAAAAGTGCACCGCGACATGAGCGGTTGTGCCCGAAGTGGTTGGGTCAATGCTGACGCCCGGAATAAAGTGGTCAATTGTGCTGGTGGTCGCATCGATCGGAATGCGCGCGACCGCGGACCAGTGAACACCATCCGTAGAGGTGCTGTAAACCAAGTCGTTCGTCGAGCATTTGCTGCGGAAACGGCAATCTTCCCAAACGACATAAACCGTGCCGGCGCCGTCAACCGCTGCCGAGGGCAGCGGTCCACTGCGAATTCCGCCCGCGTCCGTGTGCGCCTGAATATTCGAAACGGTGACCGGTGCCGACCATGACGCGCCACCGTCCGTCGATGTGAACGCCGAGATCCCTGAAGTTTCAATCGGCACCACCACCGTCCCGTTAGGCTGTACCAGCGGCAGCCCGCCAATGCCAGTGGCTCTGTTCGTAGTAGTTGTAGCTGTTCCCCATGTCAGCCCACCGTCGCTTGAAGTGCTCATCAGAATCTGGTCGCCGATGTCAGGATTGTCCCACTCGACGTAGCAGTTCCCGTAGAACGGGCTAGTGGATGTGCTGTCGCAGACGATCCAGTTCTTATCCGAACTATTTACATTAGGAGTAACGCTCACCGGATCGCCCCAGGTGAAACCGCCGTCAGTCGATCGGCTGACTACCACCGCAGTCGTGGTGCCCGAGTTCACGATCGGCAACGAGGCGATCATCCATACGCCGTGCTTGGCGTCATAAGCCACAGCTGGATCGCTCGCCGCATTGTAAGGACCGCCGCCGTTTCCCTTAGTGAGTCCAGGCAGGAACCCGTGCGCCCAAGTATTGCCGCCGTCGGTAGAGGTTGCCCAACCAATCGCAGTCGCGCCCCCAGGAGCAATGCGTCCCGTCTGAAACGCCGCCACCAGCGTTGTGCCGTTTGCCAGCACGTGCGGCTCAACTTCCGTAGCGTGCTGCCCGGGCCCAACGGTAAAAGGATCGGAACTGATTTGGGTCAAGGTAACTTGTGCATAAGACGCTAGGCAAAGGCTCAGCATTGCTAGGGAAGCAAACAAGCAATGTGAGCTGCGGGCACCAGAGAGAAGGCGATTCATAGGTTTATCCTTAAGAGCAGAAAGTTACTACGGGGTGGGTTTGCTTACCGACAGGCCAATCGAGAACGGCAACAATCAACTATGTAACAGAGTAGATCTAGCGGGGTGAGCATACACGCCTGGCAATGTAAGTGTCAATCTGAATCGTACTTGGTGTGGGTCAGTTTGAAAGCAGCGTGTACTTCTCCCGTCGGCGTCATCCTGAGCGTAGCCGTTTTTCAGGCGGAGCAAGGATCTCCCGCGTAAACCGGGCCCGGCGCGCAAGCCAAATTGCATCACCACCGAAATTCAAAACCTTAGCAAACCCAACATAGATTGCTCATCCTTTAACTTATCCGAACGAAAACGATCGCTACTTCGTCGTGATACACGTCCTTCCAGCCGGCAGTCTCGGCCAGAATGCTCCCCAGCGCAGAGTCCTTGGGTACGACAATGCAGCGCACATCGTGGTCGCGGATAAACCCATCCCAACCCGGCTCCACATGCACCATCTTCAAATAGGACTTTAGAAAATCCTCGCCGTAGAAATCGTGGCGATCGTCGATCACCATTCGCCGGCCAGGGTACAGACGATAGATAAGATATCCGCCCCAATAGTCGGGCGCCAGCACCGGCCCTTGGATATCCTTCTCCTGCAGGTAGGTAACGGCCTTGACTGGAAATCGCTTCTCGCTGAAGTGTGCGTTCATCACCGGCGTCGCGCCAAGCCTTCCGCCATTCGCCGCAATGCCGCAAGCCAGCAATACGGCCGCGACCGGCCATAAGTGCCCGCGCAGACTACACTCAACCGTCTGCATTCGCTGCGCGAAATGGAACAATGAAAACCAACCCTGCCGCATCGTCCCAACTCGTTCCGCGAAGCTCAGGAACCACGACGACAGCCACGGTCCAATCGTCAGAATCAAAAGCAGCGATGCAATAGGAAGATTGCGCGACGCGTACAGCCCGGCGTACACCGCGAACAAGACCACTAGTCCCTGACTTGGCTCAGCCCTCACTTCTCTTTTCCTAATAGCCAGCGCAATCAACGTCAGCAACAATAGCCCTGCGAAACATTTCTCCGCGACTAGATGAAAATTCGGAGATTGAAACTCATCAATGTGATCCATGAGAAAACGATTCGTGAGATACCGGTAGACGTGAAGGTGCAAACTCCAACCGTAAGGATTCACAAACGTTGCCATCGCGCTCAGTAAGGCGATGAATGTCAGAGTCCGCACCTGTCCAGCAGCGCGGATCTTCTTCAGAACATCTTCGAAGCGCTCCGACGGCAACCGAAACCATTGCCACGCAGCGCTGATCCAGTAGATCCCGAGTAGAGCGAAACCGATGAGAAATCCTCCATGCAGGTTCACCCACAGCAACATCAGCGGCGGCAAGATCCACGGCAGCCTGGTTCGTCCGTGAGCCGTGCGCCCCCGACCGAACGACGACTCCAGAATCGAAAACCAGAGCACCGTCAGCAACCACGTCAGCACATGCGGCCGCGCCAGAAAATGAATCGCCGCCGCGGCCGCCGCGAGCAAAACCAGCGTCAACGCCACGAATATGTTTGTGCCCCGGCGCAGCAGCAAAACAAACGTCCATGCAAATACCGTCGCGATGATCAACGCTGCGAAAAGCACAACCCCGTTCAGCCCAGCGGCACTGTCAAGCCAGCCGACAATCGCGTCAAACAGCCACTCCCACGCGAACCATGCGTGCCCCACCATGCTCGAAGAAAATGGATCGACATGAGGAATGGCGTGCGTTGCCAGAATCAGTTGTCCCGTCCGAATATGCCATCCGATCCCGGCATCTCCCAGAAGCCGCTCCGACAAGTTTGTGAAGGCCAGCAAGCCTAGCATCGCAACAAAAATCAAGTCACCGACTGAGGGCAGGAGCCAGCGCTCCCAACCCAACGGCGAAAGCTGCTCATGCCCGGCTGAATTTGCGTCCTGTATAGAACTTGTGGAGCCGATTACCATCGCGCTGAATCTTATAGAGTGAAGCCTTGAACAGCAAGAATGAACACCAGCACATAAATAGAAAGAAATGACAAGCAAGAACCCACATCGCGTGGTGATCGTGGGTGCCGGTTTCGGCGGCCTGAACGCGGCTCAAACCTTGGCGCACGCTCCCGTCAAGCTCACGCTCATCGACCAGAAGAACTATCACACCTTCCAGCCGCTGCTTTATCAGGTAGCCACGGCCGGCCTGTCGCCGGGAGAAATTGCGGCGCCCATCCGGTCCATTCTTCGCCACAACAAGAATACTGAAGTGCTCATGGCGGAAGTGACCGGTTTTAATCTTGAACGTCGTGTCGTGCAAACGTCTGACCAGGAAATCCCCTACGACTCGCTCATCGTCGCGGCCGGCGCCAGCCACGCTTACTTCGGACATGATGAGTGGGAACCGTTTGCCCCCGGACTCAAAACCATCGAGGATGCGCTCGAAATCCGGCGGCGCGTTCTGTTGGCCTTCGAACTCGCGGAACGCTACGCATCGGCTGGCGAAAATGGTGATCTTCAGAAGAACACTCCCTTGAATTTTGTGGTCGTGGGTGCCGGACCCACCGGGGTTGAACTTGCCGGAACTCTGGCGGAAATCTGCCGCCACGCGCTCGCTCACGACTTCCGCGAGATCGATCCGCGGAGCACCCACATCCGTTTAATCGAAGGCGGGCCGACCGTTCTTCCTGCGTATCCGCCGGATCTCTCGCGCAGCGCCCAGCAACAACTGCAGCGCCTGGGCGTTGAAGTTCTCACCAATACGATGGTGACGAAAGTTGAGCCCGGCACGATTTATATGGGCAACACGAAGATGAGCGCGTCGGTCATCCTGTGGGCTGCAGGCGTGGCCGCGTCTCCGCTCGGCAAAAAGTTGGGCGTTCCCGTCGATCGTGCAGGGCGTGTGCTGGTGGAGCGTGATCTTAGCCTGCCCGGCCATCCCGAGGTTTTCGTCATCGGAGATCTCGCCGCGTTGAAAGATAAGTCTGGCAAGTTGCTGCCTGGCGTCGCGCCCGTCGCCATTCTCGAAGGCCGCTACGTGGGTAAGCTTATTAAGCGGGAAGCCGCGCTCCCTGAGAATTCCAATCCCGCACCCCGCAAGCCTTTTCACTACTTCGATAAAGGCAGCCTGGCGACGATTGGCCGCGCCGCGGCGGTGGCGCAATTCGGCAAAATTCACATCTCCGGATTTACTGCTTGGCTGGCATGGCTATTCGTTCACATTTTTTTTCTCATCGGCTTCCGCAACCGCCTGCTGGTTTTCATCCAGTGGGCGTGGTCGTATTTCACCTACGAACGCGGAGCTCGCCTGATTACCGGTAGCAGCAGCCTGCCCGGCTGGACGGACCATCACGCCGACACCGCCTCCGCCGAAACAGAAGAAATTGCTGCTGCAATTCGCAAATAAGAGTAAGAATATTGTTAGGCGTATCGCGGCCATATGCATCGCATTTCAATTTCGCGAATTCTTGTAGCCGTGCTCGCAGCCCTCTTCACGCTCTGCTGCGCCGCTTCGGGCGAAGTACTGAAGATCGTTGTCGACGACACGATTCAACCCATTACCGAGGAATACATTGCTCGCGCCATCGACGAAGCCGGCCGTCGCAACGATCAAGCTATATTGATCGAGATCAATACGCCCGGTGGCCTCGTCGAATCGACGCGTCAGATCATCGAGAAAATTACCGGATCGCAGGTTCCTGTCATTCTTTACGTCACGCCCAGCGGTAGCCGCGCTGCGTCCGCCGGATTTTTTATCCTCGAATCTGCCGACATCGCCGCCATGGCCCCCGGCACGAACACCGGCGCAGCCCATCCCGTCGCTCTCGGTGGCGGCAACCTTGACGATGTGATGAAACAGAAGATGGAAAACGACGCAGCAGCTCTGATGCGCTCCGTCGCAGCCAGGCGCGGCCGCAATGTCGAAGTCGCCGAGAGCACAGTGCGCCAATCCAAATCCTTTACCGAGCAAGAAGCCCTGTCGCAGCATCTCATCGACTACGTCGCTTCAAACCAGGACGATCTCTTCCGCCAAATGGATGGCAAGACTGTCAAACGCTTTAATGGACAAGAGGTCACACTAAAACTTACCGGCCAGCCGATCGTGCCTTTCGGCATGACTCTCAAAGAGCGTATCCTCGGCTATTTGATGGACCCGAACATCGCCTTCATATTTCTCGCCATCGGCGCTCTCGCGCTCTATGCCGAGTTCAATCATCCCGGCGCCGTTATTCCTGGAACCGTCGGCATCGTCTTTATTCTGATCGCCGCCTTCGCGCTGAATCTTCTACCCACGCGCTTCGCCGCGCTGGTGCTCATTCTGGGCGCGTTCGCGCTCTTCGCCGCCGAAGCAAAATTCGCCAGCCACGGCGTCCTCACCGTCGGCGGCATCGCGCTGCTTACTCTTGGGGGATTACTGCTGGTCGATTCGCCAATCCCGGAAATGCGGGTTCACCTGCTCACCGCGCTTGCGGTAAGCGTTCCGCTCGGCTTCATCACCGCATTCCTGATGAGCATCGCTCTCAAAGCTCGAAGAAACAAAGTAGTCTCCGGCGCGCAAGGCTTGATCGGCGAAGTCGGCGTTGCCCAGACCTCGCTCTCTCCACGCGGAAAAATATTCGTGCATGGCGAACTCTGGGATGCGGTCTCTTCCGCCGATTTGTCCGCTGGAGAATCGGTAATCGTCCGCCGCGTCGACGGACTCTTGCTTCAGGTCGAACCGGCAGCCGCAACTCGCCCAGCGCCCGCCCCTGCCGTTTCTTGATTTGTTCCTAAGAATCCCTCCCGGATCGACCCGCGCACCAGCCCAAGCAACTGTGCCGCCCCCGAATTCCTCTCCCATCCTCGATCCCACGCGTTACAATCCGCGGTGGGAGCATTATTGGCTTCCTTTTTGGGGGCACACATGGAAGTTCTCGGGATCGGATTTTTTGGCATCGCGGGCATTATCGTCGCGCTCTACGCGCTGAGCTCCATCAAGATTCTTGCGGAGTACGAACGCGGTGTCATCTTTCGCCTCGGCCGCCTTCTAAGCGCCGCAAAAGGCCCTGGCGTGATTTTGGTTTTTAGTCCAATCGATCGCATGGTGCGCGTCTCGCTGCGACAGGAAGCGCTTGAAGTTCCTCCGCAAGACATCATCACTCGCGACAACGTCACCCTCAAAGTGAACGCAGTAATTTTTCTGCGCGTAATCGATCCCAGCAAGGCCGTGGTCGAAGTTTCCAATTACGTTTATCAGACCTCGCAGTTCGCCCAAACCACGCTGCGCTCTGTGCTCGGCGAGCAGGAACTCGATGAACTTCTCGCTCATCGCGAAAAAATTAATCTGCGGCTGCAGAGCATCCTAGACCAGCACACTTCCCCCTGGGGAGTGAAAGTAACCAACGTAGAAGTGAAGCAAGTTGACATGCCGGAGTCGATGCTGCGCGCCATGGCCAAGCAAGCCGAGGCCGAGCGTGAAAAGCGTTCCAAGATCATTCATGCCGAGGGCGAGTTCTCCGCGGCGCAACGCCTGGTGGACGCGGCGCATCTGCTGGCCACCGAGCCGGTCAGCGTGCAACTTCGCTACCTGCAGACGTTGACGGAAATCGGCGTCGAAAAAAATACCACCGTCATCTTTCCGGTGCCGATCGACTTTTTCGCCGGATTGCAGAAGTTGTTGGGCAAAGATGCTGGCGGTGGTGACACTGCGCCTCCTCCAGTCAAGGCGGCGTAATTCAAACAGGGAACTTTCATGGCTGCGTCACAAGACACTGAAATCACGCTGGGCACCGCAAGGTTGTTGTCTCTGTTCTTCGGGTTGGTAATCGTGTGCGCGGTTTTCTTCGCTCTGGGCTACACGCTCGGCCGTAAATCAGACGTGGGCATCGCATCGGCCGCAGGCACGCTTCCTCTGCCAGGTGCGTCGAGCGCCGCCAAGCCCGCCGGCTCCGCAGCCTCCGCTCCGATGACGTTCTACAAAAACGTCGAGCAGAAGGACGCTAACCCACAATTGACTCCGGCGCCGGAGGCGACTTCTTCGGCCGCGCAAGCGGTCGGAACTTCTTCAAACTCCGCAACCCCAGCACAGTCTCAATCTGCCAACCCGCCCGATCCCATCGGCACCGTTCCGACTGCCGGCTACTTCGTGCAGGTCGCTGCGGTCACCAAGCAGGAGGATGCCGACGCGCTGGTCGATGCCTTGAAGAAGAAAGAGTATCCCGCGTTCTCCAGCAACTCTGCGGTCGACAAATATTTTCGCGTCCAGGTCGGCCCGTTTGCCGATATCAAGGACGCGGAATCCATGCGCTCGCGCCTCATCAATGACGGCTATAACCCGATCCTAAAAAAATAGATCCGAAAAAATAAGCTTCGAAAAAATAAGGTCCGAATGAAGCTCGACCCTCTGCTGAACCGCCGGGTAATTTTCAAATTGCACGGCATGGATCCTCTCGACTCCACCATCATCAAGAAAGACGAAGCCGGTTATTGGATTCGCGGGGGCGCGCTCGCCGGTCAACTCGATCAATCCAACTGCTCGGTGCGCGATAATGACGTGCGCTACCTTGAGTTCACTCGGATCGAATGGCTGCGAGCGACACGGCAGCGTCCTGCGTCGTCCTGAGTAGGTATTTTCTTGCGACGCCAGAAATCCTACTCCTGGCTTGCTTCTTTCGATCCTGCATATTGACAAGCGTCAATTTAATAGTTATTCCTAATCCCATCGCATGACCACGTCCGCAACGTCGCTCGACCGCCGACTCGCTGCCATCTCCGATCCCACGCGCCGCCGCATCCTGGCCGCGCTTAAGCCGCGCGGCGTCGTTTCGGCAAGCGCACCGCCCGTCGCGAAAATCACCGGCCTCTGTGCGGGAGACATCGAAGAGCGCGTTCGCCTGTCGCAGCCGACTATCTCTCACCACATGGCAATTCTTACCAGGGTCGGCCTGGTCGAAGCCATGAAGCAGGGCCAGTGGCGTTGGTATCGCCGTAACGAAAAAGCTCTGCGCCTATTAATAAAGACGCTCCGCGCAGAATTGTGACTGAGATTCGTGGCTTGATCCAGATTAAAAAAATTACAGATCAGAATGTCTAAAATCTCTTGAATCAATTACTTGAAGGATTCGCGGTCTGTGTCGAATCTCGTAAAATATTGTTTCCAAAGATTTTACGATGAAAATCCCTGCAATCAATGGCTTAGCGGTGATACATAGCTGGTTCGGGACAAAATACGAGTTGCACTGCGTCCGCATTGGTTATGATCGCGTGAAAGGGCTGGGCGAGGCAAGGACAGATGTCACAGGGGGAGTGTGGAAGGGAGCGGCTGCGTTAGCAGAACTCTTATGCAGCGGCGTGAGCCTTTGACTTCTTGAGCTTCACTTCGGCTTCGGCGCTTGAGGCGCGCCTTGGCAGCGTCAGGCTATTACCGGACAATCTTGTTACTTGTATACGGCCCGTTCGTATGTTTATCACGATAGCGTTCGGGGGGGCTTTCAGTGGTTCCGGGCGGACAGCAGCCGCGCTACTGCGTCGTCAACTTCCCCTTTCATGCTACCTCTGAATTCTGCGCTTAGGACGCTTCCGTGTGGTCGCGCGATGTCGGTCAGCACAGTTTCCAGATATTCTAGTAGCCGGTTAGCCAGAGCTGGGTGCATAGAAACTTCTAGCCCGGTTTGCATATGCTGAGAGACGTGGTTCAGTGGAGGGTCGAACAGGTACGCCCCTCCGACTCGATTTGAGCGATCGTTTGGCAGGCCGTCGACGATATCCGCCCCTCCCGTAATCGTCGTCGTGACGTAAAGCTGGAGCGGCCCGTAAAATCGCGCCGCGCGCTCATAGAAGAGGGATGCGACGGACAAAAAGTCGAGCAGGTATCTACAAAAATGCTCGGGGACGAACATCGGCCCGTGGTTCGTTCGTATGGCAGGATAGGAGACGAAGCCGACAGGCCCGAATGCTGATAGGGCAAATCGCTGCTCTCGATATGGCCCGCCTGAGACTCGAAAGGCCGTCGCATCCGGAGACCGGATTGATGGTATATCGCCCGAAGTGCCTTGGCTGTCGCCGACGCATTTC
>Ga0210405_10003842_pt1 | contig 14430 bp, 14 predicted proteins | sample IncBWH11MmetaG_FD_155492 | JGI IMG/M metagenome (GOLD analysis project Ga0210405, IMG submission 155492) | Forest soil microbial communities from Barre Woods Harvard Forest LTER site, Petersham, Massachusetts, United States - Inc-BW-H-11-M | ecosystem: Environmental > Terrestrial > Soil >... | reverse complement strand
GACAGCCATCTACGCGGCAGCCGGCTTTATGCCGATACGGGCAGAGATGCGGGCGAGCTCGGCGTCATCTGAAACGCCTTGGAAGTCGTAACGAGGCGTATAAGGCTGCTCCAGGCGGGTGACTTCCTCGTCCGTCAGATCGATCGCCAGCGAGGCAACGGCGTCGTCAATGTGGGACGCCTTGCTCGCACCCACGATAGGCGCAACGACGACGGGGTTCTTGCGAAGCCATGCCAGTGCGATTTGGGCGCGGCTAACGTTCCTCGACTGAGCGATGGCGGCGACGGCATCGATGATGGCCCGATCGCTCGCTTCGTTCGTGTAGAGCATCTTAGCGAAAGGATCGGTCTCGGACCGTTTCGTTGTTTGATCCGGGCTACGGGTCAAGCGGCCACGCGCGAGCGGGCTCCAGACAATCGTTCCGACTCCTTCGTCGGCGCAGAGCGGCAGCATCTCCCGCTCCTCCTCGCGGGCGAGAAGATTGTAATGGTCCTGCATCGAGACGAACCGAACCCATCCATGCCGGCGTTGAAGGTGCAAAACCTTGCCGAACTCCCAGGCGTGCATCGAAGAGGCTCCGATGTAGCGAGCCTTGCCGGCCTTCACCACGTCGTGGAGGGCTTGGAGCGTCTCCTCGATCGGCGTCGCCTGGTCCATGCGATGGATTTGGTAGAGGTCCACATAGTCGGTGCCGAGGCGCCACAGGCTATGGTCGATCTCGGCCAGGATGGCCTTGCGAGACAGGCCGGCGCCGTTCGGACCAGCGCGCATTGGGTGACGCACTTTGGTAGCGATTACGATATCATCGCGGTTGGCGAAGTCCTTGAGCGCACGGCCAAGAATTTCCTCGCTCGATCCTTGCGAATACATGTTTGCCGTGTCGAAGAAGTTAATGCCGGCGTCCAGCGCGCGCTTGATGAGCGGTCGGCTTGCCTCCTCATCCAGCGACCAGACCGGGTGGCCGCGGTTGGGATCGCCGTAGGTCATCGCGCCGATGGCGATGGGTGAAACGTCGAGACCGGTGCTGCCGAGCTTGACATATCGCATAGAAAAAGCTCCTCTACAATAGAAGTGGAGAACTCTCCACTTTAAGATTACCGGAGAACTCTCCGTTTAGTCAAGAGTGCGATGAAGAGGACGCAGCCAATGGATGCACCACGGCGGGCAGACGCACAGCAAAACCGGGAGCGCATTCTCCAGATTGCCCGCGACGCGCTTGCCGCATCGCCAGACGCTTCGCTGAATTCAATCGCGAAGGCGGCCGGCGTCGGCCCTGGCACGCTTTACCGGCATTTCCCGAGTCGCGAAGCCCTTGTATTAGCCCTGTACCGGCACGAAATTCAGCAGCTCGTTGACCTAGCTCCTGCTTTGGTCGCCCAGCACCCGCCACTGACAGCCTTGCGCCTATGGTTCGAGCGTCTTGCACACTACGGCAGGATCAAACACGGTCTGGCTCACGTCCTACACGCAGCCATGAACGAGGGGGTTCTTCGTGAGACCTACGGGCCGATGGTTGGTGCGATTGACCTGCTACTGCGGGCCTGCGAGGCATCTGGCAGCATCCGCAAAGGTATCGATGCCGAGGATGTGCTGCTGCTGATGGGCTTCCTGTGGCGCATCGAACCCGGCCGCGACGGCGAAGTACGGGCTAAACGACTCCTAGCTCTCGTCATGATCGGCCTGCAACGCGAACGACAGCCGCGCGGCCGATAACCTGGCTGTCCGTGTTCCTTACCAAGCTCGATGTGCCTTCTTACTTTTTGCAAGCTGCCGCCTTATAATCGGGCTTCAGGCCTTGGTGAATAGAAGCGTTCACAGTTCCATGACCAAATCCAAATATGCAATTTTCGCCCCCCAGAATCCGTTCCTTGACATTGTGCTGGTAGGACAGACCGGGCTCGTCGACGGCAAGCACTTCTTCGACACGATTGCGGATGATGCCTTTTTTGATTTCCGCTACGACTTTCCCGGTTGGCCCCGGACAATTCGCGGGCGAGCCGCTCTGATGGATCAGTTTTCGGGATACGGCAAATCCATAAAGCTTCACTCGGCCGATGGGCTTGTTGTGCACCGCTCTCAGGACAATCGCGTCGTGATCCTCGAATACGACGCGCACAGCAAGATTCTCGCAACCGGGGTGCCCTATGACAACAGGTTCATCCCGGTCATCACGATCGAGAAGAGGAAAGTCGTGCATTGGAGGGATTACATGGATTCTCTGGCCGCGTGGACGGCATTGAACGGCAAGGCGGTTCCAGCCCCTCGCGCATAACGCAGCGCGAAAGCGCGGCCGGTGCGTCTTACTTCGCATCGAACTTGGACCGCGTTTGGTTCACCAGCTCCAAGTTGGTCGCGACCCAATCTAGCCGCGGCGCGACGAAGCGCTGCCTCGTGTGGCGGGCTGCGCCCGACCACGCGTCAGAAAAACAAATCACTGGATCACGGCATCAGCCGGAAGTGAATGGCTGCTGATCACGGCCACGCCTATTGGCAGCGGCCCGCTGTTAGAATGCGGATAGAATCCCGACAAGGGGAAGGCTAATGAACAAGAGCCGCATGAAGAAGAACGCCTGGAGCCACGTCCGGCTGAGGCCGGTCGCAAAGCGATTCCATGGTGCCGACGGGCCGCAACTGCCGCCCGTTGATGACGACTGGCTGGTCCATCGCTTCTACGTCCCCCGCCGTTAACCCATTCTTAACCACTCCCGGCGCATATTTTTCATAAGTCAACGCCGGTCCAGGATTCGACCAGCAACCCAAGAGAAACGCCGTGACTGAGTCGCCCTCGCCGGATCTCGCCGATGCTGTAGGGTAGGAAGAACTTGATATTAAGAGGCTTCAAAGCCGCCTTATAGAACGCCAACGAACGTTCGACATTGCTGACAGTCAGAATCATGTCGTCGAGCATTTGTTCTCCTTCAAATCACAAGGGTTTCGACGGCCTGTTCACCATTGGAGGCTGTCGCGCTGAATCTGAAGTCATCTCATGGACGGCCCCGCTGGTGACAGGAAACGAATACGGGTGGGTGATTTGGTCAGGCTACCGTTCCAATTTGCGGCACCAAGGATAGCTCAAAGCGTCCCAGCCAAAGCTCTCAGTGACTTGCGCGCATTCCGGCCAATCTTCGCGTGGGGCAGTCTCCAGTGGCGTGGCGTATCCCGGATAAGCCATGCTGATCAGGGCGTCGTCGCTCGTTTTGAGAACTAGCCGGACGTTCAGGATCGTAGCGCCGTCGCTCCGCACGGTCTGCCAGTCGCTACTCCCGTCCAGAACCTCCCCGGAAAGCCGGTCCCCTTCGAACGCACCTCCGTAGACGACGCCGACCCGACGGAATCCGCGAGGCGTGGCATTAAGGATCTGGAGCCTGCTGACGTCGAGGTGCATGACGAAGAGCGGCCGCGTTCGGACGCTCCTCAAGACCTCATGCAGGTTGTCACTCAGGCTCACCGTCATTGCTCCCAGTAACCATTGCGCTGATAAAGGTTATTCGTTATCCCCCTTTCCAGGAGCCAGCGCTGGGAACAGAAGACGATCCGCCACGGGAACAATCGATGCCTTCTGTATGGTCCAGGTCAGGAATTGGTTCGCCTGTTCGACAAACAGCTCTGGGTATTGATAGAACGAGCCGTGGTTAGCGTCTGGATAAATGATTAGCTCGGCGTGCGGCATCAGCTGCATCGTGTAGGAGTTCAGTGTGGGGATAATGATGTCGTTGCTTCCCTGCACAATTAATGTTGGCTGTCGAACACTCTTCAGATACTGGCGGCCACTTTCACCGTAAGCGATATATTTGCCAATTGCTGCCCCCTGAGCCGCCATCCCCTGCGCGCTCATCTCTGGATCCCGGTTCGCCTTGCGAAGCTGTTTACGCTTCAATTGGGGATATTGGCTGCATCTTTCAATGCGATGACCCAAGATCTTGAAAGCTTGCGGGAAGAGGAAAAGGAACGTGCTGCCCTCGAACGAGACATAGCATTAGCCCACGAGGCACAGCAACACCTATATCCTCGTGCCGCGCCGGCCCCGTCCACGGCGAGCGTTTGGGGGGGTAACGGCGCCTGCTCGTATCATGAGTGGCGACCTTTATGATTTCTTGTCCTTCAGCAACACCGAAGTTGGCTTACTATGCGCGGATGTGAGCGGGAAGGGCATGTCGGCGGCGTTGATGATGGCGAATCTGCAGGCGGTAGCGCATGGGCGGTTACTCGGCCGCATCATCAATGGTCGTCCCGCGCCCGATGCATTTGTCACCGCCCTCAACCGGGATATTCGAGGCCGCTTTGGCGATAATCGATACGCGACCATGTTCTACGGAGAGTTTGACTCCCGCACCAGCGTACTGCGGTACGTTAGCGCCGGTCACTGTTCGCCTATCTTCATTTCTGAAGCAGGCAAAGCGACGATCCTTCCGGGAGGTGATCTGCCGGTGGGGTTGTTTGCCGAAGCAGAATATCAGGAACGTCGAGTTACTGTGTCTAGGGGTTGTGCAATCGTTGTTTACACCGACGGAGTGACAGATGCGCTTAATTCACACGGCGAGGCTTTCGGAGAGGAAAGGATCAGGAGATGCCTCACGTCGTTGCCAAAAGGAGCAAACGCAGAGGCGATCTGTGTGCAACTCGCTGGGAGAGTTAACGAGTGGGCAGCAGGAGTGGAGCAATTTGACGACACCACTATCCTCGACTATCCGTCGCTGACCTGGCTATCTCTCGCACGGCAACCTTGCCGTGACGCACCTTGCCGGCTAGGCAGGTGTGAGAGTGCCAACGAACTGTTGAGTCGGCCTCGTCCACCGATCCCGTCCGGACGGACTATACGGAAGTTGAGCGGGCGATGCACGGTGCGGGATAACCCGGAAGCGTCACGTTGCCCTCAAAGGCGAGGGCCGTACACGGACTTCTTGGCTAGAACCGGCATCAAGCGACTTGACTTGTGAACGCCAGTTGCTAACTATTTGAAATTAGGCAGGTTGTGATTACCGATCGTCCTGAAAGTGAAGGAATTCCGGTTTTATGAGGAATGAGCGATCACTCAGGACCGGGCAGTTTTAGCGGGTGTTTTGAACCGGTATACGTTAATCTTCAAACGCCTGATTTTAGAATCGAGGGTGCGCGAGAGCAGGCCGAGTTTGGCGGCCGCGCCCGATGGTCCGGAGATTCGGCCCTGAGTCGCCGCAAGCGCGGCTTCAATCATCTCCTTTTCCTGCTTCACAAGGGTGCCGTTTAGCGTGCCTCCGCGTTTTGCGCTCGCCGGCAGTTCCCGCCTTAGCCAGGTTTCATCCACAGTGAACGTTTCACCCTCGCTGAGGATCACCGCACGCTCGATCACATTTTGCAGCTCACGAACGTTGCCCGGCCAGCCGTACGCCTGAAACACTTTTAAAGATTTCCTGTCGATCGTTCTGAACTTCTTGCCGGCCTTTTTGCCGAAGCGATCGATGAAGTACTGAACTAGCAAGGGGATGTCAGCAACGCGTTCGCGAAGAGGTGGCACCTCGACAGGTACGACGTTGAGCCGGTACAGGAGATCTTCCCGGAATCGTCCTTCGGCGACAAGGGCGTTCAGATCACGATGAGTTGCCGCCAGAACTCTAACGTCAACGGGAATGGAATTGTTTCCGCCGACGCGTTGGATTTCACGCTCCTGCAACACCCGCAGTAGTGCGATCTGAATCTCTCCTGGCAGGTCGCCGATTTCATCCAGAAAAATTGTGCCGCCATTCGCCGATTCAAAACGGCCCAGGCGTCTTTGGGTGGCGCCGGTAAAGGCGCCTTTCTCGTGTCCAAAAAGCTCGGACGCGATCAGTGAGGGCGGTATAGCTGCGCAGTTCACACCGATGAACACTCGGTCTGCGCGCTTGGACCGTTTGTGGATCGCACGCGCAATCAACTCTTTTCCTGTGCCGGTTTCACCAAAAATGAGAACTGTGGAGTCGGAAGACGCGACCTTAGAAACCCGGTGTAGCACCTTCCCAAGCACCTCTGAAGAGCCGACGATGTCCTCGAACATCGAGTCACGATCGATCTGTTCTCGCAATGCCAGATTTTCATTCCGCGTTCTTTCTTCCGCTCGAACGCGGTCATCAATGTCCGTCCCCGTTGCGTACCAGCGGGTCAGTTGCCCCTGCTCATTTCGGAAGGGATTGTAGCGAATCAGGAACCAACGGTACGCGCCGTCTTTGCGGCGTGCTCGTAGCTCCGCTTCAAATGGAACCCCGCGACCGAGAGCAGCTTTCCGTTCATCACGAAATCTCTCCAGATCGTCCGAGAGAAACAATCGTTCGCGAAACCGGGGAGCCGGCACGTCTTCAGCCGTTAAGCCTGCATAATCCAACGTCGCCTGGTTCGCGTATAGGGGAGCGCCGGAAGGATCTAGCACCACAATTGCCTGCGGTATGGCATCGGTAATCCGCCGAAGCTCCTTTTCGTCCTCGCGCAGTTTCTCCTGCGTTTGTTTGAGAACGTGAATGTCGGTGCTGGTTCCGTACCACCTCAAAAGCCGTCCACGTTCGTCGCGAAAAGGCTCCACTCGAATTAGAAACCATCGATAGACACCATCGTGACGACGAAGCCGGGCTTCTATCTCACCCGACTCGCCGGACGCCAACAACTCTCGCCACTTCTTCATCATTGGCGGTACGTCCTCTGGGTGGAACGCGGCTTGCCAGCCCCAGCCGGTTGACTCTTCGTGGGAAGAGCCTGTGTATTCATGCCAACGTTTGTTCAGGAACTCGTTTGGGCCATCGGGAGTATTGCACCACGCGAGTGTAGGAATGGTGTCAATCACCCGGCGAAGATTGGTTTCCGAGTTCCGGATCGTCTCTAACGCGAATCTGAGAGATTCCTGGGATCGTTGGCGTTCAATCGCGATGCGAGCGATGTGTCCAGCGGCCTCGATCAATTCCAGATCTCGATCATTCGGAGTCCGCGGCTGTGAATACGCTATGCAGAAGGTGCCGAGAACTTCACCGTTTGAAATCAGAGGTTCGGACCAGGCCGCACGGAGTCCATGATCCAGAACCAGCCGTCTGGCAGCCACACCCCGATTATCAGAAGGCCAGCGCGGATCTTCCGAAATATCGGAAATGATCACCCGCTTTCTTGTAAAGGCCGCCGTGCCGCAAGAGCCCGCGTTGGGGCCGATCGGCCAGGGTGTAAAAGCGGCAGTTATTTCGGGCGGGACATGAGGACCGGGGAACGGCATGAGCTGATCGCCACCTCGATCCATCATCATAACCAGCGAGATTGCAAGCGCGTGTTCATCGATGGAAGCACATAATTGCTTCAAGACCTCGGAGAGGCTTGCCCCATCGGCAATCATCTCCAGCGCTCGCTTCTCCGCTACGCGAAGCAATTCCTTTTGCTTGCTGTCTTCGATGTGAATGCCGGTTCCGAACCACCGCACAACTGCGCCCGTTTCATCGCGCAGTGGCGCGCGACCGACAAGAAACCAATGGAAGACGCCGTCAGAGCGCCGCAATCGGACCTCGCACTCGCGCCCCTCCTGAATGTCGCGCGCTCCCCAAGAGTTTAGTAACTCTGCGATATCTTCCACATGAACTGCGGTCTTCCATCCCCAGCCATGAGACTCTTCAGGAGAAAGGCCTGTGTAGTCGAGCCATCTTCGATTGACGAGTTCGACAGAGCCATCCGGCTGACTCGACCACGCCATTGCAGGAATGGCGTCGATCACGAGTTGAGCGTCCAGCGCTGGCGCCACGCGTGATGAACTGTCGGCTGTAGATGCCATTTCTTGATTATAAGCCCATTACCGTTCCTCATAAAACCGGAATTCCGTAAATTTCAGGACACTAGGCAATCACAACAGTACTGTTTTCAACTAGTTAGCCATGGCATCCGCATTGCAGCGACAATCGCAGTCGGGCGCGAAATCGATGACGCTAAGGATTGACCGGGCCCAGGAGCGCGTTCTGCTCAGTGGCGATTTTCGATCTGAGCACGTGCATCAGGTAAAGGCGGAGCTGGACCGGTACCGATCACCAGTCGCTTCGGAATTAGAAGAAGTGGGGCTCGTTGATGTCGAGGCGATTCGCTTTCTGAATTCGTGCGGGGCGGCGGGAGTTTCCGTACTACACGGCTCCGTCTATATCAGGACGTGGATGCCGCAGGAACACGAGCGGCCCGGAGGAACGGCCGAAAGGGAGAAAAGGACGGTAGGTAAACGCTTCGATTGGCTGCGGGCGTCGATTCGAATCAATGCCTCGCTCGTAGTTCTGTTATGGATGGTATATCAACCGATGCTGGCTCAGTCCCAGCAGCCGGTGACGCCGAGTAACGGCGCGAGGGGGGCGGAACTAGTTCGACTTCCACTGACTTTGCGCGAAGCTGTACAACTGGCGCTCAAGCAGAATCCGCGGGAAATCATAGTCCGTATTGAAGTTGAACAACGCGAGCGGCTGAGCGACGAAGCTTTGGCAAAGTTGCTCCCTCAAGTCGCAATCGACAGTACCGCATCGGTAAAACGGTTCAACGGGCAGAGTATCACCGGGGGGCCTGTGCCCGCCCAATACGGGCCATTTCAGGTATTGAATTTTGGCGGGGAGTTCTCGCAAAGCCTGGTCGATCTACCCCTTATCCGCCGATTGCAGTCGAGCAGACAAGACATCGTTACCGCGAAATATGAGAGGAATAGCACCCGAGAGGATATTGTTTCCACAGTCGTAACGCGTTATCTCTTCGTCCAGCGAGCCAAGGCCACGCTAGGGGCGGCACAAGCGCAACGCGAACTGGCGCAGAGGCTCTTCGATCAAGCCGCACAGCTGGAAAAGAATGGAATCGGAACTGGCCTCGATACTTTGCGCGCAAACGTGGAATTGCAGAACGAATTGCAGCGAGAGATCGACGCTTCGTCCTCTGTTCAAACCGCTTCTTACGCCCTGGCATATGTCCTCAGCCTAAAGCCAGACCAAGAAGTCGAAGCGATCGATTCAATGAAATACGATCAGCCCCCGGCGCTTGACGAAAAATCGCTGATCCAGACGGCATATCAGCAACGTCCCGAATTGCTTGCAATTGCTTCGGCACAACGTTCAGCACTTATCGAGACAAAGGGTGTACGCGAGCAGCGGTTGCCATCGGTAACATTCGAAGGCTCATATTTTGAGCAGGGTCGCATCTTCGGTGATTCCATTCCGGCTTACACGTACACTGGCACGCTACACCTCCCGCTTTGGACGAGCGGCCGAATCTCTGCCGAATTCGCTGGGGCCAGGCTTCAGGAGCAACGGCTTGCCGAGCAGAGGCGCGACACAGCGAACTCCGTGCTGCAGCAGGTGCGGACCGCAATCGAGCAGTTGCGGGCATCGAGTGGCGCTGTCACGGTAGCAAACGACGCTCTCGATCTCGCGAGGCAGGAGGTTGCTCGGGCGGAGCGCCGTTTCGCGGCGGGTGTGTCCACCAATATTGATGTCGTCACAGCACAAGATCAATTGGCTCGCGCCAGCAATAACCAGATTGAAGCCCTCTATCGGTACAACCAATCCCGGGTGGACCTTGCGCGGGCAACAGGCGATGTTGAGAACATTTACGCGCATTAATGGAGGAGCAATGGACCCTGCGGAAGCGAAGGAAGCGGAAGCACCCGTGCAAGCATCTGTTCTTCCTGTTGTGCGTGACTGGAAGCGTATCTCGATTGCCTCCGGCGCGTCCTTCATTGCCTTGGCGCTCGTATTCTGGTTCCTCTTTGGGAATGGCCTTACTACGGACGACGCGCAGGTCGACGGATATATAACGACCGTTTCACCGCGGGTCTCCGGCGACGTAGTCGAGCTTCGGGTCAAGGACAATCAGGAGGTACAGGCAGGCGACCCGCTTGTCGACATTGATCCGCGTGATTATCAAGCCGCCTATGACCAAGCGAAGGCGGCGTATGACGTAGCGGTGGCGGAAGCGCAATCCGCGAAAGTCAACATCTCACTGACCCGCGATACCACAGCTTCGACAATGGAAAGCTCGGCTGATGAGAGCCTGGTCTCTCAAGCTGATTTGATACGCTCGCGCACGGTGTACCAGCAATCCGCGACGGCTTTGCTGGATGCCGCAAAGGCAAATCTGGATGCGAAGCTCGCCACCAACGAGCGCGCCCAAGCGGATCTAAAGCGTTATCGCCCCCTACTGGTGTCGAACGATGTGTCGCATTTTCAATTCGACGCTGTCGAGGCTGCGGCGCGGGTGGCAAAGAGCGAGTTCCTCGCGGCCGAGCAACAGGTACTTAGCGCCCAGGATGAAGTCGACATCGCGAAAGCCCAGGCAACGGCGGCTGAGCATCAGTTGAGCCGTTCTGAAGCGGAGTTGAGGCGAAGTAAAGCCCAACTCAAGCTTGTGCCTATCCGAGAAGCGCAATACCAATCGGCACTCGCAACTATCGAGCGCGCCCATGCCACGGAAGAAGGGGCTGCGCTGCAATTGAGTTATACACATGTCGTTGCTCCTGTTTCCGGCCGGGTTACGCAGCGTACGGTTGAGGTCGGCCAGTATGTTAGTCCCGGACAACTCCTGATGACGCTGGTGCCATTGGACCGTGTCTACATCACGGCCAACTTCAAAGAGACACAGCTAGCTCCCGTCCGTCCCGGCCAACGCGCGACGATCTATGCGGACACGTATGGCGCACAAAAGTTTGAAGGAACTGTCGACTCGATCGCTGGCGCTACGGGCTCGCGGCAGGCGCTTCTTCCTCCGCAAAACGCTACCGGAAACTTTGTAAAAGTTGTTCAGCGCATTCCCGTGAAGATCTTGATTCAACGCACGCCCCAGACGGCCGCGGTACTTCGGCCAGGTATGAATGTGGAGGTGACCATTCATGTTCATTAGTCGACCTCTGCCTGCCGGACATCCGATGATCAACGCTGAACTTCTGGAAAGGGCCAACCGTTTTCAATCCGCCCTTCACGAAAGGCTCAAGGCGCTTTCTCCGTTTACGAAAGTCATGATCGTAATTGGCCTTGGCTTGGCAACGTGTATGGAGGTTGGCACCGCCACGGCCGTCAATGTGATCCTGCCGGATATGCAGGGCAATGTTGGCGCAACTACCGATCAAATCAGTTGGACCATCACAATCTATAGCACCGCGTTTCTGTGCTCATTGCCGCTAAGTCCTTGGCTAGCGAGACGGTTTGGTCACCGCGATCATATCCTCCTGTCGATCGCCCTCCATGCCCTCGGAGCGTTGGGCTGCTTCCTGTCCCATGACTTATGGATGTTACTTTTCTCCCGCGTGATTATGGGCATTGGCGGCGGCGGCCTTCTGGTTCGCAGCCTGGTCACCATCTATCAACTGGTTCAGGGTAAATCGCGCGGGAAATCTTTTCTCTTATTTGCTACGGTGCTACAGAGCTTCAGGGCGTTGATGCCGGTGATTTTCGGATTGCTAACAGATTGGATTACATGGAACACGGCTTTTCTTATTGTGATCCCGATAGGCATGGCGTCAGCAATACTGATCTACGTTTTCATCCCCCGTGGAATAGACTTTGAAGCTGAGCCGCCTCCCCCGGACTTCGCCGGAATCGGTTTCCTGGTCGCGGGTGTTACAGCCTTTCAGATTATTGCCAGCCGCGGGGAACAAGACGACTGGTTTGGGTCACTCCATCTTCGTGCGGCTTTCGTGATCGGAGTCGTCGCGCTGACAGCGTTTACTTTGCGCGACATTGATCTCAATAATCCCAACCCGTTTCTAAACTTGCGACTGATCGTCACGCAGCGCACGCTGTTTGCGGGCTTAGGTATCGCCGTTGTCTTTGGTGCGATGCTCAGCGGAGGATTGTACGTTCTGCCCCAGTACCTGCGTACGATTCAGACCTACAACGCTGCCCAGACCGGGTTTTTCTATTTCATCGACGGTCTCGCAAGTCTCGTCGGATATTACCTAATGATAAAGTTGTCACCGCATGTCGGCCTTCGTTTTTCAAACTTCGCGGCGCTCCTTCTCTTCATCATTGGCAATTTGTGGTTCGTCCACATGCTCACAGGAGATACGCCGGCTGTGATGATTGGCATGTTTCTAGTTCTCCATGGTGTATCCACCGGAATGTTGATACCGGGCATCGGAATGCTGATTCTCCCCGCGATCGATTTACGATTTATTTCTTTCGGCGCCGCCATCTACTTGTTCTTCCGGAGCCTTGGTGCATCGATCGGCGTGTCCGCTGTTTTGGTGTTGCTGGATATCCGTCAAACACTGCATTCGAGCCGGCTGCTAGACACAGTGAACCAACTTAACCCACAGTTAGCTCAGGCTCTGAGGGCGATCACTGGAGTTGTTCATAGTAGGGGAATTGCTATCAACAGCTCTTCCCTTGCCGCCGATCAACTATTTTCCGGCTTGGTCAATACGCAAGCACGATTACTTTCCATCATCGACGTGTTCTGGGCGCTTCAAATCCTTGGATTGGCAGGCATCTTGTTGTTACTGATTAGCTGGAGTGAGTCTGCTGGAGTCTCGAATCATTCTGAAGTCAACCGCACTTCAGTGGCTAGCCACACCTAAATGGCGCAAGCTAGAGAGAACACGCGATGACAACAAAGAAAGAACCGGAACGTATTGCATGGCCGGATGAATACCGTCCCTCCGTAACGCCGATCCACGCAGCGAACGATGCGAGCACTTCAGGTTCGAGCGACACCGTTTGGTCGCTGATCATTGACGCACCAGAGTGGCCGTCGTTTTACCCTCATGCGACGAACATACGCATCGAGGGTGGCGGCGATGCTCTCAGTTTGGGAGCAACCTATGGACGCTGAGCGGATGCGCGCAATGCTGTTGAAGCTGCCGCATGTGGCGGAGACAGTGGCGTGGAGCGCGTACGTTCTGTTCTGGGCGGCGGATAAATCGACCGGCGGAAAGCTGTTCGCGATGATGAACCCGGTGAATGAGACGAACGGTGTGATCACGTTTGCAGCCGGGCCGGAGCGGTACGCCGAGCTGCTGGAGCGGGAGGGCGTCTCGCCTTCTGTTGAATTTCCGCGGTCGCGATGGGTTCAGGTGGAGCGCTGGGATGTGTTTCGGCGGGCGGAGTGGCAGAGCGAGATGGAGGCGGCGCACGCGATCATCTCGGCGAAGCTGCCGAAGCGGACGCGCGATGTGCTTGCGATGCCGGTGCGCGAGCGCAAGCGGGTGATTGCAGAGCGGAAGGTGCTGCTGGCGGGACGTGCGCCGAAGAAAAGCTGATCATGCCTCTCGCCCGGCTAGATTCGCGTCGATCTCTAGGTAAGCTCTCAGGGTATTGGTGCACGTCGGCATTCGGAAACGCTTCCCGATCTACCGGCGACACAAACTCCTAGCCAAGAATTTAGCCTTGCGTACGGATGACGTTCTTGTGCGATTTGACCTGCTTTGCCATTTCTTACGACTCTAGCGTGCGTAGCCTACAACGCTCTCGATCTCGCGAGGCAAGAGGTTGCTCGGGCGAAGCGCCGTTTTGCGGCGGGTGTGTCCACGAATATTGATATGATGCACAAAATCAATTGGCTCGCGCCAGCAATAACCAGATCGAAGCCCTTTATCGGTACAACCAGTCACGGGTGGACCTTGCGCGGGCAACAGGCGATGTTGAGAACATGTACGCAGATTGATGTAGGAGCAATGGACTCTTGGAAAGCTCGGCTGATGAGAGCCTGGTCTCTCAAGCTGATTTGACACGCTCGCGCACGGTATTGGCCGACCCCGCCTCGATGACAGTGTCGCTCATGACACCACCATGCACCGCCTGCCCGTACTTCAGGAAGAGCGGTTCACGAGACGCTTACTCAAGACCTCGGAGAGGCTTGCCCCTCGGCAATCATCTCCAGCGCCGCTTCTCCGCTACGCGAAGCAATTCCTTTTGCTTGCTGTCTCAATATGAATCCCAGTTCCGAACCACCGCACCACTGCACCCGTTTCATGGTGCGGTGGTTCGCGACGGACAAGAAACCAATGGAAGACGCCGTCAGAGCGCCGCAATCGGACCTCGCATTCGCGCCCTCCTGAACGTCGCGCGCTCCCCACCCGTTTAATAACTCGGCGAGATCTTCTACATGAACCGCGGCCTTCCATCCCCAGCCATAAGACTCTTCAGGAGCAAGGCCGGTGCGGTCGAGCCATCTTCGATTGACGAGCTCGACAGGGCCATCCGGTTGACTTGACCACGCCATTGGAGGAATGGCGTCGATCACAAGTAGAGCGTCCAGCGCTGGCGCCACGCGTGATGAACGGTCGGCTGTGGATGCCACTTCTTGATTATAAGCCCATTACTCGTTCCTTATAAAACCGGACTTCCTTAAATTTCAGGACATTAGGCTATAACAACCTGCCTGCTTTCAACTGGTTAGCAATGGCACGTGCATTGCACAAACAGAAGTCGGGCGCGAAATCGATGACGCTAAGGATCGACCGGGTCCAGCGGCGCGTTCGGCTCAGTGGCGAATTTCGAT
>Ga0210405_10003840_pt1 | contig 14431 bp, 16 predicted proteins | sample IncBWH11MmetaG_FD_155492 | JGI IMG/M metagenome (GOLD analysis project Ga0210405, IMG submission 155492) | Forest soil microbial communities from Barre Woods Harvard Forest LTER site, Petersham, Massachusetts, United States - Inc-BW-H-11-M | ecosystem: Environmental > Terrestrial > Soil >... | reverse complement strand
AAAAAAGCGCGGACCGCGTAATGGTGCGAGGCGGCGGGAGAACTTACGACATCACTGGCCCTGGCGATCATCACGGTCCGGCTCTCGCTGCCGACGGCAAAGGAAAAATCTGGGCAGCGTGGTCGCGCAACGAGAACGGCACGTTCCAACTCTACGCGCGCGCGTTCGATGGCAAAGACTGGCTGCAGCCGGAGAAGCTTACTTCGCGAGACGACTCCAACATCTGGCCTCGCTTGGCTTCGGATGGAAAAGGCAAGCTGGCGCTGGTGTGGCAGGGCTTTCGAGATAACCGCGCGGCCATCCTCGGCCGGCTTTGGGATGGCTCGAAGTGGTCGGCGGAAACTATCCTCAGCGAGGGCACGGGAAATTGCTGGGCTCCGGCGGCCGCATTCGGTGGCGGCAAACTCTGGGTGACCTGGGATTCCTACGCGACCGGCGCCTATCAGATCTACGCCCGACCGTGGTCCGGCCCTGTGCAGCGCATCACGCGAGGGGGGAATTTCTCGGTGCGGCCATCGGTGGTGGTGAGCGGACAGGGAACGCCGGTGGTGGCTTGGGAGGAATCCGACGCGCTGTGGGGTAAGGATTTCACGTTCCTCTTCGATCGCCGCGGCACGCCGCTCTACACTACGCGCCGCATCCGGGTAGCCACTCAGCAGGGCGCCGATTGGAAGGAGCTCGCCTCTGTCGCCGAGTCAATGCAGCCTGGACTGCGCCGGTATTTGCAGCAGCCGCAGCTTGCGATGGACGAGAGCGGCCGCCTGTACATGGCGTTGCGCAGCCGCACTTCGGCCGGAACGGCTCGCATCGATTATTGGGCGAATAACGGCCGCTGGGAAGCGTTTCTAACTCATCTGGATGGAGACCGCTGGTCGCCCGCCGTGCCCATGCCATCCAGTGTGGGACGCAACGGCATGATCGCGGCGCTAAGTATGCAAGGCGGCAAGGCGCACATGGTCTGGGCGGCCGACAACCGCGCCTGGCCCGCTGTCAAATACACCGACCTTGACATCTACGCGGCGAGCATCGAAGTTGAAGGCGCGCCGGCGCGGCTCTCAGGCGGCAAGACTATCGTGGCCGATGCTGCACCGGCTGGCGTGAATCCGAATCCGAATGAGTCCGCGGATACAAAACGGATCCGCGACTATCGCATCGCAGCCGGTGAAAAACATTACCGCATTCTGCGCGGCGATCTGCACCGGCATACCGAGCTATCGAACGACGGCGCCGGCGACGGCTCGCTCGACGATCTCTACCGCTACTTCCTCGACGCCGCCCAGATGGATTACGCGCACGTGGGCGATCACCAGATGGGTAACGACGAAGAGTACAACTGGTGGCTCACGCAGAAATCGAACGACCTATACAACATGCCGCGCCGTTTTGTTCCGCTCTACGGATATGAGCGCAGCGTGTGGTATCCCAACGGGCATCGCAACGTGATTTGGGCCGAGCGCGGCAAGCCCGTTCTGCGCATAGGCCAGCCGGAAGCGAAGGGCACGGCCAGCAGCGGGCCGATTCTGTATCCCTACTTGCGCGAAACCAAAGGCATCGCCACTCCGCACTCTACGGCGACCGAGCAGGGCACCGATTGGCGCGATAACGATCCCGCGCTCGAGCCGCTGGTGGAGATCTACCAGGGCTTCGAATCCAACTACGAGCATGCGGGCGCTCCGCGCGCGTGGAAGGAGGGCGAATCCAAAGTGCATCAGGGCGTGCGCCCCGATGGCTACGTCTGGAACGCCTGGGCCAAAGGCTACAAGCTCGGCGTGCAATCGAGTTCCGATCACATCTCGACGCACTCTTCCTACGCCTGCATCCTGGTGGAGGATTTTACGCGGCAAGGGCTGGTGGACGCAATGCGCAAGCGGCACGCCTATGCGGCCACCGATCAGATTGTGCTCGATTACCGCATGGAGACAGCCGACAATCCGCCGGCGCTGATGGGCGATATCATTACGACTTCCTCGCGTCCGAAGCTGTTGCTGAAGGTGATCGGCACGGCGCCCATCAAGCAGATCGACGTGATCAAGAACAATATGTACATCCACAAAGTAAATCCAAATCAGAAAGAGGCAGCGCTCGAATATGTGGACAACTCAGCCGCGGCAGGTGAGAGCTACTACTATGTGCGCGTCGAGCAGACCGATGGACAGCTCGCGTGGAGCTCGCCAATCTGGACGCGCCGGAAGTAAGCCGAACTTGTGGGGCAGGATGGAATCCTGCGGCCGATTGGCAATCGGCCTTCTTGCTATGAAGTGCAACGATCTCATCCCGTGTACGATTTTAGGAACAAATAAACGATCACTCCGGTCACCGATACATACAGCCAAATTGGAAATGTCCATCGAGCGATGCGCCGGTGAAACTGGAACTGATTTCGAAGCGCATACCAAAGCGCCGCCAAGATAAGCGGTAATGCGACCATGGAAAGCCCGATATGGCTGATCAAGATGAAAAAATATACCGGGCGGATCCACCCGTGGCCGGGAAACTTCGTATCGCCGTGGAAGAAATGATAGGTCACATAGGATGCCAGGAATAGCGCCGAGAACGCCGTCGCCGTCAACATGAATCGCATGTGCGTCACTCGATTCCCGCGGCGGATGTTTATGTAGCCGAGTATCAGGCACAGCGCGCTCATGGAATTGAACGATGCGTTGGCCGCGGGGAGCGCCGCCACCCAGTCCGGAGCGGCAACCCTTCCCTTGAAGTAGATCAGCCAGACAAGAAACGAAGCGATGCCGGCGCTGAGCGCAACAATCGACAGAATAGGTCTGCGTGTTAAATCCGGGGACGGCGCCTGAATGTTACTAGTCGTCGGCATATATCCATCCTACCGCTGGCTACTCGAATGCAGGTGAAGCCCAGTGATGAGGCTTTCCGTGGTGCTCGCATTCGCAGCTTCCCTGGCCGCCCAAGAGCCGCATTTCGACGTACGTTCACGTTTAGTGCTAGTCGCTGTAACGGTAACGGATCTGAAAGGCCGCTCTATCGACGGCCTTGAATCCTCGGATTTCCTGCTGCTTGACAACCGCCAGCCGCAGAAAGTTACTGTAGACACGATTGACACAGGTGTTGCTCCGATCGCACTGGTCGTCGCTGTACAGTCCTCCGGTATTTCTGTTGCGGTTCTTGAGAAAGTGCGAAAGATAGGGTCAATGATACAGCCGCTGATTACCGGCGAACGTGGCTGTGCGGGCGTGGTTTCATTCGCTGAGCGCGTCGCGTGGCTGCAGGATTGCACCAAGGACTCCGATGCCCTGGCGCATGCGTTCGATCAACTGCGGCCGGGAGCCGATAAGGAGGCGCGCATTCTCGACGCCGTGCAATCGGCCGTCGAGCATTTACGCCGTTGGCCGAACGCGCGCCGCGTATTGTTGCTCATTTCCGAATCGCGCGATCGAGGCAGCGAGACCGCTCTGGATGTGGTTACCACCGCCGCCCAATCGGCGGGTGTAACCGTATACGCCGCAACTTACTCGGCCTTCAAAACGGCGTTCACTTCAAAGGCTCCGGTCAGTGAGCCCCGGCGGCCGCTGAAGCCTCAGACTCCCAACGATGTCACCGGGACCGTAAACGGTAATCCGCCAGGGAGGTTCAACCCCTGGCCCAAGATTCCACCTCCAGAACAGCAAGCGGATGTTCTTGGCGGAATCGGCGAACTGACGCGTCTCGGCAAGGCGAACACCACCGAGGCTCTGACGAAAAGCACCGGGGGAACAACATTCCCATTTACAAAGCAGAAGGCGCTCGAAGGTGCGATCGAAAAGCTCGGAGCCGAACTGAACACGCAATATGTGGTCAGCTTTGCGCCGGAGGCGTCGTCGCCGGGGTATCATACGCTAGAAGTGCAGCTCGTCCGGCCCGGCGAGTTTCGCATACGCGCACGGCCGGGCTACTGGTCGACGGAATCGCGATGAAGCGCTCGCGTTTGGAGGCGCGACTCTCAACGAATGGCGAAACACCGGAAGTCCGATACCGGCGAAGATCATCTGCGAAGAGTGCGGCGAATCTGCTCGGCGTTCCCTGAAACCACCGAAAAGCTCTCGCACGGAGCGCCGACTTTCTTCGCCCGCAAAAAAGTCTTCACGATGTTTCTCAATAACCATCACAACGACGGGCACGTCGCGGTGTGGATACCTGCGCCGCCAGGTCTGCAAGCGATGCTGATCAACCAATCGCCAGAGACATACTTCAGACCACCTTATGTCGGCGGCAGTGGCTGGATTGGCATCGAGCTTGACAACATCGGCGACGAAGAGCTAGCTTCCCATATTCGCGAAGCCTGGCTAATGGTGGCGCCGAAAACACTGAAGACGGTGGCTGAACGATGACCGCCGATTTCGCCGCTGTATTCGCCGTACTGAAACCTGTGCTCGCTAAGTATGCGAAGCGCCTGTCGGTGAAGGCGGACACGCCCATTGAGTACACACTGCTCTCGAAGTCCGCGTCACCTTTCCATCAGCACAAAGGAGAGCCCCTTTACTTCGGTTCCCTGCGTCTGGGCAAGGCGTACGTAAGCTTTCACCTCCTGCCGCTGTATATGTGCCCGGAGCTGGCGAAGAGTATTTCGCCCGCACTGAAAAAGCGGATGCAGGGTAAGGCATGCTTCAACTTCAAGACTGATCCGGATCGAGAGCTGGTCGCCGATCTCAAGCGGCTGACCGCTGCCGGATTCAATCTGTGGCGAGAGAAGAAGTGGCTGTGAATTAGAACGGAGAATCCGACCCACGCAAGCGGAACATCACTTGTAACTTCTCGCGCCAGTTCACACCGACACCGACCCTCTCGATTTCCAGGCTGCTCGATAAGAACTGGAGAATTGTCTCCGTAGTTGGATGAAACTCGAGCGACGGTGAAATCAGCAGCAGCTTCGGAGCTTCCTTTCGCAGGATGATTCCGGGGAAATAGCCGTGCGATCTGAACTCATCTCGATCCAAGTGCCACTTCACTCGAATCCAATAATCGAGCGCCTGCAGCGGCAAGTGAATATCCTGCGATGCCTTCAGCTCCAGCACGGCGAGCCTGCCGGAGTAGTCCACCGCCAGTAGATCGATGCGCCCGCGCTGGCCGCCCAGGCACGCCGGCGCCTGGCAGTAGACAGGCGCCGCGCATAGGGATGCATCCACCACATTCAAGCTGGCGCGAATCTGCGATGCCAGCCATTCTTCCGGGTCCTTTTGGTTTAGCGCACTGCCCGGTTGGCTGCGCAAGAATGCCACATCGGCCGCCAAGCGTTCGATCTCCGGAACGTTCCCATCCCGCGCCGCGGCCCGTTTCTGCAAGCCGAACAGCAGTTCGTTACCGGACGTGCGCGCGAATTCCAGGCCATGTACTCTCAGGGATGTGGCGTTATTGTTCTCGACACACTCCACATGGGGCAGACCCCTGAACCTATCCACCCAGGCTTGCGCTTCGGCTCCGGGACGGTGGACCACATCCAGCTTCGTCTCGAGATTCCCGTAGTCTCCAGGGTCCAGCCGGACGGCGAAATCTTCGGCGGAGTAGACATACACATCGCAAACAATGCGCTCCGCATCGAGATATGGGATGCGATGGCACGTGGCTGTCTCCGCTCCGGCGGGCAGCAAAACGATCAGCCGCTCGATAGCCATGCGTTGCTCCCGGCGGCGCAGGTAGTCCAGCCAGATCAGTCCGAAGCTCAGAATGGAAGCCGGGTCCATGCCGTCGGGAGTCGCCGCAATGGCCGCCACACCGGACTGTCCCTTTCGCAGGAACGCGCGCGGAAAGCCGGGGGACAGGCTGTGCTCCAGGTCCTGCTCGGCGCTGATCTCCGCCAGTGTCCAGGACGGGAATTGGCGCGTGAGGAAGCGGCGGAATCGTTCGCGGAAGACAAGGCGTTCGCCGCGCCGGCCGGCTTCGCCCGAATCGGGACGCGCCAAATCGAGCAGGAACATGCGGCCCACGTTACGCGCAAAACGCTCCACCACCAGCTCCAGGCGGCCGCGCCGCTCCTCGCCGAGCCCCACGATGCGGCGCGTGAAATTGCGGGTATCGCTCCAAGCTTGAAGCGTGAGACGGGACTCCGCGCGCTCGAGCGAGAAGCTTCCCTCCTTGAGCGCAAGCAGCTCTTCTCCGGGTTCCAGTAAGTAGGGACGACGGCAAGCCTTGAGAAAACGCTCTATGGCCGCATGCATGTCGGCGGCATCGCGCGCGACAGCAGGAGAGGCAGCTGACCTCATTCTGTCTGCTATCATTCTACTTCGCCCATGGAAACAATGCTTGGCTGGGTGACCCACTATGGGTCCATTTCGTTGTTTTTTCTGACGATGCTGGGTATTGTTGGATTGCCAATCCCCGATGAGACGCTGCTGGTGTTCTCAGGATATCTAATCTATACGCACAGGCTCAATCCGGTCTTCACATTTAGCATGGCTCTGTTAGGCAGTGTGACTGGCATCACCGTCAGCTACTTCCTTGGACGGATTTACGGCCTGAAGCTAATCCACAAGTACGGCCGCTACTTTCATTTCACCGAGGAGCGCTTTTGGAAAGTCCACAACTGGTTCGAGCGAGCCGGCCGTTGGAGTTTGTTCTTCGGATATTACATCGCCGGTGTACGGCACCTGACGGCTATGGTGGCGGGCGCATCCGCGCTCGAGTATCCGGTTTTCGCCGGCTTCGCCTACGCCGGTGCGTTCACCTGGGTCCTCACTTTCCTTTCACTCGGATACTTCGTGGGAGACCGTTGGAAGAGCGCCTCCGAGCAGATCCATCACTATATTCTGGTGAGTTGCATCGTGCTTGGCGCTATTCTGGGAATTTACTTGTTGACCCGTTATTTATGGAAAAGGAGCTGAGCAGTAGGCTGGAACAAGTACGGGCGCGCATCGCCAACGCGGCGTCGCGCAGCGGCCGCGCCGCCGCGGACATAACACTGGTGGCGGTGACCAAGGTCTTTCCTGCCTCCGCAATTCGCGACGCCTACGAACTGGGGCTGCGCGACTTCGGCGAGAATTATCTGCAGGAATTTGAAAGCAAATTTCCGCAGGTTCAGGAGTTGCCCGAAGCGCGCTTCCACCTCATCGGCCATCTGCAATCGAACAAAGCCAAGCGTGCCGCCGAGCTGTTTCACACGATTCAGACCGTAGACACGGAGAAGCTGGCGCGCCGTTTGGACGCGGTCAACAAGCCGTTGGAAGTGATGCTGGAGGTGAAGCTCTCGGCGGAAGAGGCCAAGAGCGGCGCCGATCCGTCGGAGCTCGCCGCTCTTATCGCGGCGGTGAAAAACTGCGCGAATCTGCGCCTGCGAGGATTGATGACCATGCCTCCCTGGTCGGACGATCCGGAGGTCTCGCGACCTTATTTCCGCAGACTACGCGAGCTGGCCGTCGAACATGGACTAGCTCAGCTCTCGATGGGGATGTCGCACGATCTGGAAGCCGCCATCGAGGAAGGGGCCACGCACGTGCGCGTCGGAACGGCTCTGTTCGGACGCAGAAAGTAGCAGCTTGGTACCATCAAAATCGAGAGCATATCCGCATGAACGTCACTCTGCCGCCCGAACTAGAACAGCGCGTTCGCGAGAAGATAGAGCGGGGCGACTACGACAATGCCGAGTCGCTCGTGCAGGAAGCCGTACACCGTCTCATCGAAGAGGACGAGGTAGACCTCGATGCTCTTCGCCTGCGCCTCCAAGAGGCAGATGCCGAAATCGACCGCGGGGAGGGACTGGAATTCGACGAGCACACTACCAAAGACTTGGCAGCCGATATTCGTGAGCGTGGGATGCGTCGACTCGCCGAATCACAGAAGCCTTGCCCGCCAGGATGAGCGGTTACGCCATTGCGCCAGGTGCGATTGCGGACCTCGATGAGATCTGGCTTTACATCGCCCAAAAGACGAATCCGGAAGTAGCCGAGCGTGTGCTGGATTCCATCGTCCATGCTTTCCCACTGCTCGCGGCCAATCCCAAGATGGGGGCCATCGCCCCAACCTTGGTGAAGCTATGCGTAGCTTTCCTGTTGCCAACTACAGAATTTACTACCGGCAAGATAGCCGCGGCCGGGTTCGCATTCTGCATGTGAAGCACGCGGCCCGTGACGAAAACAAGCTATTCGAATAGGCTCTGCGTTTCGACCCCATCGATAATCACGGTGTGATTCCGCCGAAGCTTGCTTGTTCTTCCGCCACGCGGCGCGTCGCTTGTCACTCCCACTCAACAGACGACTACCTTGGCGCGGTGACCTGGTATTGAACTGAGTGCCCGGTCGCAAGTGACGAACGGCGCATCGAGCGCTTCTGCTAGAGCAAGATAGGCAGCGTCGTAGGCGCTGGCGTTCTGTCGAAGCTGCCACATTCGCCGCAGCAGAACATCGTGCGGATAGCGGACCATGGGCATGTCTAAATAATCGTGAAGCGCCATCTGGGCACGCATGGCGCTGAGACTGTTCATCCTGGCGTAGCGTCGTAAGACGTGCACAACCTCCACATCGGTCAAGTGGGGAATATGTATGGTCTGGCCGAATGCGAATAAATGACTTCGCACAGCAGCCGAGGCCGCCGCGTTCAGCAGTACCTCAAGGATGGCCGACGCATCCGCGACTATCACCCCCGGTTCCGCTCCTCCCGCAGGATCTGCGCGGGAGAGATTTTGTACTTTACGGCCGTCCTGGTAGCCAGACGATCGGCAACTTCCTGGAGCGTAGGCCGGCTGACAACTTGCTCGATTTCCTTCAGCAAATACCCGGAAAGGGAGAAACCCTCCATCGCCGCCCGAGATTTCAGCCTTCTGTGTAATCCCTCTGGAACGTTGCGCACTTGGATCATCTTGGACATGTCTTGAGTATATTCACATGTGCATCACATGTCAAAACTGAGCGACTCCAATTTCTTACCGCTGCTCGTGGCAGAACATGCAATCGACGCTAACCTTATTTTCCCGATGGCAATTCATGCAGCCTCCCATCGAGATGTCCGTCTCGCGGAACAGACGCTCCCGCTCGGCGACTTTCCCGTGACAGGTTTCACACCTGGCTCCGGAATCGAGATGGTTCTTGTGGCTGAAAAAAACGAAGCTGGGGATCTGATACACGCGAACCCATGGCACCGGTTCCTTACTCGCCGCGAAAGCCGCTAGCTTCTGGATAGCCGGGCTGTCCTTCTTCACCGTCTGGTGGCACGTCATGCATTTGGAGGCCGCCGGGATGCCCATCATTTCGCCGGGGTCGGGCATCTCGTGACAGTTGGCGCATTTCAGGCCGAGCGCGAGGTGCTGCTTATGGCTGTAAGGGATCGGCTGCACCGGCGGCTCCGCTGCGAATCCCGCCGCCACAAACAGGAACACAACCAGACGGCTCAAATGTTTTTCTTCCGCATCTCCTCGGCCATGTACTCGGCGGCGCGCATGGAGAGCGCCAGGATCGTCAGCGTCGGATTCTGCACGCCGCCGGAGACGAACGAGCTGCCATCCACTACGAAGAGATTCTTCACGTCGTGTGTCTGATTATGTCGGTTGAGCACGGAGCTCTTCGGATCGACGCCCATGCGGCAGGATCCCAACTCATGGATGCTCTCACCTGGCGGGACCATCTGCGAATGCTTGGCGATCACCTGGAATCCGGCGCCGTGGCACAGCTCTTCCGCCGTATTCATCGCATTGCGCACCATGGCATATTCGTTATCGGTGTACTTGTGCCGGATGTGCAGCGCGGGGATGCCCCATTCATCCTTCACGTCCTTGTTGATGCGTACAAAGTTTTCGTATCGCGGCAGCACCTCGCCCATGCACGTCATATTGAAGCCGGCCCCCGCTACATCGGCCAGCTCCTTCTGCAGCGCGGTCCCATAGAGCGGCAGGCATTTCGCTGGCGGCGTGCCGCCGGTATGGAAGTCGAAGGAATAGCCGCGCAGAAAATCCTTCTCGCGCTTATCCAGATTTCTGAACCGCACCACGTAGCCGCCGCCTCCGGTCAGGCCGCGACCCTTTCCGCCGCGCGCTTCGGGCACAACGCCTTCGATGATCTCCTTGGTATAGGTCTGGTCGAACAGGTAATGTCCGAGCACGCCGTTCGAGTTCGCCAGATTCGAATTGAGCAGCAAGCGCGTGGATTCCAGGCATGACGCTCCCACCACCACGACGCGCGCCTTCACATGATACTCGCGCTTCGATACTCGATCGATGAAGGAAGCGCCATTGGCGAGCCCCGTGTTGCGATCGGTTGTGATCTCGCGCACCACGGCGTTGGGCACAAGCTTCAAATTGCCCGAAGCCAGAGCGGCGGGAAGCAGCAGATTGACCGAGCTCGCCAGAGCGCCGGTGGCCCTGCGCTGCTTGGTGGTCGGGATGTTCATGCGCTTCGCCGATGCATTGAAACGCTCCACGGCCGCGCTGTCGTGGGAGTCATCTTCCAGAAACACGCCGTCGGGCAGTTGCGGCAGGCCTTCTTTGCGGCCTGAGACTCTGAACATGGGTTCCACGCGGTCATAGTATGGCGCCACATCTTTGTACTCGATGGGCCAATTCTCGCCGAAGCCGTCGTGATCTTTGCACTTGAATTCGTAGTTGCTCAGCCGCCAGGAGGCCCGGCCCCACTTCAGCGTCTTGCCGCCGACCAGCCGGATGCGAACCCAATAATAAGGATCGTTCGGATCGTAGGTGTAGGGATTCTGCTTTTCGTCCGCCCAGAGGTTGGCGTCGAACTCGTTGGCCTGGGTGACGTGCGGAAACCGGCCTGGACGGCCGAAGCCGTGATAGGGCAGATCGTAGACTGCTTTGAGAGTCTTGTCCCGCTCGAAATCGATCGCCGGACCGGCGTCGAGCATGAGGCATTTGACGCCCTTCTGCGCCAGGATATGCGCCACCATGCCGCCCGAGGCGCCGGATCCGATTATTAGAACATCATGATCGTTTTCCATAGCTATTCGATGGGGAACCAATACGTGTTGAGACCGGACGCGCTCCGACTTCGCCCCGAGGCCGCCATGGCCCACTGGCGGGAGTTGACTGTCGCCTTCAAAAAATCATCTTTGGCCGCACGCAGGAAGCGAGCGAAGGGGTCCGCCGGGTCTTGGTAAGTCCATGGATCGTGAAGCGGCGCCAGAATGGAATCGGCGTCGGCAGCCGTCACTTCGGCAAATGGCCTGCCGTATCGCGAACGGGCCTGTGCGTTGAGCTGCGCTACCCCGTCCCGATACAGCGTCTGCCGGTCGGCCGGCGACTGGCCGATCAGAAAGTCCAGAAATTCGGCGGCTTCGGTTTCCACCGCGCCGGGCAGATTCTGCCTGGCCGGGACCAGAATCTCCCCCAAATGCCGCAGCGCTTTGAATCCTTCGGGGTCAAAGAACCGGGGCATTGCGTCGGCCACGGCATCGGCGGTATTGACAGCCAGCTTCGGGTTTTCGTCCAGCACTACGGCGGTTTTCTGTTGCTGTGAAAACAGCGGAAGCGGCAACGCGGAAGCCGCGGACACAACCAGAACCGATTGAATCATTCTTCGGCGTTTCATAATGTTAGTAGTTTCTCACGAAATGGCACTCGTGGCTCGAACGCCCAAAATGTAGTCGCGCAGGCAAACTGACTCTGGACCCTAAAAAACGGGGAAACTTCCCCGTTTTGGAAGCAGGGTTTCTTGTAGAATCACTGAGATGGCTCAAAGGAAACCGGGAAATTCCCTGTTTTTACATCTGTCCTTCGTCCGCCGACGGACCGTAGATCGAGGGAACCGAGATATCGTTAAGCCGCAGATAAACCCCAAGCTGGGCGCGATGATGGATCGTGTGGTTCATCACGAAGCCGCGCAGCACCGCAATCTTGGGCATGGCCATCAGCGTCTGTCCGCCCTTGAGCAGCGACCATGACTTCATCAGTTCAGCGTCACTCGCGCCCGCAATCGCCGTCCGCGCCGCGCTGACGTGCTTGTCGAACATCTCGAGAACTTGCTTGCGAGAAGTCGCCGTCAGCGCTTGATAGGCCGGCTTGCCCACAGGCGCGATATCCAGGGTGTCGGCTTCGAGTGTGTTTGTCGCCCATCCGGGGAGCTCGGCCAAGTGCCCGGCGAGCCGGCCCATTGTCATGGACTTTTCATGCGGCTTCCAGCCCAGCTTGTCGTCGGGAACACGCTCCAGAGTCTTGCGGGTGTTCGCCATTTCCATGTCGAATTCCGGCAGTAGTGCTTGGTTGATCATGCATCCTCCAAGATCCAGGGTAAACGTCAGCCTAGACCCTCGTCAACATCAGGCAGCACATCACAATCACATAGAGGTGCACGACAAACTCACCCGTCCGAAGGGCCTTCAAGAAGATTCCTCCCAGGAATTCATAACGAAGAAAGAGCGCGCAGACCACTCCGGCGAAAATCCAATAATTGTCAAACTCGCCCTCATTCGACCGGACGAATACTACCAGGGCCAGGTAGTAAAGCATGGGCCAGGGTACGTCGATCGGGCTAGTGAAGCGCACGCGCATAACCCAGATCGTCAAGGCGACCATGATCAGCGGAATGAAATCGGAATACGTGTCAAAGTGCATAGTTAGAACGACCAGAGTACGCTCGAGTATCCGGTATGAGCGTGATAATTTTGCGACAAGGGGAAAAGCTGAAAGTCTTCATGATAGTTGTACAACTGCCAGCCCAGGTTCCAACGGACTTTCGGGCTGATGCGCACCGAAAGCCTGGCCAGCGGCGACTGGTAGTTGAGCGGAAATGTCTGCGCCGGGCTGAGCAGCAGTGTGGACGGATCGGTGGTCCCCGGAGCAACCGCGGCGGAGCGGCCATCGCCGGCATCTCGCGTGATTGTGTAGCCGACGTAGAGATCGGCTCGCTTCTTGATGGCGAAGCGGGCGCTGAGATTGGCGGCATGCAGGTTGCTCACGTAAATCGAATTCAACCCCTGGATGTCCTGCCCGCCTGCGAAGAAGGCAATGCCCGACACAGTGTTCAAATGCAGCTTGGAATATCCGGCATCGAGAGAGAACCAGGAGCGCGGCGTCCAGGATGCGTTGAACGAGTAGCTTCTGGCGCGCGAGCTGTGTACGGAGAGCGAAATCGAATTGGTGTTGTAGTCCTGGCGGTAATCGGCGAAGAGCAGCAGGTTTTTCGCTTTGTATTGCACACGCCCGCGCAGGGCATGAAAATTGCGGTCGGCGATGGGCGTAAAGGGGTGATTGGCGAATGAGACTTCGCTGTCGAGACTGATGGTCAGCGGCTTCAGCGGCTTGAGGCGCAACCCGGCTACCCCGGAGTTGATGTGGTCGTTTTGCTCGGTCACGATGCCTTGAAACGGGCCTGGAAACTCAGGGAAATTCAAAAGCTCGCTGGAGCGGATCTGACGATCGGAGTAGTGATAGCCGCCGAAAAAACTGATCGTCGGCGACAGGCGATAGTTGAGGTCGGTCGAATTGGTGATGGTGCGGATTCCGAGGAACTGGAAAAACAGGACGTCTTCGACGTTGGTTTCATTGTTGAACTGGTTGAAAAGCGACTGGCCGGTGATGCGCGTAGTGTAGACCGAAGTGTTGTTCACGATCGTCAGCCGGTCGGTGGGGAAAATGCTGATGGAGAAGTCGCCGGCGGTGGTCGGGCGGCTGGCGTTGCCGGACACCACGGTCTGCAGACTCATGGCGGACCTGTTGAGACCCAGCGCATTCTCTTCCTGTGCGAAACCCCGCTGCGCGCCGACGTAGCCTATGCGCGCGTTTACGGCCCAAAGCTTGCGCTCGCCATGGAGATTGCCTCTCCAAAACGGCGAGTTGCCATGGGACGGGTCGACGCGGTTCAGGCTGGTGAGCGACGTGGGTCCAGGTGGATTCGGTTGCGCGGCGCCGAGCAGGAAGGTGCTGTCCTCTTTGAAATTGTCCCAGGCGTGCATCCAACTGAAGCGGAAGCCTGCGAACTCGATGTCATTGCCAATCCGGAATTCGTTGTACAACCGCTTCACGTCCATGAAAGGCGTGAAAATGTCGCCGCGCGAATTGAATAGTTGCACCGTGGAAAGAGCCGGGCCGTCCTGGTCGTTTCTTGAATAGCCGAACCGGAATTGAATCTTGGATTGCGGGAACAGGATCAGATCATGATCCTGAATGCGGTGGCTGGTGTTCCGGAAATGCTCGCCGTCGGAGATGGTCAGACCCGGGTTGTAATACTCGTCGAGCCGCCACATCATGTCGTAGCGATACAGCTTGTTTTTCTGAATGCGCAGAATGGCGGATTCATAGGGATCGCCGCCGAGGCCCTGCGTATTGAGAAGGATCTCATCGAACAATCCACCGTGGCCGTCTTTCGAATTGGCCGAGAACTGGCTGCCGAGCAGGCGGATGCCGTTGCGATAATTCTCGTCAGCGCGGTACTTGCCGCGGTTGCCGAAAATGTCAGCGAAACGATAGCCGGTCTCAAACGAATTGGTGATGTTATAGTCGCTCCAATTTTCGCCGCGAGCGCTGCCCACCGTTTCCGGAGTGGGGGCCACG
>Ga0210405_10003839_pt1 | contig 14431 bp, 11 predicted proteins | sample IncBWH11MmetaG_FD_155492 | JGI IMG/M metagenome (GOLD analysis project Ga0210405, IMG submission 155492) | Forest soil microbial communities from Barre Woods Harvard Forest LTER site, Petersham, Massachusetts, United States - Inc-BW-H-11-M | ecosystem: Environmental > Terrestrial > Soil >... | reverse complement strand
CCTCAACGATTCGATGCGTGACGCTGGGTCGAGCGGTGCGGCTTGCCGGGTCAAAACCTGCGGGACGGTGGGTGGCCGCGAGGTAAAAGAACACGACAGAGGTCACACTGTGGGCGAACGTAAGACCGCGTTTGGTTCGAACAGAAAAACTTTCTTCAGGGGCTTCCGCCAAAAACCTGGCGGACGCAAAAACCGCGAAAGCCCTTTTATTTTTGAGCTCTCACGCCGAGGCTGAAGCCCCGGCCTCCTAAAGAAAAATGTGCACGTCCCGTAAAACCATTCGGGATGCCAAAAACGCACCTCGGAAGGCGGCCGCTACAAAAGCGATTGCCCCCTGAGTTTAAAACACATGGAACAGCCTGCGCCAGCGGATGGTGCCGGGATGAATGATCGCATTGCCGTAGGCCAGGAACCTGGCGCCGATGTCGCCGTTCCAGGCGTCGCGGGGCGCGTCCAAAGACATATAAATGAGCACCGGCGTACCGAGAATATCATTGCGAGGGACGCAGCCCCAATAGCGGGAGTCGAGAGAATTTTCGCGATTATCGCCCATGACGAAGTAGCAGTTCGGCGGAACTGTAAACGGCAGTCCGGTGAACGGGGCGATGAGCTGCGATCTGGCAGGCGGCTCGCTGCGGCCGATGGTGTAATTTTCGACGAGTTTTTTGCCGTTGATCCAGACGGCGCCCTCGTGGACGTCGACGGTTTCGCCGGGGAGGCCGATGACGCGCTTGACGTAATCGGGCTGCGCGGGATCGAAGGGCGGCTTGAAGATGACGATTTGCAAGCGCTTGGGGTCGCGCCACAGGGGAACGTGAATGTTGGTGAAGGGGATTCCGGCATCGTACCCGACGCGGCTCATGATGAGGTGGTCGCCAATGAGCAGTGTGTTTTCCATGGAGCCGGAAGGAATGACGCGGGCCTGGCCGAGCGTGCCGTTGATGAGCATGAAGGCGAGGATGACCCAGAACCAGGCGATGATTTCGCTTTTGACCTTGGCGCTCATGGAGGCGTCGGATTCTTTTGTGGGAGCGCCGTTTTTGATTTTCACTTTGATTGCGTCAGCTTTCACGATTCACCTTGAGCAGCCATCAACCATCATAGCCCGTTGCCGCTCAGCATTCACCGGCCAGCATTAGAAAGTTTCGAATAAGCGCTTCCAGCGAATCTCGCTGGGATGAAACAGAGCATTCCCGTATGCGCGAAGGCGCTCAGCAATATTTCCATTCCATGCGTCACCGGAAGCATTGACAGACATGTAGATGGCCACGGGCGTGCCAAGAATGGCGCTCCGCGGAACGCAGCCCCAGTAACGGCTGTCGTAGGAGTTGCCGCGGTTATCACCCATCACAAAGTAGTGATTTTCCGGCACGGTCAGCGGCACTCCCTGGAAGGAAGGGAGCAATTCATAGTGCGAAGGAAGCTCGGTGGGGCCCATCGTGTAGTTTTCTTGCAGCTTCGCACCGTTGATCCATGCGGAACCATTGTGAATTTCGATTTTGTCGCCGGGCAAGCCGATGACGCGCTTGATGAGATCGGGTTGGTCTTGCTTACCGTACGGGGGCTTGAAGATGATGATCTGCTGACGCTTGGGATCGCGCCACAACGGAATGTGAATGTTGGTGAACGGGATGCCTGCATCGTAGCCGACGCGGCTCATGATCAGATGGTCTCCGACCAGGAGAGTGTTCTCCATCGATCCGGAAGGAATGACGCGAGCCTGCCCCAGAGTGCCGTTGACGAGCAGGAAGACCAGGCCTATCCAGAACCAGGCGATGATTTCTTTTTTGACTCTGTCACCTACAGAGGCCTCGGCTCTCTGTGCAGCGGGTTTGCTTGCGGCAGTTTTTCTTTTTCGCAATGAGGCGTCAGCTTTCATGTTCCACCGTTACTGGCTCGGTTGGCTTTGCATTGGAAGAGGATTCACGGACTTCGAGTTGCACGAGGTCCGTCGGATAGATGCCCGTATAACAAGACGTACAAAACTTACCTTCTGTATCGTTCACGGACCGCTTGAGACCGGAGAGAGAGAGATAGCCGAGGGAATCGGCGCCGAGGAATTGGCGGATCTGCTCGGGCGAGTTTGAGGAGGCGATTAGTTCTTCTTTTGTGGGCGTGTCCACGCCGTAGTAGCAAGGAGAGATCGTAGGCGGACAACTGATGCGCATGTGGACTTCTTTGGCACCGGCATCGCGCATCATGCGGACGAGCTTGCGGCTGGTGGTGCCGCGCACGATGGAATCGTCGACGAGGACGACGCGCTGTTCAGCGACGAGTTCGCGGACGGGATTGAGCTTGAGTTTGACACCGAAATTGCGGATGGCTTGCGACGGTTCGATGAAGGTGCGGCCAATGTAATGGTTGCGGATGAGGCCCATGCGGAACGGAATTTTGGATTCGAGCGAATAGCCGATGGCGGCGGGAACGCCGGAGTCTGGAATGGGGACGACCATATCGGCTTCGACGGGATGTTCCTGCGCAAGGAGGCGGCCGAGCATTTCGCGGGAGTTGGTGACGGAGCGGCCGAAGATAATGCTGTCGGGGCGCGAAAAATAGACGTGCTCGAAAATGCAATATTGGTGCGGCTTCGACGGGCTGAAGCGGATGGACTCGATGCCGGAACGGGAGATGCGGACCATTTCGCCGGGTTCGACTTCACGCACGTAGGTGGCGTCGAGAAGATCGAAGGCGCAGGTTTCGGAGGCGACGACCCAGGCGTCCTGGCCGTCGGGCGAGGGGAGTTTGCCGAGCACGAGCGGACGGAATCCGCGGGGATCGCGGACAGCGTAGAGTTCGTCTTGCGTAAGGACGAGAAGCGAGTAGGCACCTTCGACCTGATTGAGGGCGTCGCCGAGAGCGCCGGAGAGATTGCGGGCTTGCGAGCGGGCGATGAGATGGACGATGACTTCGGTGTCGCTGTTGGTCTGAAAGATGGAGCCGCGATGCTCGAGCTTGCGGCGCCAGTCGGCGGCGTTGGTGAGATTGCCATTGTGGCCGACGGCGATTTTGCCTTTGTTGCAATCGATCATGATGGGCTGGGCGTTGAGGATGGCTTTGTCGCCGGCGGTTGAATAGCGGGTGTGGCCGATGGCGCTGTGGCCGGGAAGTTTTGCGAGGACGCTGGGGATGAAGATTTCCTCGACTTCGCCCATTGCGCGATGGACGTTAAGATCGTGGCCATCGCTGGCGACGATGCCGGCGGATTCCTGGCCGCGATGCTGCAGGGCATAGAGACCGAGGTAGGCGAGGTTGGCGGCTTCGGGATGGCCGAAGACGCCGAACACACCACACTCGTCGTGGAAGTGATCGTCGAGAATGCAATTCGTCTTCACGAGTTCTTCAAGCTCCGCTCTGAAAACACCGTCCAAGTCGGCGGCGACATTGCCCAGATCATGATAAGTGCGAGCGGAAGCGCAATCGTAAAATTGTGAAATTCCCATGGATCGATGGCGCTCGCACTGACGGCTTCCAGGATCGCAAATACCCCGACTATTGCCGCCAGTACAAGCCCCCATCGACGAAACTTGTGAATCCCCAGACCTGCAGTCAAACTAGCGGCGGCAAAAGCAAACATTATCAAGTTTGTGCCGACATCTGCGCGGCTTTCTCTAATTTCTGCGCGGTCTATTGCCGTAAACAGGAACCGTGTGTTTCCAATTAACGCCACCAACCCAGCCAAACTGTAGGCCCCGCCCACTATGATCAGATAAAGCTCTGCAGCGTGTTTTGCCACCAGCACCAATTTCTTCATGCGGTCACCAATGTCCGCTCGAGCGAATTGGCCCAGACATCCTGGAGCGCCAGCACATCGGACTGGACAACCGTATGCCCCTTATATTCGATGCGGAGAGAGTTGTCACGGGTGACTTTGCCGATTTCGTGAGCGCCCACACCGTATTGTCTCGCAGTGGCACGGAGGGCGGCAAGTTTTGTGGCGGAGACGGAGACGATGGCGCGGGCGCCGGCTTCGCCGAAGAGGGCGTATTCGGCGGAGGCGTTTTCGGGGAGGGTGATTGCCGCACCGAGAGAGGAAAAAGCAGGTCCCTCGCTCCGCGGACTCCGCTCGAGATGACACGCTTGTGGTTGGTTGGCGGAGGTGGCGAAGCAGGATTCCGCTAGGGCTACGGCCGCGCCACCGTCGCTTAGGTCGTGGGCGGATTCAATCGTGCCTGCTGCGGCTAGCGCGACCAGGCAGTCGATCAGCCATTTTTCGGCGCCTAGTTCGATGGAGGGGGGTTCGCCGGCGACTATGCCTGCGATCGTTTTCGAATATTCGGAAGAGGAGAATTCGCGGCGGCGGGAGGATGGCGCAGTGGTGTGCTGACCGGCACCGGAAGAGTTGGCGCCGTTGAGGAGGACGATGATGTCGCCTTCGTTGCGGAAGGCGATTTTCAGGACTTTGGAGGCGTCGTCGAGAGTGCCAAGGATGCCGATTACGGGCGTGGGGTAGATCGATTTGCCGAGGGTCTCGTTGTAGAAGCTGACGTTGCCGCCGGTGATGGGCGTGCCGAGAGCGGTGCAGGCTTCGCCTATACCATCGATGGATTCGGAAAATTGCCACATGACTTCGGGCTTTTCGGGGCTGCCGAAATTGAGGCAGTTGGTTGCGGCGATGGGACGCGCGCCGGACGCGGCGACGTTGCGGGCGGCTTCGGCGACGGCGTGCATGGCGCCGACTTTGGGATTGAGGAAGCACCAGCGGCCGTTGCCGTCAGTGGAGAGAGCTAGGGCGCGCGTGACACCATTTTTCTCGGATTCTTTTATGCGGACTACGGCGGCATCGCTGGCGCCGGGGCCGGCGAGGGTGTTGGTGCGAACGCTGGTGTCGTACTGCTCGGTGATCCAGCGTTTCGAGGCAATGGCGGGCGAGGCGAGAAGTTTTTTGAAATTGGCGGTGAGGTCGGTTTTTTCGGGAGCGAAGGGGAACCAATCTTTTTCGGATTCGGCGCGCGACGCGGGATGGGCCATCGGGCGATTGTAAACGGGGCCTTCTTCAGCGAGCGGGTGCGCGGGAATTTGGGCGACAACATTGCCTTGATCTTTTACGACGAGGAGGCCGCCGGCGGTGACTTCACCGACTACGGTGGAATCGAGGCCCCACTTTTTGAATACGTCGAGGACTTCGTGCTCGCGACCCTTTTCGGCGACGAGGAGCATACGCTCCTGGGATTCGCTGAGCATGATTTCGTAGGGGCTCATGCCGGTTTCGCGCTGGGGAACTTTGGCGAGATCGATTTCGATGCCGGTGCCGCCGCGGGAGGCCATTTCGCAGGTGGAGCAGGTGAGACCGGCGGCGCCCATGTCTTGAATGGCGACGATGGTACCGGTCTTCATGGCTTCGAGACACGCTTCGAGAAGAAGTTTTTCGGTGAAGGGATCGCCGACTTGCACGTTGGGCCGCTTCTGCTGGGACTCTTCGGTGAATTCGGCGGAGGCGAGGAGCGAGGCGCCGTGGATGCCGTCGCGTCCGGTTTTTGCGCCGACGTAGATGACGGGATTGCCGAGGCCTTTGGCTTTGGCGAGGAAGATGTCTTCCTTGCGGGCGATGCCGAGAGCGAGGGCGTTGACTAAAGGATTTTGGGAATAACAGGATTCGAAGGCGACTTCGCCGCCGACGGTGGGGACGCCGAAGCAGTTGCCGTAGTTGGCGATGCCGCGGATGACCCCATCGAGGATGCGGCGGTTGGCGGAGAGGGTTTCGTCGTCGGGGCTTGGCGACTTGAAAGTCGCCGCTACATTGGAGACTTCGCCGAAGCGGAGGGAATCGAGGATGGCGATGGGGCGGGCGCCCATGGTGAAGATGTCACGGAGGATGCCGCCGACGCCGGTGGTGGCTCCCTGAAAGGGTTCGACGTAGCTGGGGTGATTGTGGGATTCGATTTTGAATGCGGCGACGAGGCCGTCGCCAATGTCGACTACGCCTGCGTTTTCGCCGGGGCCCTGGACGACTAGTTTGCCGCGGGTGGGGAGGCGTTTCAGGTGGACCTTGCTGGATTTATAGGAGCAGTGCTCGCTCCACATGACGGAGAAGATGCCGAGTTCGGTGATGTTGGGATCACGGCCGAGGATTTTCTGGATACGGGCGTATTCGTCGCGGGTGACGCCGTGTTCGGCGGCGATTTCGGGAGTGACTCTGATTTCGATTTGTGTGGTGGCCATTTAGTCTTTCACAAGAACTTGTGTCTTAAATTCTGTAGAGAGGTCTGTGAAGCGCGAAGTCATCTGCTGATATTCCGATTCCCACGGAAAACCAGAAGGTTCTTGGTTTGCAGCTTGGCGTAGACAGACAAGAACGCAAACCGTTGGCTGCATTGAAAAATACGCTGCAGTGGCAGCTCCGTCTGGATCGATTGCCCCACCGATTCGGTCATACTCAAGGCCATCATGCTTGTAGTCGGCCATCCTGATTCTTTGCGCCGATGCATGCGCGTATTCCGACATACTACCCCAATGAAATTCTATATCTCTGCCGAGCGTTCCCAGCTGCCGAAGTGTGTTCTTGAACTCGATTTCATCAAACTTTCTGTTGCGTTCATATATCGCTGTCTCGTATCGCTGGCCGAAAACAACGTACAGAAGCAGTGCTGAAGCTTCAACAGCACCTCGCAAAATTGTCAGGCTCTGCGGAATAGCACCGTAAATCGCTAGACGAAAGCCTACGAGCACATGCGAGAGACAATCAACAGAAAACATACGCACCGCCGTAGCCTTTTCCGCGTTCACGAAACGTTCAACACCGCTAAAGTTAAGGCAGAGCTTCAAGCAATCCGATTGAAAGCCAAACACCTTTCGCAGGAATTCTGATCTTTGACAATTCTCGAGAGCAGCCCTCTCCTGCGTCTCGAACAGAGCATTCAGATCGAAATTGAGGAGTGGTGGCACGCTATGCGGTGGCCTTGGCGGCGCCTACTAACGCTTCGACCATGGAGCGGAGAATTACCAAACCGTCTTCGGAGTTTAGGGCGGATTCTACGGCACGCTCGGGGTGCGGCATCAGGCCGGCTACGTTGCGCTCGCGGTTACAGATGCCGGCGATGTTGTTCATGGAACCGTTGGGATTGCCGGCGGTGTCGTCTTTGCCGTCGGGGCTGGTGTAGCGGAAGAGAACCTGGTGATTTTTTTCGAGGGCGGCTAGCGTGTCGGGGTCGCAGTTGTAGTTGCCGTCGCTGTGGGCGATGGGCAGTTTCAGAATCTGGCCTTTTTGCGCGGCGTTGGTGAAGGGGGAGTTGGTGTCTTCGACGCGGATGTGTACGTGGCGGCAGATAAAGCGGAGGCCGGAATTGCGCATCATAGCGCCGGGGAGGAGGCCGGCTTCGAGGAGGATCTGAAAACCATTGCAGACGCCAAGGACGAGGCCGCCGTCTTTTGCGAATTTGGAAATGGAGTTCATGACGGGAGAGAAGCGGGCGATAGCGCCGGTGCGGAGATAGTCGCCGTAGGAGAAGCCGCCCGGGAGGATGACGGCGTCGCAATTTTGGAGGTCTTCGGATTGGTGCCAGATGAATTCGACGGGCTTTTGGAGGACGTGGCCGATGGCGTGGAAGGCGTCGTGGTCGCAGTTGGACCCGGGAAAGACTACGACTCCGAATTTCATGGCCACCTCCGGGGAGTGATGCGGGAAGATTCATTTTAGCACAGAGAGGAGGAGAGATTTGGGAGAGGTGAAATCGCGCTTGGGTGCTCGTGTTTTCGTTGAGGTACTTCGGACATCCGTGTCGGATGTCCTCAGGATGACACGCGCATGGTGAGAGCTTGAAGTATGCGGCAGAGATTTGTGTTGGGCGGTTGAGTTAGAAGCGTAAAAGCGGAAGCTTTGCTTCCGCACTCAAAAGGGTTAGCGACGTTTTTTGTGGGGTTTCTTTTTTGGGTGATGGGCAGAGGTGGCGGAGAGTTCGCGGCGTTTTTTGGCGGCCCAGTTGGGTTTGGTGGATTGGCGGCCGCGGGCTATGCCGAGGGCGTCGGGGGGGACGTTTTCGGTGATTACGGAGCCGGCGGCGATGTAGGCGCCGTCGCCGAGTTTAACTGGGGCGACGAGGACGGTGTCGCTGCCGACGAAGACGCGGTTGCCGATGGTGGTGGGATGCTTGGCGAAGCCGTCGTAGTTGCAGGTGATGGTGCCGGCGCCGATGTTGGATTTGCTGCCGACTTTGGTGTCGCCAATGTAAGAAAGGTGCGGGGCTTTGCTGCCTTCGCCGATGGTGCTTTTCTTAATTTCGACGAAATTGCCGACTTTCGCGCCTCTGAGGAGATGGGATTCGGGGCGGAGGCGGGCGAAGGGGCCGAGGATGACTTCGGATTCGAGGCGCGAGGAGTCGATGACGCAGTGGGGCTCGACGAGGACATCGTCGCCGAGCGTGGCGTCGCGGAGGACGCTGCCGGTCCGGATGGTGCAGCGCATACCGATTCTTGTTTTGCCGAGAAGCTGAACGGTGGGCTCGAGGATCGTGTCTTCGCCGATGACGACGTCGGGATCGACGAGGACGGTTTCGGGAAGCTGGATGGTGACGCCGTCGCGCATGAGCTGATCGCGTTTCCATTCGCGGAAGGTGCGATCGACGCCGGCGAGATCGGCGCGGGTGTTGCAGCCGAGAGCTTCGCGGGGATCGGCGGCGATTTCGGCGAGGATGGTTTCGCCGCTGGAGTTGAGGATGGAGATGGCGTCGGTGAGATAAATTTCGCGGTGCCTGTTGTTGGGTTTTACGTGGGCGAGGGCGGGCCAGAGTTTGGCGGCGGTGAAGCAGTAGATGCTGGAGTTGATTTCGTTGAGCTCGCGCTGGTCGGGCGTGAGCTGCGATTCCTCGATGATGGCGGCGACGGTGTCGCCTGATTTGCGGAGGATACGGCCGTAGCCCGCGGGATCGGCGAGGACGGCGGTGAGGATGGTGGCGGCGTTGCCGGATTTGTGTTTCTGGAGCAGGGCGCGAAGAGTTTCGGTACGGATCAGCGGGGCGTCACCGGGAAGAACGATGATGTATTTCGCGTTGCCGATGGCGCGTTTGGAGACGAGCATAGCGTGGCCGGTGCCGTTTTGCGGTTGCTGGAGAACGGTTTCTGCACCGAGAGGCTCGACGGCGGCGGAGACTTGTTGCGCTTGGTGGCCGACGACAGCGATGATTTTTTTGGCGTGAAGCGGCAGGCAGGCGCGGACGACGTGGTCAATGAGCGGACGGCCACCGGCGTAATGAAGGACTTTTGCGAGGCTGGATTTGAGGCGGGTGCCTTTGCCAGCAGCGAGGATGAGGACGGCTACATCGTGATTGGACATGGCCAGAGCATTGTCCATTGGACAAGGGGTTTTTACAATCCGGTGATAGCAGGAGGATGAAGCAATCAGTCGGCGGAGGCGTATTGAGGCGCGTGGCGAACAGCGGCGGAGGCGTGTTCGTCGGTGGTGATTTCCCAGGCGGTTGGGTCGGAGAGAAGGCGGCTGACGAGTTGGGTGTGGAGGGAGTGGCCAGCCTTGCGGGCTTCGACTCGGCCGAGAAGCGGGAGGCCGACTAGGGCGAGGTCGCCGATGAGGTCGAGGGCCTTGTGGCGGCCGAACTCGTCGGGATAGCGGAGGGGGCCGTTCATGACGCCATCTTTGGTAAGGACGATGGCGTTATCGAGGGAACCGCCGCGGATGAGGCCCATGGCGCGGAGGGGTTCGATATCGGATTCGAAGCAGAAGGTGCGGGCGCGGGAGAGAACCTGGCGGAAGGATTCGCGATTGACGAGCAGTTCGACTTGCTGCTGGCCGACAAGGGAGTGGGGGAAGTCAACGTAGCAGCGGACACGGAATTCATTGGCGGGATAGATGCCGATGCGGCGGCCGTCTTCGACGACTTCGACGGGTTTGAGAACTCTAAGGTAGCGGCGTTTGCGACGGAGGCGGCGGAGGCCGGCTTGATCGAGGAGTTGGAGGAAGGGCTCGGCGGAACCGTCAAGGATGGGGATTTCGATGTTGTCGAGGTCGATGAAGATGTTGTCGATCCCGTAGGAGTAGGTGGCGGCGAGAAGGTGCTCAGTGGTGGAGAGCAGGACGCCTTGCTTCATGAGGCTGGTGGCGTAGCTGACGCGAGCGACGTTGTGGCCGTGGGCTTCGATTGGGAAATCGTCGAGGTCGACGCGGCGGAAGACTATACCGGTATCAGGGGGAGCTGGGAGTAGTCGAAGTTGCGTGTGAACACCCGTGTGAAGACCCACACCTTGAGTGTCAACCGGGCGGTAGATGGTGGATTGGAACATTGAGTACTTTAAACAGGGTAGCACATTGTCGGCCAAATGATTTTTGCTTTGTGCTTTGTATTCAATGAGATATGCGGATGCAAGGAAGGCGATTATCGTTGCCTGTGGCAATTGCACAACAAAATGTCGGATAGTCGTGTCTGGAGCGCACCGCAGCGAGGATGGGGTTAATCGGGAGGCGCAGGGTATCCAAGTGGGGCGCTGGCGCGTCCTAACAGAGTGGTATACTCAGAAATCGTTTTTCACGAGGATGGTGCGGAATGAATCGTTTGACGCGCTACGGCATATTGGCGGCTTCGGTGTTGATTGTCGGCTGGGTGGGGATCGGCCATGTGCTCGGCCGGACCCCGAACGACAGCAACGCCTACAAGTCGCTGGTGGTTTACGGCGAAGTGCTGCAGCGCATTCAGAACGATTATGTGGACGAACCGAACATGCACCTGGTGACCGCGGGATCGCTGCACGGGTTGCTGGAGTCGCTGGATTCGGAATCGAGTTACCTGACGCCGCGCGAATACACAGAATACCAACAGAAACAGGCGAATCCGAGCACCGGAGAAACCGGGCTGAACCTTAGCAAGCGATTTGGGTACATCATCGTGACTTCGGTGATGCCGGAGAGTTCGGCGGAGAAAGCCGGGCTGCACAGCGGAGATATTCTGGAATCGGTGGCGGGATTTACGACGCGGGAAATGTCCGTGGGGCAGGCGAAGAATTTGCTGGCGGGGCAGCCGGGGACGGGCGTGAAGGTCGGAGTGATCCGGCGCGGAAAGACGGATCCGGAAGAAGTGGACGTGGTGCGCACGAAAATGCCGGAGCCGAAACTGCAGGGGCAGAAGGTGGACAACGACACGATTGCGATCAGGTTTTCGACGCTGAACGCAGGGCGCAAGGATGAGTTGCGCGCGAAACTTCTGGAAGCGGAAAAGCAGGGCGTCAGCAAGGTGATCCTGGATGTACGGGATTGCGGGCGGGGACAGACTTCGGAAGCGATTGAAATCGCGAGGCTGTTTGTGGCGTCGGGAACGCTGACGAAATTGCACGGGCAGACCATCAAGGAAGAAATTTTCACGGCAGAGCCGAGCAAAGTGGTTTGGAAGGGGCCGGTTTCGGTGCTGATCGATGGAACGACGACGGGTGCGGCGGAAGTGCTGGCTGCGGCGATTGCAAATACGAAGCGCGGCGATTTGGTGGGCGACCGGACGTTCGGACTGGCTTCGGAACAGAAATTAATTCCCCTGGATGACGGCGCGGCGCTAATCCTGACCGTGGGAAATTTTGCCAACGCTGACGGAAAATCGATATTGGATGAAGGCGTGACGCCGACGGAAGTGGTACGCGCTGCAGCCGCGGCCGAGACGGATGACGGCGAAGATGTGGCCGCAACCGGCGCGACGAAAGAGCCGGCGCCGGGGCCGCGCCCGCTTTCGGCTGACGATCCGGTCTTGCAGAAAGCACTACAGTTGCTGAAGAATCCCGCAAAGAAGGCCGCTTAAGCTGTAGTGGCCCGCAAGAGCTCCGGAACCGCACGCAAACTTTTATTTTTGATTTTGGTCTGCGCCGCCGGCGTGGCCGTGTGGATGGGCGGCTGCGACAAGATTGCCTCGAAGTTCCGCTCCAAAACAAAAACTCAACCTGCGAAAAAAGAACGCGCGGTTCGGCGCGCGCCGCGCACGAGTGTTTCCGGGCCGAAGCTGGCGATCATCCTGGATGATCTTGGAGGCGACCGGGAGGCGGCGGAAGCTGTTTTTGCTATGCATTACCCGCTGACGATTTCGGTGCTGCCTTACCACGCGCATTCGACGGAGATTGCGGAAGAGGCGCAACGGCGCGGGCTGGAAGTGATGCTGCATCTGCCGATGCGAGCGGTTGCGAATGAAACGCCGGAGGTGCACCAACTGGAGACGGGGATGAGTGGGGAGGAAGTGGCACGGGCGCTCGACGGGATGCTGGAGAGCGTGCCTACGGCTAGCGGGGTGAATAATCACGAAGGATCGCTGGCTACGACGGACGCGAAATTGATGGGGGAACTGATGCCACTGCTGAAGCAAAAGGATCTGTTTTTTGTGGATAGCCGTACGACGGCGGCGACGGTGGCATTTGAAACCGCGGAGCATTTGGGAGTGCGAAGTGGATTTCGGAATGTGCCGTTTTTGGATGATGTGCAGGATGTGGGGGCGATACGGAAGCAGCTTGAGTTGGCGTTGCGCGGGGCGAAGGAGAAGGGGGCGGCGATTGCGATTGCGATTGGGCATCCTCATGCGGAGACGTTGCAGGCGTTGAGGGAGGTGTTGCCGCGGGCGGAGGCGGAGGGGGTGCATTTGGTGGTGGTGTCGGAGGTGGTGAAGTAGAGGGCGAGGTTGAGCGAGAGGTGAATGAATGAAGAGTTGGACGGTTCGGTTTAATGCGTAAAAGCGGTGGCAGAGCCACCGCACTCCAAAGGAAGAGCGGCCCGCCTCGGAAGGCAGGCCCTACACAGGTAAGAGAAAGCCAAGAGCCCAGCCAGGAATCGCTGGGCCACTTTTTTGGAAAAGGCGCCCGCTTCGGAAAGCGGCCGCTACAAAGGCGGGAGTCCGGCGGCGGATTCGGTTGTTGTGTTTTTCTTTGGGAAGAGCCACATGACGACGAGGAATTGGAGGCCCATGGTAACGAAGCAGAAGACGCTGCCTTCGGGGCCGACGGTGCCACCGGTTAGCCACTTGGCGCCGTGGAGAATGGAATTGGAGAGATGGCCTTCCATGAAGGTGCCGCTGTTGGGGACAGAGAAAAGGTAGGTTTCGCCCCAATCGAAGCTGGCGTGAAGGCCGACGGCGTACCAGAGATTGCCAGTGCGATAGAGCGTAAAGGCAAAAAAGATGCCGACGAGGGCGACACTGGCCGCGCCGACAGGACCTTCACCGGGGTTGGTGAGGTGGACGGCGCCGAAACCCAACGATAACAGGATAGCGGCAGGCCAGAAGCCAATGCCGTCCGCCAACGTGAACTGCGTGTAGCCGCGAAACAGGAACTCTTCGAAGAATCCGACAACGGTGAAGAGCGCAAGGTGGAGCAGGCCCCAGCCCAAGATGCCTTTCGACGATAACGCTATGCTCCCGAAGGAATAGCCTCCGAAAGTGGAGATGAGACCGATGAGGACAGAAATTTCCACCAGACCGAACAACATCCCCAGCCAGAATTTCTTGCCAAAGACTTCCGCAACGGGAAGCCCGTAGTCGCCGGGAGAACGGCGCTCAATTCGAGACATGATCAACGCGCAGCCGAGCACGACGGCGAAACTGAGGGCCTCCTGGAAGAGGGCGGCAGGAGGCGACGGAATTCCGCCGGTGGGGGTGTGGACTCTGCGCGCGATGAAACCGATAGAGGCAAACGAGGCAGCTATCAGAAGGAAATAGATGAGCAGGCGCCAGCCTGCGCGCAAGCCCCGGTCGTTGAAGAGAACGGGGTTTCGCCTGGGGGGAGTCGGCAGGATTGAGCGGAGTTGTGCAGGAATTTCTTGCGCGTTGGGATCAGGCGAGGTGAGATTGTCCACGATGGCTCCTTGCAAGAAATTCAAGGGCGAACTTTTCTGAGAGGGAGTCTCCGCTGAAAATGGTATGCAACAAAGAACGGCCGCTGGTAGATACGGAGAAGGACCAGGGATTGTTGCAATGTGCGCGGCAGAGAGAGTATAACCTGCCTCAGATGGAAGACTGGTTAGAATTTTCAAGTGTGATTGAAGAGAGGCGGATTGAAAGCTAACACCGCACCGCCGCCAAAATTGATCGCCGGCCGATTGGCGCTGGATTTTGCCAATTTGATTCCTGTTGCCCATGACCTTTTATGGACGGAATTTGTGGATTTTCTGGTGGATTCGAAGGTGGTGAGCGAAGAACGCGGGATGCGACTGGAATCGCTGGAGGGGAGCGAGCCGGGGGCGGTGGATGCGGTGCTGCTGAAGATTTTGCGGTTGCGGGAGTGCGTGCGGGCGGTGTTTTCGGCGGTGGAGGAGGGGCGGGAGTTTCCGAAGGCTTGGGTGGCGCCGATTAATGAGATTTTGCGGGTTACGGAAGGACACGATGAAGTGGTCGTGCGCGATGGACGGTGGCGGCTGGAGTTTATCGGACGGGAGAGCGGATTGGAGTGGCTGCTGGCGGCGATTGCGCGGTCGGCGGCGGAGTTGATTGTGGAGGGACAGAATGCTCCAGTGAAGCGGTGCGCGAATGCG
>Ga0210405_10003837_pt1 | contig 14438 bp, 16 predicted proteins | sample IncBWH11MmetaG_FD_155492 | JGI IMG/M metagenome (GOLD analysis project Ga0210405, IMG submission 155492) | Forest soil microbial communities from Barre Woods Harvard Forest LTER site, Petersham, Massachusetts, United States - Inc-BW-H-11-M | ecosystem: Environmental > Terrestrial > Soil >... | reverse complement strand
AACCCTCCGCGGTCTGCGTGTAATACAGAGGCTTGATGCCCAGCGGATCGCGCGCCAGGAAGAGCAATGGCGCCGTCGCAAATCGTCCGCGCAAATCCAGCAACGCAAACGCAAACATGCCGCGGAGCTCCGTCAGACATTCTTCGCCCCATTCTTCCCAGGCATGCACCAGAATCTCGGTATCGGATTGCGTTGCGAAGCGGTGCCCCAGCAGTGTTAAGCGCTCGCGTAGCTCACGATAGTTATAAAGTTCGCCGTTATAGATGACCGCGACATCCCGCGTCTCGTTCCAGACCGGCTGCTGGCCCCCGGCCAGATCAATGATGCTCAGCCGACGCATGCCAAGCGCGAGCCCCGGAGCGCGCGGATCTCCAGTTAAGAATCCATCCTCATCCGGACCGCGATGCCGCATTGCCGCGGCCATCGCGCGCACGCGCAACTCGGCATCCTTGCTGCGCGATGCAAACGCGACACCGCAAATACCGCACACGCTACCGCTTGATCTCCGGAGTCGAAAAGAAGGCCACCCCAGCGCGCAAGGCGTGCTCGCGCAGGTGGAAACGGGGAATTCTCAAACGGCTGTCCGCGTACCATGCAAGCACCGCACGCAGAAGCAAGAAGAACAGCATCGCCGCCACACTCAGCACCAGATAAAAAAAGGACTCTCGCTCCAGGAGCAGGCTCCAATCGATCGCTTCCTCCCAGCCCGGAGTGATTGCGGTCAAAAGTTTCTTCAGCCCAAATCCAACGTACGGGAGCCGCGCCAGGCGGACATGGGCAAAATGATCGTAGTTGTACTCACGCGGATAATTCGGTATGGCGCTGACTGCTTGTTCAAAAACTGCAGGATTCTGCAAATCCTTGCGCGTCAGATAGTGACCCGCCGCATCCCTCAGCATGACCCGATACGTTGGATCGACGATGACCCAGCGGTCGCCTATCAGGACTTCGGCGACGACGTGCTTCGTATTGTTATTAGCAGTCAACAAAAGCAGTCGGCGGGCTCGCAAGTCGGAACTTCGCACGAGATTCAAGAACGCGTTGGTCGCGGTACCGCAGACGTTCAACAGTTGGCTGTAAGTGAGCGTCATTTCGGGATCGCGCTTCGCAAGTGCTTCTGGATTCGCTGAGAAAGCTCGTGATGGTTCGGCGCGCATCCAGTTCAGAATAGCTGTAAGCTTTTCTTCTTGGGGCAAGCTGTTGGGCACAATGGCGTCGGAGAAACCGTCGAGATACCGGCGCACTGAGTACTCCCGCACGCCCGCATACACGGAAGACACTATTACCGCGACGAGCATCAGGTTCACGCCTCGCCAGAATACGCGGAAGATGAGGTGCCTTTTCGTGGGCAATCCAATCACTCCAGTGCTCCGAATTTTGCACTGAGCGCCGCCTTAATTGCAAGCTTGTTGTAGAGCGCTTCCATCTCGCGAACGGGCTCTTCCCAGCCCAGCCGCGCCGTTACTTCGCTGCACCCCGCCGCCAAGCGCGCGTGCAATTCCTTGTCGCTGATCACTGTTCGAATTGCGTGAGCCAGTGCTCCCGCGTCATGCGGCACGACTAGCCCCGCGACGTTCGCCAATAGAGGGGCGATGCCACACTGTTCCGTCACAACGACTGGTGTGCCGGCCGCCATCGCCTCCGCTGCGGTGTTGCCGAAGTTTTCATTTTGGGATGGCAGCGCGAACACACTGGCGTCCCGGTACGCCGCCCATTTCGTCTTGGCGAAAATTGGCCCGGTAAAATGCACTTGCGACGTAACACCAAGTTGCACTGCCATCTCAGTCAATCGCCTCTTCATTCCTCCTTCGTCCGGTCCTGCAAACACAAGATGCAGAGTCCTCGCTCCGTCCTCAGTCGAAAGGGAAGCGAACGCTTCCAAAAGCATGCCCGGGCTTTTCTTCTCCGATAGCCGTCCCAGAAAAAGAATAAGCTTCGCCTCATCAACAATTCCCAGCCCCCTGCGAAAAGTTCCCCGCTCAGGCCATGAAGCAGGCACTTCCACACCATTGCGGCGAAGTTCGATTTTCTCGCGGGCCACGCCTCCCCTAGCTAGCTCATCGACCTCTTGTTCCGACGTTGCGACGACCGCGCTTGCCGCCTCGAATAGTCGCCGCCCAAACAGTGCGTGATAAACGCGTTTCAGTCGCAGGCTCCGCACGATCGGCACAAACATCCCAATGGGTTCCAGCACGTACGGAATCTTTCTCTTCACGCACGCGTCTGCCACCGCCGGCCCGAGAAAATCGTACAGCCCGTAGATATGCGCCAAATCAAAATTTTGCAGCCGCTCCCGGCAAAACCGCTTGACAGCCGGATTCCAACTCAACGAGCGATACCGCAACCATGTCGGCAGGTAAATCGCCTCAACGCCACTCTCCACTCGCCTCCATCCGAAAGGACTCCCGTCCGTGCCAGATGCCTCCTCCGCGCTCATCCGTTCTTTCACGCCCCAGTCCGCCGTCAGCACCGTCACCTGATTCCCATGGCCCGCGATTCCCTGCGCCAGCGCACGCACTTTCACCGGCGGCCCCCCGAATTCTAGGAAGGGCGCGTAGGTTTCTGTGACGCTCAGGATTCGCATTGTTCGCGAAGGATTTTCTTCAGCGACTTGGCAAAAACACTGAACCGAAATTCCCGCTCCACACGCTGCCGCCCGCGGCCGCCCATTTTTTGCGCCAGTGCCGGATCCGACAGCAGCGTCTCGATGGACGTTGCCAGTTGCGCTGCGTCCCCGTGCGGTACCAGGTAACCGGTCACGCCATCCTCAATCACTTCCGGTGCTCCGCCGTGCGCTCCGCCGATCACGGGTTTGCCGTGCGCCATCGCCTCGAGGTAAACCAGACCGAATCCCTCACCACGGCTTGGCAATGCAAACATTTCGCAAGCGTCATAGCACGCCTCGAGTTCCTCAGAACTCAAACCACTAAGAAAATGCACATGCCGATTCACACCGTTTTTTTCGGCAAGCTCTTCCAGCCACGTTCGGTCATCACCATCGCCAACAGCCAGCAATTGCAGCTCCGGCCAGCGCGTCAGGAGCCGCGGCAGCGCAGTGATCAGTGTGTCCATCCCCTTGTACCTTTCATCCGCCTGCCAGCGCCCCACGGTTAGTATCACGCGCCCCTCAGGATACGCTTGCGGCACCTTTCCCCGCGGCGCATTCGCAGAAAGCGCTTCGAATTCCGGATCGAGCGCCCACGGCAACACGCGAATCCGCTCCCGTCGCACGCGTTGTTCTACAACGTGATTCGCCGTATCCTGACTGGGTGCGAGCACTACATTCGCGCGCCCCAGCGCCAGCCGCCGCGTCGCTGGAAGCGGCTCCCACACTTCCACGCCGTGAGTGCATACGATTGTCCGGAGCCGCGGCGCTGCGATCCGCATGGCCTGCGCCACAGGCCCCAGGTTCGGATGCCCAGCCAAAACCACTTTCCCGTGTCGTCTCGCAGCCCGTATCGCCGTCGCCGTGAACCGCGTCTTACTCCGTTCGCATCCCGTAAACACAAACTCCTTGCCGCCCACAGTCATCCGGTGGAGTTCCCTGGTGTCATTCAAGCTGAGCAGCCGATAATCCAAATGTCTGCTCGCTGCGAACTCGCTCAACACCGCCGCCAAATGCCGGCTCGCCCGCTGTACCCCGCCAGTCCCGTTTAGTTCAGTAAACAGTCCAATCAGCACGCGCCGAGTCTGCCTTGAGTCGTAACGTAAGGCAAGTACTCCTGAATCTTCTCGGACAAACCCCTTCCCAGAATTGCCGCCTCAGATTGCCAATGTTAGACTCGCGGCGCTTATCCAATTGTGAATGGACTCTTCATGCCTTCGCATAGACTGTTGCGGCTGCTCTGGAAATTCGCAGCAGCCGCCTTGTTCGTCTTTGTGCAACTTATAGCCATCGCATCAGCTAGGCCGCAATCAGCTCGGCCACATGAAGAACTGCATGACGTCCTCTCCCGCAAATCCCTGAAGCCTCCTCTCCGCAACGCTGATGTCGTTCTTCGATATAGTCCCGACGGTCGCACCCTCATAGTCCAAAATCCCTCCGGCGTGTACTTGTTCTCCCGCGAGCCACTAGCTTTGCGCGGACACCTTGCCGCCGAGGATGTCTACCCCGCCCGCATTTCGTTTGATTCCCAAGCAATCACTGTCATCGGACACGGCTTGACATTGAACCGCGAAAGGCTTCCCGGCGGTCCAATTCTCGAACAAAGAGAACTTCCTTTTCATGATGGTTGTCTCGACGCGGAACTGGCGCCGGGCGCTGAATTCTTTGCCTGCCTCATGCCCGACTTCAACCTCACCGTTTACCAGCTTTCTACCAACCAGCTAATTTTTTCGGCATCGCTTAACCAAACAAGTTCTCCCTATCGGATCGTCCATATATCTCTTGATCCGAACATTGCATTCCCGAGTCCCTTCGGATACCGCCTGGCGAACAATTGGGATTCCATGGCTAATAAAGGCCTGAAGTTCATTTCCATGAGTTTCTCTCCGGACGGCAAAACGCTTCTGGTGAGAAACGAATGGGAAGCGTTTACTGTGGACCTTGCAACTCGGCGAAAAACATCGCTCGCAGGATGGCTCCAAAAACGTTTGCAAGCATCGTTCTCCCTCCAAATTGACGACAGTGTTCTAATCGCCTCCGGCGAAAAAGAGGCCGCGCCCGTCATCGTCTCCTTGAAAACCGGCGGAGTAACCGGAAACCCATCCTTCAAGGCAGACACAGTCCGCCTCGCAACCAATCCTCGGTATGCTCTCTTGTCTGATGCGGGCGCACCCGGCGTCCGCGTCTTCGATTTGGAAGAAAACCGCGAACTGGATACGCCTAGCAACCTCTCCATCGACATCTTCGGAAATGAAATGGCGGTCTTGAACGACAGAGCCGGCTTATTTGTCTACCGTATCGGCGAAAAACTCCCCTTTCTTGCCGTCGATTTGCTGCTCGATTCTCTGCCTATCCTCCGCGCAGCCGCCGTCACGCCCAATCTTGACCGCCTCGCATTCTCGGTCGACGGCAACTCCGCGGCCTTTCAGGTAGCAACCGGGGAACGTACCTACACAGGCCCGCGGTTTTCCGCCGCGAATTTTTCCGATCAGGCTTTTGCGTATCTCCTTTTTCCCAGGGATCGTAACAATCCACCTCGCGTGCTCCAGCTCGCCCTCAGTTCCGGCAAGACCGCTGCTGCTTGGAGCGGTGCCAAGGAATACCTGCGTTCTGGAGGAACAGTTCTCCTGGAATATGCTTTGGAGACCCCCATTGGACGTCGCTTCGTTGTCACTCAGGACAATGACATCCCCTACCGCCTGCGCGCTCTGGATCCAGCTACGGGCAAGGAGCTCTGGAGGCGCGATTTTTTCGAGAATGGCCCCGTGCCGTTCGCCGACCCGCAAGGCGATCGCTTCGTCCTAGGCTGGTACGCCAAGAGCCCACACGCAGAAACCGCCGCAAAACAAATTCCCTCTACTTGGGAAATATTTAAACGCGCAAAAATATCGAAACTGGATTCTTACTTTGAAATCCTCGACGCGCGTTCCGGGAAATCACTTGGCGGCGTTCTCATTCAAGTCGGCAGCGGCCCTGTAAGCTACGACGCCGCATATTCCGAGGGTGACGCTCTCTTTCTATCGAAAGACGGAAAACGCGTCTCGGTATATTCCCTGAAGGACGGCAGTCTAAAGGCCCGTCTCGTTGGCGGCGTTCCCACCGCAAATGCACCTAACAATCTCTTCGCTATCGAGGAAGGCTCTGGCCGCCTCGTGATCTACGATCTGGCCACTGCCACTAAACTCGATCAACAGATTTTCCCCGAATCCATCGCCTACACCCATTTCTCCGCCGACGGCAATCGTCTGCTCGTTCTAACCAGACACCAGGTAACCTACGTCTTGGATGTCAGCGCCGCGCACAGTGCTTTGGCGCTCGCTCCCGCTTCTGCGCCTCAGTAAATCCCACCGCGAGGCAACCCCACGCAGCGAGTGCTAGGAAACAACGGATTCCTTGGCGGATGTTGCAAGGTTTTTCAGAAGCCTCCTGCGCGAAGCACAGCTGATCTTGCTGAGACTTCTCCACACATGTAATAACCGCCTGAACCGTAACTTTATTCTGGACGTCGCCACTTTTATCACCCGCAAGCAACCGATTGGCAAACGCCAACGAATTTGGAATAAGCAAAGCGCCGTTTCAGTCGAGATAAATGCAAGCACGTTCCATGGTGACGCGAGCAAGTCCGAAGAAAACTGCGCCACCGGTCACCGGCGCACAAAGAGAATCAAGAGACAAAGGAGAATTGCGATGAAACTTTTGAGCGGATTATTGGCCTTGGCCTGCGTGCCAGCGGCTCTCGCAGGAAACAATGCGCCACTTCCCAAAGAAAAAGTGGCCGAATTCGTAGCCGAGAAGTTGGATGTCACAACGCTTCCCCCTTCTATCCGGCCGAAAACGCAGAAGAGCAAGAAGACCTTCGCTGATTACGGCTACGTCATGCAGCAAATAGAAGACAAGCAAAAGCTTGTCGAAGCGACGCCCGACGGCTCGCAAATCAATATCCGGATTCTGGAACAAAATGATTCCGCGATTTACGTCTGCGTTCGAACTTCGCGCCAGACTCCGGATAGCGGTTCCGTCCAGCGAGTGGTCTTGCTCAAACTCAAGAATGCAGACGGCCTTCTGAAGGGCCGAGAGTCCTGGAAGGAATTCTCCGGTTGCCCCGTGCTCGGCGGCGACGGCTCGGATTCTTCAGCTGGGTCCTACGGCGGGTAATCAGCCGCTCCTCAAAAGTCAGTCCCCGCGGATCGAATTCCTGCCCTGGCGTCGACACAGCGACGGGACGTCCGCGGGGCTCGCTCCCAGGAGCCTGCAAGCCAGTACGGCCGTCTTCGCCGAGCTGCCGACGATCATGCCCCGGGTGTTGCCCGCGAACTCTACCCCGTCGCCTGAAACCTGTCAGCTTTAGCCACCCCGCAGGCACCCATCGTCGATGTTGTGAATGGAGAATTTCTAAACATGATGGCTCCTCTTTACGCCAACCTGACTCTGCTCCTTGAGATTGCCATGGGAGTGGGGCTGATCATCGGCGCTTTGCTCGCCCGGCGGCGGCATTTCCGCGCCCACGCTTGGTGCCAATCGTTGATTGTGCTTCTCAATCTTGCCCTGATCCTCCTGATAATGATTCCTTCCTTTCGCGCCCGTGTCAGTCCAAAGCTACCGCTCAAACTAGGCAAGGCTTTCTACGCACTGGCCACTGCACACGCGGCACTCGGAACCATAACGGAAATCGCGGGTTTGTACATTTTGCTGGCGGCAGGCACAAGCCTCTTACCCGAAAGATTTCGCATCACAAACTTCAAACTCTGGATGCGCTCGCTACTAATTCTCTGGTGGCTCGTCCTCTTGCTGGGATTCGCAACCTACGCCCGCTGGTACGTCCCCCATTTCTTCCGAAAATGAACTCACGGAATCCTTAGTACAGAAGGCCTTTCTCTGTTTTGAAGAACCTCAGAATAAACCTCGGCGCAATCGCGTTTCCGCCGCAACTCTACCTCTGAATTTTTCTGGCGACCGCGAGTCTCGCCTCTAATACTTTTGCACTATTCCATCGCCCGCGCCGCCCAAGTAGCCTCCTCGGCATTCCGACGATTCGCCATCCTCTCTGGCGAAAAGGGGTACCTCATGTCCGTCCAAGCTTCTGCTCTCGACCTGCACCCGCCGCTCGCTACTACCAATGCCTGGCGCAGCCGCGCGTTAGCCGTAATTCTAATGATCGCCACCGCAGGCATCTTCTGGGTAGACTCACGCTATCCCGCTTTGCTCAAGCGCTACCATGCCGGCGCGCAGGTGAAAGCCGCTGGCGCTCTCACCTTCGGCGCTGTTTATCAAGTAGATCGCTCCATGCCGCTCTCCACCCGCGTTTGGCGTACCACCATCAACTGGCTCGACGCCAACCGCGTCGGCATGACCTTCTCTTTCCTGTTCGGTCCCGCCGCTCTCACTTTTCTCGCAACGCTCCGTCGCCGCCGCACTCGTTCCATTTATCTGAACACTCTTTTCGGAGCAGCCGCAGGCATGCCCCTGGCTGTCTGCACCAACTGCGTCGCTCCCATCGCCCGCGGCCTCTATGCCTCAGGAATGAGCACCGAATCCGTTCTCGCCGCCATGTTTGCTTCTCCCGCGCTCAACGTCGTTGTCCTCGCCATGACTTTCGCGCTTTTTCCCATCCCCATCGCGCTGCTCAAGTTAGCCACGGTCCTCTTCCTCATCTTCGTCTTCGCGCCAGCTGTCGCTTCCCGCCAGAGTAAATCCGCGCCCTCGATCGTCTGCCCCATCCAAATCCCTGATTCTGAGACGTGGTCGCAAGCCCTCGTTTCCACCGCCCGCTCTTTCCTAAAAAGCTTCTGGTACGTTTTCCGCGTGGCCTTTCCGCTAATGATTCTCGCTGCCGTCCTGGGGGCGCTAGTCATCGAACTACTCCCAACGCAAGCTCTCATCGCTCAAGCCACCGTGGGGGGAATCCTCTTAGTCGCCATGGTCGCAGCCTTCCTTCCGGTGCCCATGGCCTTCGACGTCGCCATCGCCTACATCGCCATGACCAAGGGCGTTCCGCTACCGTACATCGTCACCATCCTCTGCACGTTAGGCATCGTCAGCGTTTTTTCTCTCTCTGTTGTAGGTAAGACCATCTCCTGGAAAGTTGCCGCCGCAGCTTACGCCACCGTCGCCGCCCTCGGCACTCTCGCGGGCATTATCACCCGCACATTCTTTTGATCTTGCGTCTTCTGCGAACCGACACCATTTTCTTTCGTGACCCACCGAAGCCTTCCGTCTGCCCGTTTGTTCTGGCCAACGGTGGAAGAGAACCGCCATGTCACACCTCGCGTGCGGCGCCGCGAAACGGTGTCAGAGGCACTCCCGCGATCACTTCAATTCGACACGCCGAAACGCTTCCAGCATTTTTTCTTCGGAGGGCGGTTCGAGAACGTTGTGCTCCGCAAATTCTTCAGCTTGTGGATACCGCGTGGCTCGAATGCGCCCAGCAGCGTTCACGATATTGTACGGAGTACGCCGAAGGTCCACGTCGCGTCCGATTAAGAGCCAATAAGCTCCTGGTTCCCCAAACGGCATCCCCACGCTGCCGGCGTTCACAACCCGAGTCTCCCCGATCTTTCGGTCGAATTGCATGTGCGTGTGACCACATACAGCCAGTGGCGCGTCAACTCCTCGAAAGACAGGCAAGAGAGGGTCTTCCGGTGTCAGACGCGTAAAACACTCCGTGTCGTTTCGTGGCGTGGCATGGCAAAACAGCACGTCGCCTATTCCCCCTATCTCGACTCGAAGTGTTTTGGGCCAACCGGCCAACAGCTGCTCAATCTCCGGCCCCAGTTGCTTCGCCGTCCATCGCACGGGCTCGCGCCACTGCTCAGGAGCGGCGCGATACCACTCCGTCTCGACCTCCGCCATTTGCGCAAGCACCTCACGGTCCCCGTTGCCGCAAAGGAACAGCGTTGGAATGTCCAGCCCCAGCAAGCACTGGATTGTTTCGCGCGGCATCGGCCCAGGAAACACATCGCCCCCGACCACGATCTGGTCAACTTGCGCTTCGCGAATATCCTCAAGTACAGCTTCAAGCGCGGGAAGGTTTGCATGAATGTCATAAATCGCCGCGATCCGCATATCGGATCTCCCTCCCTTTCGAGGATATCGAATGGCAACCCGTCGAGGGCGTTTCAATAACTCCGTACCTTATTTGAGGTATCTTTTCAATTATGGATTCGCAGGTCACGCGCAGCCGCCAGCGGGTTCTGGAATCCGCCGTTGTGTTATTGAGGGAAGGCAAGCTGCCACCAGGGCAGTTAGTCGAAGCGGCTGCTGAAGCGGCCCGAGTTCGCGCTGACGCAGGCCAAGCTGGGACTCGTCAGGCCATACCGTGAAGCGTTTAGGGGATTGTTTGCGAGGATGCTTGATCCGCGCACGAATATCGGAGTGCTCAGCAAACAAACCGAATTGGTGCGCCTTCGCGCTCGAGCGGCGTTCGCCAAGGTGGTCCACGGTGCGCATGACGCGCCGGAAGCCGCACCACAACTTATTCAAGGTCTCTACACCGCTCACTTGGCTTTGCTTCTGATCTGGAGCCGGGATCAATCGCCGGATTCGAAGAGCACGCAGGCCGCGCTCGAAATGGTTTGCAAGCTAACCGCTCTGGTTTGCCGGTTTCGTTGGACCCCCATTTCCGCCACGATGCTTGAAAACATCGGAACGATTTGCGGCCCTCTCGCAGATTCGCCCGCGGATCCGGAGACGACGGCGCAAGCCAGGGAAATTCTGCGGCTGGTGTTTCACGATCGACGCACGCTCCCGGGCGCGGCAAAATGTGCGCAGGCTGCAAGTGGCGACCCATGCGAGCAGTGTTTGGAGCCTCACCTTCCCCTAGTCCGCCGGTTTATCGGGGCAGGTCTCCCAATCCATTTTGTCCTTCCAGCGTTTCCCGCCAAGTAGCCAAATCCAGAGAAAACGCTGGGACGCATGCCGGATATGGCCGAGCAGTTGAGCCTGCAGTTTTTGGATAACCTTTGTGCTGAGATGCGTAAACTTCATGGACCCGGCGTAACCAGCGCGATCCGCCGCCTCTCTCGCGAAGGTGCCGCCGCCCCTGTCGAGATTGGCATCGCGCGCGTGAAGGCCGCCGCAAAAAACGTCCCAGCATGGGTCACTGTAGTTGCAGGGATTTCCTTCGCCGCCGTCGCCGTCTTGTTCTTCCACTCCTCAGAATTGTTCGAGCGCTCAGCCCATCCGTGCAAGTCTCCTGGGATCAAGGCTGGACAATGCCGTGACGGACGGCGTAAAGCACAAGGCTGGCTGTCTCGTGTATATCCAGCTTCTGCATGAGTCTTGTGCGATGGGATTCGGCTGTTTTCACGCTGATGCCAAGCAAAGATGCGACGTCTTTCGTGGATTTCCCTTCCGCGACTAACTGAAGCACTTGCCTCTCCCTCGACGTCAAAGGATTCTTGGATTTCTCTGACTTGGACTGATACACCTCCATGACAGCCCTCGACACGCCAGGGCTCAGATAGACCTGGCCGCGCGAAACCTGCCGGATGGCCAGCAGCAAATCGCTAGAGACCTGGTTTTTCAGCACGTACCCTTTCACGCCCGCTTCCAGCGCCTCGCGAATATACTGACTTTCGTCATGCTGTGTGAGGAGAATGGTCTTTGTCTGTGGGGAAGAACGGCCCATTTCCCGAGCGGCATTCAGCCCATTCAGTATGGGCATGCTGATATCCATTACGGCGATGTCGGGCTTGAGCGACTCCACGTGACGAACAGCCTCTTGCCCGTCGGAAGCTTCCGCAACGACTTGAAATCCTTCGCGCTCGAGCAAGGACTTCAGGCCTTGTCGCACGAGCACGTGGTCGTCAGCTAGCACGATGCGGATTGGCATTCAAAGTCTCCGTAGGAAGCTGAATCAAGAGTCTTGTTCCCTGGCCACGTGCCGAATCGATCGACAGCGTTCCTCCAATCCCATTTAAGCGTTCCTGCATGCCGATCAGTCCCAGGCCTCTTCGCTTGCCATCCGACTGCACCGCCCGTACGTCAAAGCCCACGCCATCATCTTCGATGGAGCAGCAAAATATACGATTTTTTTTGCCGATCCGGATCCATACCCGGCTCGCTTTCGAATGTTTCGCCGCGTTGGTCAGCGCCTCCTGAACGATGCGGTAGACGGCTATTTCCATCGGACCAGGCAGCCTGCCCACAACCGTCGTTTTGATTTGAATGCTGAGGTTCGCGCGTTTTGAAACTCCCTCCGCCAAGAAACGGATCGCCGGTATCCAGCCAAGGTCATCCAGGACCGTTGGCCGAAGCTCATGGGAATACCGCCGCAACTGTTTTTCAACCTGGTTGAGCAATTCTTCAATCCGTCCAACCTGTTCTTTCTGAGGTTTCGGTAATTCCCGCGCGACATCTGCCAACGCTAGATGCACCGCTACCAGAAGCTGTCCGGCTTCGTCGTGCACGGCATAGGCGATGCGCTTGATCTCCTCCTCAAGCGTCTCGTTGAGTTGCCGCAAAGCCGCGATCGCGTCTTGAACTCCACGGTGCGCCATTTCATAGGGAGAGAGGGTCTCGGCCAGAAATTCGGCGGCGGCCGCCAGCATTTTCTGGTGCCGCGCTTCTCCCTGCGCATCGGCGAGCATCCCGTGGAGGGCCTGATGGTGCAGGGAAGCAATTTCCATGAGACTTTTTTTCTCGCTGATGGCGCGGCGCCCCAGGTCGTAAGCGCGGCTCAGTGCACCCTCGCCACCACACTGGGCGTATTCACCAAACGCGGAACGATATTCTTCTTCAAAGGTTGGTGGCAACTTCGTCTTCCGTTTGGTTGCCGTCGTCATGCACGAACCCCAGTTAACCGTACCACCAAAACAAGCGCGTCGTCGTTTCCACGGCTATGCTGTTTGAGAATCTTTTCTGCGGAGCGTTGCGGGGATTCCATGGCGGAAAGACCTTCCACAAATTCGCCGCGAATCCCATCTGTGACAAAAACCAGGGTATCCCCCCTTGCAATCGGAAGCACGGCGGCCTGCAGGGCAGGCAATTGCGAACCGACGACGCCGCCACGCAAGAGCAGTACCTCCTGCACGCTTCCTTTCTGGGCGCCGGCGCGCATCAAAACTCCTTGAACATTTCCAACTCCAAGCCAAGTCATCAAGCCATGCTCCGGATCGATGGAAGCAAGGCTCAGCACCACGCCGCGCGTCGAGCGCAGACCTTCGTGGCAGCGTTCTACCAGAGAAATGACGGGCTCTTCCGGGCTCGTTTTGAGAATGGAGATCGCCGCCTCCGCGGCGCTGGCAGCTTCTTTGCCATGCCCGATTCCGTCAATCGCCGCGATCAGGATTCCATCTCCCCCACAGCGAACCAGGTGTTGATCGCCCGATTCACCCTGGCCCGGCAGAATAAACTTGGCCACGCCATACTCCACCAACGGCACGTTTATTGTCTCCATTTTTTCACCGTCACGACCGTGCCATGGCCCGGCTCGGAAGTAATTTCAAACTCGTCCATCAAGCGCCGCACTCCGGGCAGCCCTAGGCCGAGGCTTCCGGATGTCGAGAAACCGTCTCTCATGGCTTGACGAATGTCCCGAATTCCAGGCCCGCTGTCGGCTGCCACGATCGAGATCCCCTGGCGGCTCGACCCATGGACCGCTTTCAAAATGATTTCGCCCCGACGGGCATAGGAAACGATGTTGCGCGCAAGTTCGGAGATGGACGTGGCGATGAGGGTCGCATCTCCTGTGGAGAAACCGAGTTCGATGGCAAGAGCGCGGCCTCTCTGACGGGCTGTCACTATATCTTGGTCCGAGTTGATGGCCACCCGGATTTCTCCAGCCCTCACTGTGTGTCTCTCAGTCCGTGTTCTTGAATTTTTGAGTCAAGTAATCCAAACCTTCTTCCAAGTCCAGCGCCGTCGCAACGCCTTCCAGTGTCAGCCCCAGCTGAACCATTGCGAAAGCCACTTCGGGCTGAATTCCTACGATAACCGTTTCCGCGCCGCGCAGCCGAATCATGTGCGCGATCTCCCGCAACGTCCGTGAGGCAAACGAGTCCATCACGTCCATCGCGGTAACATCGACGATAACCGCCCGTGAGCGAAACTTAACAACTTGCTGAACTAATCCCATGCGCAGGTGGTTGAGGTCCGCGTCCGAGAGAGCCGCCTGAAAGGTGGCAATCAGGACCTCTCCCTGTTTCAGAATGGGGACTTCCACGTGGCGCTTCCTCCCGATCCTTTAGCGCGTTTCCGCCAGCGTCACCACTTTGTATCCTAACAGTCTTTCGGCCTGCTCGATGCCGCCTTGCAGGTCGCCCACCGTGTTCATCTTGCCAAGGTCGACTCCGATCGTCACCAAGGTCTGCGCAATCTCCGGCGAAAGGCCCGTGACGATCACCGTCGCGCCAAGCAGCCGTGAAGCTTCCACCGTTTGCACCAAGTGGTTCGCAACCGTCACGTCCATCGCCGCTACACCGGTGATATCGATCACCACGACTTTTGCACGATTCGTGCGGATTCCTCGCAGGAGTTGTTCCGTCAATTGCCGGGCGCGCTGCGGATCGATCACGCCGATGATGGGGAGAATCAGCAATCGCTCGCGAACCTGCAGCACCGGCGTGGAGAGTTCTCGGATCGCTTCCTGTTGCTGGCGGATGACGCGCTCGCGCTCCTGCACGAAACCTACCGCCACCGTGTTAGCGATGCGGTTCGCGGCAGGCTCGTAGGCATCCAGGATGCGATTCAGTTTCTTGAAATCGGTCTGGTACTTTGCAAAGAGGGACCGTGCCAGAACGTCGCGCAGCAGCAGAACGATGCCCACGACTTCGTGCGTCTCCACTCCTCGTGGAATAATGCGTTACGAGAGGTTGCGCGCGTAGGCTTGCAGCGC
>Ga0210405_10003835_pt1 | contig 14446 bp, 18 predicted proteins | sample IncBWH11MmetaG_FD_155492 | JGI IMG/M metagenome (GOLD analysis project Ga0210405, IMG submission 155492) | Forest soil microbial communities from Barre Woods Harvard Forest LTER site, Petersham, Massachusetts, United States - Inc-BW-H-11-M | ecosystem: Environmental > Terrestrial > Soil >... | reverse complement strand
TGCGCACTGGCCTGCAAGGCCATGGTTCCCAGCAAAAGCGCTGCCGCAGTCAAAGTCATCGTGACCTTTCGCACTAGACCCTCCTTCTGTTCGCAGGGTGCCGCGTTGAGAAAAGCACCACTAGCCACTGTACGCCGTTCCATGCTCTGTTTGATGACATGGAAGCGTACCACCGGCCGACAGGCCCATCTTGGCGGGAAAACGGGGTGACGCAAGATTGAAGGGGATGCCTGGGACCACATTCCGCGGCCGCAGCGAGAATAGGGTGGCGCCCTGGACTTTGGGAGCGCATCAATTTGCGTAATAATCGCGCGCATTGACCGCGCCTTAAGCACGACTTAAATCGCCGGCCATGACGGTACGCGAGATCATAAAGCTTCCTGACAAGCGGCTGCGGCTCGTATCCGAGCCGGTCAAGCGCATCGACGCCAGCCTCCGCAAGCTGGTCGAAGATATGTTCGAAACCTTGTACGGCGCACCCGGCATCGGGCTTGCCGGCATCCAGGTCGGCGTAGCCAAGCGCGTCATCATCATGGATTTGTCGAAGAAGGACGACACGCGCAAGCCGGAGGTGTTCATCAACCCGGAGATCACCTGGGCCTCGGAAGAAAAATCGAGCTACGAGGAAGGCTGCCTGTCGATTCCGGAATATTACGAGGAGGTCGAGCGTCCGGCGGTGGTGAAGGTCAAGTACCTCGACCTCGAGGGCAAGGCGCGCGAGGTCGAGGCCGGCGGCCTGCTCGCGACCTGCCTCCAGCACGAAATCGACCACCTCAACGGCATCCTGTTCATCGACCACATTTCCAAGCTCAAGCGCGACCGCATCACCAAGAAGTTCGCCAAGGCGGCGAAGACGGCGAAGGTTACGAAGAAGGTGGAGGCCTGATTGGCGCTCCGCCTGGTGTTCATGGGGACGCCGGATTTCGCCGTACCGACGCTCCTTGAGATCATCGGCAGCGGTCATGAGGTCGTAGCGGTCTATACCCGGGCGCCGCAGCCCGCTGGTCGCGGAATGGCGCTGCGGCCGAGCCCCGTAGCGCGTGAAGCCGAACGCTTCGCCCTCCCGGTCTTCACCCCGCGAGCGCTGAGGAACGCCGAAGCGGCGCCCACCATGCGCGCGCATGGGGCCGACGCCGCGGTCGTGGTTGCCTACGGGTTGATCCTGCCGAAGGCCATTCTCGATGCCTTTTCACTCGGCGCCTTCAACCTCCATGCCTCGCTGCTGCCGCGCTGGCGCGGGGCGGCGCCGATCCATCGCGCGGTCATGGCCGGCGATGCCGAGACCGGCGTGATGGTGATGAAGATGGAGGAAGGGCTCGATACCGGGCCCATCGCCATGGCCGAGCGGGCGCCGATCGGGCCGGATGCGACCACCGGCGACTTGCACGACGAACTCAAGCGGCGCGGCGCAAGCCTGATGGTGCGGGCGCTCGCCGCGCTTGAGAAAGGAGCGCTGCAGCTCACGCCGCAGCCGGCTTCGGGCGTGACCTACGCCAACAAGATCGGCAAGGACGAAACGCACATCGATTGGACCAGGCCGTGGAACGAGGTCCATGATCATTGCCGCGGCCTGTCGCCCTTTCCCGGCGCGTGGTCGGAATTGCCCGGCGCCGGGCGCGTCAAGGTTTTGCGCACAACCAAGGGGACCGGCGACGGTCCGCCGGGCCGCGTGCTCGACGACAGATTGACCGTCGCCTGCGGTGCGGGCGCTGTGCGGCTCCTCGAGCTGCAGCGCGCCGGGCGGCAGCCGATGCCGACGGATGAGTTTTTGCGCGGCACGCCGGTCGCCCGCGCCAGCGTCCTGAGTTGACTCCGCCATGCCCCGCTACAAGCTCGCCATCGAATACGACGGCACCCCCTTTGTCGGCTGGCAGGTGCAGGACAACGGCCCGTCGGTGCAGGGTGTCATCGCCAACGCCATTGCCGCCTTTACGGGCGAGCGGGCCACCGTGTCCGGCGCGGGGCGCACCGACGCCGGCGTGCACGCGCTCGGCCAGGTGGCGCATGTCGATCTTGCCAAGGATTGGGACGGCGACACCGTGCGCGATGCGATCAACGCCCACCTGCGCCCGCATCCCGTTGCCGTGCTGACGGCCGAACGTGTCGCCGAAAACTTCGACGCGCGCTTCTCGGCGACGAAGCGGCACTACGTCTACCGCATCGTCAACCGCCGCGCCGACCTCGCGCTGGAGCAGAATCGCGCCTGGCGCATCGCGCGGCCGCTCGATGACGCCGCCATGCACACCGCCGCGCAAAAGCTCGTCGGTCGGCACGACTTCACCACCTTCCGCGCGGCCGAGTGCCAGGCGAGATCGCCGGTCAAAACCCTCGACCAGATCGACGTCGTACGCGGCGGCGAGGAGGTGCGCGTCCTCGCCGCGGCGCGTTCGTTCCTGCACCATCAGGTGCGCTCGATGGTCGGCTCACTGGTGCATGTCGGCGAAGGCAAATGGAGCGCCGATGATCTCGGCGCGGCACTGGCCGGCCGCGACCGCAGCTCCTGCGGCCAAGTGGCGCCGCCGCAGGGGCTTTATCTGGTGCGGGTCGAGTATTGAAGCGTCGCGCCGGGACGGGCCACGCCGCCTGCGGGCGGCCGGCGTTCAAGCCAATTAGCACTCGATGATGCGCCGGTAGATTGCCGTCAGCGCAACGAGTTCTCCGAGCGGCGCGCATTCGTCGACCTGGTGCGCGGTCTGCCCCACGAGGCCGAACTCGAGCACCGGGCAGTAGTCCTTGATGAAGCGGGCGTCCGAGGTGCCGCCGGTGGTCGAGAGCTTCGGCTTGCGCCCGGTCACCTCGGCGACTGCGGCAGAAGCAAGCTCGGTGAATGGGCCAGGCTTGGTGAGGAACACATCGGCATTCGAGGGCTGCCACTCCAGGGCATAGCGCACGCGGCCGCCGGCCGCGGCCTGCGCGCGGCGCTCGATCAGTGTCTTGAGCGCGATCGCGCTGTGCCGGTCGTTGTAACGGATATTGAAACGCGCGCGGGCCTCGCCCGGGATGAGGTTGACGGTCCGATTGCCGACATCGACCGTCGTGAATTCGAGGTTGGACGGATCGAAATGCTCGCTGCCTTCGTCGAGCGGCCCCTGCAGCGCGGCGATGAGCACGGCCATGCCGCGAATCGGGTTGTCGGCGCGATCGGGATAGGCGACGTGGCCCTGGCGCCCGGTGACAATGAGCGTGCCGTTGAGCGAGCCGCGCCGGCCGACCTTGATGGTATCGCCAAGAACCTCGTGACTGCTGGGCTCGCCGACAATGCAGTGGTCGAATGTCTCGCCGCGTGCGGCCGCCCACTGCAGCAGCTTGACCGTGCCGTTGACCGCAACACCCTCCTCGTCGCCGGTGATCAAAAAGGAGAGCGAGCCCTTGTTAGGCTTGCCGCCATTGGCATTGAGATAATCGAGGGCGGCGGCGACAAAGCACGCGATGCCGCCCTTCATGTCGACGGCGCCGCGGCCATAAAGCGCGTCGGCGGCAATCTCGCCGGCAAACGGCGGATGCTTCCAGGCCGTCTCGTCGCCAGGCGGCACGACGTCGGTGTGTCCGGCGAACATCAGATTGGGACGCTCGATCCCGGTCCGCGCGTAGAGATTGTCGACAGGTGCTGTCCCGGGTTCGGCAAAGGTGGCGCGGTGGACGGCAAATCCCGCCTGCCCCAGCACCTCCTGCAAATAGTCGAGCGCGCCGCCCTCCTCCGGCGTCACCGAGCGGCAGCGGATGAGGTCGCGGGCGATGGTGACGGGATCGGCGGTCATGCTCAACTGGTCGCCAGTGGGTCGGGACCATATTGGTTCGGTCCGGGCGTACCCTTGCGGAAGCCCAGCTCGACGATGAGGGCAAGGAGAAGCACCAGAAAGGGGATCGCGACGACCGTCCAAAGAACGGTCGGATTGTCGCCGCCGCTATCCCAGCCCAGCACCGTGAGCAGGTCGAGTACGGCGTTGGCGGCGAAGAAGACACCCAGAAGCCAGATCGGCAGGTTGCGGTCGTGGACGCGTTTCACTGCCACGGCGAACTCGGGATAGGTGAAGGCGAGGTCGACTATGGCGCTTGGCCGATCGCCGCCGATGTATTCCGCCGCATAGCACGCGAGGAAGTTGGCGACGATGACCGCCAGCATCGCGATCCAGAACGTCTGGCGGCCGATACGGCCGTGGAAGCTGTTGAGAAGATAGGGCCAATCCATCGGCGCAACGCGGACTTCAATCCCGGAGCAGCTCGTTGATGCTCGTCTTGGCCCGCGTCTTCTCGTCCACGCGCTTGACGATGACGGCGCAGGCGAGGCTAGGACTCGCAATGTCGGGGCTGTCCTTGCCGCCTGCAGCCGGCTTGCCGGGAAGAGTGCCCGGCACCACGACCGAATAGGCCGGCACCTCGCCCTGAAAGATCCGGCCGCTGTCGCGATCGACGATCTTGGTGGCGGCGCCGGTGAACACGCCCATCGACAGCACCGAACCCTCGCGCACGATCACGCCCTCGGCGACTTCCGAGCGCGCGCCAATGAAGCAATTGTCCTCGACGATCACCGGCGACGCCTGCAGCGGCTCGAGCACACCGCCGATGCCGACGCCGCCGGAGATGTGGCAGTTCTTGCCGATCTGCGCGCAGGACCCGACCGTGGACCAGGTATCGATCATCGTGCCCTGATCGACATAGGCGCCGAGATTGACGAAGCACGGCATGAGCACCACGCCCGGCGCGACATAGGCCGAGCGGCGCACCACCGAGCCGGGCACGGCGCGGAAACCGGCGCTGCGGAAGCGGTCTTCGCTCCACCCATCGAACTTCGAGGCGACCTTGTCCCACCAGGCCGCATGGCCGGGCCCGCCCGGAATGACGCTCATGTCGTTGAGGCGGAACGACAGCAGCACCGCCTTCTTGAGCCATTGGTTGACGCGCCAGGCGCCGTCGGCGGATTTTTCCGCCACGCGCGCCGCGCCGCGGTCCAGAAGGTCGAGCGCCGCCTCGACCGCTTCGCGGACCGCGCCTTTCGTCGCCGGACCGATCTCCTCGCGGCGTTCGAACGCCGCCTCGATGGTCTCTGCGAGAGTCGTGGTTGGCCCGGCAACGTCGGCTGCCGACATGAGCTGATCCCCTGCTGGCGCGGTTTGTCGGGGCGCCCGTCAGCGATGTCAAGCACCCGATAATTCACGCACTCCTCGCTTATGCCGATGCCTCTAAGAGCCGCCACCGCGCCGCGCCGCGATGCCCCGCAGGAAGCCGCCAAGATCGTCGGTGACATGGTCGACGTGAGGCGCGTCGCGGCCGGCAAGCTCCCATTCCTCGCGGAAGACTTCGCGAATGCCCGAGGGCACCACCAGCACCGTGGTCATGCCGAGCGCGTGCGGTACTTCGAGGTTGCGGGCGAGATCCTCGAATATCGCTGCTTTCGCCGGATCGACGCCATGGCGCCTAAGGAAGCGGTCGTAGACCTGCGGCCGCGGCTTGGGCTCGAGATCGGCCGCGGCAATGTCGAACACGTCGTCGAAGTGCTGCTCGATCTCGAGCCGGCGCATCACCGCCTCGGCGTGCCGGCGCGTGCCGTTGGTGAGGATGAGCTTGCGGCCGGACAGGCTTGCGATCGCCGCGCCGAGCGCCGGATCGGGGGTGAGCGGCGAATGATCGATCTCATGCACGACGGCGAGGAACTTGTCGGGGTCGAGGCCGTGCTCCTCCATCAGCCCGCGCATGGTCGTGCCGTAGCGCCGGTAATAGTCCTTCTGCACCCGCAACGCTTCGTCGTGGGTGACGTTCAGGAATCCGACGATGTAGTCACGGATGCGGGCGTCGACCTGCTGCCAGAGATTGAGGTGATGCGGGTAGAGCGTGTTGTCGAGATCGAACACCCAGGTCTCGACCGCGTCGAAGCCGCGCGTCGGGCGACGCTCATTCATTTCCAGACGACTCGCTGTTGCCACAGTTCCCGGCAAGAGGGCTTTGACTTCCGCCGAATCAGTTTTAGCAGTCGGCGGACCGGGAGCAATCGATGCGCAGGGCTTTACGCAGGTCGGTTCCGTTCGTGCAAGCGGCTTTCATCGGCACTTTTGCCGCCGCGCTGCTCGCCGGCCTCGCGATGTTGATCTCGCATTCCTGACGTCAGATCCCGAACGGTCGTCGCGCCGCCTTCTTCACCCCGCCTCCCGCCCGCGCCAAGCCGTCGCCGGCAAAAGCCCTTCCAGCGCGCCGTCATGCAACCGCACCGGGTCACGCTCGCCCTCCATGGCGAGCCGCAGCACGAGACGCGCCAGCTCATCGGGCCGCACCGTCGAGTTGCCCGCCGCCTTGAGTGTCAGCCAAGCCTCGTCGAATGCGGTCTCCAGTATCAGGAGTGTCTGCGGGTCGAAGGAACCGGAACCGGTATGAAACCCGCGCATCGTCATGCCTCACCGCGGTTGTACAGCCAGGATATCACGGATTGGGCCAAGACTCAGGGCAAACTTGGCCGAGTTTGTGACGCCGGCGCGGGTCGCGGCGACACAAGATCGTCATCTCCATAGCTGGAACGCGATCAGCGCCGCCAGCATGATGCCGCTGCCGGCTGCCTGCAGCGGTGTGATGAGTTCGCCCAAAATCAGCGCGCTGAGAATCATGGCGATGAGCGGCTCGAGATTCATGATCAGCGCGGTGCGGAACGGTCCGATGCGCACCGTAGAGACGAAAATGAACACGATGCTGACCGTTGTCGCCACGCTCATCGCCACCAGAGCGGCCCAGCCTACACGCGTTTGCGGAGGATTCCAGGTCCAGGCACCGAGCGACACGGCAACAAAGATCAGCGCCTGGGCCACGACCGAATACCAGGTGGTCAGCCGCGCGTCTTCGCCGACGAGGAAGGCGCGCGTGATGAGGAGCACGCCGGTGCGACAGCACGCCGCGCCGAGTCCAAAGGCGATCCCAGCAAGCGCCAGGCCTGCGGGATGAGCGCCGATCATCACCGCCAGTCCAAAGAACGCCGCAAGCGCGCAAACAAGACCCTGCCAGCGCAGCCGATCGAGGCCCGCGGCGGCCGCGGAAAGCCCGGTCAGCAACGGATATGAGAAGTAGGTGAGCACGGCGGTCGGCACGTCGATCGCTTCGATGGCCTTGAACAGGCAGAAGATGAGGCCGGCAAACAATATGCCGGTGCCGAACGAAATAAAACGCACCCGTGCATCCGCACGCGGCCGCCGCCCGACGTAGAGCCACGTCGTTACGAAAGCCAGACCGACGACGCTGCGAAACGCCAACGTCGTGAGCACGCCGCCTTGAGCGGCGAGAATGAGCTTGGCAAGCACGTCGGATATACCGAGCGCGATCGCCGCGGCCACTGCCGGCGCAGAGTGAACGACAAAACGGACGGCCAAGCGGAACGGGCTCTCGTGGGACTCGTGCCCGCATACGCGGCGGAAGCGGGGGCCGCAACCGGCAATGAAGGCCTGCTAAGCCCGCGTCTGATCGGGCGCCGGCAGCGATGCCGGCCGCGGCGCTCTTCCGGCGAGCAACTCTCTGAGTCGCAGCGCCGCCTTCCCGAACGGAGCGATCAGCTCGCCCCGCAGCGTATGCGCGTCCGGGCGATCCGCCTCGACTCCGAAGGCCGCGACCTCGCGTTCGGCCGACGGAACGTGCAGGGTCCCGAACATCCAGTCCCACAGCGCGAGGCAGCTTCCCAGATTCTTGTTGAAATGCGCCGGATTGCTCGAGTGGTGAATCTGATGATGGGCCGGGCTCATGAACAGCCGGCCCAACCATCCGGTAAATGCAATCCAGACCTGCGAATGCTGCAGGTGGACATAAACATAGATGAAGAACACGAGGATGATGTTGTTCTCAGAGAGCCCGTATTGATGAGTGGTCCCGCCCAGGAGGTACTCGCCGAGGCCGCTTGCGAGCCCGGTGAAGATCGCGAGGATGTTGAAGAAGATGCACATATACACCGGATGGACGCGGAAGTTCGTCACCGGCGTCAGCACCGTCGCCGTATAGTGAACCTTGTGGAATTCCCAGAGGAAGGGAATCCGGTGGCTGAGATAATGATTGAGCCAGTGGCCGAGCTCGTAGGCCAGGAACAGCATCACGGTGATGATCGTCCGTGACACGAGCGCCGGCAGCGGCGCCGGCGGCATCGGACCAAACAATGCAGTGAGCTGATCGACGATGGTGCGGCTCAGCATCTCGTAGGAAAGCAGCGCCCACCCGAACACGATGCCGAACACGAAGATGTTGGAGTAGAGATAGCCGACATCGGTCAAGGTCGACCGGCTGAGCACGATGCTCTTCGGGAACAGAGCCCGAATCAATGTTCTCGCGTGGATGCGCCGGCTTTTCCGATAGCGCCTGGCGGCGATGATGGCGCAGGCGATGAGCAGCGCGCAGGACAGCGAGGCGAGCGAGACAGACGAACCGGGCGCCAACAGCGCCTGGCCGAGCCGTTCGAGAAAATACGAAGGGACTGCCGCCAGATCCAAGCGCGCCTCCGATGGTGCAAGAAGCTTCGGTGTTAGCGGCCCATTGGTAAAAGCGGCGTTGTGCCGAGTTGCCGTGCGCGGTTAACAAGTCGTAAACGACCCTGCGCGTTCCGCCGGTGGGAATGGCGCGCGCGACAAAGCAGCGGCCGTAGCCCGGATGAGCGTCGGCGAAATCCGGGGCCGGCTTTCAAGCTCGCAAGCCGCTCCCGGATTTGCTTGTCATCGGGCCGGCCACTTCGGGCCGGACCCGTTGGTTTCATCCGGCTACAAAAGAGAAGCCCACGACCGATACGCGACGTGACGACGCGCGATGCCGCAGCGCTGTTTAAGACAAGACAGGCTCGCCCCCGAACATCTATGCCCAACGCCTTCTATGCCATAGCTGCGTAGAAGGCTGGGTCGATGTCGAAGACCACGTCCAACTCAGCTGTCAGTTTGGCTGATGCCATGAACTCATCGATCTGCGATCGATACGCATCGCCGCATTCGTGCAGAACGTCATCGAATTTGACGACAATATAGGCAAGCCTTTTCGTTGCCGGGTTCGGATCGTAAGCCGCCATCTGCTCTTTGGCTTGCTCGATGTCGAATTGCATTTTCGTGAAAAAGCCGGAGTCCAACCGATCACTGGTGCTACCCACGCCGCTGCTATGCCGACGTTCCGCTTCGATCTCGGCAATATCGATCGTCTTCACCTCGCAGAGCGCCCTCGTCGTATTTAGCTCAGCGCGCAAATCAGGCGTTTGTTGTCCCCTCACGGTTGACGGCGGAATAAATTCGATATTGCGGTAACCCGCATGTTTAAGGTGATTGTACGCTTTCGCTTGGTTGAGCCTGTCCCACAACCGTTGCCAGCCGCGTTTCGCGTCTTGCGCTGTAAGTAGCGGCTCGAGTTCCGATTTCAGGAAATTCCAGGCGGCCGCATTGAGGCCCTGCAAGTCCCTTTCGAGGTCGCGAAATTGGCGCAGCTTTGTGGAATCTCGGCAAGCGATTTGTCGAGATTGCAAAAATAAGCGCCGGGCGGCGGAGGATTCGGAAGCAGGTCCCGCAGTTCGTATATCCTTGGCAGCTCTCGGCGATACACGGTCTTCCTTCTCCACCAAATCCAGACCAGCATCCCCAGCACGAATGCCACCCCGAACGCGCCGATGAGACCTAGCTCTCTGACCTCCATTCGCAGCCTCTCTCGCATCCGCCTTGTCCACCGGCCTCACTTCGACCAGGACTCGATCGTTATGCGAAACCACGCTTCGTCGGCGATGATATAGTTGTCATCAAAGACCAGTTTCAAGGAGAATTGAGCCTTATCATCCAAGCGAAATGCGCGGCGCCCGCGGCCCCGCGTCATCGTCACGAGAGCCCGGCGCCGAGGCGGACACCTGAGCATGAAAGCTCTTTGCTGGAGCAGTAGAGAAACTGCTCGCGTTCCTATCGCACAAGAAGTGCGGCGGATTAGTGTTTTCCAGTCTTATTCCAAAGGAACACATTGTTCCATGAATCCGTGACATCGCACCAAATGACGAAGACACCAATCACCACAAGCGCGCCGAGAACCATCTCCACCATATTTCTCACCCGTAGCATCGACCTAGTTTGCGGCTGCCTCACAGGACCTGCTTCTCATTTTCGCTTGTGGCTTGGGAGGACGAGCGCGCGGCCTCCCGGGCATAAGCGCCGAAATAGATCGGCCTCACTCACGACAGCCTCCCGCTTAGGGGACACGCATTGGCGGCTTGCTAGCTATGAAGCCTGTGTGAAAGGGAACCGCCGGTCTGTGCAAAAGTGCTCACTCGCCGCACTCTGCACACTCTGGGCTATTCTGGATACAAGGGCCCGTAGTGATCGGCATTTCGAGAAAGCTCGTCGGAATGGAGGAGTTGAACCTGCAACCCCTCGTCCCGAACGAGACGTGAAGCGCGCATGCCAGTCAATCAACTCGTGGATCAGAGTTCGGCCGGCAGGTAGCCGTTGATTTCGAGGCCGATGCAAATTTCCACAAGGGTTGGGGTCGTCCACGCCATGGTCGTTTCCCTTTCATTCTTATTCATCGGTGCTCTCCATAAACTTGTTTGGGAAGGGAATTGCTTGAATGGCATTATTCAACCAACTCGCCTTAGCTAAGCCGCAACGCAGCTAAAGCCAGGGACCTTGTAAAAGAAACCTGGCCGTGGACGTCGAAACCATTGCCAGGCGACTGCAAGTTCACGGAGTTCAGAGCGTTGGCGAGCGTTTGGTGGCTCTATTGCGCCGCTGTCCGGGGGACGCTCGGAACTTACGGTTCCTTCGCGCGCTTTTTCAATTCCGCCAAGGCGCGGCCGGCAAGGCGGCCAAGTTTAGTCGCAGTGGAGTCGAGTTCCTTGGCGTGGTCGGTGCGGCCGGCCTCGAATGCCGCAAACCAGCGGCGGAAGCGGGCGAGTTGATCCGGCGGCAGCTTGGCGATGGCTTCGGCGATTTCTTCCACTTTCATGCGGGGCAGTATAGCACCGCCGGGGACGTGGTTGAGCCATGGAAGGGGATCCAGGGCACGGATTGACCGAGAACGGCCTATTTTCTCGCATCCCCAAGTTTGATCACGTCCGCAACCCTGCGGTCGCTGACGCTCACGATCACAATCGCATGCGCGGTAAGGTAGAATTTGTGCGACTTGGCCTGGGGTACGTTTTCAGCAAGCGCCGGTGTCATGTCATGGAGCTCGACACTGGCAGGCACTGGTACACCGATCGATTCCGGCGCGTCGGCTTGCGCCTTTGACACGTTCATGTCTTTGAGCACAATCTCTTTGATTATGAAGCTTTGTTCCGCTGTCAGGTTGATGGTGCGCGAAGGAGGCGCAACAACGGGCTTGGTATTTGACTGCGCTTCGACCTTCGACAGCGGAGCGAATAGTGCTATGGCGACGACGGTCGAGACGGTAACGAGGAGTCTCTGCATGTTCAACTTTCACGGCCGGTGAGGGCTTGGGTCAAGCCACGGATTGGTCGCCCGCAGCCAGCCGAGGGCAGCGGAGCAGGGGCTGGGGCTTGCGTCTTCGGGAGGCACGCAACTAAGCACTCAAGCTGCGCGCCATCCCGAATATCTGTTTCAGCTACAAGCTACGCCGCAGCGGCGAAGCGGATGCTGGGCGAACCTATGACGCCGCTCTTTTCCATCACCGACTTCATTTCACTTGAGCCCAACCACGTGCGGGCCTTCGATACGTCGGCGACATCCTGGAGGATGACCACGTCATTGGCGTCGTCGGCGCTGCGGAATACTCTTCCGTTTGTGATGCCGGCAGACGCACGATTCTTCTCGTTTTCATTGTAACTGGTCCGCCAAGCGTTGAAGTCCTTGACCTTGAGGTGGACAGTCAGGTTTTCGCTATTCATCGATGCTCTCCTTGGTGAAATCTCTTTGAGTCCGCCCGCAAACTAGGTTGCGCGCGCGACCGATCTGCGGGTGCCGACGGCATCCGCAGTGCGAGCCAAGATCAACTTTCAGATTAGAACTGTGCCAACCGATGGCATCAACGCTGCCAATTATGAGAGCGGAGACTTCGGTAGGTCGCCGTTTTTGGGGCAGCTCTCGGGCAAGCCGCAGCCTGCCAGTGCCCATCCACCTATGTTACCGAGATCAAAGCACAAGGGTGCGTCGCGACCTTAATTCGAAGTGAGGTGGTGGTCACAGCTTGTCGTCAGTTCGCACCGTGCGGCGTCGCCGTCGGCCTGCCGCGATCAAGAACGGGAGCGAAGTTGAGCACGACACCGATCCCTGTGCTCGTTCCTCCGCTCCAATATTGTCGCTGCGGGCCAGTCCTACTTTGGACCGCCAACACATTTCTGCTGCCTATGCGGGGTGGGCGTGTTTCTGCGTCCACGCCGGGAAGGGCACTAGCCACCACGCAGATTCGTGGGATCAAGCCCAAACGAGCCGCTTAAGGCGGGCCTGCGCGGAAAGATATCCCAGGTGCAAATCTTCCTCGTCGGTCGATCAGCGTTTCGAGCGAGAGAGGTTTCTTGGCGATCTTCAGGACCTCGCGCATTCGCTCGAGCAGCATGCCGAGTTTTTCGGCCAATTCCCCCGGCGTCGGCTCGCGGCCGACCTTATGCAGGATACGCCGGCTCGTGCGCACGACCTTGCTCGCGGCGTCTATCATGCGCATCGGTCTCTGGATACAGCCCGCCCGAGCCTTCGCCGGGTCATGGTCAGTCGCGTATGCCGCCCACGGCGGGCGTCGCGTCCGATGTCGGTTTTCTATCTCTCGTCCATCTGGCGTAAGCGCCATTAGGTCGCCCTCGCGCCACCGGCGCGAGCAGCGTACATGTGGAGCGGTCCTGCGGTACCTTCGACGACCTGCTGAGAGATCATGACCTGCTCGACGCCTTCGAGACTCGGCAGTTCGAACATAGTGTCAAGGAGTATAGCCTCCATGATGGAGCGCAGCCCGCGCGCCCCCGTCTTGCGGTCGATGGCCTTCCTGGCGATAGCGCCGAGTGCTTCCTCCGCCACAGTGAGATTGACCCCCTCCATCTCGAACAGCTGCTGATACTGCTTCACAAGCGCGTTCTTGGGTTGGGTCAGGATGAGCTTGAGCGAGGCCTCGTCGAGATCCTCAAGCGTCGCGATGACCGGAAGGCGGCCGACGAATTCAGGGATCAGGCCGTACTTGAGCAGGTCCTCCGGCTCGACGTCGCGGAAGATCTCGCCCTGCTTTCTATCCTCGGGCGCGATGACCTTGGCGCCGAAGCCGATCGAGCCCGGCCGGCTGCGCGCCGAAATAATCTTCTCGAGGCCAGTGAAGGCGCCGCCACAGACGAACAGGATGCTGGTGGTGTCGACCTGCAGGAATTCCTGCTGCGGATGCTTGCGGCCACCCTGCGGCGGCACACTCGCCATCGTGCCTTCCATGATCTTGAGCAGCGCCTGCTGCACGCCCTCGCCCGATACGTCGCGGGTGATCGAGGGATTATCGGATTTGCGGGATATCTTGTCGATCTCGTCGATATAGACGATGCCGCGCTGCGCGCGCTCGACGTTGTAGTCGGCGGACTGCAGTAGCTTGAGGATGATGTTCTCGACGTCCTCGCCGACATAGCCGGCTTCGGTCAGCGTCGTCGCATCCGCCAAGGTGAACGGCACATCGAGGATGCGCGCCAGCGTCTGGGCCAGAAGAGTCTTGCCGGAGCCAGTCGGGCCGATTAACAGGATGTTCGACTTCGCTAGCTCGACATCTTTGCGGTCGGCCTGATGTTTGAGCCTTTTGTAGTGATTGTGGACGGCGACCGAGAGCACCTTCTTGGCATGGTTCTGACCGATGACGTAGTCGTCGAGGACTTTGCGGATCTCCTTCGGGGTCGGAACACCGTCGCGTGATTTCGTCAGCGACGACTTGTTCTCCTCGCGGATGATGTCCATGCACAGTTCGACGCACTCGTCGCAGACGAAGACGGTCGGCCCGGCAATGAGCTTGCGCACCTCGTGCTGGCTCTTGCCGCAGAAGGAGCAGTAGAGCGTATTCTTCGGATCGCTGCCGCCGACCTTGCTCATTTCAGGGTCCTGACGAGATGCGAGTCGTCGCACTCGCTATGCCGTAGGCCAAACCAGGCGTGCGCACGGTCCCTCTCCTTGAGAAGCCGAGCGACTCAGCCGGGGGGTTCCCTTCAACCGAATGATTCATAGGGCCAAGTACCTCCCTCGGCAAATGCGGTTTTGTTGCCGCGCGCGGGTAGTGGATAGGGTTCAACGCGATTTGACATTTCTCGCGGCGACTGTTTTCGCCGCCGCCGATCAACTATGGACCAACAGCGCCCTGCGGCCTGACCGGTACGCCCAGCCCGTGCTGGCGCTCATCGGTCTGCGCCAGATGGAGGCCAAGTTCGTGGCCGTCCACGCCGAGCTGGCTCCCAACTACAAGGGGCGGCTCAAGCCAACGCCGAGTGACTACCAAGCAGCGTATCACTTACGACGCCCTCGACCCTTTTGCTGGAAGGAGATTTGGCCTGCTGGGTTGCCACCTTTGC
>Ga0210405_10003833_pt1 | contig 14453 bp, 11 predicted proteins | sample IncBWH11MmetaG_FD_155492 | JGI IMG/M metagenome (GOLD analysis project Ga0210405, IMG submission 155492) | Forest soil microbial communities from Barre Woods Harvard Forest LTER site, Petersham, Massachusetts, United States - Inc-BW-H-11-M | ecosystem: Environmental > Terrestrial > Soil >... | reverse complement strand
TTGCTGATTTCACCCAGCGCATCCGACATGTCCGCGCCGACTTTATCCACCGGAACGCCCAGCATCTTGGAAGTCATCAGCGCGGCACACTTTCCGCTGCAATGCACGCCCACGAGCCCGCATAGCTTTCCGGCTAGCCCCACCATGGCTGTGACTTCCTTGGGCATTTCCTCTGCGGCATTCGTCGATAAAGTCAGTTGGCTTCCCAGCATCAGTTCGAAAACTTCGCGCAACGCCAGTTCCAGCAATGGCGCCCAACTCTCTTGGGTGCCACCGGCTGCTAGTAGTTCCTTCGAGGAGCTCATGACTTCCCTCCCAGAACTGGAATCACCTGTTCCTTCACTTGTTCCGGCGTAAAGGGTTTGCGGATATAGCCCCGCGCTCCCGCCGAAAGCGCTTGCACCACATGGGCCTCGCTACCTTCGGTCGTAATCATCACGACCGGAGTCCCCTTTGCGTTCTCCACTCCGGCGAGCTGCTTCACAAACTCTAAGCCGTCCATAACCGGCATGTTGATGTCACAAAGGATGAGATCCACTTTATCTCCCTGCAGCACGCTGAGCGCCTCCGCCCCGTTGCCTGCTTCGAATACCTTGCTTAAATCGAGCCCGGCCTGGCGCAATGAGCGCTCTACAATTTTTCTCATGACCGAGGAGTCGTCGACGATGAGGGCGGTTATTGGCATAAGACTCTACTTATTCTCCACGCGACAGGAGGCCTAATTGCTTCTCCCTCCATATTGTCTTTTGCGTATATCGGCACATGCTGAGAGGACTTTAGAGACTACGTGAGAACTAGATTTTGAGTTTCGCAGTGGAATGAATTTCCCTGTTCAGCCGCGAAAGCCTGCCCTGAGCCAGTCGAAGGGCGGCGCGAGAATTCAGCCCACAGCGTAAGCTGTGGGTGAAAAGCGGGAAACGAGCAAGCCCCGGAAGGGGCGGAAGACTGGTTCTCACGCACACTCTTTAGCCGGCCTCTGCCAGTCTCGACTCAACAAAGGAGCAACGGAATCCAGGTCAAATCGGGCCGCGACGGGATCGCCGATGGAACTTAAACGATGCTTCCCTACCCTCGCTTGCTGGCGCAATGAGGTAAATCAGCCGCTTTTCGCGCAAAACAAAACGCCCCAGACTCGGTTTGAGTCACGGGACGTATGTTGATCAGCCCTCCCCCAAGTGCTGCTCAAGAACGAGATTAACCCCATCCACGCAGATGGTAAATGGCTCTTGCGTGCTACAGCTTGGCACCAAGGTGCTGCCTTCGTCTAACTCCAGTCAGCCTGCCCAGCACTCTAACACGGCACGCTAGCTCGACGAAAATGCGTCGGCTGGGCCAGCCCCCCGATGGCATAAGGGGAAAGCGTTCGCCGAGGATTGTCTTGCGTGTCATATTACAGCTAGGTTACTTTTAAGCCCTTAAGGAGAACTACAATGTTCGTCAACAGTTCAACTCTTTCCTCTACGACTTCCGCCCGGTCGCAAGCAACGTTTCCAGCCGCGTCGGGGCCTATCGTTCTTTTGGGCCGCATCCTGTTCGTGCTGATCTTTGTGAATGCTGGACCGCGACTCTTATTGGGCCAGGCCGTCGCCTTCGCGGTGTCGCAAGGCGTACCCATGGCGTCGATCGCCGTACCCATCGCGGGCTTGCTCGCGCTTGCCGGAGGGCTTTCCATTCTGCTCGGCTACCGCGCCAAAATCGGCGCATGGCTAATCGCTCTGTTTCTGATCGGCGTCACTCCCATGATGCACAAGTTCTGGGTCATCAGCGATCCCATGAGGTACCAGTTGCAGTTGGCCACTTTTATGAGAAACGTATCGATGCTGGGCGGTGCGCTGCTCATCTCGCAGTTCGGAGCAGGGCCGTGGAGTCTTGATGCGCGCCGGAAGTGATTGAATTTCCAAAGAAACATCCCGAATTGATCTCGAATATTTCGGTGCGCTCAAATGCTGAACGGTGGGTCGCTGAGATTAGAATCAGGATCGAATCGAATGCAGGCCTGCGGCGGACACAGATAATCGAGCATTCGCTGGCGCCGGGGGCTGGCCCGACCGTACTCTAACTCGGGCACGGGATGCCCGACACGTGGCACTTTCACGGAGCCTGCCCTGAGCGGAGCCGAAGGGTGAGCTGCCGCGAACTCTCCCTGGCATGTTCATCGATCACAGCTAAATCCTAGCGTTCCTGTTACATCGTTTCCATGCCGACAAACCTGCACCGCTATCACGGCTCTTAGGGCTTCACATCCGCAAAATCTCCTGAGCCCGTCGGCATCGCGGCCCACCCGTGAAACCGCCACGGGTGGGGCATCCAGCTCGTCGTAGCTCGCACGAAATGCGTCGGCTCGGCCAGCCCCCCCGATCTCAAGTGCCGAAGTGCCGATATATCGGCACCTGTTCCTGTTTTCGTAACAACTTCAAGAAATTTACGCTGGGATCGGAGCCTTGTGCTATAAGTTGGCGCCCGACGCTACTCATCATTCCACCTATGGATATCCATCTATGAGTCGTGCTTCGACAAAGCTTGGGATGTTCGCTGTTTGTGTCCTCTCTGTGTTGCTTCTAGTTGTCAGTGTTTTCGGGCAAGAAACCACCGGTGGGTTGCAAGGCTCTGTCAAAGATCCAACTGGAGCGGTGGTGAGTCAGGCTCACGTGGTAGTTAGGGGACCAGCTTTGGAAGGCGATAAATCCGCGAATACAGACTCGGCCGGCTACTACCGTTTTGCCAATCTTCCCCCGGGCACCTATACCATTACGGTCACAGCCACGGGTTTCAAGACCATTCACCGCGAAGGGCTGGTCCTGGAGGTTGGGCACCTTCCGACTGTGGACATTGCACTCGCGGTTGGGGCTACCGCTGAAACCGTGGAAGTGAGCGGGGCCGCTCCGGTGATCGACGTCACTACGAACACGAATCAAACCAACCTCACCGCCGAAGCACTGAACGATACTCCTCACGGTTACAGCTTCCAGTCGGTCATTCAGTATGCACCCATGGCCCGCAATGAGCCTCTCGCCGGTGGGTCTGCCACGATGGGAGCCGGCGGCGGGGGCGGGGTCCTGCCGGGCAGCAGCGGCAACGGCCAGGCTGCCGGTTACTCCGTTGGAGGCGCTGCGGATTCGGAAAACACCTACCTGGTGGAAGGCCAGGACACGGAGAATATCTCCGGTGGCGCTTCCAGCGCCAACGTTCCTTTCCAGTTCATTCAGGAAGTCCAGGTCAAGAGTTCGGGTATCGAGGCGGAACACGGCGGCGCCCTGGGCGGCGTGGTCAACGTCATCATGAAGAAGGGTGCCAACGCTTACCATGGCTCGTTCTTTGGTACTTATGAGGCCGACAAGCTGGACGGCTCTGAGAACGCCAACCTGCGTTACAATCCGAATTTTACCGCTTCCCCTTCGGGTGACGATGAGGGGCAAATCTATCAACCGACGAGGGACCACTTTAGCATCGTTCAACCCGGCTTTACCCTTGGCGGCCCGCTCATTAAGGATCGCTTGTGGTTCTTCCTGGGTTTTGCTCCAGAGTATAACGCCCTGGCCAGAACGGTAAACTTTGCTCCTTCTACATTTCCAGGGAATTCAAACCTTGGGAACCAAATCTTCACCTCGGACAATCAGCAGTACTTCAGTACTGCCCGGCTGGACTTCACGCTGACTCAGAAGATCCGCCTGTTCGGTTCGTGGTTGTACCAGTACACGCGCGAAAGCGGGGACAGCTTGCCGGCTCCGGATTCGACGACCGGCCTTCCAAACTCTGGGATTACAATAAGCGGGACCGCAATACCTGGGATCAATAGCCCTCTTACACAGTTTGCCCATGGGCTCGGCTACTCGGCGCCAAATGCGACGTACATCACCGGCGCTGATATCACCCTAACCCCGAAGATCGTCGCCACCACTCGCTTCGGCTACTTCTTCCAGAATTATCACGACTTTGGCTGGCCTACTGCAGGTGTGGACCTTAGTTTCCAGACCTCCGGCTTGGGTACCTGTAAGGGAACTACGTTTGCCTGCGACAACTCGGGCAACCCCCTGCCGGCCAATCTGGCCTTGTCTGCCGGTACGACCACTGCCCCCTTCGATGAAAGTTTCACACAGGTCAATGCCAGTAAGCACTATCAGTTCGACCAGGACGTGGCGTTCTTCAAGAGCGGCTGGTGGGGCACCCACAACATCAAAGCTGGCTATCAACTCAACCATCTGTCTAACGTAATTAATCAGCACGGCAACCTGCCCTTCGCATTCATGTACGTTGGCGCTGGGACTGGCTATGGGGCGCTCACAGCCAACGGCGCCGGCAACTGCGGCACATTGGAGGCGGAATGGGGATTCTGCACCGGACAGTACGGTTATGTGAAGGTTCAAGACTTCGCAACCGTCCTGAAGACAGCCTCTGGTGCCTATGCGCCCGCCACCGACTGGAACCATGCCTTATTCATTCAGGATGCGTGGACTATAGGGCACGGTTTAACCCTCAACCTCGGCCTCCGTATTGAGAAGGAAAGCCTGCCTGCTCCCTCGGGAATAGGGATTAGCAGCATCAGAACCATCGACTTCTCATGGGGCGACAAGATTGAGCCTCGCCTGGGTGCTGCCTGGGGATCGCCTGACGGCAAGATGAAGATATTTGGCAGCTATGGCGTCACCAACGATGTCATGAAGCTCTTGCTCGCCCAGACATCGTGGGGAGCGCAAGGTTACGAGACTTGCGCCTATCCCCTCGGTCCAGACGGGACCGCGGCCGGGTTCCAGCAGTCCGATCTCAATTTCATTTTCAACGCTGGTGGCCGCGCCTGCCCGACGGGCGTCTCCACCGTGGGGGCCTCCTTCGGTGGGAACGGCCAAGCCCCGCCATCCCTGACCGACGCCAAGACTGGCACTCAGCTGATTGAAAACGACAACTTCCGTCCGGAGGAGCCGGTCTCACCCGGCTTAAAGCCTTATCGCCAGCACGAGTATGTGGCGGGCTGGGACTACCAGATTTCTAAAGCATGGGCGTTCGAAGCGCGTTATGACCGTCGTCGTCTTGACCACGTAATTGAGGACGCTTCGTTGTCCGATCCGACCGCCGGCGAAATCTATACCATTGTCAATCCTGGGCAGAATGTGGACAAGACCCTCAACGGTTATGCCAGCTACCTGACCTCGATTGGTGACGCCTACGGTCCCGGGACAGCTGCGTTTAATCCTACGGGCTTATTCGGCACTTGTACCGGGTGCCCAGACAATCCCACGGCAATCCGTAACTATGACGGCCTGGAATTCCGCTTAACCAAGACGCAGAGCAGCGGTTGGTCTGGAATGTTCAGCTACACCTACAGCAGCCTCTGGGGCAACTATACCGGCCTCACCACCACAGACCAGAGCGATGGAGGTTCGACCGGACGCAACTCGCCCGACACCACTCGTTCGTTCGACGAGCCGTTCTACTATTTCGGCGCTAACGGCAAGTCGAATTACGGACCGCTGCCGACGGATCGTCCGAACGTGTTAAAGGGATATGCGTATTACGCGCTGCCTTGGAAGGGACACTTCAACACCAACACAACAACCTTTGGAATCTTCCAGGTTGCCTACCAGGGCAGCCCGATGAGCGCATTCTCCGACGTCGGCGCGGCGATCCCAACTGGCTCTGCGGCCCCCCTCTCCTACGAAGCCGTGTATGTCTTTGGCCGCGGCAACTGGGTCAATGCAACCCAAGGCGCGGCACCAGGAGATATCACCTTTAGCGCGCCTTATGCCCGTCGCACGCCGTGGTACACGCAGACTGATTTCAACCTGCAACACTCTATCAAGGTGAACAAGAACAATGAGGCACAGGTGCTCAGCTTTACCGGGACCTTCACCAACCTGTTGAACCAGCACTCCGTCACCTCATATTGGGAGGGGTTCAACTCGAATTTCGTCGGTGCGCCCCTATTACCGGGAGGTGCCAACATTACCCACGGTGCGGCGTTTTACCAGGCAGCTGAAACAGGGTACAGCGTGCCGGCGGCGGCTAGTTCCGGCGGCGTGGTGGTGAACTCACTCTACGGCCGGCCGAACCTCTGGCAGATATCACGCCATATCCGCCTCGGCGCAACGTTCACCTTCTAGCCTTAAGTTAGTTGCACCACGAGGAGCCCCACTCGTGGCAGTTTCACCGAGCCTGCCCTGAGCGGAGCCGAAGGGTGGGTCGCCGCGAACTTACCCTGGCATGTTCATCGGTCACAGCGAAATCGTCGCGTTCCTGTTACATCGTTTCGATGCCGACAAACCTGCACCGCTACTACGGCGCTGGATACTCCCACCTTATTACCACAAGTTGCTTTCAGCGCCGTCCCCTTCTCGGCACGCCCCGCTTTCGCGATCCCTTTCTAGAAGTCATAGAGCAGATCCGTCTACGTCACCAATTTGTAGTTGTGGTTACGTAGTCACGCCTGAGCCAGCCCCCACAAATTCCTAAAACAGATACTGTATGATTGGTAGTATCGGCTGCGTGGACTACCTGCTCCGCACAACGGTCTCGGTAAAGGACGAAAATGGCCATTCTGAGCTATGCAGACTGGACCGCAGACAGTTACGCATTCCATTCGGACAGGAACGAAACGCTACACATCACCCAGCCTCTTGATAAAAGCAAGTTTTTCGACACAGTCAGGAGAATAGACTCGAGAACCAATACTTGTATCTATTGCCAATGTCCGCTGACAAGTGTACTCGACGAACGAGGTGCACTTGTTGAACATGGTCTAGGACGCGAAACGAATCAAGTACATGAGTGCAAGAATTGCGGCTGGTGGAATTACGAATACCGTTATGAGCGGCAAGGGTACGTCTGGCATCGGGACGATACTCTAAAGGTGCTATATCGAGGCATCGTCAAACGGTTTGCCCTCTCATCTAGCGAAGCCCCAATCAATGATCTCAGAAAAACAATCAGCAGAACTCCGTCACTGGTCTACAAAGTGTCCCCGAAGAGAATGGAAGAACTCGTGCGCTATTGTTTTGAAAGTTATTTCCGCTGCAACGTTAAGCATTGCGGGAGGAGTCACGACGGCGGTTTTGACCTTGTCGTAGTGGAATCTGATGAACCAATTCTCGTCCAGGTCAAACGGCGTGGTGCAGAAAAGAAGAGTGAAGGCGTTGCGGCCGTCCGAGAGCTGCTAGGCGTTATGGTCATTCAGCGTACGGCATCCGGAATCTTTGTGACTACTGCGCCTCGGTTTTCCTCGGCGGCAATGAAGGCCAGAAACAAGGTGATTCACGATAACTCCGTGAGAAGGTTCGATCTGATCGACCTCGATCGCTTAATGTGTCTCCTCCGCTGCGCAAAAAGAAACCGATTTACGAGCGATCAACCACCGTGGCACAAGGCAGTTCAGCCCCTCCAATGCATGGCCAATCCTGATTACGACAGCTACAAGGTGTCGAGAGATAGCTATGGAGTCAGGCGAGAGTTTTGCAGAGATCGACTAAAACGCAAACGCCTTTCATCGAATCTTGGCCCTTCGGTTGATGCCGACCCCGACTGGGTGATTGATTTTCTTCTAGAGGCCATTGGTTTCGATACCGAGTACTATCGACAGACCGGCTCTCTCCTCCAAGTTCCATTTTGGTCTCCCTCGCGAGTTCGTGGCGCGAGTTTTTAAAGTTTCCGGCGTAGCAGCTCTGGCGACTCGAAGGAATTGATATGAAAAATTTGCCTCTGCTGTCGATTTTTCCTATGCGCGACGACTTATGGCGGAAACCGGGAACAGAATAAACTTCGCAATTTTTTGACGAATGGAAATTGGTGAACGTTCCGTCTATCCCACAGTTTTCTCGGAGGGCGAAGTGTGTAGCGTTCGAGCGGGCACTCAGGCTAAGGAAAATCGCTAGTCAAACAGCCCCAGAGTTCTTAACAAAATTAGCGGTGTGCTTGGCAATCCCCAGAATCCTAGCTACCCTCGTCGCCACGAGGAGCGAACTCTTCTCAAGGTAGCTATGGATGGTACCAATCAAGAGCGGCTCGGAGCCCCAGACTAAACTCTTGGGATCTTCCGAACCCACCCACACTCCGCATCCGCTGAAGCCAGAGGGTGCAATATTCTCTGACGAGAGGTTGTACTTGAGCAGGAAATCCTTATCTGGTGATAGGGACGACGACAGGTCTTTCCATTTTTGAGTATTCAGTGTCTTGTCATAGTGACACGCGCCGTGCGCGCAACCGAGAAAGTAAAAAGCCTTTTGGCCGATCGTCCCTAGCGGGATCGAGTTTGCCACCGGAAAGCCGAAGTAAACGAGAGACAACCCGTCAAGCTCGTCTTCGGAACACTTCGCCAGCTGCCACGACTTATCGAGTAAATAAAACTCATTCGGTTCCGGCAATTGGAAATCCGTACGGATTTGGATGGCCGCGAGGTCGGCCTCGGAATCTGTAATGATGTTCTCGATTGGGAACCTTCGGCCTTCTGTTAATCGGCCAATCTCCGATGGAGAGAGATCCTTAGCCGCCTTCTCGATGATTGGCGCTGGTGGTCTGCACCAGAACCGTATGTTCTGGACATCAGCGTCCTTGATAACGTGCTCAGCCGTGATGACCAAATGGTATCCGTCAATCGCGACTAGGGTTCCCGTTCCGACGCAGGTGTTGTCATTCGCGGCAATCCCGACCGTATAGCAAGCTATTCGCTCGACGAGTGCGAGACGCTGCTGGGCGTTGATGACTGACTTGGTAGTCACAGAAACTCTAGAGGCGGGGAAGCGAATCTTCTGGCTGCCAATTGTCTCATGAACACGGAAAGTTCAAGCCGAGTCACTACCGGGAGATGCCTCGCGCTGATGGCACCCACGAGGGACAGCACGAGAAAGAACGATCAATATCATGGCCCTGGTGCTGGTAATCAGCATCGGTTTCTTTGTGCCGAAGGCGGCGGCACAGTCGGATCAATATTCGCGAACACAGCTCCCCGCGACAGTCTAAACACCGTCCCGCAAACCTCCAAGTAGGTCGGGGGGTTTGAAGTGCTAGGGGGAAATTGGATCGGAGAAAGAGTATCCTGTGGGGCCACAGGTTGCCCCCTCACGACGCTTTGTTATTGCCACGGATCGCTTCAACCTTTGCTGGTTCCGGTCTCTTGCCGTCGGCCACCAACTTGGGCACGTGGACGTTGATCGCTTGCTCCAATTGCGTCATGACCATTCGAAGATTCTCCTCGCCCACGTCCAGCACCTTGCGAAGTTGCTCACTAGCTCTTGTGGCTTGCTCATAACCATCCCGCGCCTTGGAGATCAAGGGAAGGAATCCAATACACGCGGTCGCGTTTTTCGTGAACTCGTTCACCGCCTCTGCGTACGTCGTCATCGTTGCCGTGGTAGATGACGGGTCTTCGTTTTCGCCAACAGCTTGCAGCCCAGCCGGCGCTTCATTGAGCAACTTACCGGCGGACGCTAGTGTCTTAGGCACCGGCTGACTGGCGAACTCCGGCTGCGTTGCCACTCCATTATTCACATTTTTCCACATTCGCTATAGCCCTCTTATTTTTCGGGTTCCAAAACTGTACCCATTCTTCCCCACGCCTACTCTTGTCTCATCACTCCTGGCCCGCCGTCTGTGACGATTGAACGAACCACCATGTGGAAATCGGGTTCATCCCGGAATCAGCTCTCGCGCAAAGACGATCGCGATCCGGACGGCGGCTTTCGTAACGAACGAAATACCAATGAGGGAATTGCGAACTCGCTCTCAAAACCCAGGTGACTTGGGAGCGCGAAATCGCGCCTCGGGATGTATCAATCAGGCCGGCAAGAATGGCTCCTCAGGTAGGATTCGAACCTACAACCCTTCGGTTAACAGCCGAATGCTCTGCCATTGAGCTACTGAGGAGTGTTGTGGTGCGCGCTTAGGGACGCGCCGCGCATTTATCATAGCATCGTGAGGCAGAGTCTGCCACAGCATCGTGCGGCACCTCAGTCATCGTTCTTGCGCACGGATGGCCGCAGCTTGTGCAGGAGAACGCTGTCGGCATCGGCAAATCTGCGAGTTCCCGCAACAGTTAGATGGTTCATGGTGAAAGACAGCGAGGCACACGCTCGTGAACAGTGGGGATGCGTTTTTGATACGCTAGCGATTGTCTCCCGCGAGGTTTTTATGGGTGGAGGTGTGCGCTTGATTTCGGGTTTGCTTTGGATTTCTATTTCGATATTTTCTTGTTTGCTGCTCGGAGCGGTGGTGTTCGCGGCGGGGGATGATAAAGATTCATCGACGGCGTCGCAACAGCATCCTCCTAAGGCTGAGATGCGGCCCGTTGAAGACATGTTTCATGGAATAAAGGTGGTCGACAACTACCGGTGGCTGGAGGATGGGAGCAGTCCGGAGACGCAGAAGTGGGTTGCGGAGGAGATGGCGTACACGCGCATTGTGCTCGATCCGCTGCCGGGGCGGGAGGCGATCAACAAGCGGCTGACTGAACTGTTGAGCACTGGCAGTATTGGCGTCCCGCAGATTGCTGGGAAGTATTACTTCTACACGCGCCGCGAGGGGATGCAGAACCAGCCGGTGCTTTATGTGCGGGAACGGGCAAGGAATCCTGCTGGTGCTTCCACGAGCGCGGAGAGAACTCCCATTGAGATCGGTGACGGCGGCGGGGAACACGAGGTCCTTCGACTGCACGGATCGGATCGCGCTGCTCTCCGATCCGCTTCGCTCAGGATGACAGACAATAAGGAGACTAATTCGAGCCAGGATCGCGTGCTGGTTGACGTGAACCAGATGGCAGCGGATGGGACGGTGGCGCTGGACTGGTTCGAGCCTTCGGAGAATGGAAAATATCTGGCTTACGGCACGTCGCCGAGCGGCTCGGAGATGAGCACGCTGCACATTATTGAAACGAAAACCGGCACCGTGCTGCCCGACACGATTGAGCGCACGCGGGCTGCCAGCATCGCGTGGGAGCTGGACAATGGCGGCTTCTACTACACGCGTTATCCGAAGAAAGGTGACGTGGCTGAAGGGCACGAGATGTACAACCGGCACGTGTTCTATCACGAACTGGGAACGGATCCGGCGACCGATCCGAAGATTTTCGGCGAAGGGCGCGATCCGGAAGATTGGCCGAACGTGAGCCTCGACAATGATGGCCGCCTGCTGCTGATCACGGTGGAACAAGGCTGGACAAAGACCGAGCTGTTCCTGATGGATTTGAAGAAAGGTACGCCACCGACGCGCATCACGACCGGCAAGAATTTTGTTTATCACGGGTCGGTGTACAACGGAAGGCTCTACATTGTCACCAACGAAGACGCGCCGCGCTACCGCATGTTCGTCACGGAAGCGGGAGACTACGAGCGCGAGAATTGGAAAGAACTGATTCCGCAGACCGGATCGGTTTTGCAGGGAGCCGCGGAGTGGGGTGGAAAGATTTTCGCGCAGTACGAGCAGAATGCGACTTCACAACTGACGATTTTCGATATCAACGGAACCAAGCTCAAGGATATTGCGCTGCCGGCGATTGGTTCGGTGTTTGGCTCCTCCGGCAAATGGAATCATGACGAAATGTTTTACGGCTTCCAGTCGTTCACCGTGCCTCCATCGATTTACCGTTACGACCTGGAGAGTGGAACGACTTCTCTGTGGGCGAATGTGGATGCTCCGGCGATCGACCCCGCGGCCTATGAGGTTGCGCAGGAGTGGTACCACTCGAAAGACGGCACGCGGGTGCCGATGTTTCTGGTGCACAAGAAAGGCGTGAAGCCGGGGGAATTCAAAAAAGATGGGCACAATCCCACGCTGCTCACGGCTTATGGCGGATTCAATGTGAGCCTGACTCCAACGTTTACGCCGTCAACGTATTTGTGGCTGGAACACGGCGGAGTTTATGCAGTAGCGAATTTGCGTGGCGGTGCGGAGTTTGGCGAAGACTGGCACCGGGCTGGGATGCTCGAGAAAAAGCAGAATGTTTTCGATGACATGATTGCGGCGGCGGAGTATCTGATCGCGGAAAAATATACGGACAAGGATCATTTGGCGATTCGCGGAGGGTCGAATGGCGGGCTGCTGATGGGGGCGATGATGACGCAGCGTCCGGATTTGTTTCGCGCGGTGGTATGCCAGGTGCCGCTGCTCGATATGGTGCACTATCAGGATTTTCAGATCGCGAAGCTGTGGATTCCGGAGTATGGGACGGCGGAGAATCCCGAGCAGTTCAAGTGGCTCTATGCTTATTCGCCGTATCACCACGTGAAGGCGGGGGCGGAATATCCGGCGGTTTTATTTATGACGGCCGATACAGATACGCGGGTTGATCCGATGCATGCGAAGAAGATGGCGGCTTTGATGCAGGCTTCGGCGGCGAATGGAGCTAGCCGGACTCGGCCGATTTTGTTGCGGATTGAAGCGAAGGCGGGACATGGAGCGGGGAAACCGGTGACGAAGCAGATTGAGGAGTTCACGGATATGTATGAATTTTTGTTTTGGCAGTTGGGGGTAAGGGAGTAGGGGTTAGTGGCCAAGTGCACTTTGGAAGCGCTGGCGAATTCTGGGCAGATTGCTCCTCACAAAACCTAGAACGCCTTCCTCCATCGCATCGATCCATTCAACGCAGAACGAGCTGAGTTTTCGAAGTTCGGTAAGTCCGAATTGGGCATACATAGTGCGCACAACTGAGATGCGAGCATCGGAGGGAGGGTGATCTCCGTACATCAAGAACTCGTCAGTGCCACAAATCTCGCTCGCCACCCGCGTCACGAGACGGTCAAGGCGGAGAAACAAGAGCGGACCCGAAAGCGTCGTGTCGATATCAATCCAGTGCTGTGCGTCAACTCCGAAAACAAGCTTGTTGTTTTCGAGTCGCCCAGCGGACAGCACTACCAGCCTGGCGCCTAGGCCGTCAGCTTCAAATTCCTGCTTATAGCTCTTCTCTAACACGTCTAGGGGCCCGACGGGGGTCTGTGCTGTCTTTGATCTCGCGGAACCCAAATGTCCACCAATCACGTGACCGTATTCGTGCGCGACAGCGAACAACACGCATGCGTCGCACATTGCCCCTGCAGCATTCATTTTCCGGGGGTGTTGAAAGGCGAATCGTGTGGCTTTGCGCGCATCTCCATACAGCAAGTACGCGAGGATTAACTCCGTCATCGCTTCTTGTTTCTCATCTTCGGAGAAATCAGACCTCCCCGTGCGCGTCGATGGTATGTGCCTTCCGTCCGGGCCGAAATCAGCGAACTCCACCGATAAGCTGAAAATCTTCGTCGCCGTATGCACGAACGAGAATAGGCCGGAGTTTATCAGCACCAAAAACCCAGGACCAACCCGGGTGGCTTGCGCGTTGAAAGAGCGTGTGGGAAATTCCCCGACGAAAACCTCATCAGACAATCGGTAACGGGCTAAACTTACCGCTGCCTCGACCCTTTTTCTGGCAGCATCTAGTTCAAACTGGTGACCCAGTCCGGATTCCTTGACACGGTCGGCTACCGCCTGCATAAAGTCGACGCCGAAGCCACCCTGTTTGCTCTGGAGAAAGCTAGCAAGGTCTCCCGAATAGCCACTGCTCTTGTAGGCTTCCGACGCGAGCAGAAGAATCGCGGCGTCGACCTTAGGACCAGGCGGCGGACCGGGAAGCGCCAGCCCGCGCTCCCGCAGAAGTTCGCTATACGCGTCCTGCAGCGTTTGAGACATTGGCATCGCTCCCTGCTGGATTAGCTGTCAGAACGAAGGTGATCCCGGTTTGCGTCTTTACGGCACCGGAAACCGCCGAAACCAACGACACTGTCCCGGTCGAATCGATCGCAAGTGTGAAGCTAATTGTCTGGACTCTATACAGCGGTGAGGTCACAGGAAGAGCAGCTAGCGCTGCTAACATCGTTCCATACGCGTTGGAGATCTCCTGCGAGAGGCTAGCGGTTTCGACCTCTATTACCCTCCCTGCCGTCGTTCGAATAAAGCCCTCAAGCGAAGGTCGCGCAGCCTTCCGCAACATCGGCTGAGGCTCCCTCTTTGCAGGAGTCGGCTCGTCCACGAGGACCGTTAGTTTGTCGCGCATTCTGACACCACCTAAGGACAGATTCCGCTGTAAGCTTGGGGCGCGTTCTGGATTTTACACCAAAGTCCTTCAACTGCGGCTGGGACACCGCTTCGCGACGAGCGCGAACTTTTTCGGAGTTTCTGCCGTCCCCCTGGGACTTGGTTCCTTTTTTCTCTGCTTGCCCAGGACTTGCGCCCCTTCGGACAGGCTCAGGGCAGGTTCTGCGCCATTGTCTCTCTCCGCTCCTGGCTGTGATTGTGGTGGTTCGTTTTGCGCGCTTCGCCCATGAGGGTCGCGGTGATGAGGAAATCAAAGGCCCCACCCTCTCGCAAAGAACGCGAGAAGGATTGATTGGATAAGAGCGAAGGCTCGATTCGGAACCCGGTAGTCTTTGTTTGAGGACGAAGACGCTGGGAAAGAAAGGAGCCTTCGATGATGATTATAGGGTGTGATTTTCATCCCAGCTGGC
>Ga0210405_10003832_pt1 | contig 14454 bp, 15 predicted proteins | sample IncBWH11MmetaG_FD_155492 | JGI IMG/M metagenome (GOLD analysis project Ga0210405, IMG submission 155492) | Forest soil microbial communities from Barre Woods Harvard Forest LTER site, Petersham, Massachusetts, United States - Inc-BW-H-11-M | ecosystem: Environmental > Terrestrial > Soil >... | reverse complement strand
CAATATAGGCAGTGAAGACCGGCTGGATTTCACGGTGGTCGGGCCTGCCGTCAACGAGGTCAGCCGCATCGCCTCGATGTGCCGTTCGGTCGACCGCGAATTGCTGGCGTCATCGGCCTTTCGCGCCGGCCTGGATGCAACGGGGCAGCGTTACCTCGTCTCCACCGGCCGGTTCGCGCTGCGCGGCATCGGCCATTCGCAGGATCTCCTTACGCTTGATCCCGGCCTGACCACGGATGAGGTGATGGCCGGCGGCTACGAACGCTATCTGGCGAGCTGACGCTGACCTGTCGAGCGCGTTACGCTTTCGCCGCCTCGCTCACCATCTCAGGCTGCCGCGCCAGCGCGATCGCCGGCGACAGCAGGATCACCAGCCCTGGGCAGCGAAGATCAGGACCGCGAGATAAGGGGAGGCTTCCGCGTCGTAAAGTCCGCCCGGCGACGCCTCTGTCTCTGTGCAGAGCTTCAGGTATTGTCAGCTATCTCTTCGTTAGGAGTTGGGTTTATCATGGAATTGATTCGGGTCTTTCAGGCAACGATACGTTGGTCGATCTCAATTCCAGAGGACGTATGCATTGAGCCGGCTTCGACCTCGTGCCAAAAGCGATGAGCAGAGCAGAACAAAACGCTCGCTGACCGATCTGTACGATGCAGCCTTGCGCCACTTTTTGTCCAAACGATACGGACCGGCCGAAGACCGCTGTCGGCAGGCATTAGCGCTTGATCCGAAGCACGCGAATTCGCTCCATCTTCTTGGTTTGGTCCACGGGCAGACCAACAGGCTGGATTTGGCCGTCGATCTGATCGCCTCGGCCATCAGATGCAATCCGAATAATCACGAATATTTCTTGAATCTCGGGGAGCTGCTTCAACACCAAAACAAGTTGGATGAGGCCAGGAAAAGCTTCGACCTCGCGATCAAGCTGGCTCCGAATCTGGCCGTGGGCTGGATCAAATTAGGAAACCTTCTGCGAATACAGCGGCGATACGATGAAGTGTTGCTAATCTATGAGCACGCTTTTACGCTCGATCCCAACAACGCGGACGCAGCAGCTCTGAGCGGCGGCGTCTTGCTTGAATTGCGCCGGTATGAGGAGGCGCTCGCCAGGTGCGATCTTTCGTTGGCCATTTCCCCGGATCAGGTCGAAGTTCTCTGTGTCAAAGGTGATTGCCTGCGCAATCTCGGTAGGGCTGCAGAGGCAGCGGCTATCTACCGGCGGGCCTCCGAGTTAGTGCCGGACCGTGCGTCTGTCTGGCGGTTGCTTGGAAAAGTGCATGAGCAACTCGGGGATCGTGACGGCGCGATCAAGGCCTTACGCCGAGCGCGTGAAATAGATCCTTCCGATCCGCTCGGTGCGAGCGTCGAACTGATGCGGCTGGGCGCTGACGAATTGTCCGAAATGCCACCCGCCTATGTGCGTTTGCTGTTCGATCAATACTCAGCTACATTCGACACCGCGCTGGTGGAGGGTCTTGGATATCGCGGACCCGCTGTGTTGTTTGAGGCGGTGCTGTCCGCGTGCCAAGCGCATCAGAAGCCGGCCAATTTCAAACACGCGATCGATCTCGGCTGCGGTACAGGACTGGCGGCAGCCGCCTTTGCTGAAATGGTCGATCAATTCATCGGCATCGACCTTTCGCCGGGTATGATCGAAAAGGCACGCGCCACGGGTCTCTACGCCCAGCTTAAGGTGACCGATATGCTGGAGGGTCTGCGCACAACGCCTGACTCCGGCGTAGACCTCGTCCTCTCCGCCGACGCGATGATCTATGTCGCCGATCTCTTTCCGGTTCTCAAGGAAACGAGCCGTGTTCTGGTTTCGGGCGGCCTTTTGGCTTTCACCTTGGAAAGGCACGACGGCGACGGCTTTATTATGGGCGAGGGCCGGCGCTACGCTCATAGTGGCTCTTATGTGCGCGCGTCGATCGAGGCAGCCGGTCTTGTGGTGTTACAGCTTGAACAGCAATCGGCCCGTCACGAGAGAGACGTGCCCGTGCCGGGCCTTGTGGTCGTTGCAGAAAAATCGTGAATTATTCACCAAGTAAGCAGCACGGCCGTTAAAATTCTTGGCGCCGCTCGACGTGAAAAGCTGCGCTACGCTTTCGCCGGCTCACTCACCATCTCCGGCTGACTTGCCAGCGAGACCGCCGGCGACATCAGGATCACCAGCGCCTGCGTACCGAAGATCGCGACCGCCAGATAGAGGCACGCTTCAGCGCCAAAAAACCCGCCGATGACGGCGCCGAGCGCGGCGCCGACCGGCCGTGCGCCATAGCTCATGATGTTGATGGCGGATACCCGGCCCAACAGCCGCGGCGGCGTCACCGATTGCCGCAAGGTCGTGGTGGAGATCACCCACAGAATCGGACCGACGCCGAGCAGGAAGAAACTTAACCCCGCCAGCCACGGCGATGGAATGAAGGTGGTCAGTGCCATCACGCCGGCAGCGACGAAGCCAGTCACCGGCCCGAGCCCGATGACGGTGCCGAAGGCGAGCTGCCGCATTACCCGCGTCGCCAGCAGCGCGCCGACCACCATGCCGACACCGTACATGGCGAGCGTGGTGCCGACCCCGATCGCGGATAATCCCAGATGACGTACCGCATAGGGCACGAATACCGCGAGCACCAGGAACGATCCGGTGTTGAAGATGAATTGCGTGACGAACACCGGCCGCAGCAAGGCATGATGCAGGACGAAGGCCGCGCCTTCCCTGATCTCCTGGAGCGGATGGCGTCGCGGCGCGGCCGCGCGGGCGGGTTCGTACATGCCCGACAGCAGCACCACTGCGATGACGGAGAGCGCGGCCGCAAATCCAAAAGCCGGCGCGGCGCCGACCCATCCGACCAGGACGCCACCAAGCGCCGGGCCGCTGGCAAAGGCGATGGTGCGCGCGAGTTCTATCCGCGCATTCGCCGCGGGCAACAGATCCGGCGAGACCAGTGACGGCACCAGGGCCGGCGCCGCCACGCTATAGGCGACCGTGCCACATACGGCGACGAAACCGAGCAACGCGAGTAGGGGCAGTGTTAACAGGCCAAGCCAGATCAGCACGAGAGTTCCGAGCAACGAGGCCGCGCGCAAGGCTTCGGCGGCCGCCATAAGCCAGCGCCGCGAGATGCGGTCGGCGAGCAGGCCCGCCGGGATCGCGAACAGGATGAACGGCAGCGTCAGCGCGGTCTGCAGCAGGCCGGTCTGGCCTTCGCCGACGCCAAGCAACAGCACCGCGACGATGGGGGCTGCCGCCAGTGCTACCTGTTCGGCCGATTGCGCCGCGAGATTGGACCAGGCCAGCCGGTTGAAGGTCGGGGGCAGGTGAGGGGCCTCGATGACGGTCATGACAAATTCCTGAATTGTCGATTTGACCGCCACACTCCGCCTGCGCGAAACCCAAAGCCACCCGCTTTCCGATCAGCTCAATGACGCCACAGCGCTAGCTCTGTAGTGACGTTAGTCCCCAACTCTCGGGCAACGTACGAAACGCCAGGTGAGTGCCTTCGTTCAGCGCTGTTGTTTTAAACCCGTGCCGGGCCCAGGCCAGTGCCAGCGCTTGCTTGGTGAAGATGGATATATGGCCGTTGCGCGGCCCGACGTACCACCACGATATGCCGTGTCGGTCGAAATCCGCCGGCTGCGTGAGCGTCGAATAAAACACCGCGCCGGGCTCGGCAACGCAGTCGACAATCCGCTCGATGCCGGCGACGGGGTCAGGCAGGTGTTCAAGCGTCTCGAAGCAGGTCACCAGATCGAATTTCCCTTTTGGGCGGCAGGCATGTTCCGGCACCATCGGATCATATGTCACTGCCTCCGAAAAACCGCTGGCGCGAAGTGCTCCGCAAAACACGTCGTTGCCGCCGCCGAAATCAAGCACCCGCATACTGGCCTTATGACCGGCCCAAAGGTTGGCAACGACGCTTGCGTTAGCGTTCGGCCGCGCGGTTTGGTAATCCGGATCGAAGACGTGGTAGCCGTCGTTGTAGATGTGCGTCTTGAACTGATCCTCGCTCCAGTCATCGAACGCATCCGTGAAAAGAAAGCCGCAAGCCGCGCAGCGACGATAATAGACCGGCACTCCCGACAAAGGCGGGCGCACGCCGCCCGGAATTTCGCAAGGTCGATGCAAATCGACGACGCCATAAAGCTCCGACCGACCCCCACAAATTTTGCAGGATGAGGCCATCGCCGATGCGGGCCTGAGGCCGAACTGGTTTGAAGACATCCCTGCACTCCAGGCCTGCGCCGCCACGCGCCTTGACGCGCATGGACGCATTTCCGCTGCACGCGGACATGACGGCCGAGTCAGTGCTGCGCGCCGCGCCTCATCAAGGGTTCCTCATGGCTAATTTTTTATTAATTCTCGACGTCCAAGGGGTCCGCGCGGCAGATTTCCCAGATGCAGTTGCAAATGAGTTGCAATAAAATCAAATCTCGGCCATCGTACTAAAATGGACGCCCGGGCCCCCGATCTACCGCCAGTTTCCCCGCCAAAGGCTGCATCAGACGCAGCTTTGGCAGCGTCCGGCTGGCGTGGCGAGCGTTTGGAGCCTTCGCTGGCGGGCATGTTCGCCACGGTACCGATCGCAAAACAGGGCCCGTTTTGGCGCAAGCTGCTGGCGTTTCTCGGTCCAGGTTATTTGGTCGCCGTCGGCTATATGGATCCCGGCAACTGGGCCACTTCGCTCGCCGGCGGCTCCAAATTCGGCTACGCGCTTTTGTTCGTCGCGCTGTTGTCGAACGTAATGGCGATCGTGCTGCAGTCGCTGTGCACGCGGCTCGGCGTCGGCGCTGGACGCGACCTCGCGCAGGCCTGCCGCGATTCCTTTCCGCGCTGGGTCTCGTTGCCTCTTTGGCTTTCAGCGGAAGTCGCCATCACGGCGACCGATCTTGCCGAAGTGATCGGCACCGCCATCGGCCTCAATCTCCTGTTTCACATTCCGCTCGAGATCGGCGTCATCATCACCGCGGCCGACGTGTTCCTGATCCTGGCGCTGCAGGCGTTCGGATTTCGCTGGATCGAGGCCTTTGTCGTGGCGATGCTGGGCGTGATCGCGGCCTGCTTTGCGGTGCAGATCGCGCTCGCCGATCCGGATTGGGGCGCCGTGCTCAGAGGCTTCGCGCCGACCACGGAGATTTTCGCCAACCGCGAGATGCTGTATCTGGCGCTCGGCATTCTCGGCGCCACCGTGATGCCGCATAATCTTTACCTGCATTCGGGACTGGTGCAGACGCGGGGTTATGGCGAGGGAGCTGACGAGAAGCGCGAGGCGATCAAGCTTGCGACCATCGATTCCTCCATCGCGCTATGCCTGGCCCTGACCATCAACGCCTCGATCCTGATCCTGGCGGCGGCGACGTTTCATCGGGCAGGCCGAACCGACGTGGCCGAACTGGATCAGGCTCACGCGTTTCTCGCGCCCTTGCTCGGCTCGACGCTGGCGCCGACCCTGTTTGCGATCGCGCTGCTATGCTGCGGGTTGAACTCGACCATCACCGCGACGCTGTCGGGTCAGATCGTGATGGAAGGATTTCTCAACCTGCGCCTGGCGCCGTGGCTGCGGCGTCTGGTGACGCGGATGATCGCCATCGTTCCGGCGGTGGTGGTGACGGTGTGGGCCGGCGAGAAGGCGACGGGTCAGTTGCTGATCCTCAGCCAGGTGGTGCTCAGCCTGCAATTGCCGTTCGCCGTGGTGCCACTGGTGATGTTCACAGCGAGCGCCGCCAAGATGGGACCGTTCGTGGCGCCGCGCTGGCTGACCGTGCTCGCCACATTGACGGCGGCGCTGATCATCGCGCTGAATGCGAAACTGGTGTGGGATTACGCGATGGGGTGAGGTAGCCAACCACATCTGCGACGACAAGCTTGTCTAATCCTGGGGCTCGCTGAGGCCTTCGCCCGACGCGTCGATCCGCAACCAGCCGGACGGCGCAAGGCGCTGCTGTGGCAGGAAGCGGCCTTTGTAGTCCATCTTCTTCGAGCCTTCGATCCAGTAGCCGAGATAGACGTAGGGCAGTCCCTGCCTCCGGGCGCGTGTGATGTGGTCAAGGATCATGAAGGTGCCGAGCGAACGGCTTTCCTGCGAGGGTTCGAAGAACGAATATACCATCGATAGCCCATCGCTGAGCACGTCGGTCAGAGCCACCGCAACGAGCTCGTTGCCGCGGCCGGTGATGCCTGTGTCTATGCCGCGGCGGCGGTATTCGATGATGCGGGTTTCGACGTGGCTGTCCTCCACCATCATGGCGTAATCGAGCACGGTCATGTCGGCCATGCCCCCATGGCGATGCCGATGGTCGAGATAGGCACGGAATACCGAATATTGCTCGGAGGTCGGCACCGCGCTGCGCTGCTCGCCGATGATGTCGGCGTTGCGGGTCAGGATCTTCCTCAAATTGCGCGAGGGGCGGAATTCGTTGGCGATGACGCGGACCGAAACGCAGGCGCGACATTGGTCGCAGGCCGGTCGATAGGCAATCGACTGGCTTCGCCGGAAGCCGCCATGGGTCAACAGGTCGTTGAGATCGCCAGCCTTTTCGCCAACCAGATGCGTGAACACCTTGCGCTCGTGGCGGCCCGGCAGATACGGGCAGGGTGAGGGCGCCGTCAGATAGAATTGCGGGGTGTCACGCGAATGCTGGGTCACGGGATGTCGTCAGTCTCCGAAGGGGCGAGCCAAAGACCAGCATCGCGCCGCTAAGCCTAACGGTCAATTGGTTTGCAAACCGTTTGCCGGCCCAGCCGCCTGCGTCAGAAAGTCCGCGCCGCCTGGCCGACGGGATTGCGGATCGAGCTGTTAATCACCACGGTTCCCAGCACGATATCGTGCAACAGGCGCCGCCGGGCGTTGAAAAGTCCGACCAACAGGATGAGCGGCGATAGGAACGAGATCGAAAGCCAGAACAGCACCGCATGCATGGCACCCAGAACAAAATAGCCTGACGCGCCGTACCAGGTGCGAAGTTCCAGATCCATCACACGCATGCCGAGCGTCGCCGAATATGGCCCGCCCAGGGATGCACCATAATAAACGATGGCCCAGATGACCGAGGCCGGCCAGGCCAGCCAGAACAGGGCCCAGCCGAGCCCGAGCGTGATCAGGCCGAACACGGCGATAAACACGTAGCCGACGATCACCGGGACCGACAGCACCACGAGGTCGATCAGGAACGCGATCACCCTTCGCGTCAGCACGCCGCGAAACAATTCGGGCTGCATCAGCGGATCGAAGGCGTGCGCCTGAAAATTCAACCCGCCATTGCGCCAGGCGCCGCCGGTATTTCCAGAACCGCTGTCAGACATTGTCAATCCTCCCAAGGAAGCATCCCGAAAGTCAGACATGGGAACCGGCTGCCCCGACGCAAGTCCCGCAGATCATTAACGGGCAGCATTAATTCCGGCGATTCCGCGGCCGGAGCGCTTGCAGCTTTGGCTTGAACAAGGAGTGCGCCTTGCCGCCACACGGCTTGGCGCTATTCTTCGCGAATGATCGAAGGCCAACATTAGGAACCGGATGCATGCCGAAACCAGCCGACGCCTCCGCCGAGGATTTCTACCGGGCGGTCGCCGCCCGCAATGCCGGCAAATCCGACGCAGGCCCATCGAAGGGCTTTGGTTCGAACGCCTTGAAGGTAAACGGTAAAATCTTCGCGTCGCTGACCAAGCGCCGGCTGCTTCTCAAATTGCCCGAGGCACGCGTCGACGCCCTGGTGAAGTCGAAGAAGGGAATACGATTTTCTACCGGCGCCGGTCGCGCCAAGAAGGAGTGGGTGACGATCGGGCCGAGCAGCGAGCGCGAATGGCTGGCGCTTGCGGAAGAAGCGCGCGACTATGTGAGCGCGCATACCGGCTAGCCGGCGGACAGGGGCCCAGCCGCGGGGGCGCGAGCAAAATGGCCTCGCTAGGCTTCCGCCTTCAGCCTCTCCGCCGCCTGTGCCGCGAAGTAGGTGAGGATGCCATCGGCGCCGGCGCGCTTGAATGCCAGGAGGCTTTCCATCATCGCCCGCTCGCCGTCGATCCAGCCATTGCCGCTGGCTGCCATGATCATCGCGTATTCGCCGGACACCTGATAGACGAAGGTCGGCATCGCAAAGGTGTCTTTGACCCGCCGGACGATGTCGAGATAGGGCATGCCCGGCTTCACCATCACCATGTCCGCGCCCTCGGCGATGTCGAGTTCGACCTCGCGCAGCGCCTCGTCGGAATTGGCGCTGTCCATCTGGTAGGTGCGCTTGTCGCCGGTCAGTGTTTGGGCCGAGCCGACCGCATCGCGAAATGGGCCGTAAAAGGCGGAAGCATATTTTGCGGCATAGGACATGATCTGCACGTCGAGGAATCCGGCGGCGTCCAGCCCCGCGCGGATCGCACCGACGCGGCCGTCCATCATGTCCGATGGCGCGATGACGTCGCAGCCGGCTTCCGCCTGCACCAGCGCCTGCCGCACCAGTACCGTCACCGTCGCATCGTTGAGGATCTTGCCGTCCTCGATCAGCCCGTCATGACCGTGGCTGGTGAAGGGATCGAGCGCCACATCGCAGAGCACGCCGAGGCCCGGAAATTCCTTCTTGATGGCGCGCACCGCCTGGCACACCAGGTTGTCGGAATTGAGCGCCTCGGAGCCGTGCTCGTCGCGCAAGCTCGGCTCGGTATAGGGAAACAGTGCGATGCAGGGGATGTTGAGTTTCACCGCGCGCTCGGCTTCGCGCACCGTCTGATCGACGCTCAACCGGTTTACACCCGGCATCGAGGCGACGGCCGTGCGCTTGTTGTGGCCGTCAGCCACGAACAACGGCCAGATGAGGTCGTCGGTGGTGAGAACGTTTTCGCGCACCAGTCGCCGCGCCCATTCCGCCTTGCGGTTGCGGCGTGGCCGTACCGCCAGATCGAGGCTGGGGGCGGAGAGGGCGGTCTCCCGGCGCGGCGCGTCGCGCATTTCGATGGGACGCCCGAATTTGATCGCCATTTGATGTTCTCTCCCAGGGCGGCAGGCTGATTTCAATACGTTCCTAGCACTTTGCGCGGCTTTCGTCACCGCGGCCTTGAGTTGCCGCAAGTCCGATTGATTTTGCCGCGCCGAGAGGCCATGAGTGTCGCCCAAGGCGAATTCTTAAGGTCACGAGCCGCACTCTCCAATGTCTGAAACCCCAACGCGCGACCCGTCGCGGGCGATTTCGTCCGGACGGATCGAAACCGACGATAGTGCCTGGACCCGGCGGCTGGTGCTGTTCCTGCGCGTCATGGCCGTCGTCTCCGTCGTCAAAGGGCTTTACCACTGGGCGCAAGTCACGGGGTTCATCGGCGGCGAGGAGGACGCCTTCGAAAACCAGGCGTTGGCCTGGCAAACCGCCACCGTGTATTTTGCCGTCATCGAACTCGTCGCCGCCGTCGGGCTTTGGCTGGCGACGCCGTGGGGCGCCGTGGTGTGGCTGACGACCGTGGTGTCGATGGCGGTGATCGAGTTGATGTTTCCGGCAATCTACGGCGGCAGCCTTCTCGTGGTGGCTTTCGAAGCCCTGATGCTGACGGCTTACCTGACGCTGGCGTGGATGGCGGCGCGCGAACGGCCTCCATAGCGCGGAATCCCGCAATATGTTCGCAAACCCGACAGGGCGCGTAAACTTTTCCCCCAATCCGGCGGTAACTTTTCAGTCACCCTAAACACTCCGGTCATACCTGTTACGCAGGCGTTTCGAATTTGAACGATGCTGTTCCCATATGCGACAGGGCGTGCAGACGAAGCGTGAACAGGGCGCGCGCACCGTCAATGAAAGGTTGCGAAAAGTCCTTATGTTGCGGGCTTAATCCGCGATTCACTGTCTTAAATTCATGATCTCTTTATTGTCTTATTTAAGCTGATCTTCAACCGGCCCCCTTAAGTTGAGGCTATCAGGCGGGACAAAAGTTTCGTCGAATAAGTCGATAAAACGACAACAGGGGAAGTGTCATGATGAAAGCCGTTGCAACGGCGGTGGAAACCGCTGAGCGCGCTCCCGGACAGGCTCCGGTGCAGCCGCTTTATCTCGAAGCGCTGACGTTGGTTGAGCGGCTGCATCGCCGGTTGCTCGATGTCATCAAGGATGAATTCGATCGCCGCGGCCGCGCCGATATCAATTCGGTGCAGGCGCTGCTGCTTTATAACATCGGCGACAAGGAGTTGACCGCGGGCGAGCTGCGCACGCGCGGCTATTACCTCGGCTCCAACGTCTCCTACAATCTGAAGAAGCTGGTTGAGCTCGGCTTCCTCGACCATCAGCGTTCGCGCGTCGATCGCCGTTCGGTTCGCATTCGCCTGACCACGCAGGGCCAGGAGATTCGCCGCATCGTGGACGCGCTTTACCAGAAGCACGTCAAGACCGTGGAGCAGGTCGGTGGCATCTCGAACGAGGAGTTCGCCACCCTCAACAAGTCGCTGCACCGGCTCGAGCGGTTCTGGACCGACCAGATCCTGTACCGGCTCTGAGATTGCTTTCGGCCAAGCCGGCGACTTGAAAAGACCGGCGGCCACTCGAAGAAAAACCGAAGACTTCCCCAACGCATCGGCCCGGCTTTCCGGACCGGTGCGTTTTGCCATTTTGCAATGCAAAAAGCGGTTTCCAGCAATGGAACTTTTGCACGCTAGCGGGCTTATCCGTCCACATTCGAGGAAGGGCCATGCTGGTCGAGCGCGGATTGCGGGTCATGAATGTCGGGGTGGTGGGCGATGCCTATGCCATCGCCTCGAACTATCTGCGCCGCACCGGCGCCATCGCCGACACCTTCGCCACCGACGACCGGCTTCTTTCGATCATTGTGCAGTTATTCGAGTGCGGCGAGTTCAACAAGATCAGGCTCGCCAACAAGGCGATCGCGAAGTTCGAAGCCGCAGAACTGGTTTAAACGCGCAGTTGGGCTAATCCCGGGATTTGACCGACAGAGAGGATTTCATGGAAGCCGCCATAGATCGCATCATGATGACTTATGATCTCCTGTTGAATCGCTCCGCCGCGGCGAGCGCCGAGGCCCGCGTCAAGGTGACCGAATATGTCACCATGCTGTTCGAGGCCGGCGAGAAGGACATGCACCGGCTCACGGTGTGCGGGCTGACGTACTTGCGCGAGCTCGACGGCTCGAACGATCCGGTCAAGGCCGGGTTCACGGGGCTTTGAAGCTGAACTGGGTGGTAGCAGCAGCACAGTATATGGACGGCCCGCCTGTAGCGGCTCGTCAAGGATCGGTCTCCAGCGGAAGGCGCCGGCGGACGCGCGATGGCCGGAGGCGTCCAATCCGCACCGGGATCGGCGCTCAGCACCATCCTGTGCCTCAAAGTCCGGGCCCGCATTTTTGATTATTCACCGCATACGATCGCGCGCGAACCCGAAGTAGGTCTGGGACGGATAGGGCCTGGCGGAGCGTTGAGGATTGCTGTCCAGGAATCCAGAGGCCCCGCCGATCTGCGCGTAAAACGGATTTGCTGCAAAATTGCCCGGGAAGAAGCCATTGGCCGGAAAGTCGCGATGGTCGTCGCGGCCATCAAAGAAGGGGCCGCCGGTATTGCCATAGCGGAGGGGGCGGTCGCCGTAGTTCTGAGCAGATGCGGGGGCCGTGGCCACGAATGCCGTCAGAGCCGCGACCAGCAGGCGCTTTCCCGGCGCAATCGGAGTGATCGGGTTATGCATCATGGTCTGATCGTTCCCCAATCGCCTTTCCATCCTGTAAGCCTTCCCTTTCGAAACTGCAGATAGAGCCCATCGCTACGGCTGGACAGCGCGCTTCCCTTGACGTTCGAAGTTGCGAGTAACAGCTCGTTACCGGGGCGGCCGCGAACATAGTATAGCGGAACGCCCAAGGCTTGGGAAACCTCGTCAGCGTTCATGCCGAAGAACAGCGAAGCGCCGTTCGGCTGATTGCCGCGCGAAAGTTGCCGGCCCATAGCCGGTGTTAACGTCACACTTGCAAGCACCATCCATGTGGTCATGGTGCTGACCATCAGCCTTTTCACGGAACGGCTGGAGCGCATCGACATTTTAATCCATCCCAGACCTGTAGTGCATGTCGGTTCATGCCGTATATTCCACCCTTGCTTCCACTCTAGGCGAAGATATTGGAGGCCGCGACAGCAAATGCCTTTCCCGGTGCAGCAAGGTAAATCAGATCAGCCACACGTCGGTGCCTGAGTCGGCTTGATCCGAGGGCGCTCGAACTCGTGGTGCTGTGGCAATGCCCCGCCTCATTCCATCCCCCTGTCCACAATAGCCGCGTCAAGTGTTTGGCCGAACGTTTGCCCCGGGGTTTCTACCTGGATCGGGCGGCCCTAAGGCCAAACCCGGCTTCCATTCGGATCGAAGCGAAAAGGCCTACCGCGCGCGCCAGCGCGCGGGTTCGGAGCTGCCCGCTTCCATTCCCGCGTGTCTTTCGGCAACGGCGTGATGAAATAGTTCGAGCACGAGGCCGAACGCCGCCAGGTCTTCTTCGTCGATGGCGCCGTCATCGTAGCATTGCAGTGTCTCGCGGATAATATCATCGACCTCCCGCTGCATGGCCGATAATTCTTCGGCGGACTCCGCTGCGCGTACCCTTGAAATCATCTCCATGATCTTCTTGCGATGGATCGTGGTTTCCTCCCGCTCGTCGCGCTTCAAGAACTGGCGCAACCAGGCGCCAGCCGAACCGAGCCCTGAGAGCAGCAGGAGAGCGAACCAGAAATAATCGCCGTACCTGTCGAGGAACGTGCGCTCGGTACCGTCGATATAGGCTGCCGCTCCCCGATGTACCGGCAGTTCGGCGTCTTTGTCGGTGTCCGGTTTCTTGATGTGCGCGGCGCCAGGCACTTGCTTGGCAAGCGACTGGCGCTCGGCAAATATTTGCCGGGCCAAGGTGGCCACGGTCGTCTCCGTCAGGGACTTTCGTGCGACGATCAGGTGACTGACGCTGACGGTCTCGACCTTGTCGTCCGGCCAGGCCGGGGACGCGTTGAAGACGGAGGGAGGAATTTCCTCGGATTCATAGAGCGGATGCTTCAGGGCGATCGCTTCCGATGCGTCGATCGCGAGAAACTTGGGCTCGCCCCTCGCATGCGCGGTCGCGGCGATCGCCTGGGAGGTGATTTTGCTGTCCAGCGGGCCGACCGCCATGAACGCATCCAGGGCCGGGTCGCGCGCCAGGTCCTCAATCTGGTTGGTGGCAAACTGCGTGACCGCGACCTTCTCAGGGTCGACGCCGGATCCGTTCAGGATAACCCGCAGCAATGCAACGTTCGCTTGCGTTCGGCCGATAACACCAACCCGCCGTCCCGCGAGATCGGCGATCTCCTTGACTTTCGATGCCGGCTTTTTCCCGGAGCCTTTGCCCGGGAGGCCGGAAGGCGACCACAGGACAACGAAGTTCTTGCGCACGATGGCGACGATTGCGGCGTTCCCGGGCATGTCGAGATCGGCGCGGGCCACCGCAAGATCGGCTTTTGCAGCACCAAGAAGGGCGAGGCTTTCGGCAGCTCCTTCCGTCCTTATCGGAGCCAGTCGAACAGCCCTGCCGTCGTCGGCAAAGGCGTTGGCCATGGCCTGGATCAGCTTCTCATCATCGCTTCCTGGCGGCCCGACCGCGATCCTGAGGGTTACCGGCCGCAATTCATAGTACAGTCCGCCTGCGGCGGCGCTAAAGAGCAGAATTCCCACCGCGAGCACCAACAGCAGGGAGCTCATTCTTTGCCGGCGCCGGCCTTTTCTGCGTTGGCTGAAATCGTCGGGTGTGGACATTGCTGCTGCTGATCCAGGAAAACCAAAGACACGCTTTCGAGACCAAGATTATCAGGTTTGGCCCAAGTTAGTGTCACCGATCGACAACGATAAGGCTCAACTACGATAGTTGGTTCATTGACGCTGAAAATCGGCGCTGTCCGCTCCAAGTCACAAGCGGATGAGGTCGTGGGTGGCTATTATCCCGTAACAGGACAGTCCATCGCAGCGATCCCCGAAATGTGTCGTTAGCCAAACGGCAAAATTGCACTGCGCCGATGGGCGCTGATCGAAAATTTATTTCGGAAAATCCGAAATTTTGCTTCCCATCCGACCCAAATCAGTCGTATATCCATGCCGTCTCGGCCCACATGAGGGGCGTATCGCGATCGTCACGGACGTAGGGCTCGAGATGCGGTGGACGCGGCAGTGCCGGGCGCGCGAGGTGATGGCAGGGCGGGTTTTCCCGTGAGCCGTCAACAGCGCGCTGACGAACGGCGCTTGATCTGCGGACGGCGAAGTCGTGTGGTCCTGACGCCCCGACGCTGGCGTCAAGTTGGCGGAAGCGATTCCGCCGGCGACGGTGGCAAGAAAGCCCGGTCACCGGGGAGAGCGCGATATAAGCCGTAAAACCATTGCGCGGGGAATGCCGGGTGTTTCCGGTGTGACCGTGGTGACTAACGCGTGTGCTTTCTACACTACACACGCGGCTGCGGGCGCATCGAGCGCCCGGCATTCCCTGCGCCCTC
>Ga0210405_10003829_pt1 | contig 14475 bp, 15 predicted proteins | sample IncBWH11MmetaG_FD_155492 | JGI IMG/M metagenome (GOLD analysis project Ga0210405, IMG submission 155492) | Forest soil microbial communities from Barre Woods Harvard Forest LTER site, Petersham, Massachusetts, United States - Inc-BW-H-11-M | ecosystem: Environmental > Terrestrial > Soil >... | reverse complement strand
GACCCAGAAGGTTCGTGACACTTGCCTCAATTCGACCAGCGCATATTGCGATCTGAGCGAATACAAAACCGCTATCTATGACCCGCAGATGCCGGCCAATACCCTCTTTGCCGCGATCCCAGGCTGTGCCGGAGCCAAAGTTGGGTCTTGTATTCCGCGAGGCTCGATTTCGCAGCAAGCTGTGAATCTACTTTCGTTACTGCCGCCGCCAAACTTGCCGGGAGTTGTTTCGAATTACAGGGTCGCGGGAAGCGAGGCATACAATGACGACAACTTTACGGTGCGGGTCGACGGCAACTTAAGTGAAAAACTCCACTTGCTCGGCCGCTACAGTTTTGCGGATTATCGTCTCAATGGTGACAGTGCATTCGGAGCTTTGGTAGGAGGCGTCGGGTTTGGGCCGGACGGTTTTGCCGGCCAAAGCCGCTACCGCGCCAATAGTCTTGCTGCGGGTTTTGATTACTCATTCGGTCCCAGCCTGGTTACCGATTTTCGTTTCGGCTTTTACCGCACTCACCAGCAGGCTTTGGAAAATTCCCACAATACAGCGCCTGCTACTACGGCCGGTATCCCAGGGTTGAACCTGGGTGACGGGCTGAGCTCGGGGATGCCCGCAATTCAGATCAATCAGCCGTCGTCCCAGGCGGTAAGCAGCGATATCGACTTTGGAGACGGGCAAGTTATAAATGGATGTGCTTGCCCTTTTACCATACGGCTCCAGCAATTTCAGTGGGTCAACAACTGGGCCAAGACCCAGGGCAATCACTTGTTTAAGTGGGGCGCTGATTTCCGCTATTTGCAAAATGCCATTTTGGATAGCCCCACCCGCCGGGCAGGATTGCTTTTTTTTTCCAGCAAGCTCACGGCCGATACGGCGAGTACGGGAGGTTTAGGCTTAGCTACATTCCTCCTCGGTTATGTGACCGCCTTCTCGCGCACAGTGGGCAGCATCTCGGACTCGGAAGATCGTCAGAAGCGGGCATTCTTCTACGGTCAGGACACGTGGCGCGTTACGCCAAGTCTTACCGTGAATTATGGACTGCGGTGGGAAATCTACTTCCCTCAATTGGTTAATGGACAGAATGAGGGAGGCTACCTAAATCTCCGCACCGGAACGATCGACATCGCTGGCTATCCATGCTGCAACTTGGCGGGCAATGTCCGCAACTCCCTGACGAATTTTGCTCCCCGTCTCGGGATGGCCTATCAGTTTGGCTCCCGGACCATTTTGAGAGCAGCCTACGGCCGGAACTTCGACGGGGCGTCTCTGCAGGTGTTCGGTCCCGGGGCCTCTGAGAACCCGCCAGTGTCCTTGTCACAAAACGGGCAAGCGAGGAATTCGACGACGGATGGACAGAGCTTTGTGTTTCAACTTCGGGACTGCGCGGCAAATCCAAACTGTGTGCCGCCGCCCCCTCAGGTCCTTTATCCCACCAACATGTTTCCCAACGGGCAGATACCGCCGTCTAACCTGGTCAACGTTGTTGTCTCTGCGGTGCCGTCGAAGGTGCAGATTCCCACGCTGGATCAGTGGAACTTCACCGTTCAACACGAACTTACTCACAACATGTACGCTGAAATAGCGTACGTGGGAAATAAAGGCACCCACTTGCCCTTGTTGACTAGCTCCTACAACCTGAACCAACCGACAATTGCCGGCTATCTGGCGAATAAGTGTTACATTCCGGCGAACGAAGCTCACACCCCGGGCTGCCTGGACCGTTACCCCTTTTATTCCAAATTCGGCTGGACCCAGGGGGTTAACTATGCTGGCGACGATGCCTCTTCGAACTACAACTCTTTGCAGGCCAAACTGGTGAAACGTTTCAACAAGGGCTACGAATTCCATGCCAACTACACGTGGGCCAAGGGATTGGGTTACAACGCGCCGTACTACAATCAGAATCCTGGCTTGGACTATGGGTTGAACCCTTGGGATCGTAAACACACATTCATTTTCTACAATGTCCTCAACCTTCCGGTTGGAAGAGGCAAGGCGCTGCTAGGTCACGTTGGTACCGCTGCCAACTACCTGGTTGGCGGATGGCAGATCAACACGAGCACGACTTGGGCCAGCGGTTTGCCCTTTACCCCATCCTACAATCCGATCGAGTGTGGTGTGGATCGGGATACCGGGCCTTGTCGCCCGAACATCGTAGGCGACGTGCAGATCACGGGCAACCGGAACAATTATTTCACGACCACGGGCGGGCTACCGCTCAGCCGTCCCAAAGGAAGTACTGGCCCGAGCGCGCCAATCGGTCCCTGGCAAAGACCGGGCATCGGAACCTTCGGGACGGCTGGCTATAACTCGTTGCGCGGCCCCGCCTACTACGACACCGATGCGGCGATAATCAAGGACATACCCATTTCCGAGCGATATCTGGTGCAATTCAGGACGGATTTCTTGAATCTCTTCAACCAGGTGAATTTAGGGAATCCCAGCGGCTGTGTGGACTGCTTTTCCACCCCCGGCCAGGCTACCGGAGGAGTTATCACGACTCTGGCACCGAACGCCTATCAGCGTCAGGTCGAATTTTCACTTCGAGTGCGATTCTAACCAGGCTCTGGTATACGACCCAGCTTCGTCGTCGGGCATTCAAACCATAAGGTGCTCTCGGGATTGCTCCGGGCATAGTGGGGTGACGTTGGCGATGGACGTGTACGATCACCTAGAACTATCGCACAATGGCAATTAACACTATGATACAGGTAGTTCGTGAATCCTCCAACCGGTGGGCTGTCTGTCACCTTCACGGCCACCGTCGTGCCACAGTACAGTGGTACACGGACGGGTACGGTCACGTTTATGAACGGAGCCACGTTGAGTTCATCGACTCCCAACTGTGGCGCACCCGTCCGTGTCAGGGGAGTAGTTCGCAACCGGTTAGTCTACCTTTATGGAGTCGAATTCCTGATTGACCCCGTCGGCAACAAATTGCTGGCCTGAGCCATAGCTTCGTCAAGACAACCCATCTCTAGTCCCCTAGTCCCAAGCAACCTGCCCTTTCGACACCTGCCCAACAGAGCTATCAGCCTGGATAATTAGCTCGCCTGTAATGTCTGGCAGTTACCAACGCCAACACCGGCTTCCGAGTCCCCGGTCGTGCAAGGTAATAGTCAAGAATTAAAATCAGTGAGGCCATCCCGGTGCTTAACGTCCAATTGTTTCGGCGTCTTCTGGCAACTGCAGTCGTGTCCCTTCTTGTGATGACGATGGCGGCCTGCCAGGGTCTTAGTTCGGCACAGCCCAACAACTCAGGTAAAGGTGGCGGGCCGGGGCAACTGACTGGATCTTCGTCGATCATCAGCTTCGGCAATGTTCAAGTCGGAAGCAAGCAGAGCCAGTCTGTAACGTTCACGAACTCCGGGACGGCGAGTATCACCGTGTTAGCAGCTACGGTTTCCGGCAGCGGCTTCAGCCTGATCGCCGGCACTTTGCCCTTTACGGTAGCGGCGGGGCAGAACCAGACGCTCAGCATGACCTTCGCTCCGCAAACGGCGGGCGCGGCAAACGGTACCCTGGCCGTCACCAGCAACGCATCAAATGGGGCGCTCGATGTTGCCCTCTCCGGAACCGGCACTATGAACGCGGGCTCAAGTCAATTGAGCGTGTCGCCCGCGTCCATCAATTTTGGCAACGTCGCGGTCGGGAGTACCCAGAATCAAAATGGAAAGTTGAGCGCCAGCGGCGCCAGCGTGACGGTCTCGTCTGCAGCATGGAATGGAGAAGGGTATTCGGTCAGCGGCATCACGTTCCCGGCGAAGGTTCCTGCCGGACAGAGCGTGCCGTTCACTGTGACCTTCGCACCACAAACGGCGGGAAGTTCCGCTGGCAGCATCGTCTTCGACAGCAATGCTTCGAACTCGCCTGCCAATGAAACCTTATCGGGCGCGGGCACCCAAACCTCATCGCACAGTGTCGCGCTTTCCTGGCATGCCAGTACGTCGGAGGTTATTGGGTACAACATCTATCGCGGCACGCAGTCGGGGGGACCATACACCAAACTGAATACTTCTCTGCTTTCGAACAACAGCTACTCCGACACCAGCGTTCAGTCCGGGACAACTTACTACTACGTAGCCACGGCCGTTGATTCCGCCAACGAGGAAAGCATCTACTCCAAGCAGGCGACCGCTGCTATTCCCTAAGCGTAACCAAAATGTTCTGAATTCGTAACATCGGGGCCGGTGTTGAAAAGAAATAACCGATAAACTCTAAACTGTACGCATGTTTCGGAGGGGACCATGAAAGATCCCCATAGCGTTTTGCGTCAGAAAGACCTGGATCTCGAGCGGGTCCGCAAAAGAAATTCAGGCGCTGCTCACGGTGATTCCGCTGCTTGCAGATGACCCACCCTCCTCCAATGTTATGAACGACGTGCTCTTGGCTTCTTTCCCAACACACGTGGATCCTCCCGAGAATGATATGGCTCAACTGGAGATCTACTACCCCTTCGTCAGGCACTTTCGAATGTCCGAGGGCGCAATCCCGCGAGTATCATCTGGAGATGATTTGTGCAGATCTCCTGGCGGGAGCGAACCTGGAGAACGAAAATCCTGAGGTTCGCTTGCTCGGCCTCTCGTTCCGCTGGCTTTCTTCCTCTCTCCGGCCCACCTCGCAAGTACCTTCTGTTCCACTTCTCGCCTTCCTCCAACCGCAGTACTGCCGACGTTCACGACGGCCTGCCTCACGACTTGCCCCCGGAAGCACTGAACTTGCGCGGAAAGACCGCGTCCGCAACTCTTGGTCGTCAGGGCACAGCTCTTTTACATTATATCGCATTACGATATACACTCCGAACCTACATCAACTGAAGCGTTGGTATTCATGTACCGGCCCGTTTGGTCGCGGGCACACTTGCTTCCTTCGGCGAGATATCCTCATGACCAGGTTGAGGTTCCTCACGATAAGTGCCATGCCTGCTTGCGTTGACCGCCGGCCCGAACAAGCCAGTGCGCCTCGGGCGCTCAACGCGACACTCCGCCTCTCGCATGACTCGAAGCTCCACTTCCAACGAATAGATGTTTTCGAGTTGATCGCAAAAGCGCAGGTCCGCCTCAATCGAAATTCCGTTGTCACACCACGCAGGAAGCGGTACAGGACTCTGGGCCATTACTACACCCTGCAAGACCTTCCCCCGGCTGAGATAGCGATTGTTTGAGATCCAAGGGTTCAGAACGTCAGTTCTTGGGTATTCAACGCCTCCGATTCTCGTGTAAGAATAAATGCCTTCGGTTGCCTCTACTAGCTGTATGCGGGCGTCATCCCATTTTCGGGGTGTCACTTCGCAGCCACAGAGGTTGACACCCGATTTCAGGACGACGATGCGCACCCAAACGACAATTCCATATCCACGGGCGCGAGTCGCGTGAATAAAGCTGTCCATGAGCCCCCCGTCCGCTCCACGGTTAGCATCTGCGGCTCGGATGAGGGTTTGTCTTCGCGCGGGATTACGCCGACTGACATCAGGCGTTCCAAGTTGAGGTTGTATTGCTGCTGTTCCCTGTTGTTGAGAGTCAGTTTCGTTTTCATCTCGCCCTCCTTGTAGCCATCATGCATTTATTCAATGATTAGTTTTTTGCCTACAGAACCTGCATACCTACACAGTCGGCGGTGCGGGACCAGATGCCGCCTTGCAATCCGGACAACCCCGCACAACGTTCGCAACCGAGGGCACGGCATACGCGTGAGCCAATTCATGCACGAGTCGCCGCGTGGCACTGGTGAAAATTAGGAACATGCCAGCAGCGGAACGCGTTCGTTGCAAACCGAGTATGTCAAGGTGGTGGCCCACCGCTTCTGGGGCATGTTCGATGAATTCCCCTCGAGACCGAAGGAGTGCATTCGCCAACGCAGCGAGTTCCTTGACCTGCACCCGATCCTTCTTCCTCTCGTGAAAGCAGGCCAGTAGTACCTCGAGAATCACTGATTCCGGCTGCCGGTCGCGTTGGCCGCGGACGCGCTCATCACGTTCCGTCAACAAAGGGACCACGCCAGCAGCAAGTTCGACGTCATCGATCACGCAGGCGGCCAGGTTTATGGCGAGTTCGTGTGTCTGGTCTGTAAAACTGGCTCCCTTGAGTTGCGATAGGCGAATCTTGGTGAAATTTGCAAGGCGATACGCCAGCAATTTATTTTGAAGTTCGGCCGCAGTATCATTCAACTGCTCGTCCTCCAAAGCGTGCCCGAGAACCACAGTTGGTGACAGCGTGATTTCAAGCGTGGCAGAGGCGACAGCTTCCGGAACCTCTTCCGTCCCAAAATAAACTACTTTCGGGCAGCAGACGCTCACAACCTTCCCCCTCCTCACGGCAACTAATCCACGGCGATTAGATGTGCTCAAAAAGCTACAAAGTGAACGGGTAAGTCTCGGTCGGTCGAGCAGCAAAGTCGGATAGAGCGAGAGCGGCAAAGAGATCAGGTCGGCCTGAGACATTCCGACCAGCAGGATCGATCGACGACAAACACATTGCAAGAAGCGAAGAAGCTGAAAAGCGTGGCCAACAGAGGAGCCCACGATTGCGAGACCCGGTGCCACCGTCAGGCGTTCCGGAAGCCACGTGCTGAAAATGAAGTGCACCAGTATGCGAGCTGGCTGCTCTTCGATTTTGACCTTCTCTGTGACCAGACCGAGGATTCGGTCGAATAACCTTCGCGTGCTGCCGTAGTCGTCGCGGCGCGTCGGCCACCGCACACCGCGCACAACCGTGGGGTCGAGCGCCACAGGCTCGTATGTGTGACGATCATATTTGACCTGCCGCGCAACCTTTGCGGTCGTTCCGTCCCAGAGCAAAACCTTCAGCCTGGCGGGGTCCGACGGATCCGCTACGAGGTCGATCATAGCGGTTGGGAGACTTTCTCCCGAGGTTGCCACACAATGCGCCATACGGTCTAGCCATAGGTGATGGTCAACGGATGCGCCAAGGGCTTATGAGTCGAACCCGTCTGAGTTTTACCGTGAGTATCGGACTTGACTGTACTGCGGTGGTTATCGCCTAAGGATCTTGCGTGGTTTGCGCCTAAATCTACTTCCGGCTCGCCCTGACGAGGCTCAAATGAGCCAAAGTTAACTGCTGCTAGAGTATTCGATTGCAGCGACGACACTCAAGACACAGAGGTACATGGGAGCCCGGCCTATTTTTGTCGTATTCTCGATTTGCAGCGCTGAACTCACGCGTTTAACGAGTTTTCCGCTACACGCTGTCTTTTCCAGTCGGCGACCACTCAACAGTTCTTCCTGATCTACGCGCGATCCGAAAAAGTATCTCTGCGCCGATTTCGCTCTTCTCTATCCTTTGGAGCAGTTCTTTCGCCGAGACTCCCAACGCGTAATGAACGGTGGTGTGGCATGCAGAACAAAGCGTTATCAAGTTTTGCTCGCAATCGTTACGGGTTGCGATGACACACCGTTTTGCGTTCATTACATCAGTCACGCCCGTGTGATGTAATCTGGAAAAGTGCGCAGCGTGCTGGTTCATTTCGTCTCCGCCGTTTTGATTTCAGGCGGTGTGCCTGCATTTGGTCAAAGCCAGCGCCCTGCCGACTCTGAGATCTCTCCATACTTGGTGCGTGTTCAGCGCCTGACACCAGGAAATACGATTTGTGTTCTCTTACGCCACGACGGCCAATTTCACCTGGAGACGTCCCGCAGAGACCGCACCAAGGTATTGGAGGGTTCCCTGCCGAGCGCCGAATTGCTGAAAGTTCAGCGGATCCTGGATAGCGACGGTCTCCCGCGGCTGGCCCAAGACAAGGCCGCGTCGCCGAAGACGACCCATGTGTCCGAGATACTGCAGATCAGCATCTTCCGCACCAACCACTGGCAAAACCTAGTCTTCATGGATGATAACGGCAGTCAGCCCGTTCCACGCTCGTTAGGTCCGCTAATGAATTGGCTCGACTCATTACATGTACAACCCCACCGGCAACTGAATGAGGACGAAGGCAAAAATAATTGCCAGTCACCCACGAACATTGAACTCAAGACACGGCCCGGACTTTTCCACGCTTCCCCGGCGGTGGCTGCTGCGGGACGAGCGCCGGACTGTTCGGTCGCACAAGTGCAAATAAGAAGTTCCGGCGTGATCTAGATCACAGACCTCGGTGTCGTGGGAGCGGATAATGGCTAATCGAAAGGCAACTATCATGCTTCAGGTTCCCCACCTCTTGTGTGTGCTGGCTCCGATTTCGTAATCATCGGGATGGTAGTCGTCCGCGAGCTTTCAAGCCGAGTTGCCGGGTTCGCCTTCTAACCTCCCGCTCTCGCGGCGACAATCTGGCCGCGATAGTTTCCGCGGAACGATTGTAAGTCTTTTGCAGGTAGCTGCTTAAAACGAGGTGCGCCACCCGGGGGTAAGGAATGTCCCGTGGTGCTGTAGCGTTTCAAGTGCCTGTGGGAGACTGTGGAGCATGGCTGGAGAGCTTGTCTGGCTTGAAAACGGCCGCTTGCGGCCTGGGGATGCACGGTGCGCAAGTGGATCGTTCCGAACCCCGGCCCGACGACTTTCGGGCAGACCTCCCTTCACGGTGGGTTCACCTCCAGGAAGCCGAGCTCCGCGATTACTTTCGGTTTGACGACCGTATGGGAGTTAGGCTACGGTTTCGGCAAGTGATCCTGCCGCCCAGGCATCGCAACCCCTATTCTTCACATGTGAGCTATCTTGCTCAGACGCGAAAGACCACGCCTGTCATGTTTAATTCTGGTGAGTGTATTCTGCCCGCCGCCCTGGGCTCAACATTGAAGTCGGCTGTTTACACGGACAATATGGGTGGCGATGAAATGAATCAAACACTGTCCGAAAATCGCGCCGCGCTCAGTGAGTGATTTATGTGGTGCAAGAAGAATTCAGTCACGGCAACAGGCTGCGGCAATACTTTGTCGGTAACCTCCGACGATAGCTGCGCCGACCGGCAGCAGAACCGGAGAGTGGAACTTCTCGTGTCCGGAGACGCCTTTGACAACTCGGTCAACTCGACGACAGGAAGCCTGCAGTTGAGCAAGGGTACCCAGCAATCGATAGAGCGGAGGTAACACTATGAAACTAGCAGGATTGATCGGCACAGCGGTTTTGTCTTTGACCCTAGGAGCTGCGGCTCCGGCGTGCGCACAGCAGGAGCAGCACGACCAGCAGGAGGAACAGAAGGACAAGCCGGAACAGAACGCGAAAAAAGCGCAACCAGATAAACCCGCAACGCCGGAAGAGAAAAGCGCACAGCAGCAAGACAACAACGCCAAGCCCGGAGAGAAAAGTGCGCAGCAACAGCAGCACCCCAAACAGGAGGCTAAGCCTGGACAGCAGGCGCAGGGCGCTCGTGGTAACGGTAGTGGCCGCATTCCCGACGATCGTTTCAAAGCCAACTTTGGACGGGAACACACGTTTCGGGTCACCCAAGGTGATTACAGCAATCGCCGGTTCCAATACGGCGGCTATTGGTTCGGATTTGTTGGCGTGTGGCCAAGCAACTGGCTGTACACGCAGGAAGTTTTTGTTGTCGATATCAACGGCGTGTATTACTTGTGCAACCCGACGTATCCTGGCGTTAACATTGCACTCAGCGTCACACTATAGCGGCCCATCCGGTGTGTCCTGGGGCGCAACCACCGTAACTCTTATCGGCGCGAGTCCATTGCTTGGGCTCGCACCGCTTTCTCTGCGGCACCGGTTATGTCGGAAAAATCGACTTAGCAAATTCAATTGCGACGTTCAATCTTGGCCACTCGGTCACAATTCACAGGCGGCCACTCGTACGAGGCTCCTTTAGCTAGCGTATCGTCATACTCGCAAGCACTCCATTCAACGAATCCTGCCAAGCATGGGCGATCATTCCAGGGCGAACGCTTCCGCGCCAATAGGCGAGAATCCCAAACATTACCCCGTACAGGCCGATCAGAATCACCATCCGGAAACCCTGGTAGGCGTGAGCCGCGCCGAATGTTGCAGCAGAAAGGAGGATGCCGGCGGGAGCGCTCTTAGTCAGGGCCATGAACTGCCGTTGTAGGTAACCTCGAAAGATCGTCTCCTCGCAAATGCCCGCGGTAACTGAGAGCGCTATCCATAATGTCAGTTCGATACCTCGATGCGGGAGCATGGACACATTGCGACCCAGCGCGGCGATGCGCAGGAGCCAGCCAAATATCCAAAGGAGCATCGCCGCAACGATCCAGAACCCAGCAGCAATTCCAATATCCCGCAGCAGCCGACGGACGGAATGCCAATGATCTCCGAGAACGATGAGAACAGAAGCGCCACTACGCCGCACGCCCGCCACCACCAGAACGAACAAGAGCCATTCATAGAAAAGGGTGACTACATAAAAGCGCACGCGGTTCGGATTGGCCGCCGCGCTCAGTTGATTTGTAAAAATCCTATGCCAGATCGTCCAACCGCCTATCGCGGCAAGCACCAAAATCGTGTGGAGTGGGCCAGTAGCCGGTGCGTAACCTTCTGACTCGGACTGCGTCAGGACAGAACTCTCCACCACTACTCCTTTCGTGCTGGTGATTCACTGCGCTTGGCCCAGTCAGGAGCAATTCAATTCCGGAATTTCATTTTTGATCTCAAAACGTTACCAGCGTACACCCGTCTCGCCTGTTCGCGACACGACGCCGGCGATCACCTTGTGTCGACCGCCATCTGCCGAGAGACCTGCGCATTCTTATTCTCCGTGAGTCCCGGTTGTGCTCTGCGGCTTGCGCTTGCGGTCACTGACCTTTTCGCCGAAGGCTGAAACCTTGTCGACGATGTCGGCTCGCGTTTTTTCGCCGCTGGCCGGGGCGATCAGCAGACCAACTCCTACGCCGATGCCCACTCCGATCAGCAGAGCACCTACTTTTCCGAGCATTTGGGAGTCTTCTTTGCCTCGAAGAACGTTGGTTGCGCGCCCGAGACGGTCGGACGCGGTTTCGTAGGTCTCCCTGGCTTTGCCTTTGATCTCGTCAATGTTGTCCGGCATTCGCTCACGTAGATTATCGAGCAGATAAAGGCCGGTGCTAAGAAGAACGCCAAGAACTGCTCGTTTCTTAGATTTCATGCGTCACATCCAGACGATAGTATCGCCAACAAGCAGATGCAGAAATGAGGTCAGAGGTTGGCAGAGATTCGAACTGAAGGGAGTTGGGTTGTGAGTTGGTATCATAACCAACAGACCGTCCTAAAGTCCCCGCATACGATCGCCTAATGATTTCTGACTACTAGGGGCCCGCGGGGCGCGGTCCCTAGCCAACAATAGGACGCGACAAGGTCTTGGCACCTGCTTCCGCCCGTATCTGTCGGCGAAAGACCAGGAGAAGTTTTATGCCGGAAAAAGAAGCCGTAAAACATGCTCGCGAACAGGTACGCGACGGCAAGTCTGGTAGCCTGAGGTGATTCGGTGCGAGTGTTCGGTGTCAAACCCGCGTGGCTCACGATTAAACGGTCGCTGCTAACACTCTACAACGATGTTTATGACGAACATCTCTTCGTGTTTGCCGCCGGGCTGTCGTACTATTTCGTGCTCTCACTGTTTCCGCTGCTGGTGACCATGGCGTCTCTGCTCGGATATGTACCAATCCCTCACCTATTCGAAGGTCTTCTGAGCTTGATGTCCAGGCTCGTCCCAGGAGATGGAATGAGCCTAGTGCGCAGCATCGTGTCTGACGTCATCAGTCGCAAGCACCCGCACTTCCTTACGCTTGGATTAGTCTTCACGATCTGGGCAGCTTCCAGCGGATTTGCCGCGATCATCGACGGCCTTGATGTCGTTTATCGAGTCCGCGAGACTCGCCCGGTCTGGAAGACTCGGCCCATTGCGCTTGGGCTGACGCTACTGTCGGGATCTCTGTTGCTGCTGGCTGTAGGATTGACGGTTGATGGGACGACCTGGGGAATCTGGCTTGCAGGCAGATTTACGTTTAAGCCTTTCGTAGTTTCCGGTTGGCGTTATCTCCGGTGGGGCATAGCCATACTCTTTGCCGTGCTCGCAGTGGAACTCCTCTATCATTTCGGTCCGGATGTGAAGCGGCGCTTCCGGGACAGCCTGATCGGGGCGATGATTGCAGTCATGACCTGGATTGGTTTGTCCTACCTGCTCGGGATTTACTTCCGGCACTTCGATAATCTGGATAGGACTTATGGACCACTGGGTGCCGCGATCGGCTTGTATGTGTGGTTTTACCTTTCCGGTTTTGTCATCTTGGTGGGCGGAGAAATCAACTTTCTGCTGGGCGAGCTAAGAGCCCACAGAACTCCGCAACCATTCAGTTCCGCGAGTACCCGGATCAACAATCTGAACGAGGCAGCGTGAAATCCCCATTGCTGTTGTGGCCATGCGAGGCTGGCGTCCTTGACAGCGGAATGGACGCCGGTCCTGTGTACCGTTCGTATCACGCGATTGATGCCGGCCTGTGACACTTCCGGTGAGGCACGCTGTTCCTTCAGACAGAAATGAAACAGGTCCGAGCCTTCCGCAATACCCGCGAAGCGGCGTTTCCGAAGTCGTTGGGTATTGCTTATTTTTACGGCAAAGCATCCTGATCACGATTACTTGCGGAACAATTTGATAGTAAAGGTTGGCGAGCCGACCAGCCGAGCGACAGAGGCGTTCAGGACAGGATGCGAATGCACTTTTGGGAGAATTGCTCACATGGGACAACGCCGTGTCCTCGATTCACCTGGAAGAATACGGTGACGATTTGGATTCATCCTCGCTTGTTTTTGTGTTGGATGATTATCTAAAACAACAAAAGCCTTTGTTCAAGCCTAACCCAGATAGGTAGCGTAGCGGAGCAGTTTGAAATCCATAGGGCAGCAACTCATTGCACTTCGGCGGCCTCACATGTAGCGCCCTCCAAAGATTCAACTATGAGCAGCATCAAAGCCAAGAAAAGGTGGGCGTTCAGGGGAGAGACAGGAGAGCAGTCGTGAGGGTCCGAACGTCGATGCTGTCAGTCGACACTAACCCATGACCGCTCTGTCGAACACGCCCGATAATACATTGCCCAAAATGGCACGACTGTTCAAAATTGCACAGTTTTAAAGAAAGATCTTAGTCCTAATCTGGCACCGCTCGTCACAATGGGCGGTGGTCTACTAGGGCTCCGACGGCACTTAGGAGCGACGTCCCGGACTTTTCCCATCCAATCAGCTCGACCACCGGGTCGGTTCCGGGATTCGCAATTGAGGCTTCGCATAGCTGCCCCTGGGCTGCTCGTGGCTAGTGCTGTACTTGGAGCACGTTTGCCTGACTTTAGTCTCCCAAGAAAGCCAGCGTCGATTGGGGCTACTCGTATCAGTCATTGTGAGCATTAGTGACCAGCGGAGACTTATCCCGTTCCCCCATAATTGACAGTGTGAAAATCTCCAGTTAGGACGGCCACCAGTGAAGCTAATCACGACCGCGAAGAGAAAACCTGATTTCAATCCTCACACCTTTCTGTCAACGATTGGGAAGGGCAGGGTGATGGTTTCCTTCCAAAAGAAGAGCAAGGTCTTCGCTCAAGGCGATTCCAGGGACGGCCTATTCTTTGTCCAGACTGGGAAGGTGCAGCTCAGCGTGGTATCGGAAGACGGGAGAGAAGCAGTTCTTGGCATTTTAGGCGAAGGCGATTTCTTTGGAGAAGGTGGACTTGCCGGGCAGCTTCTACGCATGTCGTCTGCAACCGCACTGACAGACTGCGTCCTGCTCCACATCGAACGGAAGGCGATGATGCATGCAATGAGCCTGGAGCCAAAATTGTCGGCCATGTTTGTCAGATACTTACTGAAGCGGAACATCCGCTATCAGGATGACCTGGTCGATCAACTTTTCAATTCCAGCGAAAAGCGGTTGGCGCGAGTTCTTCTGTTGATGGCTCAATTCGGCAAAGTAGGAGTGTCGGAAATGTCAGTCCCAAGACTAAGTCAGGAGACTCTGGCAGAGATGGTAGGGACGACACGCTCGCGGGTCAGCTTCTTCATGAATCGATTTAGGAAGCTTGGTTTTATCCATTACGACGTTGGGGATACTCTGAATGTCCACAGTTCCCTTCTTAACGTTGTTCTTCATGATGATGACGACGGAGTCGCCGTGACTCAGGAAGGCAAGAACCCAACAGCTCGTAACAAGAAGGCTTCGGAACCGCCTCCAGCGCCCGGCGGCCCCGCTGACAAAGATCGTGCCAGGAGACCACCCCTCCTCGGCCTCAAACGACGCCGTAAGTGAGCACGACGCAGCGCCAATGATCTGAGACGAATCAATCCAAAGGTTTCGGGAGTGAGAACGGCATCAGCGATGAGGATACGCTGAGGATCGCAAAAGTCTTGGCCGAAATGGCATTGGGGAGAGATTTTATTTCCGAAGGAGCAATCGCGCACTACAGTTCGTTGCCAAAGTGCCAGGTGGTTCGCAACCGTCCACCCCATGCACTGTTTGCTGGGTATTTTGATGTCGTCGAGAACGAAACTGACCCTGATTCATTTCTGCAGATGCATGGCCCCAAGAAGAACCAAGGTTGG